>JADMIO011575614.1_pt1 | contig 40149 bp, 31 predicted proteins | sample 8958161 | NCBI WGS metagenome assembly JADMIO01 (sample SAMN16585339, study PRJNA669376) | soil metagenome | isolation source: Crop rotation soil | place: USA: Cullars Rotation, Alabama | collected 2011
GGCGCGGCGGGCAACGCCGGCGCGGCGGGCAACGCCGGCGCGGCGGGCGACGGCGGCTCCGCGGGCAGCGGCGGCGGCCCGCTCGATCCCTGCGGCGGGGTGAACACGCTCGCCGAGGACTTCTCCGGCAGCGATCTCGACTTCATCTGGGACTCGGATGAATGGAACGGAGCCACCGTCAGCCAGTCCGGCGGCGAGCTGGTCATCGACCTGCCGATCAACATGGCGAACGGCTCCGGAGGCGACCTCTACACGAGGCGCTCCTACGATTTCCGCGACGACGCCGTCTCGATCGAGGTCACCGGCACCGGCAATGCCGCCAGCAGCGCATGGGCCGGCTTCGGCGTCGGCATCAACGGCGATAATTACATCGAGTTTTACAAGCAGCAAGGGTCGCTCTATCTCGGCTACGAGGTCGACGGCAACTATATGGAGCTGGCGGACATCATGTATGACCCTGTCGCTCACCGCCACTGGCGGTTCCGTGAAGACGCGGGCACCACGTACTGGGAGGCTTCGAGCAACGGGATGAGCTGGACGACGCTCTTCCAGTTTCCCTCGAATAACCTGTTCCCGCTCGACCTCGTCGGGGTGCAGATGGGCGGCGGCACCGACGACGCGGAGATGAGCCCGGGCCAGATCCATTTCGATCACCTGAACGGCGGCGGTGCGCCCAAGGGCAAGCTGTGCCCGGTCGGCTCCATCACCGATAATTTCAACGACGGCATGCAGTCGCGCGAGTGGGACCGGACCTGGGAGGACGTCGACGGGATGATGACCGAGAGCGGGGGCCACCTGGTGGCCGGGCTGATCCCGAACAACGCCGCTTATGCCTCTTATTACTCGTCGCGGGGCTTTGATCTGACGGGCAGCTCGGTCATGATCGAGGTGCCGCAGACCCCTCCGGCGTCGCTCGCGGGCGCCACGTTCTTCGGGCTCGACGGCCCTGACGGCAATGAGCTCGAGATCAAGCTCAGCCAGGGCCAGCTCTCCTTCAACCTCGAGCTCGACGGGAACGATCTGCAGCTCGCCTCGGTGCTCCACGTGCCGGCGCTGCATCGCTGGTGGCGGATCCGGGAGGCCGCGGGCGAGGTGTTCTTCGAGACGTCGCCCGACGGGAAGGCGTGGACGGTCCGGGCGGAGGCGCCGGTGCTGTTCGCGATCGACGTGGTGGACCTTTACATGGGCGCCGGGGCGTGGCAGGCAGACCCGAGCCCGGGGGCAGCCCATTACGATAACCTCAACCTGCCTCCCCCGTAATCACCGAGCGTCATGGCCAGCAGCCCGTCACAGGATCGCCCCGAGCAGCCGCGGGCTCCGGAAGCGCGATCGATCACCGGCGTGGGCGTGGGGCTGCGCTGGGACTTCCTCGACGAGCTGGCGGCGCGCATCGCCGCCGGCGACGCCCCGGAGCTGCCCTTCTTCGAGGTCACGCCCGAGAACCACATGCGCCGCGGCGGCCACGTCGTCGCGATGCTCGACCGCGTGAGGCAGCGCTATCCGTTCATCTCGCACGGGCTGAGCCTCTCCGTCGGCAGCCTGGATCCGCTGGACAGCGATTTTCTCACCCAGCTCGATCGCTTCCTCTCGCGGTATGAGGCTCCATTCCACTCGGACCACCTCTGCTTCTGCGGTATCGACGGGAAGAAGATCCCGGATCTGTTGCCGCTGCCGCTCACGCGCGCGGCGGCGCGGCACGCCGCGGCCAGGGTCCGCGAGGCTCAGGACAGGCTCAAGAGGCCGTTCGCTATCGAGAACATCAGCTATTATCTCACCCCCGGCGCCCCCGAGATGGCGGAGACCGATTTTCTCCGCGGCGTGCTCGAGGAGGCGGACTGTGGCCTCCTCCTCGACGTGAACAACGTCTATGTGAACAGCCGCAATTTCGCCTTCGACGCCTGGTCGTTCATTGACGCTCTGCCGCTCGAGCGAGTGATCGAGATCCATATCGCGGGCCACGTCCACGCGCCGGAGCGGGGCATCCTGATCGACACCCACGGCGCCGGCGTCATCGAGCCTGTCCATGATCTGCTGCGGCGGACCGTCGCGCGCACCGGGCCGGTGCCGGTGGTGCTGGAGCGCGACAACCACGTTCCGCCGCTCGACGACCTCCTGGCGGAGGCCGCCCTGGTGCGGCGCTTCTATGAAGAGGGGCTGGCCGATTTCGAGCGAGCCCGAGCATGAGCCGAGGCGATGATCCGGCGTCCGAGATCGAGCGGCTGCGCGCCGTTCAGCGCGCGCTCCAGCGCCTGGCCACCGCGCCGCAGGCGCCGCCCGACACCGCCGGCGCGCTCCTGCAATGGGGCGTCCACGCCGACGACGCAGCGGCCCTGTCGCGGTTCCCGGCCGAGCGCACCGGCGTTTACGGCGGCCTCGTCGGGCGCACGGTGCTCACCGCGCTTCACAATCAGCTGCCAATGACCGGCGCCCGGCTCCAGGCCGAGGCGCTGCGCCTCACGGTCGAGCGGTTCCTGGCCGAGCAGGCGCCGCGCTCTCCCTATCTGCGCGACCTGCCTTTCGAGGTGGCGATCTGGGCCGGCCCGCAATGGGCCGGGGACCCTTCGATACCGGGGTATCTCCCCGACCTCGCCCGCTATGAGCTGTTCATGTTCGCGGTGGGCACGGCCGAGCGCGGGCCGCGTCCGGAAGCGGCGGAGCCGCTCGCCGCGGAGCGCGGGGTATGGCTCGAAGGCACGGTCCACCTCGCGCGGTTCGATCACGCCGTGCACCTCCTGCCGGAGGACCCCGATGACAGGACCGAGCCCGAGCGAGCCGCGGTCCAGCTCCTCGCCTATCGCGACTCCGACAATGAGACGCAAACCCTCGAGCTGACCCCGGCTGCAATGGAGATCCTGGAGCGGCTCAGCGCCGGCGCGCCGCTGGGTCGGGCCATCGTGGAGGCTGCCGCCGCCCTGGGGCACGCGGTGGACGCGCCCTGGGTCGAAGGGATATCCGGCTTGTTATCGGATCTGGCGGAGCGCGGCGCGCTGCTGGGCGCGGCCCCTCGAAGCGAGCCCCGCCCGGAGGCTTCACCTTTTCGAGGCTGGCTGGCGCGCGGCCGTTAGCAGGGGCCGCAGGTCCCGGCGCCGCAGCAGGCGTCGGCGCCCTTGCGCGTGCTCTTCGCGCCGCTGACGACCTTTCCGTCCTTGGGCGGCACGGGCTTGGTTCGCCCGGCGGGGAGCGCCGCCGCATTTCCGGACGGAGCCGCAGAAGCCGCGGCCGACGGGGAGGCCGACGGAGTCGCGGACGCCGCCGCGCTGGGCGCGGCCGACGGGGCGGCCGATGGGGCCGCAGACGCCTCGGCGGTCGGCGCTGCCTCGGCCGTGGACGACGCCGACGGCGTCGCGCTGCCGGCGCCTTCCGGACCGCCGGCGGGCGGCGTTCCGCTCGAGCACCCGACCGCACATCCGAGCAGCGCGATGGAGAGAGTTGCCGAAATCGTTTTTGCGTCGAGCATGCCTGTTCCTCTTCTTCTTTTTCTGGGTGGAGCGTACCCGGCCGCTCCTTGGCCGGCGGGAGGTACCACGCTTTACTGGGCGCGGGCTAGTTTGGTTTCAGTGGACCGCGAGAGAGTCCTCCTTTTTGTCGCCCGGCCGGGCCTGTCCGGCTCACCCGGCGCGGCGTTTTCCCGGAGCGCGACCGGAGCGCAGCCAGCGGAGCGGCCGGGCCAGCGCCCGAGCCGGCCGCGGGCGCTGGCCCGGCCGCGGCGAGGTCCGCGATTTTGTTGAGCCGTGCAGGTCGCGCGAAGCCACCGCCCGAAGAGCGAAGGAGCTTGTCTATGGCAAAGAATGAACGATGGGGCGCGCTGATGATCGCGCTCGGCGTCACGCTGGCGGCGGCCAGCGGCTGCGGCGGCGACGTCACCGAGAGCACCAAGGGCACCGGCGCGAGCGGCAACAGCGCGGGCGCGGCCGGGAGCGGCAATAGCGCCGGCGCGGCAGGAGACGCCGGCGCCGCCGGCAACGCGGCGGGCTCGGCCGGGGCCGCCGGCAGCGCGGCCGGCAACGCCGGCGCCGCGGGAAGCGCCGCGGGGAACGCCGGCGCCGCGGGGAACGCCGGCACAGGCGGCGCCCCACCGACCGGCGGCGCGGCCGGCGCCGGCGGAGGCCTCCCGGACTGCCCGCCGAACCAGCCGCAGAACAATATGATGTGCCAGTCCCAGGGCCTGAGCTGCGTTTACAATGACATTCAATGCAACTGCGGCTTCCAGGGCTGGCATTGCAACGACTGCCCGGCCGACGCGCCGGCGGACAACGACAATTGCCAGAACCAGGGCGGCGGCCAGACCAAGTGCGTGTACGGCGCCACCCAGTGCACCTGCGGTTTCAACAACAACTGGAACTGCGCTGAATGCCCTGCCGACCAGCCGGCGGACAACTCCAACTGCCAGGGCATGGGCGGCCTCCAGTGCATCTACGGCGGCGGCGTCACCTGCTCCTGCCTCCAGGGCGACTGGAACTGCAACGAGGCTTGCCCCCCCAACGAGCCGAACCCCGGCGACCCCTGCATGCTCCCGCCCCAGCAGCAATGCACCTATAACGGCACCACTTGCCTCTGCGTGATGGGCGAGTACTTCTGCAACTGACAGCCTGACGGCTCCCCGAGATCGTGACTGCAGCGGCGCGCCGCCCGGCGGGGCGCTCCTCTCCCCGCCAGCTCGCGGCCCGGACCGGGCCGCGGTCGCGAGCGGAAGGGCTTGCGGGCGTGCCGGACGACGTGCGACCGTCGGACATGGGCCCGAGACAGCGCTCCGAGATCTATTACGACTCCATCTATGTGGAGACGCGGGGGGTGGACTTCACCTCCGAGGACGGGCTCGACGACGCTCCGGTCAGCGCGCCGGGCGGCTGCATCCGGACGTTGAGCTGGGACGAAGAGCGCTTTACCTGGCGCGACCTGCGCGAGCGCGCCACCGTGCCGCGGCCCAAGGGGACCTTCTGGGTCAACGAGATGGAGCAGCTGATGCGCGACGTCGCCAGCTCGCCCCGACCGCCGCCGGAGCCCGCGCCGCCGCTCCGGCCGCCGCCGCCGATCATGACGTCGACTTTCCGCGGTAAAGGCAAAGGCTTCACCGGGCTCATCTTTCGCCCTCAGCTGCTTCAGATCGATTTCGAGGGCGACCGGCCGGTGAGATATCATTTCATCTTTCCCGAGGTGCTCGTCCCGGAGCTCGTCCGCGGTCCCGGCGACGTCGGCGCGGTGTTCAATCTGATCCATATCGCCACTCGCACGCGCTGGGAGGTCCTGGAGCCATTCCTGGGAACGAGGAGCCTCCAGCGCCCCGACCTCAGCGACGACGAGCGGCGTGAGCTGGTCGATTTTGTCCGCGGCAGCCTGCACGCCATCGATCTTGAAGCCGAGAAGCACGAAATGCTGCACCCCCGCGCCACCCTCGCCTTCGAGGGGGCCCAGCTGGATGCGGTGATCAGGATGCTGGACGAGAGAGCTTCCATTTACGAGGCCATTGATCTCGCGGTGGATAAAGGCGACCTCGATCGGCTCATCGAGATCCTCCTGCGCGCGCTCGATCTGAACTCCAAAGCGACCGTGATGCTCGCCGACCGCTTCCTCAAGCTGGCCGAGGAGGACTGGCGCCTGGTCCAGCGCCGGATGACCCGAGCGCGGAGCGAGCCTTCCGCGCCTCTTCTGGCGTCCGCGCCGGCCAGGGCGGCCGTGCTCAGGAACATCGCAGCTCCGAAGCCCCGCCAGATCGACCGCGTCTTCATATGCTACTCGCGTAAAGACGCCAGGTGGTTGGAGCGCCTCAAGCTGGCGTTCGCGCCGGTCACCCACGACGGTAGCCTCGACCTGTGGGACGACACCAGGATCGGCGCCGGCGAGAGCTGGCGCGACGAGATCGAGCAGGCCCTCGATCGGGCCAGGACGGCGATATTGCTCGTCAGCGCCCATTTTTGCGCATCGGACTTCATCCACAAGCACGAGCTGCCGCGGCTGCTGGACGAGGCGCAGAACAAGCAGCTGAGGATCTTCACCGTGTTCATCGGGCCGTGCCTCGACGAGATTCATCCCCTGAACAATTACCAGCCGGTAAATTCGCGCGATCGGCCTCTGGCGAGCTTGCGAAAGTATGACGCTGACCTGGTGCTCGTCAACCTCGCGCGCATGATCATCGCGAGCATCCGAGCCGAGACGGCCGGCGCCTCGCCGTCGCAATGACGCGCTGCGAGACTTTGATATCGATGGAGCAGAGGAGAAAGTCATGAGATCTCTCAGGGCCATTCGGGGGTTCATCACATTGATCGGAGGCTCGGCGGTCATCGTGGCCGCGTGCGGCGGCAGGGTGTTCGTCGACAAGCCCGGCGGCGCCGGCGGAGACGGAGGCAGCGGCGCGCAGGGCGGCAGCGACGGACAGGGCGGCGTCGGCGCGGCGGTGACCAGCGTCACCGTCACCGTCACCACGACGACCAGCATGACCGACGTGGTCACCACCACGACCGGCGGGGGCTCCGGGCTGCTCGCGATGGAGTGCAAGTCCAACGCTGATTGCGGTCCCGGCCTCAAGTGCATGACGGTCAAAGACAACGACCCTGTCCTCGGCGGCGGCCCGGCCGGCGGTTACTGTACGAAGGCGTGCTCGAGCGACGCCGATTGCCTGGGGGGCGGCAGCGCCTGCCTGTTCGGCGCCGACGGCGCCGGCGAGTGCTTCCTCGGCTGCCTGTTCGGCGAGCCGCAGATCATGTATCTCAATGACCCCCTCGACCCGGACAAGTGCCACGGGCGCGAGGATCTGCGCTGCGAAGAGACGCCGGAAGGCACGACCGTGTGCATGCCCACCTGCGGCTCCGACGCGCACTGCGCCGGACGATTCTGCGACCCGAGGAGCGAAGTGTGCGTGGATGCGCCGAGCCCGGGCAAGGCGCTCGGCGCCAAGTGCGACCCCGAGGCGATGGTGCCGGAGTGCGGCGGGGTGTGCATCAGCTTTCCCGGGCTGGAGCCCAAGACAATGTGCACCAGCCCTTGCACCCTCGGCGGCGAGGTGCCCACTGACTTCGAGTGTGGCGGGACCGCGGCCGGCATCTGCCTCTATGCCCTGGCGAACAGCGGGGTCGGTGACCTGGCTTATTGTGCCCAGAGCTGCGCGCAGCAGGACCAGTGCCAGGCCCCGGATTTCTTCTGCTTCAACATCAATTTGCCCGACAACGGCGTGTGCCTCGAAGCGATGCCGTGCAAGACGGACGACGACTGCGAGTCCTTCGACGACACGTGCGTCGAGACCAAGCTGGGGAGTTACTGCATGTCGGAGATCTATCCGCTCGGCACGCTCGCGCCTTGAAGGCAGGTCCGTGCCCACCCTGCTCCCCTTCCCTCCCTACGAGAAGATCGCCGAGAGCCTGGCGGCGTGGCTCGGCGAGGACGAGGCCGCCTTTCGCGCGTCGAGCCGCGCCGAGTGGATCGTCACCGAGAAGATCCACGGCGCGAACTTCTGCCTGGTCACGGACGGCGCGACAATCCGCTGCGCCAAGCGAAAAGGCTGGCTCGCAGAGGATGAGGACTTCTTCGGTCATCGCGGGCTCGTCGGGCGCCTCGCCGGCGCCGTGCTCGAGGTCTGCTCGCTCGTCAAGGGCATTGAAAAGGACGCAGCCGCCGTGCTCGTCTACGGCGAGCTGTTCGGCGGCGGCTATCCGCACCCCGAGGTGGCTCCCGTGCCCGGCGTCGAGCCGGTCCAGACCGGTTGCTGGTATTCGCCCGGCATCGAGCTCTGCGCCTTCGATCTCGGCGTGGTCCGCGCCGGCGAAGAGGAACGGTCTTACCTCGATCAGGACACCGCGGCGCGCCTCTGCGAAAAAGCCGGCATCCGGTTCGCGAAACCGCTCTTCCGCGGCGGCTACGAAGAGGCCCTCGCCTTCCCTCTCGGGTTCGAGACAACGCTCCCGGCGCTGTTCGGACTGCCGTCGCTCGGGCCCTCGAACAAGGCGGAAGGGGTCGTGCTCAAGCCCGCGCGCGGCATTGTCGTGCCGCGCCGCCCCGGCGTGATCCGCCCTGTGGTCAAGCGGAAGATCGCCGAGTTCGCGGAGGACGAGCGCTTTCACGGGGCGAAGAAATGGCAGGCTCGCCCGGCTCCGGCCGCCGCTGCGCTGGTTATTGAAGGGCTGAAGCAGGCAGTCTCGGCCCTGGTGAACGAGAATCGCCTCCACGCCGCTGTCTCCAAGGTAGGGCCGGTCCGGCCGGACGACGCGGCGCGGCTCGCCGAGGTGCTGGCGCTGATCGAGGAGGACCTGGAGGCCGAGCTCGCGGCGCGCCGCGGGGCCGAGCTGCGCGGGCTCTCGCCGGGCGACGCGCTGGCGCTGCGGCAGTTCCTCGACGCCGAGGCGCGCGCCCTGGTGGAGCTCTATCTGGGCGCGGCCCCGCCCTGAGGCCGCATCTCCTCACAGCCCGAACAGGGCGTCGAAGGCGCACGCCGCCGCCGGATCGCCGAACTCCATGGCGCCCATGTCCGCGCCTTTGCTGCTCGCGGGGTGCCGCTGCCGGCCCTCGAAATCGTCGATCACAGCCGCGAGGTCGAGCGCCGCGTCGCGCGCGCTCGAGCCTTCGCCGAGCCGGAAGGACGCCGCCTTGTAATCGAGCATCTTGAAGAAGCCGGGCTCCCCGATCACGTCGCCCGCTCCGCTGCCGTTGGTGTAATCGTCCGGCACGCCGTCGACCCACAGATTGTGGCTCACCTTGACGCCCGCCGGATCCTCGATCCACACGTCCTTGCCGCCGGACTGCTGCACGATGTTGTTGTGCACGATGGTGCCCTTCGTCCCGGCGTCGTGGGTGATGGAGAGGCCGGTGTCCATGTTGCCCCAGAAGGTGTTATGGACGATCGTCGCGTCGACCAGCCCGCCGCCGACGTCGGAGCCGGGGTAGAGGAACCCTCGATTGCAGGAGAACGCAATGTTGTTGCGGATGGTCACGCCGCTGAGCTGGGCGCCCCAGCCGTCATAGTACTCCTCGCCGATCTGGTAGGCGTTGGAGCGCTTGCCGTCGCGCTCGTAGCCGCTGTTCGCGGTGCACGTCGCGAGGTTCTTCTCGACGAGGACGTCGATCGAGTTGTCGACGTAGAAGTTGACGGCGAAGTTATCATAAGCATAGTTCTCGCGGACAGTGACCTTCTTGCCGCGGGTCACCGCCACCCCTTCGCCCCAGTTGTGATAGAGGCGGTTGTGGGTGAGGGTGATGTCCTCGCCGCCCACTTTGACCTTGAGCGCCGAGCCCCAGCCGCTCTGCCCCAGGGCGCCTCCCTCGTTCTCCAGCGACGCGCCGCGGATGGTATTGCCCTCGGCCCACACTCGCTGCCCGCTGATCTGCACGCCGTGAGAGTCGCAGTCGTGCACCTCGAGCCGGCACAGGACGATGTCGGTGCCGGAGGCGTCGACGCATTGATTCACGCTGCCGGTGACCTCGAAGCCCTGCACGAGCACGAAGCTCCCGGTGACGTCGATGGGCTTTCCGGCGTCGCTGCCGGTCGCGTCGAGGACGACCTTCTCGCCCTTGGCCGCCAGGATGCGAAGTGGCTTGTCGGCGCTCCCGCCCTTGGCCACCTTCAGCTTCTCGGTATAGGTGCCTCCGAGCACGCGGACGTCCTGCCCCGGCCCGACAATGGCCAGCGCCCTGGCAAAGCTGCGCACGGGCATGTCCTGCGTCCCCGGGTTCTTGTCGTCGCCGGAGGCGCCGACGAACACCGCAGGTGCCTGTTCATCGTCAGGCACACAGCGGCTGTCGGGGGGCAGCGCGACGCCGCCGCTCCCACCCGTGCCGGCGACGCCGCCGCTGCCGCCCGCGCCGGCGCTGGAGCCGCCGGCCCCGGCGCTGCTCCCGCCGCTCCCGCCCGCGGCGGCGGCCCCGCTCCCGCCGCTGCCTGCGCCGGCGGCCGCCGCCGGCGAGGAATCGCCGCCGCCGCACCCCCCGAGGGGCGCGCACAGCGCCAGCGCGAGAGCCCGTGACCATAGCGCTTGTTTGCTCAGATCGAAGCGAAGGTTCATGGATCCATCCTCCGCGCCCGATGCTAGCGCGTCCGGGCCGCGGCCGAGCAGGGCCACGCGCCCCTTGCCGCGGCGCGCCGATTCGAGGCATATTTACCCGAGGTCCCGTGCAAGCACCGACCCAAGAGCTCACCGTCGAAGGCGCCCGCGAAGCGCTGGAGCTTCACGTCCTGTCGACCCGATGGCTGCGGCGCGATCTCGCGAAGAGGCTGCCGATCGACTCGTTCACGCGCTCGGGCAGCTTTCACATCGTGTTCCGCTCCTTCACCGAGACCCGCTCCACGGTCCCCTCTTTCAAACCGTACCGCGGCGAATCCGTCGACGGCGCCCAGAACGGGGCGCCGCCGGCGCCCTGGGACATGCCGGTCCGGCTCCCGGGCACCTTCATCAATCAGGACCACGAGGAGCCCGTCCCCCACACCGACGTGGTGAAGACGTGCCACGGCTGCAATGGCGGCGGCCAGGTGACGTGCAGCCGCTGCGGCGGCGGCACCCGGGTGACCTGCCCGGATTGCACGGGCAGCGGTCGAGTCAACCGCACTCGCACGCTGACCCGGACCAATGCCCAGGGCCTGAGCGAGACATTCACCGAGTCTTACACCGAGTCGTGCGGGCCGTGCGGCGGCGACGGCAGGATCACTTGCCCGGAGTGCAGCGGCTCCGGCCGGGTCACCTGCCCGACCTGCCGCGGCGCCACCCGCCTCAAGCATTACGTCAAGCTCTACGTCGACTGGAAGACGACGGTGACGGACAAGGTGATCGAGAAGACCGACCTGCCGGACAGGATGGTGGCCGGCGCGGTCGGGATCGTGATCCACGCCGAGGAGGACGACCACCTGGAGCCGTGGGAAGGCGCCGCGGGCGGCGGCGGCGGTCCGTACCGCGGCGGCGGCGGCCGCGTCAGCGCTGAAGTGAACCAGGCCGCCAATCAGCTGATTCAATCCCACCGCTTCCCCGGCGGGACGAAGCTCCACCGCCAGTCGCTCCACGTCCGGACGATCCCGGTCTATGAGGGTCGCTATCGCTGGGGCAAGGATCTGCGGCAGTTCTGGGTCTACGGCACCGACAGCCAGGTGTACGCGCCCAACTACCCTCTTTCGATCCTGCGTGTCGGGCTCGCGGTTGGCGTCCCCCTCGCGGCGCTCGGCGCCCTGGTGGCGTTCATCCTCGCCTCGGCGCCGCCGAGTCATGCGCCGCCGCCGAAGCCGCCGGCGGCGGTGATCGCACCGCGCTGATCAGCGAGGGACCGCCACGCGCGCGGTCAAAGGGCGCCTCGGATCAATTTGCTGGCGCCCCGCCCCGGTCAGTGTCACACCGGGTCCGGGTCGCAAACCGCAGCTCTTACCAGCTCGCTCGCAGCACGCCTTGCGGCGCCGCTGCAGTCCGGCAAGCCCTCGATATGGGCATCGCCTGTCCCTGGAGCATCTCTATGCGCGTGCTCGGCATCAATGCCGTGTTCCACGACCCTGCCGCTGCGCTCGTCATTGACGGCGAGATCGTCGCCGCGGCGGAGGAGGAGCGATTCAGCCGGCGCAAGCACGGCAAATCGCCGGTCCCCTTCGCCACGTGGGAGCTCCCCGAGCAAGCCGCGCGCTATTGCCTCGAACGCGCCGGCATTGCGCCCGGCGATCTCGACGCGATCGCGTATTCATACAGCCCGCACCTCGCCCCTGCGCCGGGCTCGGATATCGTGGCCGACGACTGGGAGGGTCTGCGTACGCTTTATGCTCGCCGCGCCCCGCTCTTTCTCAAGAGCGCCCTGCCCGGGCTCGAGCCCGAGCGCGTCACGTTCGTACCGCACCACGTCGCGCACGCCGCGTCGGCGTACCTCGCTGCGCCGTTCTCCCAATGCAGCGTGCTGGTGCTGGACGGGCGCGGCGAGCGGACCTCGCACCTGGCCGGGCGAGCCTCGGGCGGCGAGCTCACGGTCCTCGCCAGTCAGGGCTTACCGCATTCGCTCGGCCTCCTTTACGAGGAGGCGACCGAGCACCTCGGCTTCCGGCGCTCCTCCGACGAATACAAGGTGATGGCCCTCGCCTCTTATGGTGAGCCCGAGCTCTTGCCGGCGCTGCGCGACGCCGTACGCGCGACCGGCGACGGCGGCTTCCGGGTCGCCCCCATTGACTGGTCGCGAATGGCGCCGCGGCCGCAGGGCGGCGAGCTCACCGCGGCCCATAATAACCTCGCGTGCAGCTTGCAGCGCAGGCTCGAGGAGGTGCTCCTCGATCTCGCGCGCTGGCTGCACAAGCGCACCGCCGACCGCGCCCTGGTGATGGCCGGCGGGGTCGCGCTCAACTGCGTGGCCAACTCATTTCTCGCCGAGCACGGCCCGTTCGAGCACATCTGGGTGCAGCCGGCCGCGGGCGACGCCGGCACCGCGCTCGGGGCCGCGCTCTACATTGCCCGCCGGCTCGGCGACAGCCTCCAGCCGATGCGCACGGCGGCGCTCGGCCGCGCCTTTTCGGACGCGGAGATCGAGGCGGCGCTGCGCAACGCCGCGCTGCCGTTCGAGCGGCCCGCGAGCATCGCCGAGGCCGCCGCCGAGGTCCTCGCCCGCGACGGGATCGTCGCCTGGTTCCAGGGCCGCAGCGAGCTCGGGCCGCGCGCGCTCGGGCACCGCAGCCTGCTCGCCGACCCCTCGCACCCGAAGAACGTCCAGCGCCTGAACGACGTCAAAGGCCGCGAGCAGTTCCGCCCGGTCGCGCCCATGGTCCTGCTCGAGCGCGCGGCCGACGTCCTCGAAGGCGGCCCGATCCCGAGCCCGTTCATGCTGTTCACCCACCGCGTGAAGCCGGCGTGGCGGCGCCGCCTCGCGGCCGCGCTGCACGTCGACGGCAGCGCCCGCGCGCAGACCGTGGACGCCGCGGACGAGCCGCTGGTCGCCGCGCTGCTGCGCGCGTTCGAGCGCCTCACCGCCGTCCCCGCGATCATCAACACCTCGCTCAACACCGCGGGGCGGCCCATGGTGGACGACCCGCGCGGGGCGCTGGAGCTGTTCGGCGCGGCGCCGATCGACGCGCTGGCGATCGGCCCCTTCCTGCTGCGCCGGAGGGGCCTGTGAGCGCGCGCTTCGACGTCGTCGTACCCACCCTCGGGCGGCCTTCGCTCGGCCGCCTGCTGGCGGCGCTGGTGCGCGGCAACGGGCCGCGGCCCGGCCAGATCTTCGTCGTGGACGATCGGCCGGGCGCGCAGGTGCCGCTGCTCCCGCGCCCGCTGCCCGGCGTCACCGTGCTGCGCGGCTGGGCGGTCGGGCCGGCGGCGGCGCGCAACTTCGGCTGGCGCGCCTCGGAAGCCGACTGGATCGCGTTCCTCGACGACGACGTCATGCCCGACAACGACTGGCTCGAGCGGCTCGCCGAGGACCTCGAGCGCGCCGGCGACGGCGTCGGCGGCAGCCAGGGCCGCGTCCGCGTACCGCTGCCCAGGCACCGCCGGCCCACCGACTGGGAGCGCAACGTCGCCGGGCTCGAGCGCGCGCGCTGGGCCACCGCCGACATGGCGTACCGCCGCCGCGCGCTCGAGCAGGTCGGCGGCTTCGACGCGCGCTTTCCGCGCGCTTTCCGCGAGGACGCCGACCTCGGCCTGCGCGTCGTGCGCCGCGGCCACCGCATCGTCACCGGACGGCGCTGCGTCACCCACCCGGTCCGCGCCGCCGATCCCTGGGTGAGCGTCCGGCTCCAGCAGGGCAACGCCGACGACGCGCTGATGCGCGCCCTGCACGGCCCGCGCTGGCGCGACGAAGCGGGCGCCCCGCCCGGCCGCTTCCGCGCCCACGCCGCGATCAGCGCCGCGGCCTTCGTCGCGCTCGCCGCCGCGCTCACCGGGCACCGCCGCGCCGCCTCCTTCGCGGCCTCGGCGTGGCTCGCCGGCACCCTCGAGCTTTCGTGGGCGCGCATCGCGCCCGGCCCGCGCACCCCCGACGAGATCGGCAAGATGCTCGCGACCAGCGCGGTGCTGCCGCTCGCCGCCACCTACCACCGCCTGCGCGGCCTCGCCGCGGCGCGCCGGCTCCTGCGCCGCCGGCCCTCGCCCCGCGCGGTGCTGCTCGATCGCGACGGCACGCTGATCGAGGACGTCCCTTACAACGGCGACCCGGCCCGCGTGGTCCCCGTCCCGGGCGCGCGCGAAGCGCTCGATCGGCTGCGCGCGGCCGGGATCCGGCTCGCCGTCGTGTCCAACCAGAGCGGGGTCGCGCGCGGGCTGATCGACGAGCGAGAGGTCATCGCGGTCAACGCGCGGGTCAGCGAGCTCGTCGGTCCGATCGACACGTGGCTCTACTGTGTACACTCGGAATTTGGGGGTTGCGGCTGTCGCAAGCCGGAGCCTGGCCTCGTCCTGCGCGCGGCGGCGGCGCTCGGCGTCAGCGCCGGCGAGTGCGCGCTGATCGGTGACACCGCCGCGGACATCGGCGCCGCCCTCGCCGCGGGCGCGCGGCCGGTCCTCGTCCCGAACGCGATCACCCGCCGCGCCGAGATCGCGGCCGCGCCCGAGGTCGCTCGCGACCTCGGCGCCGCGATCGATCTGCTGCTCGGGGCGGAGCGATGAACATCCTGCTCTGGCACGTGCACGGCTCGTGGACGACGGCGTTCGTGCAGGGCAAGCACCGCTACCTCCTGCCCTTGGTCGCGGATCGCGGGCCGCACGGGCGCGGCCGCGCGCGCACCTGGACATGGCCCGACTCCGCCGTCGAACTCACGCAAGAGCAGCTGGCGCGCGAGCCTGTCGACGTCGTGATCCTGCAGCGCCCGGAGGAGCTCGAAGGGATGGCCGAGCGCTGGCTCGGCGGCAGGCGGCCGGGGCGCGACGTGCCGGCGCTTTACCTCGAGCACAACGTCCCCCAGGGGCGCGTCGTCGAGATGCGCCATCCGGCGGCGGATCGGCCCGATCTCGTGCTGGTGCACGTCACCCATTGCAACGACCTGTTCTGGGACGCGGGGCGGACGCCGACCCGGGTGATCGAGCACGGCATCGTCGATCCGGGCGAGCGATACAGCGGCGAGCTGCCGCGCGCCGCCGTCGTGATCAACGAGCCTGGCCGGCGCGGCCGCGTCACCGGGACGGATCTGCTCGGGCGCTTCGCCGAGGCCGCGCCGGTGGATCTGTTCGGCATCGGCGCCGCCGCGCTCGGCGGCTTCGAGGATCTGAGGCAGTCCGAGCTGCACGCGCAGATGGCCCGGCGCCGTGTCTACGTGCACGCGGCGCGCTGGACCTCGCTGGGCCTGTCCTTGATCGAAGCGATGCACCTCGGCATGCCGGTGGTCGCCCTGGCGACCACCGAGGTGCCCGAGGCCGTGCCGCGCGAGGCCGGGGTGATCTCGACCCGGGTCGAGACGCTGCTCGGCGCCGTGCGCGAGCTGATGCGCGACCCGGCGAAGGCCCGCGCCATGGGCCGGGCCGCGCGCGCCGCGGCGCTGGCGCGCCACGGCCTCGGCCGCTTCCTCGCCGACTGGGACGCGCTGCTCGACGAGGTGGCGCGATGAGGCCGGTCCTGCTGATCCTGCGCGCCCTCGGCCTCGGCGACCTGCTCACCGCGGTGCCGGCGCTGCGCGCGCTGCGCGACGCCTTTCCGGAGCACGAGCGCGTGCTCGCGACCCCGGCCTACCTGGCGCCGCTGGCGCTGTGCACCGGAGCGGTCAGCCGCGTCCTCGATGCGCGGCCGCTCGAGCCGCTGCGCTGGCCCGGGCCCCCGCCCGCGATCGCGGTCAACCTGCACGGCCGCGGCCCGCAAAGTCACGCCCTGCTCGCCGCGCTTGCACCGCAGCGGATGGTGGCGTTCGCGCCCGATAACGGCGCGGAGAGCGCGGCGATGCCGCGCTGGAGATTTGCCGAGCACGAGGTCGCGCGCTGGTGCCGCATGCTCGCCGAGAGCGGCATCCCGGCCGATCCGGCGCGGCTCGACCTCGACGTGCCCGCGGACTGTGGGCCCGCGCGCGGCGCCACGCTGCTGCACCCCGGGGCGGCGAGCGCGGCGCGAAGGTGGCCGGCCGAGCGCTGGTCGGCGCTGGCGCGGGCGCTGACCGCGCAGGGTCACCGCGTGGTGATCAGCGGCGGGCCGAGCGAGATCGAGCTCGCCGGCCGGGTCGCGCGCGGCGCCGGGCTGCCGCCGGAGAGCGTGCTCGCCGGCCGCGCCGGCGTGCTGGAGCTGGCGGGCGCGGTGAGCGCGGCGGCGCGCGTCGTCTCCGGCGACACCGGCGTGGCCCACCTGGCGACCGCGCTGCGCCGGCCGTCGGTGGTGCTGTTCGGGCCGACCTCACCTCGGCTGTGGGGGCCGCCGCCGGAGCGGCGCTGGCACCGCGCGCTGTGGGCCGGGACGAGCGGCGATCCGCACGCCGACAGGCCCGACCGCGGCCTGCTTCGCCTGCACGTCAGCGACGTCCTGCGCGCCCTGCGCGGACTGCCTGCGGCGGCGCCGCGGCTGGAGGCGGCGTGATGGGCCGCGTCCCACTAGCGGTCGTCCCCGAGCTGCCGCGCGAGATCCAGATCGAGGTCACGGGCGCCTGCAACCTGCGCTGCCGGATGTGCCTGGTGAGCTATCGGCCGGCGCTCCATCGCATCGCCGGCAGCATGCGGCTCGAGCAGTTCCGGCGCATCGTCGACGCCCTCCCGGAGCTCGAGACGATCACCCTGCAAGGGCTCGGCGAGCCGCTGCTCGCGCCCGATCTGCTGGCGATGGTCGAGCACGCGACGGCCCGCGGACTGCGCGTGGGCTTCAACACCAACGCCACGCTCCTCCACCGCGAAGCGGCGGAGCGCCTGGTGGCGGCGCGCCTGTCGTGGCTGTGCATCTCGATCGACGGGGCGCGCGCCGAGACCTACCAATCGATCCGCGGCGGCGGGCGCTTCGAGCGCGTCGTCGGCAACGTCCGCGGGCTCGTCGAGGTGATGCGCGCCCGCGGCGCGACGCTGCCCGAGCTGTCGATCGTGTTCGTGGCGATGCGGCGCAACGTCGCCGAGCTGCCGGACATGGTGCGGCTCTGCCGCGAGCTGGGGGTCCTGGCGCTGCGCGTGCAGAACCTCTCGCACTCGTTCGACGACACCGACCCTGCCGGCGCTTACCGCGAGATCCGCGATTACACCGCGGCCGAGGCGCTGTGGCAGCAGGGCGCCTCGCGCGCCGAGGAGGCCGGCGCGAACGCCGCGTTCGCCGAGGCGCGCCGGCTCGCCGAGGAGCTCGGGGTGTCGCTGCGCTTGCCGTCGATCGAGGTCCCCCGCGCCGCGCCACGCCAGGGAGGCACGCCGGGGTGCGACTGGCCGTGGCGATCGGCGTACGTGCGCCACGACGGCAAGGTGCAGCCGTGCTGCATGCTGATGGGCGCGGACCGCGCGATCCTCGGCGACGCCGGCGAGGCGGGCTTCGCCGAGGTGTGGGGCGGGAGGCCGTACCGCGCCCTGCGCGAGGCGCTGCTCTCCGCCGAGCCGCCCGCGGTGTGCCGCGGCTGCTCGATGTACCGGGGGGTCTTTTGAGGGTGCCGATGAAACGCATCGCGATGATCAGTGAGCACGCGTCGCCGCTCGCCCTGCCCGGCGGCGCCGACAGCGGCGGTCAGAATGTCTACGTCGGGCAGCTCGCCAGGCACCTCGCCGCGCTCGGTCACGAGGTCGACGTGTTCACTCGCCGCGACAACGAGGCGCTGCCCGAGGTCGCGGAGTGGGTGCAGGGCGTGCGCATCGTCCACCTCACGGCAGGGCCGCCGCGCTTCGTGCGCAAGGAGGAGCTGTTGCCGCACATGACCGAGCTGACCGCGAACCTGCTCGGCCACGTCCGGCAGCGGCGGCGCGGCTACGATCTGTTGCACGCCAACTTCTGGATGAGCGGCCTCGCCGCCGCGGAGGTCAAGCGCCGGACCGGCCTGCCGTTCGTGATCACCTTTCACGCGCTGGGCCGAGTGCGCCGGGCGCACCAGGGCGGCGCCGATCAGTTCCCGGACGAGCGCCTGCCGATCGAGCGCCGCATCGTCGCCGAGGCCGACCACATCATCGCCGAGTGCCCGCAGGAGGAGGAGGACCTGATCGGCCACTACGACGCCGACCCGGCGCGCATCACGATCATCCCCGGCGGCTTCGATCCGGCGGAGCTTTGGCCGATCAGCAAGAGGCTCGCGCGGGTCTCGCTCGGCCTCCATCCCGACGAGCCGGTGGTCTTGCAGCTCGGCCGCATGGTCCGGCGCAAGGGCGTCGAGAACGTGATCCGAGGCTTTGGCCGGCTGGTGCATGGCCACGGCATCGCGGCCCGCCTGCTCATCGTCGGCGGCGAGAGCGACGTGCCCGACCCGGCCGCGACCCCGGAGCTCGGCCGGCTCATGGGCGTCGCGCAGGAGGAGGGCGTGCTCGGCCGCGTGCTGTTCGTGGGCCGGCGCGGCCGCGAGATGCTCAAGTACTACTACAGCGCCGCCGACGTCTTCGTGACCACGCCCTGGTACGAGCCCTTCGGCATCACCCCGGTCGAGGCGATGGCCTGCGGCACCCCGGTGGTCGGCGCCAACGTCGGCGGGATCAAGTTCACGGTGCGCGACGGCGAGGCCGGTTATCTGGTGCCGCCCGAGGATCCGGCGGCGCTCGCCGAGCGCGTCGCCCATCTGCTGCGCCACCCGCAGCTCACCACCGTGCTGCGGTGCAAAGCGATCCGGCGGGCGAACGATCTCTTCACGTGGCGGCACATCGCCGACGCGGTGGCGGCGCTGTACGAGCAGATCACCCTGGCGCGGAGCCCGGCGCGGGCCGAGCAGACGGCTCGCCTGGCGGTCGTGGACAGGAGCTTCGAAGGGCTGATCGACTCGCTGCGCGAGACCCGGCGCCGGCAGCGCGAGCAGATCGCCGACGCGGCGGAGGCGCTCGGCGGCTCGTTCGCGGCCGGCTGCAAGGCGCTGATCTGCGGCAACGGCGGCAGCGCCGCCGACGCGCAGCACCTGGCGGGCGAGCTGGTCGGCCGCTTCAAGGCGCCGGGGCGGCCGGCGCTGCCCGCGATCGCCCTCACCGCGGACTCGGCGGTGCTCACCGCCTGGGCGAACGACGCCGGCTACGACGAGGTCTTCGTGCGCCAGGTGGAGGCGCTCGGGCGGCCCGGAGACGTGCTCATCGGCATCAGCACGAGCGGGCGCTCGCGCAACGTCGTGCGGGCGCTGCAAGCGGCGCGGGCGGCGGGCATGCGCACGATCGCGCTGCTGGGCGGCGGCGGCGGCGACTGCGCGGCGCTCGCCGACGTGGCGGTGACGGTGCCGTCGCGCGACACCCAGCACGTCCAGGAGGTGCACCTCGCGCTGATCCACATCCTTTGCGAGCTGGTGGAGGCGCGGCTGGCGGCGCAGGTGGCGCGGCCCGCGGCGAGCGCGGCCAGCGCGGCGGTGGAAGGAGCCGAATCATGGAGAAATTGAAGGGACGCGTGGCGCTGGTCACGGGCGGCGGAAGGGGTCTCGGCGAAGCGATCTGTCACGCCCTGGGCGGCGCGGGGGCGACGGTCGTCGCCGCCGACGTGCGATCGGAGGCGGCGGAGCGGACCGCGGCGAAGCTCCGCGCCCTGGGCAGCGAGGCCGCGGCCATCGCCCTCGACGTCGCCGACGAACGCTCGGTCAAGCAGGCGGTGCGGGCGGTGGTCGAGCGCTTCGGCGGGCTCGACGTGCTGGTCAACAACGCGGGCGTGGACCGCACCGCGCCGCTCGATGAGCTGAGCGTCGCGGAGTGGGACCGCATCTGCGCGGTGAACCTGCGCGGGCCGTTCATCCTGGCGCGCGAGGTCTTCCCGCTGCTGAAGGAGCAGCGGCGCGGCGCCATCGTCAACATCGTCTCGACCGCCGCCAAGCGCGCGTGGGCCAACGCGGCGGCCTACCACGCGAGCAAATGGGGCCTGCTCGGCCTGAGCCACGCGATGCACGTCGAGGGCCGCGGCGCCGGGATCAAGGTGACGGCGGTGATCGCGGGCGGGATGCGCACCCCGTTCCTGCTCGATCGCTTCCCGGAGATCGACCCCGGCGTGCTCCAGGATCCCGCCAGCGTCGCCGAGGCCGTGCTCTTCGTCCTGCAGCAACCGGTCGAGACGGTGATCCCCGAGATCACCGTGCTGCCGATGCGGGAGACGTCGTGGCCCTGAGCGAGGGAGCAGTCCCGGTGCTGGCCCGGCTCGCCGGCCTCAAGGTGCTCGTGCTCGGCGACGCGATGCTCGACACGTACCTGCGCGGCAGCGCCGATCGACTCTGCCAGGAGGCGCCGGTGCCGGTGGTGGCGATCCGCGAGCGCACCGAGGTGGCCGGCGGCGCCGCGAACACCGCGGCCAACGTCAGGGCGCTCGGCGCCCAGGTCACGCTGCTCGCCGCGGTGGGCGACGACGGCGAAGGCCGCGCCCTGCGCCGCGCCCTCGAGAACGCCGGCATCTCCACCTCCTCCGTGCTCGTCGAAGCGGGACGGCGGACGCTCGCCAAGCAGCGCATCCTCGCCGGCGCGCAGCTGCTCGTGCGCTTCGATCAGGGCAGCAGCGAGCGGCCGGGGCCGGCCGCGGAGAGCGAGCTGGTACGCCGGCTGCGCGATCTCGCCCCTCGCCACGACGCGATCGTGGTCTCCGACTACGGCTACGGCGTGCTCGGTCCGCGCCTCCGCGATGAGCTCGCCGCGCTCCAGCAGCGCGCGCCGCGCATCCTGGTCGTCGACTCCAAGGCTCTCGCCGCCTACCGCGCCGCGGCGCCGACCGCGGTGAAGCCGAACTTCCGCGAGGCGGCGCGGCTGATCGGCGACCTCGGCGGCGAGGCGGTCGAGCGCAGCGAGCTCATCGCCCGCTGCGGCCGCGCCCTGCTGCACCTCACCGGCGCGGCCATCGTCGCGGTGACGCTCGACGCCGAGGGCGCGCTCTTCCTGACCGGCGAGCGCGAGCCTTACCGGACCTACGCGCGGCCGGTGGATCACAGCCGCGCCGCCGGCGCTGGCGACACCTTCGGCGCGGCCCTCGCGCTGGCGCTGGCGGCCGGGGCCGGGGTCGAGACCGCTGCGGAGATCGCCTCGGCGGCGGCCGCCGTCGTCGTCGCCAAGGAGGGCACCGCGACCTGCTCGCCGGCCGAGCTGCGCGCCTACCTCGCCGGCAGCGACAAGCTCGCGGCCGACGCCTCGGCGCTGGCCCCGCTGCTCGATCGCCACCGCCTCGCCGGCCTGCGCATCGTCATGACGAGCGGCTGCTTCGACCTCCTGCATCGCGGCCACGTCGCCTGCCTCAACGCCGCCAAGGCGCTCGGCGACGTGCTCGTGGTCGGCCTCAACTCGGACGCCAGCGTGCGCCGCGCCAAGGGCGCCGAGCGGCCGATCAACTCGCTGGAGGATCGCTCGCAGGTCCTCGCCGGGCTGTCGTGCGTCGATCACATCGTCGCCTTCGACGAGGACACCCCGGAGCGGCTGGTGACATTGCTCCGGCCTCACCTCTTCGTGAAGGGCGGCGACTACACCGCGGCGGCGCTGCCCGAGGCGCGCGCGGTCGAGGCGTGCGGCGGCGCCGTCCGCATCTTGCCTTACGTGGGCGATCGCTCGACGACCTCGATCATCGAGCGCATCCGCTGCGCCGAGCGCCGGAGCGCCGCGTGAGCCGCAGCGCCGCCTGGAGAGAGGCGCGCCGCGTCCTGTGCGTGCGGCTCGACGCCATGGGCGACGTGCTGATGACGACGCCCGCGATCGCAGCGCTGCGCGCCGCCGGGCCGCACCTCACGCTGCTCACCTCGAGCGCCGGCGCGGCCGTGGCCGAGCTCGTCCCGGACGTCGACGAGGTCATCCGCTACGACGCCCCGTGGCTGAAGGCGACGCCGCCGCGCGAGAGCGCCGCCGCGGACAGCGCCATGATCCGGCGCCTCGCCGCCGGCCGCTTCGACGCCGCGGTGATCTTCACCGTGTACAGCCAGGATCCGCTGCCCGCCGCGCTCACCTGCTTCCTCGCCGGGATCCCGCTGCGCCTGGCCCACTGTCGCGCCAACCCGTATCAGCTCCTGAGCGACTGGGTGCCTGATCCCGAGCCGTCCGCGCTGCTCCGCCACGAGGTCCGCCGCCAGCTCGATCTGGTCGCGAGCGCGGGCTTCAGCGTCCGCGACGAGCGCCTGCGCCTGTGCGTCCCCGCGCCGGCGCGGAGCCGCGTGCAGCGCCTCCTCGACAGCGCCGACGTCCCTCCGCAAAGGTGGGTGCTGGTGCATCCCGGCGCCTCGGCCGCGTCGCGCCGCTACCCGCCGGAGCACTTCGCCGCCGCGGCGCGCGCGCTCTCGCTGCGGACCGCGCACGACATCGTCTTCAGCGGCTCGGACGGCGAGGTCGCGCTGGTGGAGGACATCCGCCGGCGCATGGGCGGCCCGTCGCGCTCCTTTGCCGGGGCGCTCGAGCTCGCCGAGCTGGCGGCGCTGATCGAGGCCGCGCCGCTCCTGATCGGCAATAACTCCGGGCCGGCGCACATCGCCGCGGCGGTCGGCACCCCGGTCGTGGACCTCTACGCGCTCACCAACCCGCAGCACACGCCGTGGCTCACCCCGAGCCGCGTCCTCTACCAGGATGTGCCGTGCAAGTATTGCTACCGGAGCGTGTGCCCCGAGGGCCACCACGCCTGCCTGCGAGGGCTGCCGCCCGAGCGCGTGGTCGAGGCCGCGGCGGAGCTGCTCGAGGCGGGAGCGGCCGCGCTCGAGGCTCGACCTGGCGAAGCCGGTGGGCCTCCCCTCTCATGAGCTCACGCCCAGCACCACCGCGGTCGCCGGGTCGAGCAGATAGCCGCCCTGGCCTGTCTTGATCACCTCGCGCAGCCCGAGCTTGCGCAGCGTGGTGAGCGCGACCCGCACGCGATTGGCGGCGGCGTCCGCGCCGATCCGCTCGCCGGGCCAGCCGGCGCGCACCAGGTCGTCGAGCGCCAGCGGCTGCCCCGGCGCCACCGTCCGCAGCCTGGCGAGAGCGAGCAGGATGCGGCGGAGCGGCGCGCGGCGCGACAGATCGACGTGGCTCCGCGCTCCCGGCAGGCGGAACGCGGCGCCCTCGTCGAGCACGAGGAGGGCCGCCGCCGACACGGGACCTCCCTGCTTGCCGGCCGCGAGCAGGATCCGCAGCGCGAAGCGCACGTCGTCGTTCGCGCCCTGCTCGGCGAGCGAGCGCGCCAAAAGGAGGCGCGCCGAACGCTCGCTCGGGGCCGCGCCGGCGAGCGCGACGTGGGCCTCGTGGAGCGCCAGCGTGGCCTGGAGCGCGGGCTCGCTCGCGCACGCGTGCGCCGCTGCCCGCGCCCGCTCGAGCCACTCCAGAGCGAGCTCGGCGTCGCCCTCGTCGGCCCACGTCGCGGCGAGGCAGCCGGCGATCAGCACCTCGTAGCGCCGGAACCCGGCCGCGCCCATCAGCTCGAAGGCGCGGACCAGGATCTTCGTCGCCTCGCCCGGCAGCCCGCGCTCGAGGAACGCGGTGCCCAGATAGTAGAGCGCGCTGCCTTCGCGGTGGCGCATGCCGAGCTCGTGGAAGATGCGGACGGCCTGGCCGTGGTGCGCCAGCGCGCCGTCGAGGTCGCCCTCTTCCTGGATCACGATCCCGCGGGCGCTGAGCAGCGCGCCCTCGCCGTGCCGATCGCCGGTGCGTCGGGCGATCGCCAGCGCCTCGTCGAAGCTCGCCAGCGCCGCGGCGCGATCGCCGCGAAAGAGCGCGATGACGCCGGCCTCGTAGAGCACGCTCGGCAGCCGATCCTCGCAGTCGGCCTCGCGATAGAGCGCCAGCGCGCGCCGGGTCTCGCGCGCGGCCGCGACCAGATCGCCCTCGCGGCGGTGAGCGTGGCCGAGCTGCGCCCGGATCTGAGCCTCGCGCAGCCGCCGCAGCCGGCCGGGCCCGGCGCCGTCGAGGCAGGCCAGCCCGCGGGCAAAGTGCTCGCGCGCGTCGACGGTGTTGCCGAGCGTCTCGACGAGCTCGCCGAGGTGCGCGCAGGCCAGCGCTTCGAGCGACGCGTCGCCGCGCTCTCGCGCGAGCGAGAGGCCCGCCTCGAGATCCGCGATCGCGCGCGCCGAGTCGCCGAGCTCGCGCCGGGCGATGCCTCGCGCCACCAGCGCGCCCGCATGGTCGGCGAAGCGCGCCGAGCCGCCGCCCGCCTCGGCGCTCGTGAGCGCCCGATCGAGCAGCTGGAGCCGCAGCTCGAACAGACCGCGCAGCCCCACCACCGGCGCCAGGGCCAGCGCCAGAGCCAGCGCAAGGCCGCTGCCCTCGCCTCCCGGATCGCGCTCCGCCTCGGCCAGCGCCCGCGTGTGCGCGGCGACCAGGTTGTCCAGCTCGCGGTCGAGCGTCGCCCGCGCCGCTCCGGCGAGCGCCGCCTCGTCGGCGAGCGCGCGCCCCAGCCGGGCGAAGTGGCGGGCGTGCCGGCCCGCCGCGAGCTCGAGGGCGCCGGGCCGCGCCGCCAGCTCTTCGGCGCAGAGCTCGCGGATCGTCTCGAACAGCGAGAAGCGGATCACCCCTTCGCCGGCGCGCATCCGCACCAGCGAGCGCGCGACCAGCGCCTCCAGCGTGGCGACCACGGGCGCGCCGGGCGCGGCGAGCACGCTCTCCGCCGCCTCGAGGGTGAACCCGCCGCGGAACACCGACGCGGCCGCGAGGCACGACCGCTCCGCTGCGGGGAGCTGCGCCAGCGAGTCGAGGATCGTGCGGCGCATCGAGGCATGCCGGCCCGAGTCGTCGCGGCGCACCAGGAACCCGAGCGGCGCCGCCAGCCGGCTGCGCATCTGCTCCAGCGTGAGCACCCTGGCGCGCGCCGCGGCCAGCTCGATCGCCAGCGGGATCCCGTCGGTGGCGCGCACCACGTCGGCGAGCGCGGCGAGCTCGCCCTCGCCCGGAGCGAAGTCCGGGCGCCCCTCGCGGGCGCGGCTCACGAACAGCGCCACGCCCTCGGTGGCGAGGAGCGCGTCGCGGCTCACCCCCGGCGCGGGCACGGCCAGCGGCTCGAGCGGCACCAGGTGCTCGCCCGCCACGCCGAGCGCCGCGCGCGAGGTCACCAGCAGGCGGGCGTGCGGCGCCAGCACCATCCACGCGAGCACGGCGGGGCCGGCGACGCTGGCCAGGTGCTCCAGGTTGTCGAGCACCAGGAGCGCCCGGTTCTTGCGCGCGATCGCCCGCCCCAGCGCCTCCACCACCGCGCTCTCCTCGCGCCTACGCTCTGGCGACGCACCGAGCGCCGCCGCGATCACCCCGCACATCGCCGTGACGTCGCCGGCGCTCGTCAGATCGCACAGCCACGCGCCGCCGCCGTGCGCCGCGTAGGCCGCGCCGTGCACGGCCGCGAACCGCGTCGCCACGCGCGTCTTGCCCATGCCGCCGGGGGCCACGATCGTCACCAGCCTGGCGCCCTCGTCGAAGCGCGCCAGGATGGCGGCGATGTCCTGCGCGCGCCCCACGAACGACGAGGGGCTCTCGTGCACATGCATGCTCGCCGGCTTCCGCCGTGGCGAAGGCGCCGCTGAGGTCATGAGAGCCATCACCATACAGGACCATACGCCGCGACTTTAATGGCCCTTTAACGTGCCTTTAACGCGCCGGACCGGCGATGGTCGGAGGGCCCGGATCCAGACGGGCGAACGGAGAGCGGCATGGCGATTTTCAAGGGCTCATTCTCGGGTCGGATCGCGACCCTGGCGGCGGCGGGCGGGCTTTTGGCATGCAACGGCCAGGTGAGCAGCGCCAGCGCCGGCGGAGACGCGGACGGGAGCGGCGGCGAGGCCGCGGCCGGCAGCGGCGGCTCCGGGGCCACCACGGTGACGGCGGGGGGCAGCGGCGGCGGAGGCAACGGGAGCGGCGGCGGCGGCGACGGAGGCAGCGGCGGCCTCCCGGAGCCGGAGTGCGTCGGCGGAGAGGGAGCGATCGTCTTCGCCAGCGGCTACGGCAAGAGCCGCCTCGCCGTGCGCTTCGGCGGTTCGTGGAGCGACGCCGCGGGCCCCGGCCCGGCGGCGCAGGCCGCCGCCCGCGTCGATGAGTGGGGTCGGCTCAGCGTTTTCTGGACCGGCCTGGGCGCCGATCAGGACAAGAGTCACACCACCTACACCGAAGACGGCAGCGCCTTCGAGAGCGTGGACGTGCAGGGCTGGGCCCCGCTCTCGTACGGGCCGCTCTTTGCCTTGAGCGACCGCACCCTCGCGGGCGGCGTCGCCGAAGGTACCAGCGTCGCCCACCTCGATGCGGATGCGTGGGAGTGGGTGCAAAACGCCCCCCCGACGCCCTTCAAAGCCACCTGGGGCGCGCAGCGGCCGGACGATAACCGTGCCATGCTCGTCGGGCTGGACGATAACCATCAGCTTTGCACCACCTGGCTCGGCGGACAAGACTGGGCACCGCTCAAATGCAGGCCCGATATCAAGGTCCCCACCGGCGGCGAGATCCCCAACACCCGCCCGCGCGCGGTCGCGCTCCCGAACGGCGATATGGCGGTCGTCTTCTACACGCAAGCGGCCGGGGCGCTGGCGATCACTCGATTTTACCATGGCGACGCGCTGTGGTCCGAGCCTGACCCGATCGAAGACAGCCGCATCGGTATCCAGTTCGCGGTCACCGCCGCCGCCTCGGGCGACGTGATCGTCGCCACCACCTCGACAGCGGGTGACGTATCGGCCCTGCGTTACTCGTTCGGCGACGGCTGGAGCGAGCCCATCCCGATCGATCAGGGCGCCGCGGTCGCCGGTAGCGGCAACGGCAGCATCGCGGCGGCCCCCGGCATCTGCGGCGACGACGCCCTCATCGCCTACCTCGGCAATGAGATCGACACCAAGGTCCACGTCGCCCGCGTGCGCGGCCAGACCGCGGCCACGCAGGTGGTCACCCAGCTCAGCCAGGAGGGGCCGAGCCTGGTGACCATCGCGACCCGGCTGCCGCCCGTGATCAACCCGTGATAGGAAGCTGCGCCGGAGGTTCCGGCGCACGCGCGACGCCCTGCGAGGCGTCCCCCGAAGCACGCTGTCAATGACGCTTTACCGCGCTCGTATCAACGCCAGCCATTGAACTGACTGGCGTCCGCGCCCAGGAGGCCGACGCGCAGCCCGGCTCGCTTCAGCTCCGCGGTCGCCTGACTGTTGAGGACCAGCAGCGCGATCAGGCCCACGCAAGGGATGAGCAGGAGGATCGCGAAGAGCACCGCCATGCCGGTGCCGTGCAGCGCGCTCGCCATCCGCACCGCGTAGACGACGCCGGCCACGATCACACCCAGTGCGACGAGGCCGAGGACGATCTGGAGGGGCGCGGACCCCGCGCTCTTCAGCATCGAGCCGGCGAGGCCGGTGCCGAAGTAGATCAGGACGACCATGTTGATCGCCCGCTGATCCGAGGCGATCCGCATCAGCCGCTCGCGCTCGGCGGGCGGGGGCTGGTTGTACTGATACGGGGCCTGGCCGGGCTGCGGCGGTTGGTAAGGGTTCATCGATCCTCCAGGGCTTGCGCCCGCGCATCGCTATGCGCCAGCGCGACCATATAGCGGCGCGGCGCCGGCCGTGCAAGGCTCGCGCCGTGGAGCCACCGGCCGCCGAGGAATTCAACTGCCGCGAGTGCGGCGCCTGCTGCCGCGACGTGGCGGACGGCACCGCGCTCGTCTCCGCGGAGGACCTCGTGCGCTGGAAGCGAGAGAAGGCGGAGCACGTCCTCGCCTCGCTGGTGCCGGGGCATTTCTCGCAGATGGGGTTTGCCACCCACGCGAATGGCACCTGCGTGCACCTCGGCACCCCTGGCCACCCCAACGACTGCTCCATTTACGAGACGCGGGGCTGGAGCTGCCGCGCGCTCGAGCCCGGGAGCTCGCAATGCCGGACCTACCGGCGGCTCTATTTCGCGAAGCTCGAGGAGAGCGCAGAGCCGCGTTGAAGCGCGGCAGCGCGGCACGCCGCGGGTTCCGCCGAGCCGCTCGCGGGTGGCCGCCGCGACGCGCGAAGCACGTCAAACGAAGCTAGTGATGCGAGGAGTGATAGGATGGGGCATGGTCAATCAGCGCATGCTCACAGCGGCCCTCGCGGTCCTCGCGGCCTCATTGCTGGCTTGCAGCGGCGGCACGTCCGGCGGTACCGGCGCGAGCGCCGCGGAGGGCGGCGGAGGTAACGGCACATCGAGCGGCACGGGCGGCGCCGGTGCGAGCACCTCCAGCGCCGGCGGCGCGCTTTCCTGCGACGGGCTCGATCAGGATGCCTGTCTGGACGCTCCGGAGTCGTGCGCCCCGCTCTACGATGACGACTGCTGCCCGAGCTGCCAGCCCGGTGAATGCAAAGATTGCCAGATCCTCCAGTTTTATCGCTGCCTGTCCAGGGACGAGGCCTGCTCCGCCAAGCCGCCGTCCTGTGGAGTCGTCCCCGACTGGGCCTGCCCCGCCCCTTGACGAGCGCTCCGTCCTCGGGACGTCACTTGCCTTTGTTGATCGGCCGGGCTGTCTTGATGGAGACAGGCTTGGGCCGCGGCGAAAGGGCGAAGAGCGCCTGTCCTCGAGCGTCGTTCTGGCTCCTCTCGGTCGCCTGAATCACCAGGCGCCGGCGGGCGCTCTCGCCGTCCAGGGGCGCCCCCGCCAGGCTCACGAGGCCGTACGGCGCTGTCAGATGCTGGGGGCCTATCCATTCGAAGTCGCGCACGGTCTCCGGTGTGAGCCCGTTCTCACCGGCCAGGCGAAAACGTGTCCACGGCCCGGAAGGCGCGTTCTGGACGTCGACGAAGCCATTTTCGTGGCCGACCCACAGGGAGCCGTCCGGGCCCAGCCTCACCTCTCTGGGGTGCAGGACGTCTCCAGACGACTTCTCCGCCGCGAACCAGTAGCTCACCACGCGCGGCCCGGCCGAGGTCAGATCGACGCGGATGAGCGGATAGTCGCTGTGGTAGCACCAGGCATCGAGCCCGCCGCCCCGCACGAAGAGACGTTCACCGCCGCAGTCCTCCGGGACCGGCGCCCGGGCGAAGGCCGCGCCGTCGAAATGCCACACGCGCAAGCCCTTGTTGCTCTTCGCGTCGCTCACATGGCACTCCACGCTGATCCAGACATCGCTCTGGCTCTTTGCGACGAGGCCCGCCTTGCAATCGTGCGGCATGGCGCCCTGCGGCAGAAAGTCTTCCGGCAGATCGAAGACCGTCGAAGGCTCGGTCAAACGGGGCCACCGCTCGAGCGAATACTCGGCCGGGGCCATCCCCGGCCAGTGCGCCGCCTCGCACCGGCCGCCGAGCGCGAACAGCGCGCCCTGAGGCGAGGCCGCCAGCCCTCGCAGCGGCGCGACGCGCTGGAAACAAGGCGCTTGATCCTGCGTGGACGCGGGCAACGGCGCGCTGCGACCGTCCGCCCAGCGAAAGATGTAGATCGGCATGGGGTCCATTTGCCCGGTGAGCCCGCTGCCCTCGAGGACGGCGCCGTCCGCGAACCTGGCCTTGTGCTTCTGGAGATCGGGCCGCACCATGCGATCGTGCCGAGTCGGACCGTCTTTTTGCCAGACGCTGCCTGTCCAGCGATAGACATCGTACGAGTCTTCATCGCGGACGTCGATGGTCAGGCTCACGCCTGGACGCGGCCAGACGCCGGTGTAGTCGAGCAGCTCCGCGCGGCGGAGACCTTTGAGGAAGCGCGGCTCGGGGGTGATGTCCCCCTGCTCGGGCACGAGCCACGCGCTCCACTCGGTCCCAGGCTGGTAGACGAGGACGATCTTGCCCTGTTCGGCCTCGAAGAACGAGAGCGCGAAGTCCTCTTCGGCGTCGGTGTGGAAGAAGGCGGGGAGCGGCGTCGCCTCCGGCGCGGGAGCGACCTTGATGCGCTGCGGCCCCACCGCGGGCGAGCCGGCCGCGCTGCCCGACGGCTGCGAAGCGGCGCCGGGCGGCCGGTCAGGCCCGCCGCACGAGACGAGCGCTCCCGCGGCGAGAAACACGAAGAGATTGTTCCGGAGAGGTCTTGCGCGCATGGCTCGAGCCGAAGCTCATATCTATCAGAACAGCGGACCAGGGAGCGCAAGGGTTTGGCAAGTGTCGACCTTTTGGGGCGGCGCCGGCGCCTCGACGCGCGGCGTGCCGCCTCGGGTGGTGGGGCGATGTGAGGAACTTTCGGGCCTGTCAGCTCTCCCAAGGCCATGAAGCTCAAGGCGGTATGGCTGGGAGTCGTCGCGCTGATGGGGTGCGGCGCGAGGGTTCCGTCGGCGAGCGCTCCGCCCGAGGCCGCCGCTCCGCAGCCCGCCGCCTCCGCGCGGATCGGTCCGGCGTCGAGCCAGCCCGCCCAGGAGGCCGAGGCGCAGGCTTCACCGGAAAAGGTCTCGTGTGATGAGATCGCCGCCGTCGCCGACGCCGCGCCGGGGTTGCTGGAGCAAGGGCTGCGGGCGTGGCTCGGAGAGGGGGTCGCGCAGAATGCGACGAAGGCGCGGGCGCTGCTGGCGCGCGCGTGCGAGCCGAGCGACGGCTCGGAGAAGGATCCGGCCGCGTGCGCGGCGCTGGGAGTTTTTCATGAAACGGGCGACGGAGCCGCGAAGGATATCAAGAAGGCCATCGCCATCTATGAATCGGCGGTGAGCTCGCCCAGGAGCTTCGATCTCAATGCCTGCGAGCTGGCGGCGCCGGCGCTCACGAAAGGGATCACTTCGTGGTCGACGATGTGCTGCCGGGCCGTGAGAGGCTGCAAGGAAGGATGCGAGGAGACCTGCGCCCGCGGCCTCGCTCGAGTGAAGGAAGGCACCATCGCGGTGCTCGAACGAGCCTGCGATCGAGGCCGCGCCGCGGCCTGTTTTCTGGCGGCCCGGCAATATGCCTACGGCTCGTTCAAGGAGCCGCTGGGGTATGTCGTGGAAGGGGATTCGGCGCGCGCTCAGCGCCTGAACGAGCTCGCTTGCCAGGGCGGTGTGGGGCGAGCGTGCACGGACCTGGGAATGCACGCCGAGGTCCGCGATGACCCTGAAAAGGACCCGAAGGCGGCGGCGCGGGTGATGGAGCTGTTCTTCAAGGGGTGCAAGCTCGGCGACGGGTCCGGGTGCGTCTACGCGGCTGAAAAGGTGAAGGACGGGTGGGCGAGCCTCACCAAGGATCCGGTCGCGGCCGACAAGCTTTACAAGCAAGCGTGCTCGTTCGGCATGCGGCGCGTGTGCGAGGACCTGGAGGCAAAAAAACCATAGGAGGCGGTAACGGCCCGTACGGAGTTGCCTCCAGGCCTGCGTTGCTTGGCGTGCGCTGTCCTGATCAGCCCCTGCGACGGCGCCGCATGACGGCGAGCCCCAGGAGCGCGAGCGCCCACGGCGCGCGACCGTCGTCGCTGCCGGCGACGCGGCAGCCGCAACCTCCTTCGCTCTGATTGCTGGAGCCGGATGCGCCGCCGCTGACCGCAGCGCCGCCGGTGGCCGCGCCGCCCGAGCCTCCATCCCCGCCGCTGCCCGCCGACCCCGCAGCGCCGGCGGTCGCGCCGCTGCCGCCTTTGCCAGCCATTCCACCGCTGCCGGCCATTCCACCATTGCCGGCCATCCCACCGTTACCGGCCATTCCACCGTTACCGGCCATTCCACCGTTACCGGCCATTCCACCGCTGCCGGCCATTCCACCGCTGCCGGCCATCCCGCCTGTCCCGCCGGAGGAGCTGCTCGATCCGGACACGCATGCTCCGGACTGGCAACTGCCGCCGTTGCAGGCGGTGCCGTCCGCTTTCGGCGCGTAGACGCACCCGCTCGAAGGATCGCACACCCCGGCAAGCTGGCATTCGCCGGGAGGCGGGCACGGCGAGGCGCTGCCGGTGCACACGCCGCTTTGACAGGCGTCCATGCTCGTACAAGCGTTCGCGTCATTGCACGACGTGCCGTCGGCCTTCACCGGGTTCGAGCAGACGCCCGTCATCGGATTGCAGGTGCCCGCCCCGTGGCACTGCGACAGCGGCTGGCAGATCACCGGGCTCATACCGAGGCAGGCGCCGCTCTGGCAAGCGTCTGTCAGGGTGCACAGGTTGGCGTCGTCGCAGGGGCTGCCGTTGGGTTTCTGCGGGTTGTCGCAGAGCCCGGTCACAGGGCTGCACGTCCCGGGAACATGGCAAACGTCCAGGGCGCCGCAGACCACCGGGCTGCCGCCCACGCACACACCTGCCTGACAGCTGTCGGCCTGCGTGCAGGCATTGCCGTCGGTGCACGCGGAGCCGTCCGACTTCGGCGGATTCGAGCACACCCCGGTCATCGGATTGCAGCTGCCGGCCGTATGGCAGGCGTCGGGCGCGGCGCAGACCACCGGACTGCCGCCCACACAGGTGCCTGCGACGCAGGCGTCGGACTGGGTGCACAGGTTGCTGTCGTCGCAGGCCGCGCCGTCCCCCTTCGGAGGATTGGTGCAAAGGCCGTTCGCCGGCGAGCAGACCCCGGCGGTATGGCAGGTATCGAGGGCCGTGCACACGACCGGAGCGCCCGGCGCACAGGCGCCGGACTGGCAACTGTCGCCGGCCGTGCAGCCGTTGGAGTCGCTGCACGTCGTACCGTTCGGCGCCAGCCCGTTCGCCGGGCAGGCCGGGCTGCCGCCGGTGCACGTCTCGGCCACGTCGCACTGCCCGGCCGCAGCGCGGCAGACGGTCGCCGCGGTGAGCAGCGTGCAGACGCCCTGCGCGCCCGGGACATTGCACGCCTGGCAGTCACCGGCCGCGCCGCCGCCGCAGGCGCTGTCGCAGCAATAGCCGTCCACACAGAGACTATTGGCGCAGTCCCCGGGCGCGACGCAGGTCTGGGGCGTGACCGCGGTGTATAGCTCGGTGCTCGTCAGGTATTGCGCGCCGTTCGGCGTGCTGCCGCCCGCCTCCAGGACCTTGCCGTTCATGAGGACGGTGCCCGTGTGGTAGGCGCGCCCCGTGATCATCGAGACCGTCGCCGTCCAGTTTCCGATCGAAGGGTCATAGAGCTCGGCCGTGGCCGCGTTGATGGAAGTGCCGCTGCCGGCCGCCAGCATCTGGCCCGTCGGAAGCAGGGTGAGCGGCGCGGTCTGTCGGCCCTTCAGCATCGAGCCGGTGAGCGCCCAGCTGTTGGTCGCGGGGTCGTAGAGCTCGCACAGCGTCGTGTAGTTGCCATTGCCGGCCACCAGGACCTTGCCGTTCGGGAGAACGGCCGCAGAATGAAACGACCGCGACACGTTCAGCACGCCGCCCGAGCTCCAGGCATTGGTCGCGGGATCGTAGAGGTCCGCCGTCATGGGACCGCTGCTGTCGCCGCCGATCATCAGCGCCTTGCCGCTCCCGAGGAGCACCAGGGCCCCCGAGGCGCGCGAGGCGAACATCGCCGGGGTGGCCTGCCAGGTGTTGGTGGCGGGGTTATAGATCTCGGCGGTGTTGAGGTTCATGGCGCCGACGCCGCCGGCCACGAGCACGCGGCCGTCGAGCAAGCGCGCTGCCCGGTGCGTGCCGCGCGGCCCCGACATCGACGCCGCGGCGCTGAACGTACCTGTCGCGGGGTCATAGATCTCGGCAAATGAGATGTAGCTGAAGCCGCCGTAGCCCCCCGCGATAAGCACGCGCCCGTCGCTCAGCAACGTCGCTGTGTGGGCATAGCGCGCCGTCGCCATGACGCCGGTGAATTGCCATAGGTTCGTGGCCGGGTCATAGAGCTCGGCGAACTTCGTCGCGACGTTGCCAGTGGAGTTGCCCCCTGCGACGAGCACCTTGCCGTTCTGGAGGAGCGTCGCCGTGTGCAGCTCTCGCCCCGCGTTCAGCGGCGCGGCGGCCATCCACGACGGATCCACGAGCACGGCGCTCCCCGCGGGGACCTCGTCGTCGATGAAGAGCTCGAGCTTGTCCCCCGACAGCGTCAATCGGACCGCGAGCGGCCTCTCGCCCTCGGCCCAGGCGCGCGGCGCCGTGACGTGCAGGCGCGCCCGTCCGGAGCCGTCGAAGAAGTGGACGCCGGACCCGTCTTGGCGGGCCTCGGCGCCTTCCACCCGCCAGGTCCCGACGGCGTCTCCGGGCCGGGGGCCGGCCGCGAGAGAGAGCCACTCCTCGGCGCCCGAAAGCCCCGCCACCCACACCGAAGCGCCGCCCGAGCGCGGATAAGCCACCGCGCTGTCCAGCTCGAAGGCATCGCCCTCCAGGCCCTCTTCGCGCACGCGCAGCGAAAACCCGCCGTCGCCGCGGATCTCGACCGGATCGCCGCGGCGGCGCGGCACCACCACGTCGACATCGTCGCCGGCGACATAAGCATGGCGCAGAGCGCCGCGGCGATATCCGCCGCTCTCCGCCGCGAACCGCGCCGGACCGTTCAAGAGGGCGCCGGCCTGCGCCGGGAAGCGCTCCTGGAGCTGGGCTCGCAATGACTCCGCGGCGGTGGCAGTGGAGGCGCCGGCCGCGGGCGGCGCCGCGGGCGGTGATTCGTCGGTGCAGCCGAGGCAGCCGGCCGCGAGCGCCAGCGCTGCAAGAAGCGTGAGACCAGAGGCGAATTGTCGAGAGAACATCCAGCAGCTCCTCGCTAGGCGTGGCCCGGCCGGGGCGAGGTTAGCGGTTTTCAGCAGAGGAGCACAGGCCCTTCGGAGCGCAGGATACGGCGGTGACAGGCTGGCCACGAGGCGCCTCACACCGCCCTTCCACGGCGCTGTCGTGCTAAGCTCGCTCGACGAGGCGGCGCGGAAGGCGCTGGACGCGATGCTGATAGGCCACGAACACCAGAGCTATTTCGTGAAGAAGTATGACGCGCAGGGCCCCGCGGCCGAGCGGAGGCCACTCCGGTGATCACGCACCCGGACAAGGTCCTGTTCCCGGACGACGGCATCACCAAGGGAGAGGTGGCCGCGTATTACGAGTCCGTGGCGGCCGTCATGGTGCCACACCTGCGCGGGCGCCCGGTGACGATGGAGCGGTATCCGGCGGGCATCCACCGGCCGGGCTTCATCCAGAAAGACGTCTCGAAGGGCTTTCCGGAGTGGCTGTCGCGGGTGGAGGTGCCGAAGAAAGACGGCACCGTGCGCCACGCGTTGATCAACGACACGCGCTCCTTGCTCTGGATGGCGAATCAGAACTGCGTCACGCCACACGTGTGGACGGCGCGTGAGCCCGAGCTCCAGCGGCCCGACCTCTGCGTGATCGATCTGGACCCCAGCCGAGACGACCGCCGCGAGCTTTCGGCGGCGGCGCTCGCCGTGCGGGACCTCCTGGCCGAGCTCGGATTGACGAGCTGGGTCAAGACGTCGGGCTCCAAGGGTTTTCACATCGTGACTCCGCTCGACGGCCAGGCCGAGCTCGAGCAAGTCTGGCGCTTCGCTCGCGGTCTCGGGGCGCTCCTCGTCAAACGGGATCCGACGCATCTCACTCAGGAGTTCATCAAGGCGGATCGCGGCGCCCGCATTCTGATCGACACGGGGCGAAACGGTTTCGGCGCCACCTTTGCCGCCGCTTACGCCGTGCGCGCGAAACCGGGCGCGCCGGTGTCTGCGCCGTGCACCTGGGAAGAGGTCGAGAGCGGCGCCGTGGCTCCGCAGAGCTTCACGCTGAGAAACCTGAGCCAGCGCCTCGCCCAGGTGGGCGACCTGTGGCTCGATCTGGCGGAACGCGGGCAATCCCTCGCTCTGCCGCTGGCGCGGCTCGAGCGCCATCTCACGCCGGAAGATTGGGCAGAATCCCACGCCGCCGCCACGCGGAAGCCTGGCCCGAGATCGCGAGAAGGTCGCGCAGGAAGCCGATGAGCACCGCCGCATACGCGTGGGCGAGGGCCGGGTCGGTCGTGACGTACTGGGGACGGTGGCCGTCCGCCAGGCGTCGATCCCGGCCTGATCGAAGAGCTTGGTGCGCGCGGCGGCGGACTGGTACCTCGCGTTGTCGAGGTTGCGGCGCCCGCTGAGCTTTCGCCGGAGCCAGTCGGTCGACATGCCGAGGCACACGCCGCCCCGCTTGGCGATGCGCTCGTCATCGGCCTGGTTCTACTTGTAGGCGAAGTGCTTCTTGCCGCGGGCGAAGAGCTCGTCGCAGGCCTTTTGTCGTACGGCATCGCAGGACTCTCAGATCGGGGGGAACGGGGGAATCGCCCGCATCACGGCATCATGCCGGAAGACGCGCCCGGAGTCACCGGGGTGCGGCCTGCAGCTCGCCGGGTTCGTCCAGTAGACGAACGCGCCGCCCACCGCGACGCTCCCGAGGGAAGCGCCGCGATCAAGCCGCTCCCGGCAAGCGCGTTGTGTCCACGATCACCCACGGTCCGGGGGCGCAGGACCCGACGCGATCCGCTCGGGCTCGCCGAGCTCGTTCCTGTCAATGGAGGGGTAGTAGAGGTCCAGGATCTCATTGCGAACACGGACGGCGCTGCGGTACCGTGCGCCCATGTTCCCACCCTTGCCCCCGGCCGCCCAGGATCTGCGCCAGGCCACCCGCCGCGTCGTCCGCGAGCTGCTCGCGCTCGAGCCCGAATACGGCCGCACCGGCGAGATCCCCTCGATCGTCGGCGAGCAGCTGCGGGCCCTGGGCTATTACGGCCTCACCCTCCCCGAGGAATACGGCGGCATCGGGCTCGATTGCCAGAGCGCGTGCGTCGTCCTCGAAGAGCTGTCGTGGCTGCCGCGGCCGTGGGTCGTCGAGCTCGTCATCAACAATGGCCTCGGCTCGCGCCAGATCCTGCACCGGGGCAGCGAGGCGCAGCGCCGCAAATGGTTACCGCGCCTGGCCCGCGGCGAGGCCCTCTGCGCCTTCGCGCTCTCCGAGCCGGCCGCGGGCTCGGACCCTACCAGCATGGAGACCGCCGCCGCATGGAACGGCCAGCACTGGGTGCTGCGCGGCCGCAAGCATTACATCACCAACGGCGGCAAGGCCGACGTCGTGACCGTCATGGCCTACACCGATCGAGCGCGCGGCCGCCGCGGCATCACCTCCTTCCTCCTTGAAAAAGGCACGCCCGGCTTCTCGGTCGCGCGCATCCATCGGGCCATGGGCGGCCCGCCGGACGCGGCCGCCGAGCTGGTGTTCGACGATTGCCTGCTCGGCCCGGAAGCCGTCCTGGGCGAGCCCGGCGAGGGCCTCCATAGCTCGCTCTCCGCCCTGGCCGAAGGGCGCGTGCATATGGCGGCCGGCGCGGTCGGTATGGCCCAGCGCCTGCTCGAGATGTCGCGCGATTATGCCCTGGAGCGCAAGCAATTCGGCAAGCCCATCGCCGAATTCCAGGCGGTGAGCCACATGCTCGCCGAGATGGCCACGGGCATCTACGCCTCCCGGTGCATGCTCTATGACGTGGCCGGCCGGCTCGATCGCGGCGAGCGGGCGGCGGCCGAGGTCTCGATGCTCAAGCTGCTGGCCACCGAGACAGCGTGGAAGGTCGCCGACATGGCCTTGCAAATCCACGGCGGCGCCGGTTACATGCGCGACCTGCCCATCGAGCGCATGATGCGGGAGATCCGGCTGTTTCGCATCGGCGACGGGACCAGCGAGATCCACAAGAACCAGATCGCCCGGCTGCTGCTCGGGGAGGCATGACTCGATGCCTTACCAGGGCTCGATCGCCATCGCCGGCGTCGGGGAGACAACCCTCGGCCGCCTCCCCGATCGCAGCACCCTCGATCTGCAATCGGCGGCGGCCAGGGCCGCATTGCGCGACGCCGGGCTCGGCCTCGCCGACGTGAACGGCGTCATCGCCTGCCCCAGCCGCACCGAGCCGACCCTCATGCCGGGCCTGGTCCTGGCTGAATTCATGGGGATCCGGCCCTCCTTTTGCAGCACCTCGGCGATGGGCGGGGCCTCGGCCTGTCAGATGGTCGAGCTCGCCGCGCTCGCCATCGAGGGCGGGCTCGCCGACACCGTCCTCGTCGTGGCCGGCGAGAACCGGCTCTCCGGCATGTCCACCGATGACAGCATCGCGCTCAACGCCCGCATCGGACACCCCGAGTTCGAGACCCCGTACGGCCCGTTGATCCCGGCGTTCTATGCCCTGATCGCCCGCCGCCACATGGAGGAGTTCGGGACCACGCCCGAGCAGCTCGCCGCGGTCGCGGTCGCGGAGCGGCGCCACGCGGCAATGCACCCCGGGGCGCATTGCCGCGATCCGATCACGGTGGCCGACGTGCTCCGCTCCAAGATGATCGCCGATCCGCTGCACCTCCTCGATTGCTGCCTGATCTCCGACGGCGCCGGCGCCCTGGTCGTGACCTCGGCGGAGCGGGCGAAGCGCGCTCCCAACCCGCCTGTCCGGCTCCTCGGCTTTGGCGAGGGCCACAGCCACGAGCACATCTTCGCGGCGCCGAGCCTCACCCGGAGCGGCGCCGAAGACTCGGGGCAGCGCGCCTATCGCATGGCCGGGCTCGGCCCCGAGGATGTGGACGTGGCGCTGCTTTACGATTGCTTCACCATCACCGTCCTCGTCGAGCTCGAGGATCTCGGCTTCGTCCCGCGGGGAGAGAGCGGACGATTCGCGGCCGAAGGTCATATCGCGCTCGGCGGCAAGCTGCCAGTCAATACCCACGGCGGGCTCCTCTCGCACGGCCAGCCCGGCGCCGCGGGGGGCATCTTTCACCTCACCGAAGCGGTGAGGCAGCTTCGCGGCCAGGCCGCGGACAGGCAGGTCGAGGGCGCTCGCATCGCGCTCGTGCACGGCAATGCCGGCTCCATGTCCGCGCACGTGACCCTGCTGCTCGGGAGCGCCTCATGACCCCGTTCGTGCCTTCGCCTTTGAGCCGAGGCTTCTTTGCCGCCGCGCGGCGGGGAGAGCTCACGGTGCAGCGCTGTACCTCGTGCGGCAAGGCGCAGCTGCCGCCCCGGCCCGCGTGCACTGCCTGCATGAGCGAAGCCGTGGAGCTCGTCCCCGCGAGCGGCCGCGCCACCGTGCGCTCCTTCACGGCCGTGCATCGGGCGCCCACGAAGGAGCTACAAAAGCAGGCGCCCTATCTCATTGCCCTGGTCGACCTGGACGAGGGGCCGGCCATGATGACGCGCATCGTCCAGGTACCGGCCGCGGAGGTCCGGATTGGAATGCGCGTTCAGGCCCGCTTCGAGCCGCTCTCGGACGACGTGGCGCTGATCTATTTCGCGCCGGAGGAGCGCTCCGGCGGCTTCGTGACCGACCGAGCAAGCGAGCGTCAGGGCGAGGAGCCGCACTGACAGTGGAGGTCGGCGCCGGCGGCGGGCCCGGTGTCGGGGGCGACCGCGGCGGGCCTCTCGGGCGTGGAGGAGCACGCCATGGTCCAGAGCGGGGTGGCGGCGAGGCCCGCAAGGAGGACGGTAGAGAGCTTGACGTGATCGCGACGGAGCGGAGCTCTCATGGCTTACAGGCTCACGGCCGCGGGCGAGCCAACCCGACAGCCGGAGCACGATCTCAGCGCATCCCCCCTCTTGACGCACCGCATCTCTCGACAAACCCTGCGCCCGGCTCATTTCCCAGCCATGCCGGCTGGTCTGTCTGGAGGAGGAACCCCGTGACCGACTTCGATCTCACCCTGTATGTGCGCGCGCCTGTCCTGGACGTCCCGAGCGCGGTCGCCCTGGGCGTCTCATTGATCTCGGCGATGCCGAAGGACGCCCCGGCGACGGTCAAGACAGCTGGCAAAAAGCTCCGCGCATCGGTCGTCGCATTGCAAACCGCGTGGGGGGCCGCGTCCGGGCCCGTCCCTCTCACCAACAAACGCGCCGCGGACGTGGCGACGGATACCGCATGGGCCTGTGCCGAGTCGCGCCTCGGCGCCTATGCCCGACTGCCGGTCTCGCATTACCCCAGGGCGCAGCGCGCCGCCGAGATCCACGCAGCCCTTTTCCCGAGCGGGCTCGATTTTTTGACCTTGCCGTTCAAGGCGCAATGGGCCGAGGGGCAGCGCCGCCTCGACCTGATCAAGGACAAGGACTACGCGGCGGACATCGAGGTGCTCGCCGGGCACGAGTTCCTGGCGGAGATCAAGCGGAGCCACAAGGCTTACGGCGAGGCGCTGGGGGTCACCAAGGCGGAAGACATCCCGCCCGAGGTCCGCGTCTCCGAACCGCTGCGCGACGTCGGCCGCGCTGTCGTAAACTATGCGCTCCAGCTCCTGGCCTACGCGACGGACGCGCCCAAAGCGGCGGCGAACGTGCGCAAAGCGCTCAAGCCGATCGACGATCAGCGGGCGGCGGCGGCACGGCGCGCCGGCGGTGGCGAGGACGAGGCGGCGACTCCGGCGGGCGAGCCCGCCGTGACCCCGAAGACACCGGTGCCCGAGATCCCGGCGTGAGCGCGCTCGGCGTGTGAAATCGAGGGTTTGGAGCCTCGAGGCTCGACGCGACCGGTTTGAAGCGGTTGCTCCGAGCCTCGAGGCTGCCCCCTGCTCGGTTTGAACCGCTTGCTCCGAG
>JADMIO010909289.1_pt1 | contig 40141 bp, 29 predicted proteins | sample 8958161 | NCBI WGS metagenome assembly JADMIO01 (sample SAMN16585339, study PRJNA669376) | soil metagenome | isolation source: Crop rotation soil | place: USA: Cullars Rotation, Alabama | collected 2011
GTGGCCGGTACGAATGCTACTTATTTTCGTCATCACGCGTCGCAGGTCACAGACGAGCGATTGCCGTGGGTGACTGCATCAGGTGTGCGGGATTGCGAGACGATTACGATCATTCCTGAAATTCTGCCGCAAGTGGTCACCAAGCCCGCTTCATCGCGTGATGACGATGAGGATAGAGAAGGTGGACCTGCTGCTGCGGCAGGAAAAGCACCGGATTCTACAGGCAAAAAAGCAAAGGCCAAGGCCGCTACGGGCGAGCCGCCCGCACCGAAACCATTGCCAGACCGCAAGCACCCGGCGGCTCCATATACGGTACGATTGTATTTTGCCGAACCCGAAGTACGCGCTGCGGGTCAGCGGATCTTTGGTGTTTCACTGCAAGGCAAGGAAGTGCTTTCAAATTTTGATGTTGTTGGCGCTGCAGGTGGAGTCAATCGCGGCATCATGAAAGAGTTCAAGGGAATCGTGATCGAAAAGGAACTGAAGATTGCGTTGAGTCGCTCGGCCAAAAGCGTTGCTGGACCTTTGATTTGCGGCATCGAATTGATCGCGGAAAAGAACAAGTGAATCAAATTACGGAAAAGATTTGGATCGGCAACTACCTTGACGCTGCTGATCGAGATGCTCTCGGGAAGGCAGGTATAGTATCCATTGTTTGTCTCGACGGTTGCCTGGCAAAAGCGAAGGCAGCAGATTTGGGAGTGCAGCGTATCGAAGTTGTAGAGTTGATTGACGGCACTGGAAATTCCCCTGAAAATTTTTTGCACGCTGTGCGAATCCTAAAAGAGTTGGCCGGCAAACATCCTCCAGTACTGGTACATTGCCATGCGGGGAAGAGCAGGTCGGCAGCAGTAGTCTGCAAGTACTTCATGAGAGAAGAGGGGAATACTCTGGGGCAGGCAATGAAACGAATTACTGCAAAGAGACGAGTTATGATTGATGCGGGTCTGCAAGAAGCACTTGATTTCAAGTGACACTACTGCGGTGACATCAAATCTTCCAATACCGTGGGGACCGGTTGGTGTGTTGCCTTGGCCACGGCGCGTTCATAGATGCGGAGGGTCATGGCAGCATTGCGGTTCCAGTCAAATCTCTTCGCGCGCTCCCGTCCCGAAGCAATCCAATTGCGGCGCATCTCCGGATCGCAAGCCAATCGTGTCATTTGTCTCGCGATGTCTCGCGGATCATCGGGATTCACAATGGCTGCAGCGTCATCGACGACCTCTCTCAGTGCGCCGCGATCCGAACAAATCACAGGACACCCGCAGGCCATAGCTTCAATTGGCGGCATGCCGAAGCCTTCGTATAATGACGGGTAGACGAACACCTCAGCCGCTTGCATTAGCGCCGGCAAATCCGCATCTGCCACAAAGCCGAGAGAATGAATGTCTGAGGCGAACATTGATTTGTGGATCGCGTCGTGAATAGCTTCGGCACCGTGCCAATCGCCGCCGGCAAACACCAGTTGCCAATCCGAGGGCTGCTCGGCTTTGAATTGATTGAACGCCTCGATCAATCGCAGGTGGTTCTTGGCTGGGTGCTCGAGGCGCGCCACGTAGAGGAAGAAGGGATTCTTCAGGCCGTGTCGTCCTTGAACGATTGACTTCGCTGCTTCGCGCGAACCTTCGCCAAACCTGGTTCGATCCACGCCATTATGAATCACATGAATGCGCTCGGCAGGCACGCCGAAGTAATGCCGCACATCCTGCGCCGTGTGTTCGCTGACGGTGATAATCTCGTGTTGTCTGCGGGCGAGGAAGCGGACGACGCATTTCGCATAGAGCGTCCGTTTCCAGTCGTACTTCCTGCTCATGCGAAACGGTGCGAGGTCGTGAATGGTTGCAACCATAGCGCAAGGCTGTCGCCACAGCATTCGCCGATAGCTGGGGACATGCAGCACGTCGAGTTCGAGTTTCCTGGCAATCGCGGGAAGCGCAAATTGATGCCAGCGGATGTCTTTAACGGGTGGGCGAAATTCCTCAGAGACCGGCACAATCTCCATCCGTCCCTCCGCAAACGAGAACAAAGGGAGATCTTCTTCCAACACGAATACGACGAATTGGTAGCGATTGCGGTATCGCGTGAGGGCGCGCGTCAACGCCAGGACATGCTGGCCAACACCCGATTTGCCATGCGCGATAACGGAGGTTGTGATTCCAATTCTCATTCGTGTTCAACCAGGAGAAAGGCTTCCATCCGTGCCATCTTCATGACATTCCTGACGTCCGGAGTGACGTCCGCATAATGCAACGTAGCGCCCAACGCCGCGGCTTCTTTCCTCGCCTTGATGAGCAAGCCGAGCCCTGTGCTATCGATGAAGGTCACGTCCGAAAGATCAATCAGAATTCTGCTGTTCGTGGTGCAGAGGGTGTGCACCGTGCCCTTCAGCAAGTCCCACATTTCATCGGCGTTGGCCGCGGTGATTTCCCCCTGTAGCAGAATCCGTTCGTTGGGGCTCATTACCACTGTCAACGCGCGCTTCTCTTCTCGGGCAACGATGATCCGCCGAGCCTCCACTGCGTCCAGCGCGACCAGGAAATAGTGATCCAGTTGCATCAACTTGAGGACTCGCCGCAGTTTATGGCTTGGTGCGAGGAGTATCAGCGAGTGCCCGGCCATTTCCAGGCAATGATGCAGTCGCGTCAACAAGCCGATGCCGGTGCTGTCTATGGATTCAATCTCGGAAACGTCGATCAAACAGTGACGATCGCCAACCTGGTTCCAAATCTCCAGATCGCGTCGAATCGTGGCTGCGTTCAAGTGCTCGGGAGAGGTGATTCTTTGCCATTCGGGTTCGATCATCACGAAAGCGGCTCGAGTTCGCGAAGGCTCCACTCTTCTGCGCGCTCGCAACCGAAAGAGTTGCTGAGAAATCGCCAGCCCAAAATGCCAAAGGTCCGCGGCATAACGTTTGACCAATCGCCTCGGCTCCTGGGACATTCGATAGACCCATTCGAGACCGCAGAGTTGCATCCACCGAGGAGCGCGTTTGAAATATCCCGCGAGAAAGTCCACTACGGCTCCGACGCCTATGACTACGGGGACTCCCAGTGAACGATAATGCATGCCAATCCATTTCTCCTGTTTAGGGCAGCCGAGCGATACAAACAGAATGTCCGGATGAGCTGCATGGATTTGCCGCCGGATTTCTTCGTGGTCCATTTCCATGAGCGCGCGAAATGGCGGCGCGTAATGCCCGGCGATGATTAAGTCCGGGTATTGCGCCTGGAGGTTGGCGACGGCTTTGTCGTTGGAAGTCGGTGTCGCCCCGAGCAAAAAGATTCGATACTTTTTTCCCACCGCCAGGCGAATGAGCAGTGGCGTCAAGTCCGATCCTGCGACGCGTTCGGGTAACGGATTTCCCAATAACCGCGAGGTCCAAATCAACGGCGTGCCATCGCACACGACCAGATGAGCGTCGAGCAGGATGCGATGCAACTCGACGTCGTACATCGACTGAACCAGGAAATCGACATTCGCGGTCGCCACATAATGGGGCTGTCGACTGTTGATCATTTCCTCGATGCGCCGCACGGTTTGGTGGAGTGTGACGTGGTCAAACGCGACTCCCAGGATGGTGATTGGCAAGGCGCTTTGGGCAAAGCATTTGGTGAGCGCGGGCTTGGCCGGATGCAGCGTGCCGACCGACTTGAACGGAACTTCCAGACTCGCCGTGAATTCGTTGGCCCACATATAATTGTAGCTAACCGCACTTGCCGAAACTTCGTAATGGGGCTTGTCCCTCAGTGATTCCGAAATGCGAGGGTTATTCCCGCATACGTCTGGGGTATTGGCCCCGCATCGTAGAGGCGTTCACCCATTGGGCCGGCGATCTCCGCCATGGGACATTGAGGGAGAACACATGAAGTCCGATGTCTCATTACAAACAGGAATAGCCGGGCGCCCGCGCTGGTTTAATGCGCTGTACTGCACGCTGCCGGGAGGGGAAATTCAGCAACTGGTTTGTTGGTTGCGCGAAGGGGTCAATGAAGCGGCCTTTGCCCAATCCTGGCGGGAGGTTATGGCGCGACGGGGATTTTGTGATGCGCAGCCGTGGGAGGTTCCACTTCAGCCTGGAACGGCTGTAGAGATTTGCTTTGTTAAGAAGGACATTCGCGGCCTATCCGTGGATGAACAAAACGAGCGCTTTGATCAGTATCTCCGATCTGACCGCCATCACGCCTTCAATCTCGACGCCTCTCCGCGAATGCGCGTGGCGCTGTTCCAATTCACGGAAATGGATTTCAAATTCGTTTGGACGTTTCCGCAGCCGTTGCTCGATGACCAGGATGTGATCTCAATATTGGAAGAAGTGCTCGCCTCGCATGAAGCAATCGTCGATCCCTCCGGTGAAGGCTGAACTGGAAGAGTTGGCGGACTGCGAATATTCATTCCACAATCGGCAATTTGCGAAGCCTCGTGGAAACCCTCTCGTGAATCTCTGCTGAAATCATTGGGCTCAAAGCAGTGTTTGATTTTGGCACGTGGCAAGCTGAAAGAGAATTGGAAGGTTGCGGCAGGTAAGCGGGCCGTGGACACCGGGTAACCGGCGACGAACGGACAGCTGAACTACGCTCGACACCTTCCCTTTTTGTTTTTTGGACCTGTTCCCAAAACTAACGCAGGAACGTCAGCTCCCGTGCGCGTAGTATGGGCGCAGCTCGTTTGACAATTTGCCGATCTTCAGATGCTGTTCCAGTGTGGCATCGCTTAAGCCGAATTTGTCTCCGAGATGGATAATCTCTCCTCCCTCAAGGGCTGCGACAGGCGCTCCGTCTTTGAGCAGGATGCGGTTGGCGGCGATGGATGTAATGCGTGGTCCCGGCGTCAAAATGCCAAGGAGATTCAGTGGGTCGGTCGCGCTGATGACCACCAGTTCATCTCGTGCCGGTGCTTTGCGGACGGAGCGCAATAGTCCGATCGCCTCGGGCAAGGCAAATTGCTCGCCGCTGACTCCATTGACGAAATGTCCGCCGCGGATTTCCCCGCGTGCTTCGAGACGGCGATATATGCGACCGAGTTCGAACCACGTGACGCGCAACGCTTCGCGCTCCAGCAAACGGCGGAAGACGACGCCGTATCGGCGCAACAAAACTCTCGCAAACAGTTCCATGCTTTCGTCAGTCGCGCGTGTCGATGGCGTTTCAAGGCTTGTGGAAGTTGGTTTGCGCAACAGCGTCCATCGCCCTGCATACTCAATGCTCGTAACGATTCTGTGCCTTCGCTTGCGTTCGAGGTCGGCGAATGGCGCGCGTTTCTCCATGGGAATCATCATGGCGCGGACACCCTCGAAACTATCGGAGGTTGCCCATCCATGTGCGGCGAGTTCGCCAAGCGCCTGGCCGACTCGCGATGGCAGGAGACGCGTCGCTCGCACGAGTTCTGTGAAAAACATCGCGCCGGATTGCGCCAGTGTTTCGAGCACTAATTGAGTATCTGGTGTGAAGATGTTGATCGCCCCTTGCGGTGAAAGCTCCAACCAATGAGGCAAATTCTCTCGCATGAAAAGCGAGATGGGTGTGGAGCGTAGTGGAGAAAAGGCTCGCCCTTGTTGGTTTTGTGGTGGAGACAATCGCCCCCAACCAAGCCGTCCTGTGAAGCACAGCTGATCAAGCCAGCGGGGAGAATATTCCTTCACCCGAAGCGCGAGCACCTCGGGCTCCCATGCCGCTGCTGCCAGTTCCGAAGCTTCGAGCAGTTCAAGCACGCCTTGCACACCATCAGGTCCCTCAGCGCGATGCTCCTGATCGACTCGCTGCCACGCCAGCAGGAATCGCTGAAAATTCTCGATCGAAACCGGTTCAATCTCCTTGCGCAGGCGATTCAGCGTGAGCCGGTGGATTCGTGCCAGCAGGCGGCGATCGCACCATTCAAGTTCCTGCACGCCCGGATGAAATTTCCCGCGCAGGATGAATCCTTCTGTCTCCAGGGCGATGAGCGCTGCATCGATCTGGTTGACGGACAGGCCAATGGTTTCGGCTAATGACGATGCAGTCGTCGGCCCAATGACCTCCATGCGGCCGCGCAGCAATTCGCGAATCGCATCCGGCTCTTCCCACGTGCGGTTGGCTTCAAAATCCGGAGCGGAAATTTCTGGTTCAATTCTTGTCCCGGGAAAAACCGTTCTCACCAGCGTCAGCCGCTCGGCGGCCACCCAGAAGGGCGTGGAAGTGGCCAGCAAACCTGCACGCTTGTCTTGAGCAAGGGCACTCAGCAGCTCACGTGCCTCGGGAGTGCTCCGCAGCGCCTCAGCCTCGGTAAGGACTCCGACTTGAAGCAACACCTCGTGCAATTCATCGGCAGTGCGAGCGGCAGGCCACGCCTCTTCGGAAACCTGGTCAATCGCTGCTGAATCCAGAATTCCCAGTCCATCGTTCGCTGTCGATTCTCCAGCGCGCCTCGTAAGGACAGCTTGCGTCTTTCGTTCCTCCAACGGCGCATTATCCAAAAACGCATAGGGCCGTGCGTTGAGAATCTCGTGCGCAAACAGCGATGGCTCGGGCAAATCCCGCGCAATACAGGTCACGTCATCGCGCTCAATTCGCTGCAGCAGGTTTTCGAGCCCGTCGATATCCATCGCCTCGTGCAGACAGTCGTCGATGGTTTGCTCCACGAGTGGATGATCGGGAACGACTCGATCTCCTGCGATGTTTTCCAAACACGCGAGTTGATCGGGAAATACCGCGGCCAAAAGATTCTCTGACTCCATGCGCTGGAGTGGCGCGGGAATTTTCTTTCCCCCGCGTTGCCTTGGGAGCGCAAGTGATCGCGTGGCATTCCATCTCCAGCGTATCGGGAACATCGGCGCATCCAGGAGTGCCTGCACCAGCACTTCGCGCACGGATTTGCTGTTCAAATAGTGGAAGACATCCGCCAGAGCGAATGAATGTTGAGTGCCAAGTGAAAGGACAATCGCATCGTCAGTGGCCGCGGCTTGTAGTTCGAAATTAAATGAGCGACAGAAGCGCTTCCGTAGCGAAAGCCCCCATGCGCGATTGAGCCGCGCACCGAACGGCGAATGCACCACCAGTTGCATACCGCCCGATTCATCGAAGAACCGTTCGAGGACAAGCTTGGTTTGTGAGGGAATGACTCCGAGCGCCTTGTGTCCCGCCAGAAAGTAGTCCGCCAATTGTCTCGCTCCGGGCTCTGGGACGGACGCCTCGTTGATGAACCATTGGATCAGCGACTCAGTTGATGCACCAGTGGCGAACAATTGATTAACCTCATCTCGTAAGCGCGACACTGAGTTTGAGAGTTCCGTCGTGCGCGCCGGGCCTTCACCCAGCCAGAATGGCATGCCCGGCGGCTGACCTTTTGCATCCTCCACGCGAACGATCCCCGAATTGATGCGCAATATCTTCCACGACGCGTTACCGAGTTGGAAAATATCGCCCGCCATGCTTTCGACAGCGAAATCTTCATTCACCGTCCCGATAAACGTTTCGCTGGGATCAACCACGACCCGATAATCGGCATTGTCCGGGATCGCTCCGCCAGATGTGAGCGCCACGAGACGAGCTCCGCGCCGTGCGCGAATTCGATGATTTACTGCATCGTGATGAATCAGTGCGCCGCGCCGTCCACGCTTGGTGCTGAATCCTTCCGCCAGCATTCTCACGACTTCCGTGAAGCGTTCCTTGCTCAAATTCTTGTAGGGATAAGCGCCGCGAGCTAGCTCCAACAGTTCTTTCTCCGTCCAATCTTCATTCGCGACCGAGGCGACGATCTGTTGCGCCAGCACGTCCAGTGGTTGCTTCGGCATCTCGAGCACGTCCAATTCGCCTCGGCGCACGCTCCGTAGGGTGGCAACGCATTCCACGAATTCATCGCGCGTCAGAGGAAACCATCGGCCCTTGGGCAAACCGCCACGCTTGTGCTCGGCGCGGCCGATGCGCTGGAGAAAAGTGGCAATCGAACGCGTCGTGCCAAGCTGGCAAACGAGATCCACTGAACCAATATCAATTCCCAGTTCCAAAGAGGCCGTGGCAACGAGCGCTTTTAGCTCGCCGCGTTTCAATCGATTTTCTGCATCCAGCCGCAATTTTGTGGAAAGGCTCCCATGATGCGAAGTGACATTGTCCGGTCCGAGCCGTTCGCTCAATTGATGCGTCACGCGCTCCGCCAGCCGGCGCGTATTGACGAACACCAACGTCGTTCGATGTGATTCAATGAAGTTGACGAGTTTCTCGTATACTTCACCCCAAACTTCGGTGGACATCACTGCTTCAAGCGCAGAGCCGGGAAGTTCGATGGCGATATCCATCTGCCGCAGATGCCCGGCATCGACAATGGTGCATTTAGGTTTGCCATTTTTATCGATATTGCGTGCACCGACCAGAAAGCGCGCGACTTCCTCGATGGGCTTTTGAGTGGCGGAAAGTCCTATCCGTTGCAGAGGGTGTTCCACCAGATGCGCCAGGCGTTCGAGGCTCAAGGCAAGATGTGAACCGCGGCGATTGCCGATCATCGCGTGGATTTCATCGATGATGACTGTGCGAACTGTCTTCAAGACTTTTCTTCCTGACACAGAAGTGAGCAGCAAGTAGAGCGACTCAGGCGTCGTCACCAGAATGTGTGGTGGATTTTTGGCTATGGCAGTGCGCTTGTAAGAGGGCGTATCACCGGTTCTCACCTCAGCGCGCACGATGACTTCCCTGGCTTCACTGTGTTGGATCGCTTCCCGAATTCCCGCCAATGGTTCATCGAGATTTTTGTGGATGTCATTGCTCAGCGCCTTGAGAGGGGAGACATAGAGGACGCGGGTTTCCTCCGTCAGGGTGCCGTCGAGCCCTTCGCGAAACAGCGCATCCAACGAGGCAAAGAACGCAGCCAGAGTTTTGCCTGAACCCGTCGGCGCGGCGATGAGCGTGTGCGCACCTGATTGAATCGCCGGCCATCCCTGTAATTGCGGCTCCGTGGGCGAGCCAAACTTTTGCTCGAACCACCCGGCTACTGCGGGATGGAATTGGAACGATTGCACTGGACCCTTAGTATAAATGATTCGGACGCGATTTCACCTGAAAGTTTGAGGAGAACTGTGAGCGAGGGCCGACGTAAAAGGAACATTGGCAGTTCCAGGTGCCAAATTTATTTTTCTATTTCAATGATTGTATTACCCCGGTAGTTGTGGCACAAATGACTAACCAATGTGATGAGGGCCGGTTAATCCAATTATCTATTATTATGAAAGCTCCTTCCGCCGCTAGAATTCTTTCCATTACGTTCTCCTGTCTGTTCCTTGGCTTGGCCGCCGGCTGCGCCAATCGATATGACATTACGTTGCGCAGCGGGAATATGATTACGACGAAGGGAAAGCCTAAGGAAGATGGGCGCGGGTATTACACCTATACAGATATTGATGGCGCCACCAAGCGGGTATCCGCCGGCCAGGTCCGCCAAATCGCGCCTCACGTCGATCCCAAGCGAGACAAGTCTAACTTCTTTTCGCCGGGGAGCTGACGAAGCGCTCGACGTATTTGCCAATCATGTCTGCCTCGAGGTTGACGGCATCACCGATAGTGCGGTCTCGTAGCGCCGTCACTTCGTAAGTGTGCGGGATGATCCAGATGCGGAAACTTTTCTTTTTCACAGCTGCCACAGTGAGGCTCATTCCATCGACGGCGATTGAACCCTTGAACACGACGTAGCGCATCACCTCCGGCGGAGCGTCAATTTCCAGGACGTGATCTTTTCCTGAGCGTTCCCAGCGCGAGATTTTGCCCAGTCCATCGACGTGTCCCGTGACAAAATGCCCGCCAAGCCTGCCATCGGCGCTGAGAGAACGTTCCAAATTCACCAGCGATCCCACTTTCACAAATTGAAGATTGGTACGCGTCCAGGTTTCCTGGAGCAGATCCACCCGCACTAATTTGAAGGCGCCTTTCTTCGTGATCTGGACCGCCGTCAGGCAGCAGCCGTTGACCGAAAGGCTATCGCCGCGTTTGAGGCCCTGCCCGCAGATTTTGACTCGCAGGGTCAGCTCAATCGCTTTGCCGGTGGATTGAATTCTCTCCACCGTACCGGTCTCTTCGACGATGCCCGTGAACATGGGCTTAAGGTAAGGTCCGATTGCGCGAAGTGGCAAGGATCAGTTGACGCGCTCGGGATGGAGGTTGTTGATGATGACTTTGGCGTCTTCAGGTGAAATGAATATTTCTCCCAGTGAAGTCTCGTCATTTTGGTTTCGTGGATTTTTCACCCACAGCTCGATCCGCCATACAGGAATTCGATCACGCAGCTCCAATTGAATTCTACTCGAAGCCAGGGTGACTTTTTCGAGCCCCGGCTGTTTCAGGGCCATTTGCAAAGCGAGATCAGAATCAATGAGGAGTTTTTGTGCGTCGAGTGGCTGATTGGCTGATTTTGAGCCAAAGATGGTGCCGAGCCTTTCGATGACGCGCCCGGCGTTTTTGAGTTCGGTAAATTTTCCTGCACGGAAACGCACCTCCACGGTATCGAAGCTGCGCGATGCGTCGTAGAAAATGAGTCGCCAGACGGTTGGCATTGGCGTTCCCTTGGAGCGGTCGGAAATGATTTGCACGATCTTATCACGCGAGGGTTCCAGCAAGCGTTCGTTGGCCAGCTTTACGAGCGTGAAGGCTGAGGCTTCGGCGGGTACGTTATTGGAATCAAAGGGCAGGGTGGGAGTAAGCGGAGTTGCGACCTTCGGAGCCGTAGTGGCGTTTGCGGCCGGCGTTGGGGCTGGCGAAACTGGCGCGGGAGGCGCGAGAGCCGCTGCGACAGCAACTACGGCACTGGATTGAGCTGTGGGAGGTGGTGCGAGATTTGTTTGGACCGGCGGACTTACAAGCGTAGTCACCGGCGCAGTCGCGGGCGGCACAGGAGTGACTGCAGCAATGTTGGTTTCCGGAACTTTCTTTGGCGGAGGCGTGAGTGCGACGGCCACCTCAGTTGTCGTTGCTGGAGCAGGCGGAACGTAGGCAATTGGCGTGGTGGCCTGAACTTGTGGAGTTGATACAGCCGTGACGTTGGTTGTGACTTTGATCTCCGGTGATGACTCCTTTGCCGGGGTTGCTGTTGTATTTGGCGCTGAGTCCGTCTTTGGCGTCGGGCTGGAGGCGCGGGCCATTTCCTGAGGAGCGCGTCGCGTGAAGGCAAAAATTCCGATAACCACAACCAGTACCGCGATGGCTATAATCGCTAATTTCCCTTTGGTCTGGGGCTTTGGTTCCGCAGGTTGGATGGCGACTCGCTTGGTTTTCTTAACTGGAATTTCACCTCGAAGCATCGCCGCAGTTTCCTTGGCGCTTTGGGGACGCTCGGCTGGGTCTTTAGCGAGGCAAGCGGCGATGGTTTGTTCCCACGCTGGTGGGATTGGATCGCCGTTGGCGATTTCCAACTCGCGTCGTCGCTCCTCCATGCTGGGCGGGACGATGTCGTGGATCTGTCTCTCGATGCTGCCGGTGTAGAACGGCGGCTTGCTGGCGACCAACTCGTAGAGCGTCGCCCCCAGCGCATAGATATCGTCCTGCACGCTCGGTGGCTTGCCGTCCAGATGTTGCGGACTCATGTAGACAAGCGTTCCGCTGGTACTGGTGCGTCCGGTGAGTCGAGTCGTCGAATCGCTAAGACTGCGGGAAATTCCGAAGTCCGCCACTTTCAATTCCCCGCGCTCGTTGACCATGAGATTGGCAGGCTTGAGGTCGCGGTGAACGATGCGCGCCGTTTCATGGGCGTATGCCAGCGCGTCACATAATTGATTGGCCCACGGCGTCAGTTCGCGCGTCGAAAAGATGGGCGGTTTGCGGTCAAACCGGAGATTTCCCAGGGTCTGCCCATCCACGTACTCCATCGAGATGCAGGAATATTGGCCGTCGTTGTGCAAATCGTGAATGCGAACGATGTGATGATGATTGAGGCCGAGAGCTTTCTTCGTTTCGTACTTCAAGTCTTCTAGAGCCTGGCGATCCTGCATAAGCGCATCGGGCAGGAACTTCAACGCCACCAGCCGATCGAGTTGCTCGTCGCCTGCCAGCCAAACCACACCCATGCCGCCGCGGCCGAGGATTTTTTGAAGTGTATAACGCTGGAAGAGCTTTTGACCGACACGAAAACCCTTCGCCGTCGCGCCGAGGCTCAAATCTTCATCGTCGCCTGGCGTTGAGGTTGGGTTCGTCATGTCAAAATCCTCAATGATGAGTACCGATTTAAAGGAATTTCTCCAATAAGAAAAGTTTGCTGGAGAGCTAGGGACTTTATGAATGTTGAAGCCTCTCAAATTTCTTCGTGTAGTGGAACAGCCCAGCGTGGTACTCTCCTCACGTCAGCCGCGAATCATTTGGGTTCGCCTGAACTGTGGTTGGGCTTCTGCCAGCCAATGTTGCTCAAATGAAGTACCGGACGAAACTATTGTTATTGTTTAGCGCCCTGGCACTTTTTACCAGCGGGCTACTGGTCTCGATCATGTTCATCGGCGCGCGCGACCAATTGCGCCAGCAAATGGACAGCACGGCAATGTCGATCGCTGCCACGACGGCGCTGCTGGTCGACCCTGAATTGCACGAGGCGATCCGCGTCCCCGGCGACCAATCCGGGCCCGCCTACCAGAAACTCGAGCAGATACTTCGCAAGGCGCGCGATGCCAATCGCCGCAATGATTTGAACGTGCGGTTCATTTTCACCCTGCGTCCGATTAACGGTGATCCGACGAAAATGGAATTTGTCGTCGATGCCGATGAGCCCGGCCCTGATAAGTCAGCAGTGGGAGAGAAGTATTCATTCAAGGGCGACGGCATCCAGGCAATACCCTTAAATCAGACAGCCGTGCAACCCGGGTTCATCCAGGACAACTGGGGGACGTGGCTTGAGGGATACGCCCCCATTCGCGATCAGACCGGAAAGACCATCGCCGTGCTCGGTGTCGACCTCAAAGCGAGCGACGTGGTGCACAGTTTGAATCTGCTGCTGCTTAGCGGCGGCGTGGCTCTCGGGATTTCTGTCATTCTCGGTTTGGGGCTTGCCGTGCTGCTGGCTCGCTGGATGGCCAAGCCTTTGGCAGAAGTGGAATCGGCGCTCCAGGCGGTTGGCCAGGGAAAACTGGACACCTACCTTGAAGTCAATGGTCAGGACGAATTTGGGAAAATGGCTTACACGATCAACAAGATGGTCGAGGGGTTGCGCCAGCGCGAGAACCTGAAGAAGAGCCTCGTGAGTTATGTCTCGAGCCATGTGGCCGAGAGCATTCTTACTTCCGGGCGCGTGCCTGAACTAAAGGGGGAACGACGAAGGATCACCGTGCTCTTTTCTGACGTGCGCAACTTCACGACGCTTTCCGAGAAACTGCCACCGGAGCAAGTCGTGAAGTTCCTCAATGAATATTTTTCGCGGATGATCGACATTATTTTCGAAAATCAAGGCACGCTCGATAAATTTATTGGCGACGGCATCATGGCATTCTTCGGAGCTCCGCTGGATGACGAGCAACAGGAAGTGCACGCCATCAAAGCGGCGATCCAAATGCGCAAGGCGCTGTCTGAGCTGCAGGAGAAGTGGCGCAAGGAAAATTTCCTCGATATCCGCGTTGGTATTGGCATCCATACTGGTCCTGCCATCGTCGGCAATATCGGGTCCGAGGGAAAAATGCAGTACACGGCTATCGGCGATACTGTGAATCTTTCGTCGCGGCTCGAATCTGCCACCAAGCATTTTGGGGTCGATATCCTGGTGAGCGAGGATTCGTTTACTGCTGTGAAAGACCAATTCAAGTTCTCGCCACTTCAGCCGGTCCAGGTAAAAGGGCGCGAAGCAGCTGTGATGGTATACGCAGTGGAATAGGGCAGAGACCCTATTTACGCAGTTACTCCTTTCTTGCTCATACTGATTGCATGAGCGCCAGCTTAACTCGCACCGTTGGCTCCGATGGTTCGGTCACGCTAACCGCCGGGCAATGCAAATTTGTATATCGCCGTCCCCTACCTGGGATTCTGGATGTGGAGATCTCAGGCGTCGATGATGGGCAGTTTGGCACGGCGACTCTGGATGAGTTGCGCCTGGCTTTGATGCGGGACAAGCCTTTGGAACTATTTGTCGATACCCGTGAAGCCCTCGCGCCCTCGGTCAGCGTGAGCGAGGAATGGACGCGCTTCTTCTCTGACAATCGAAGCGATCTAAAACGCGTCAATGTCTTGGTCGGATCAAAAGTCGTTTCGCTTACGGTGGCAATTGCGCAACACCTTTCGCGCACGGGAAATCTAATTCAGATCTATTCGGATTCAGAGTCGTTTGAATTCCAGCGGCGAAACCGGAAATGAAATCACTGCACGGCGCAGAGGGACTCGGCGAACTCCTGGGTAATTTGCATCGTTTTGTCGCCATTGGGAATGCGTTGAACCAGGTCATTCGGCAATTTCTTAAAACCTACGGAGGCTCCAGCAATTTGCCCGGCGATCGAAGCATTCGTGTCAGCATCGCCGCCGGCGGCAATGACCTGTTCCATGACTTGTCCGAAGTTTAACTTTGAAATCTTCTGTGCACCATAGATTGCCAATGGCACTGAGTCCACGACGTACCCAGAACAGCCGTATTTCAATCCAAGTTCGTAAACCGACAACGGCTTGTCGAGGGTTCCGAGCGTCTGCATCCGATCCCGCACTTTCGTGTCTGGAAGAGTTGCAGCGACATGCGTGAGTAGATTCTGGCTCCAGTCCCAATTCGGCTGGATCACCGTCCGTATGGCCCTCACGACTGCCAGAGCGCCAACATATGCTTCCTCATTATGGTGTGTGATTCGGCAGACATCGCGGATCAATTCGCGATGATTTTCCTTATCAGGATCGAGAAGGAATGCCAGTGGCGCTATGCGCATCGCCGTGCCATTGCCCGCAGCCATTTCGCCCTTGCGACCAGCCATCGACCAGTGCATGCCCGCTGCCAAATCGCACAGCGCCTTCATCGTGCTGGCGCCCATCCCGGTAATGCGATTCCGCTTAAACCAGCGCACGTAACGGTCGGCAATCATCTCGGGATTTACCTCCCCAAATTCCGTGATCGCCTCGCACGTCGCGAGCGTCATCTGGGTATCATCCGAAGGAAGCCAGCGCAATTCGTGATGCACCGTGACAGGGCCGGAATGCCCTTCGTACGGACCACCCATCCCATCGCCAATCGCCCCGCCAATAATGCAGCCCAATATTTGATCTGTGAGATCCATGCGGTGTTATAGTATAATTTACCCACTCCGCGCGCAGGTCAATTTGAAGTTTTTGCCCTGAGGCGCGTCAACTAAATAACTCATGGCGATTTACGCAAACAATCGAAGGCTGTCGATCCTCTTGGTCGGCATCCTCTGCTTCGGTCGCCTGGGTGCTTTTGCCGCTGGTGCTGACAATTCAGCGCGTGCAATGCAGGTGCTGAAGGCCAATTGCGTCTCCTGCCATAACGAGGAAAAGAAAAAAGGTGGGCTGCTGCTCACCTCACGCGAGGCAGCGTTGAAAGGCGGTGAGGAGGGAGTCGTTTTGATCCCTGAAAAGCCGGACGAAAGTTCGTTAATCAAGGCGTTGAAGCCCGATGCCGATCCGCACATGCCGCCAAAAAAACAATTGAGCGGGGAGAATATCGCGGTATTGCGCAGTTGGGTCCTTGAGGGGGCAAAGTGGGATGACAAGGCATTTGCGGCCCCGGTCGTTGAAGAGTTGCCCGTTCAGTTGAGGAATTTACCGTTTTCCTATCAGCCTGTTTTGGCCGTGGCGCTGTCGGGCGATGCAAAGAGGTTGGCGGTTGGACGGGGAAATCGAATTCTGATCCATGACTTGAGCGCGACCAATAAGCCAGTCGTTGGCGAATTGAGTGGAGCGAAGGATGCAATTCAGTCGCTGGCCTGGAGCCCGGATGGAAAGCAGTTGGCCGCGGGAGAGTATCGACGCATTTGGTTGTGGGACGTGGCTAATCTGAAGCCGATTGCGGAACTGACCAACAACCTGATTGGTCGAGTCACGGCGCTGGAGTTTACTCCTGACGGAGCAACTCTCGCGGTGGCGGATGGGCAGGTGGCACTAACAGGCATGCTTCATTTATGGGATGTAAAAGAAATGAAACCGGTCGCATCGTGGACGGCCCACAAGGATACGATCTTTGGACTGAAAATCAGTCACGACGGAAAATGGCTGGCCACTGCCAGTGCTGATAAGCTGGCGAAGCTTTGGGATTTGAAGACGCAAAAGGAAGCCGCGAAATTTGAAGGCCATATGGGGCACGTGCTTGCCGTGGCGTTCAACAATGATGACACCTCCATTGCGACGGGAAGTGCAGACAAGGACATCAAGATTTGGGACATCAAAACCAAGGAGAAGAAGATCAACCTCAACAATCGCGCCGGTGTTACAGCCATGGCCTGGACTCCTGACGGCAAGAATCTCGTGTCCGTATCCGATGACGGCACACCAAAGATCTTCACTGAATTCCAGGAACACACCGGCGGAGAGCGGTCACGGGGCGCGCAGGAGAAGTCATTGAACAGTGTGAACGAGACCCTTTACAGCGTGGCGACCGTGGACGGCAAAGCGATCTACGCCGGTTGCCACGACGGTGCAGTTTATGTGTGGGGCGGTGAAGGAAAAGCGCCGGTGAAGTTGGAGGCCGTCCAGGCTGAAAAGGACAAATAGCTATTATCCCGTTTTTCTCTGCGTGTTCCGCAGTAGAAAATTCATATGCACTTTCGTGCACTTTCTCAGCAAATCAAATACTTACATCGCGAGGCGAGCGCCCGGTGCCCGTCCCTAGCGGCCCGGTCGACTTTGGACCTTGGACTTCCCAACTTTGGACCGGCGCAGCCCCCACCGGGGTATTCACCCGTAAACCCGTAAGGGCTTCAGAATTCCAGCCACTTATAAAAGGCCTACCCGTAAGGCGACCCGTAAGGACCTGTAAGAAACCCTCTTACCCGTAAGGCCCATCATCCATCGGACCGCAGAGCTCCCGATTGCAATTTCAAACCCGCGTCCTTGCAATCACGCCCCCCTTTCTCCCCTTCACCCTTTCGCTTTGAGCCGTTCCTTTTCGCTCACTGGCTCTGACTAACTGATCACTTTGCCCCCACCGATTACTGATTACTAAAATTTTCACTAGGACAGCCTATGTCCCAGTCCCCATGCCATCATCTTTCAAAAACAAAAGATCATGAACACCATCCCCGCACGTTCCCGCAACTCCGATTGGGCCATCGACGTCTCCCCCTGGCCCGAGCCCGTCGACGCCGTGCTCCTCCTCGATGACCTTGCCACCCTCGTCCGTCGCTTCGTCGTCCTGCCCGAGTACGCCGACTCCGCCCTCGCGCTCTGGATCCTTCACACCTACGCCTTCGAACTCCGCGACGTCACCGCCTACGTCGGCATCGAGTCTCCCGAAAAACGCTGCGGCAAAACCACCCTTCTCACCGTCCTCGGTGAACTCGTCAACCGCCCCATCATCTCCTCCAATATCAGCTCACCTGCCTTCTTTCGCGTCATTGAAGAACTTCGTCCCACCCTGCTTATCGACGAAGCCGACACCTTCCTCCAGGGCAACGACGAACTCCGCGGTATCCTCAACTCTGGCTACACCCGTAAAACCGCCTTCGTCGTCCGAGTCTCCAACCAACCCTCCGACAAAGTAGGGCAGGCGTCTCGCCTGCCTTCCCCTCATTCCGCATCTGACAGCAAACCTGGCGACGGTGTTTGCAACCACCACCTAATTACATCGATTAAAGCCAATACGGAGTCCCCTCTCCCCAAGGGAGAGGGTCAGGGTGAGGGGAAAGGAACCGTAATTCCACCAACCGCTCAATCAACCGTTGTGGACGAAAATCTATCAACGGTCTCCGAACCCGAGACGCGAAATCCAAAAACCGAAACCCAAGCTTCCACCCTCGCGCGATTTTCCAGTTGGTGCCCCAAAGCCATGGCCGCCATCGGCCGGCTCCCCGACACCTTGGCCGACCGCTGCATCGCCATCCGCATGGAACGCAAGACCACTGCCGAAAACTGCGAACGCCTCAAAAACCTCGACGCCATCGACCTCAAACAAAAATGCACCCGCTTCATCGCTGACCATACCACCGCCATCCTCACTGCTGTCCCATCCATTCCGGACACCCTCAATGATCGCGCCGCCGATATCTGGGAACCGCTCCTGGTGTTGGCAGATCTTGCTGGCGGCCCATGGCCCCAGCGCGCCCGCCACGCCGCCATCCATCTCACTACCCGCGCGCAGGAGACCAACCCCATCGGCTCACTCCTCATTGATATCTGGGTCGCCATCTCCGCCACCGAGACCGGCCGCATCTTCAGCCGCGACCTCGTCCGCGAACTCAACGACCTCGGCGACCGCCCATGGAGCGAGATGCACAAAGGCAAACCCATCACCGAACTCTGGATCTCCCAACAACTCCGCCCTTACCACGTCCGCCCCCGCATGCTCTGGATCAACAACCAGTGTGCCCGTGGATATGTTTTGGGTGAACTCCTGCCCATCTTCCGCCGCTACATCCCCACCGCCGAACTCGAAACCTTCAAAGCCGAACACACCCGCCCCAACTCCGAACAACCACCCCAAGCCGCGTAATACCAAAGAATCAACCCCGAACTCAGACCACTCATAACTACATCAATTGAAGGGACTTGTTTTCGGCCCGAATTTTGATTTACTTGAATGGATATGAGATTCCTTGTTCCCAGAAGCGTTTCGAATCATGGGCACGATTAATGACTTGCCGAGCCCTAAGCGAGACTCTGCCTCCATGGCAGGTCGCTCAGGCTGGTATCCTTATTATGCAGGGTTTTCCACAAAATTTGCAGAAGCAGTTCTCGATTGCTTTCCCAATTGCAGAAACGGAACGGTATTAGATCCTTGGAATGGGAGCGGGACTACGACTGCAGTAACGGCGGGAAGGGGATCCGACGGTTATGGCTACGACCTGAATCCCGTAATGATGATCGTTGCCCGCGCGCGCTTATTGAACAAGCGAGAGCGGCCAAGTTTGATGCCGTTGGCAAAATCATTTGTAAAGTCCCAAGTCGATCTGCAGTGTAATTTGGATGACCCGCTTTTGCTATGGTTTACCCCTGAAGCAGTCAATCAACTGCGGGGTTTGGAGTTTGCCGCGCAACAATTGCTATTAGGCTACGAATCCTGGAAGCCGATGGAAGCGCATGTGCAATCGTTACCATTCTCCGATTTAGTGGCCTTTTTCTATGTTGCATTATTTAGAACCGTTCGCAGCCTCCTTGATCGCTTTCAAAGTTCGAATCCAACATGGACAAAATCTCCGGACTCCCTGTTCAAAAGGTTGCGTTCGTCCAAGCAAACCGTCATTGAGCAATTCCTGGGTCAGATAAGAATCATGGAGAATGCGCTTGATGCTGACATGCTAGAAAAGGACGCCAAGGTAACCATCGGATTAGCCGCATCTCAAAACCTACCCTTGAAAACCAATTCAGTTGATTTGGTAATTTCGTCCCCCCCTTACTGCACACGCATTGACTATGCGGCTGCAACCCACCCAGAGCTGGCGATTCTTGGGGTTAGCACAAATCGATTCGACGAATTGCGTCGAAATCTCCTTGGCACACCCACAGTACCCAAGGTTGCGCCTGAATTCGTCGGCAATTGGGGTGAATCTTGCGGAAAATTTCTTGAGCAAGTTCGGAAACATCGTTCCAAGGCATCCGCTGGATATTATTTCAAAAGCCATCTGCAATATTTTGCAGGTGCATATAGTTCAATGAACGAGTTGGCACGTTGCTTGAAGACGAAGGGCAAAGCCTGCCTCATAGTGCAAGATTCCTATTATAAGGATGTGCATAACGACCTTCCTCAGATTTTTTGCGAGATGGCAATGAATTTGGGCATGCATTTGGATGCGCGCAGAGACTTCAATTCCAACAGAAACATGGGACGGGTTAATCAAGCTGCACGCCACTATCGATCAGCGATAACTGCAACGGAAAGCGTGCTGTTCTTCGAAAAAAACTAATATGGCTACTCCAATCGGAACATTGCGTGACGTCGTTGACCAAAAAGCTGTAATGGCGAAAACTAAGAGGTTGGACTTATCATTCAACGAGTTGCTTGGAATGTATGCAGAAAAGGAGCTTGAAATCACGCCAGCCTTTCAACGGATTTTTGTTTGGGACCTCGAAAAGCAGTCCCAGTTTATCGAATCACTGTTGCTAGAATTACCAGTGCCGCCAATATATGTCATGGAGGAAGAGGAGGGGAAGTATGTCTTGGTGGATGGCCTGCAACGTCTTTCCACGTACCTTCATTTTCGAGGGGTATTGACAAATCAAACCCGGAAGATATCGCCCGGCCCTGGTTTCGCTTTGGAAGGCTGCGACATAGTGCCCGACCTAAATGATAAATTCTGGAATGATCTCGATACTGCACTGCAAATTCGTCTCAAAAGAGCATTTGTAAGTGTTCAGGTCATTCGAAAAGAGAGCGACCATCGCCTGAAGTTCCACATGTTCAAGCGGCTAAATGATGGGGGCACCCCAATATCACTCCAGCAAGTGAGAAACTGCGTCATTCGGATGCTTCCCGATGGTACAAAGCTCATGGACTTCGTCGACAAGCTGTCAAAAACTAAAGATTATCAGTCATGCTGCGCGGAAGTTCTAACAGAAGAACAGCGGAGTGATCAATTTGACCACGAACTTGTCCTTCGCTTCTTAAGCTTGAAGAACATGAGAAGCCGCTTTAAGCATGACGTAGCGCCATTCATTGATGATTTCGCAGAGGATGTTGCAGATCCAGCAGAGTCAACTTATGTATTTGATTTTGATGCGGAAGAAAAAAACTTCCTGAAGACTTTCGCGGTGTTAGCCGCATCGACGGCGGAATTATCGTTCACTTATCCAAACAAGGAAGTCTCGGCTTTAACGAGGGGTTTTAGTGCTTATCACTTTGAAGGGGTCACATTGGGATTGCAGATCGGGCTCCACAAATTGGATCCGCTTGATTCAAAACAGATGGAAACACTGAAAAGGGAATTGACTGCAGCACGGTTGAGTGAAGCCTTTCGCAAAGCGTCCTCAGGCGGAGGAAAGAATTCTCCGGGACCACTTGGGATTCGCGTCGGGCTCATCGAACAAGCCGTCCAAAAGACCATCGCATAACCTATGGATCCAGCTGCTGAACTCGAAGGTGAACAAAAAGTTCGCGTAGAAGAAATCGTATTTCTGCAGAACATATGCAACGGACTTCAGTCCAACGACCAAAAAGATCGAATGCGCCGCTCAATGGTTGTGATGCTATATTCCCACTTTGAGGGATTTGCCAAATTCGCACTTGAGTTGTATCGCCGCAATGTCGACGAGCGAGGTCTAAAATGTCGTGAAGTTCAACCCGTCCTTGCGACTTGCGCCCTTAAGGACCTATTTAAAGCAGTTCGTGGAGGAGATCAGGGGAAGACATTTTTGCCAAAAACATTGCAATTAGTCCAAGAACTGCGTCCCATTGCGGTGGAACGTGCGTTTGTCGAAAACGCATGGGATTTCGGTGAACGAACAGCTTCGATTCCTGAGGATTTTGTGGATACCGAATCAAATCTGAAACCGGTAGTTCTCCAGAAGAACTTGTTCCGACTTGGCCTGCCACATGATCTTTTTGATTCAATTGAAGGTAATATCCACAGATTATTAAATTATCGAAATAAGATTGCGCATGGCGGCAGCCACATTGGCGTGGACGAGGCCGATTACAACGAGCTTTATAATACGGTTATTCAAGTGATGGATGAGCTCAAAAGGACCATTCTTAGCTCAATAGCCAATCAGGCATTTCGCAGAACGAACCGGGCGACTGCGTTACCCCCTTGAGTGGTAACTGGACTTCGAAGTTACTCCGCTTTAGATAGAATTCATCCCGTCCTTCCACCGTCCAACAAGTGCAAAGTTTATCGGTTGCTTGAGACCGTGCTTGCACGATACAAAATGAAGATGGCCAGCGACTTGAATTCTCGATTTGCATCGCTTTTGCGAGAGATGCAGAGAGATGGCTGGCATTGCTTATTAATCTCGTGTGCCCTGACGGCCCTCTTGTTCCTTTCAGCTTGTTCGCCTGATAAGCCGGCTGTTCCGGTGGCTAAATCTGCGCTTCTGCCGCCGCCGTCAAGATTCACGGCGATTTCTGTTTATCCCGAAAAAGTCTCTTTGACCGCTGGTGAGGGTTCGCATCGGCTTCAAGTTACCGGAATGGGCACGAATGGATTCGAGACAACGCTCACAAATGCGACTTTGGTTTCGGATCATCCAGAGATTGCCGCAGTTGATTCTTCGGGGATGGTGCGGGGATTGAAGGCGGGCAACGCTACGATTTCAGCCAAGGTGGATAAGCACGTCTCCTCAGTGGCGATTACTATCGTTGAAGCGCCGGATGAAAAGCGGATGAGTTTTATCAACGACGTGCTGCCAGTGTTGAGCAAAGCGGGCTGCAATGCGGGGGCGTGCCATGCGAAGCCCGATGGGCAGAATGGATTTAAGTTATCGGTGTTCGCGTACGATCCGAAATCTGATTACGGAAAAATCGTGAAGGATGATCGCGGGCGAAGAATCTTTCCTGCTGCGCCAGAAGAAAGTCTCTTGCTTAAGAAGCCAACTCTGGCGGTCGAGCACCAGGGCGGGCAACGATTCGAGCGCGGCTCGGAGCCTTACCAGACGATTCTCAAATGGATCGAGCTGGGAATGCCTTACAGCCACACTAACGACGCGACACTTGTGGATATCAAGGTTTTTCCAGCAGAACGCCGTTATCAGAAAGAAGCCACACAACCACTCATTGTCGAAGCGACCTACTCAGATGGAACGGTGAAGGACGTAACGGACCTCGCGGATTTCAATTCGACTGAAAAAGAAATGGCTAAGGTGGATGAGCGCGGGCTGGTGACTGTCGGAAAGATCAGCGGCGAAGGTGTGATCGTGGTGCGCTTCATGGGGTTGGTGGCGATTTCGCGAATCACCGTTCCTTCCGACAAAATGTTGCCGGATTCGCTCTACGCATCTCTACCGGTGAACAATGACGTCGATACGCACGTTTACGCGCGACTGAAGAAACTGGGGCTTGCGCCGTCCGACTTGTGTAGTGATTCGGAGTTTATCCGCCGTGCGTCACTGGATGCGATAGGCACGTTGCCCACGGCGGAGGAAGTGAAAGAGTTCCTTGCCGATTCCAGTACTGGGAAACGCGACGCGCTGATTGATCGCATACTCGCGAATCCCGCTTACGCCGATTATTGGGCGGTGAAATGGGGTGATCTTATCAGGCCCAATACGCAGCGTGTCGGAGTGAAGAGCGTTTACCTGCTCGACCAATGGATTCGCGACAGCTTTCGCCAGAACAAGCCTTACGATCAATTTGTGCGTGAATTGCTCACCGCGCAGGGGAACACGCACCAGTATGGTCCGGCGGTGGTGTTCCGGGATCGTCGCGAGCCAGTGGATGCCAGCGCGTTTGTGAGCCAGATTTTTCTCGGCACACGCATGGAGTGCGCCAAGTGCCATCATCATCCGAACGAGAAATGGAGCCAGTCGGATTACTATCAACTTGCGGCTTATTTCACCGACGTGAAATTCAAAGGGCAGGGGATTTCGACTCCGATTTCAGGCGAGCTGGAATACGTCTATTTTTCACCCGGCGGACAAATCAAGCACCCGGTCACGGGCGATGTCCTCAAGCCGAAACCACCGGATGGGCCTGAAGCTCACGTGGAGTCTGACGTCGATCCGCGGGTGGCGCTCGTAGATTGGATGTGCGAGACGAATAATCCATTTTTTGCCAGGGCGGCCGTGAATCGTGTGTGGGCTCAATTCATGGGCCGCGGCATTGTCGATCCGGTGGATGATTTCCGTGCATCGAACCCACCGACGAATGAGCCGCTCTTGAATTACCTGGCCGAAGATTTTGTGCGCAATGGCTATGACTTGAAAAAGCTGATGCGAACGATCATGCGCTCGCGGGTTTATCAACTGAGTTCAATTCCAAACGAACATAATCTGGCCGACACGCGTAATTATTCGCGAGCGTACCGGCGGCGTCTTCCAGCGGAAGCGTTATCGGATGCCGTCGCCAGTGTCACCGGCGTGCCGGAAACGTTTCAGGGATTGGCGCCCGGCGCGCGCGCCATCGAAACCTGGAACAACAAACTCGATTCGGAATTCATGGATGCGTTCGGGCGGCCAAATTCCAGTGCGGATTGCCCATGTGAACGCGATCGGCAGACCAGCGTGGTGCAGGCGTTGCACATGATGAATTCGAACAAGTTGCAGGGCAGAATCGTCAGTAAGGAAGGTCGCGCGGCGCAATTGGCGGATAGTAAAATGACGGACGCGGAGATTGTGAAAGAGCTGTATCTGGTCACGTACAGCCGCCTGCCGACAGCAGAAGAAACGGAACTGGCGAGCAAGGCGTTTAAGGCTGACGGAGCGACACGCAAAACGGCGACGGAAGACATTATGTGGGCGCTGATCAATTCAGCGGAATTTGTTTTCAACCATTGATTTAAGTGGTATAGATAATTCGACTCAATGCACGGACCGAAACGAAATTGTGCAGGCGTGACTCGGCGGGATTTTCTCCAACTGGGCGTGGGTGCTTTGATGGGGTTGGGAATGACGGACCTGCTGCGCTTGCGAGCGCAGGCGGCGCAGGCCTCGGGCAAGACGAGCCCCAATGACGTGCGTTGCATTTTGATTTGGATGGATGGCGGTCCAAGTCACTACGAATCGTTTGATCCCAAGCCGGATGCGCCAAAGGAAATTCGCGGTGAATTTGGAACGATCCCGACGAAACTTCCTGGTGTCCATTTTTCCGAAGTCCTGCCGAACCTCGCCAAGGTCGCCGACAAGATGACGGTGATTCGTTCGATCTGTCATAAGGACCCGAATCATGGTGGTGGGAATCATTATATGATGACGGGCGCACCAACGCCCGTACCGGTTGGTTGCGGGGCGTTTGTAACGTTCCATCCATCGTTCGGCTCGGTGGTTTCGTACAAGCGCGGCACGCATCACGGGTTGCCGGCGTACATGACGATGCCGAGCATGTCGCGATCGGGCGGACCGAATTTTCTTGGGGCGCAACATGCGCCGTTTGTGGTTGGGGGAAATCCCAGTTCGAAGGATTTCAAGGTGCGTGACGTCGTGTTGCCTTCAGACTTGAGCGAAGGCCGAGCGCTAAGCCGCCAGCAATTGCGACAATCGCTGGACCGGATGCTGCGAATTAACGAAGCCGAAGCAGAAGATCCCGCGCTGGGCTTTGACAGTTTCTATCAGCAGGGATTGCAGTTGATCTCTTCGACGGAAGCACAGGATGCGTTTGATATTTCGAAGGAGCCTGAGAAGACGCGCGAGCTTTACGGCAAGACGGATTTCGGCCAGCGCCTGTTGCTGGCACGACGCTTGGTGGAAGTAGGAGTGTCGTTTGTGACCTGTTATTACGGAGGTTGGGATCATCACAAAGAAATCTTTAAGACGCTAAAGAAGGATCACATGCCGAAGTTCGACCAGGGCCTGGCGGCATTGATCAGTGATCTCGATCAACGTGGAATGCTTGAAAACACTTTGGTGATTGCTCTGGGAGAATTTGGCCGTACGCCAAAGATTAACAAGGACGTGGGCCGGGATCATTGGCCCCACGCGATGTCGGTGGCGATGGCCGGGGCAGGTATCCCGCGTGGACAGGTCATCGGCGCGACGGATGTGAAAGGCTATTACGCATCGGAAAATGTGCATTCGCCCGAAGACTTCGCGGCGTCGCTCTATACGAAGATGGGAATTGACCCAACTCAAGTGATGCACACCAACACGGGCCGGCCTGTGCAATTGGTCAACGGCGGACACCCGATCAAGGAACTGTTTGTTTAGTCAGGGAGTAGGGGAACTGAGGTTCTCGTGGTGATCAATTCCATGCTTACGAATCAACGATTCCAGCCGATGGTTTTTCTCGTTGCGATGCTTGGAGCGAATTTGGTTTCGCATGCTGCAGCACCCAGCGTGGATTTTCTTTTTCCTGCCGGTGGACAGCTTGGGGCCACGAATTCAGTCGAGGCGAGCGGGAAGTTTGATCCATGGCCAGTAAAGGTTTGGACGGATGCGGTGGGGTTGGAGTTTAAGCCGGAAAGTGAGAAAGGAAAGTTTACCGTCAACATCGGGAAGAACGTTGCCTACGGAGCGCATTTAGTGAGGTTTTACAACGAGGAAGGTGCATCGGATTTGCGTACGTTCATAGTTGGGCGGCAAGTCGAGGTGGCCGAGAAGGAGCCGAACGATGCCGTAAAGAAACCGCAAGTACTGGAAAAGCTGCCAGTGACGATCAATGGGCGGTTGGACAAGGGGGGTGATGTTGATTCATTTGCGTTCAAGGTGGAGGCGGGCAAATGGGTGGTTGCGATGGTGGAATCGTATTCCATTGGCGCGCCAGTCGACGCATACCTGCATTTGTTGGATGAAAATGGCATTCAGCTCGCATTAGGAAATGACAGTTACAATCTTGACCCGGTGCTGGCGTGCAAGATCGAAAAGTCCGGAACCTACGTATTGCAGATCTCAGGTTTCGTGAACCCACCACAAGCAGAGGTCAGATTTGCTGGCGGAAGTTCGACCATTTATCGGCTCACCGTTACCGACGGTCCGACCGTGCGACACGCATTTGCTGGCCAGGGGGAAGCGGTACAATTGTCAGGTTGGAATTTTGAGACGCTGGGATTGAAGAGTGTTGATGGCTTTTATGCGAGTGAAAGGAAAGTGCTGAATGATCCGCGAGTGGAGACTCGATTACGATGTGCTGTTGGACGTAATGCCGAGGCAATCGAGCGGGAACCTAATAATAAAGCGGCCGAGGCGCAGGATATTGTCTTGCCGGCCGTGGTAAATGGCTGTTTGCAAGTAAACGGCGACGAAGATCGATTTAGCTTCACCGCAAAGAAGGACGAGCGTTTTGAATTTCGTTTGGCGGCGGGATCATTGGGGTCGCCGATGTCGGCGGTGTTGCGGGTTGAGGACCAAAACGGCAAGCAATTAGCGCGGAATGATGTGAGCTTAACGTTGGAGGATCCGAAGATTTCATGGACTGCCCCGACGGACGGCAAATTCATTCTTGCGGTGAGCGATCTATTTCGGCATGGCGGTGAGAACATGCTCTATCGACTTGAGGCATTGCCGCAGGTTCCAGGATTTAGTGCAAAGACAGACGCCCAGCGTTATCGGCTTGATCCCGGAAAGAGCGTTGATATCAAGGTCAACGTGACACGAGCCAATGGATATGAGGGCAAGCTGATGGTTTCAGCAAAGGACCTTCCCGCCGATATAACGGCAAAAGAGGTTGAAGCACCCACAGGAAAAGGGGGCGAAGCGAAGTTGACTTTGACGGCTGCAGCCGAGGCCAAGCCGGCGTCCGTGCCGATTCGCATCTTGATCTCATCCACTGGCGAAAATGCCACCAACTGTCCGGCTGTTTTTGACTTTCGCACCAAGGATTCCAAGACCGGCGATCTATTAGTCAACGAGTCGGACAACATTTGGCTGACTGTCGTCTCGACCAATGCGGCGCCCGCTGCGCCGGAAACGAAGAAGAAGAAGAAGTAAGCCAAAGAATTGCGAGGAAGGCGTGAACATCCTTTACGTGGAAAACCATCCTGTATTCGCCGCGAATGTGATCCGGAGTTTCATGTCGAAACATCACGTGACCGTCGTCCCGAGCATTGAAGACGCGAGACAAGCGATCGTAGCGAAAAGCTTCGACCTCATCTTGTCGGACTACGATCTCGACGATGGAAAGGGAGACGAATTTGTCCGGGAATGTAGAGCGAAGGATCTTCAACTTCCAATAATCGCGGCTTCTTCTCATGAGGCCGGCAACGCTGCACTCATGGCTGCGGGCGCAACAGAGATTTGCTCAAAGATGGAATTCGCTAGGATTGCAGGAATCATTGAACGCATCGATGACAATTCTTCCTTGTCTTGACGACGATGTCTGTTACTTAACCGGCAGTGAATCAAAAGAAATTACGACTGGGTGTCTTGGGTTCGGGCAAAGGTTCGAACATGGTGGCCATTGCTGAAGCATGCGCCAGAGGTGCGATTGCCGCGGAGATTGGCACTGTCATCAGCGATGTAGCAGATGCAGGCATTCTTGCTCGTGCGAAGGAGCTTGGAGTAAACGCAGCTTATTTGGCACCCGGAAAATTCCGCACGAAGCTGGATGAAGAAGCAGAGAGAAATTATATTGATGCCATGAAGCAGGCGCAGGTGGATTTGGTGGTGCTGGCTGGTTTCATGCGAATTTTGAAAGGCGAGTTTCTCCGGGCATATGCACAACGCGTGATCAACATTCATCCCTCGCTCTTGCCGTCGTTTCCTGGATTGGAAGCATGGAAGCAAGCGCTGGATTACGGAGTAAAGTTCACTGGCTGCACCGTGCACTTCGTGGATCAAGGTGTGGATACAGGGCCGATCATCGCGCAGCAGACGATTCCGATTCTTGATACGGATACGCCGGCAACCTTGCACGAGCGGATTCAACAAGCGGAACGAATGTTGTACCCGGCGGCGATTGGCGCGATCGCGCAGGGGAGAGTCCGGGTGGATGGACGAAGGACGTTTGGAAACTAAGATTCATGTTCCGCGTCCAGCGAATTGAATCGTTTGATTTGCCCGGGTTGGAGCCGTATCGGACGATGAAGCGGCAGGAGGAGCATCGTCAGCAGCGAATCTTCGTGGCTGAAGGGGAGAAAGTAGTGCGCAGGCTTTTGGAGAGCTCGCTTGAGGTTATTTCCGTGATGCTGCCAGACAAATGGCTGCCGAGCTATGAAGCGCTCCTTCAGGGACGAGCGGGAGATATTGAGGTTTTTGTCGCAGAGAAGGAGTTGCTCGAAAAGTTAACCGGCTTCTCAATGTATCAAGGCGTGCTGGCCGTGGCGAAAATGCCGCCGGATTTGACGATTGATGATGTGCTGCATGCGGCCAATCGACCGTACCTTTTGGCTGCAGTCGAAGGCGTTTCGAACGCCGAGAACATTGGGGTACTCGTGCGAAACTCCGCAGCGTTTGGAGTGCACGGATTGCTGCTTGGGGAAACCTGCAGTAGTGCTTATCTGCGGCGCGCAGTGCGCAGTTCCATGGGGACCATTTTCAAACAGCCTGTGGTGGAGACAGCGAGTCTCTCGCGCACTCTTTGCAATCTGCGCGAGCGAGGAATCCATTGCATCGCTGCGCATCCGCACACTGACAAACGAGTGTTGTCCCAGGCAAATTTCCGACAGGATTGTTGCGTCGTGTTTGGCAGCGAAGGCGCGGGCATTTCGCCGGAGTTGCTTGCGGCGTGCGACGACGCCGTGGTGATCCCAATGAAGAACGGTGTGGATTCCCTCAATGTCGGTAGCGCGGCGGCAGCGTTTCTGTATGAAGCAGCCAGGCAGCGCGAACTAAGACAGGCTTAGTTGATTAGCTTCTTGGCGCGCTTGATCCAGACTCTATCGCGCTTTCGCTGGAAGGTTGGCGCGTGTGCGTCGTCCGATAGGACTTCTTTCAGTTCGGCACGCGCAAGGTCATCCTGCTTCATCTCGAGATAGAGTTCAGCTAATTGTACGCGCGCGCGCGCGTAGGAATTATGCTCAAGCACCTTTTGCCACTCGCGGATCGCGGCATCCTTTTCGCCCAGAGCCGTCAGTGCTTCAGCCAGCGCCATGCGGCTGTAGCCATAGTCGTGCTTGGGATTCTCTTCGCAGACCTTCTCCAATAGCGAGCGCGCTTCAGAGGATTTCTTCTGGCGAAGCAGGCATTGGCCGAGATGCGCTCGCGCATCGATGTCTTCGGGATCACGCTCAAGCGAGGCGCGGTAGGAGGCTTCGGCTTTGTCCAGCTTCCCTTGTTGAAAGTAGATGTCGCCCAGTTGGAGATGATGATGGGCCTTGTCGAGGTGATGAATCTGCGCTTCGAGTTCTTTGATTCGTCGTCGATCGTGAGCCCCGGGCAGCTCGAATCCACGTGTGGCGCTCGGGCCGACGCGATAGACAAAAAAGAAATACAGAATCGGGTTGAGCACCGGGAATAGGAACATAAAGAGCACCCACATCCATTCCTCGTTGCGAATGGCGTGGATGAGCATCCAAATTTGGAAGACCGCAGCGACGATGGTCACCGGGCCGTGAATCCAAGGTAATATGTCGAGGATGCTTGCCAACATTGCGCGGTGTTTTACCCGAGCAAAGAGGGACTGAAAAGATTAAATGGTCGCCGAGTCTGGGTTAAGCCAGAATGTCCCTAACGACTTTCCCATGCACGTCGGTTAGCCTGAACTCCCGCCCTTGATACTTGAAGGTCAACTTTTCGTGATCGAGCCCTAACAAGTGCAACACCGTTGCATTGAGGTCATGCACATGCACTGGATTTTCGACGATGTTGTAGCCGAATTCATCAGTCTTACCGTAGGTAATCCCAGGCTTCAAACCGCCACCGGCCATCCACATCGTGTAAGCTGCCTTGTGATGATCGCGTCCAGCAACAGTTGACTTCCCTTCACCGCTATCGTTCTGCAGCATTGGTGTGCGGCCAAATTCACCGCCCCAAATAACCAGTGTATCGGAGAGCAACCCGCGTTGCTTTAAGTCGGTTACCAGCGCGGCAATTGGCTTGTCGACTTGCTCGCACTTCTTGGGCAACGCCGCGAATAGGTTGCTGTGATGATCCCAGCCCTCGTCATAGAGCTGCACCACGCGCGTGCCGCGCTCGATCAGCCGGCGCGCAAGCAAACAGTTGTTATTGAAAGACGCCTTCCCCGGTTGCGCCCCGTACATTGCGAGCGTCTCCTTCGATTCCTTCGAAATGTCCATCAACTCCGGTACAGAAGTCTGCATGCGGTAGGCCATCTCGTATTGATTGATGCGCGTCGCGATTTCCGGATCACCCACGTCGGCCAATTGCGATTGGTTTAATTCCTGGATCGTATCGAGTACGCGACGTCGGTCCTCTGAACTTTGCCCCTTCGGATTGGAAAGGAACAAAACGGGGTCAGCGCCCGAGCGAAATTGGATTCCTTGATAGACACTCGGCAAAAATCCTGTTGACCAAAGACTGCTTCCCGCACCGGCCATTGCTCCCGTGAGCATCACCACATACGAAGGCAAATCCTGGTTCTCTGTCCCCAGACCATAAGTCACCCACGAGCCAAAGCTTGGGCGGCCCAAGCGACCAAACCCCGTGTGCAGGAAAAGCTGAGCTGGCCCGTGATTGAACTCGTCCGTGTTGATCGTCTTAACAATCGTGAGGTCATCAGCGATCGTTTTCAAATGCGGCAACAATTCGGAGATCTCCGCGCCACTCTTGCCATTTTGTTGGAACTTGAATTTAGTTCCCAATAATTTGGGATGCCCACGAATAAACGCAAAACGCTTGCCCTTGATAAAATCCTCGGGACAAAGTTCCCCATCGTGTTTCGTCAACTCCGGCTTGTTCTCAAACAAATCCAGTTGCGACGGCGCCCCGACCATGTGCAAATAAATCACATGCTTGGCGCGCGGCGTGAAGTGTGGGTGTTTGGCAGCGAGAGGATCAACGAGCGACCCTGCTTTGGCAGTGAAACTCTCGCTGAGCAGTGAAGCCAGCGACATCGCGCCTAGGCTCAAACCAGAGCGTTTCAGGAATTCGCGGCGGGCAAGCAGGGGATGAGGTGAGATATTCATCAAGTTTCTTATCCCTTGGTGATTGTTTCGTCGAGGTTCAGCAGTGCTGTCGCAATCGCATACCACGCGGCAAAATCGGCAGGCGTCATGTTCGCAGGAATCTCAAACTTTCCCATCAGCGCCTTTGCTGATTCTGTATTCGCTCCGTATGCGGCTGATTCTTCGTCGTAAAGTTTTTTTAGTGCGGCCACTTCATTCGGGCGCGGCGGGCGCGAGACGCACAGTTGAAACGCATACTGAATGCGTTCTTCAACGGATGCCTTAGGCCGTTCAGTGACAACACGCTTCGCCATCGCCATGGCGGCTTCCACGTACACCGGATCGTTCAACAACGTAAGCGCTTGCAAAGGCGTATTCGAACGCGAGCGTTTCACGATGCATGCCGCACGCACCTGCGCATCAAAATTCACAAAGCTTGGATACGGCGCGCTGCGACGCCATACGACGTAGATGCCGCGTCGATACGCATCCTCGCCGTCACTAACCTTGTAAGTGTTGTCCACCAAGCCGGTGACTTTCCACACGCCATCCGGCTGGTAAGGCTTCACGGGTGGACCGCCTTGTTTGAGACTGAGCAAACCAGCGGCATACAACGCGTTGTCGCGAATCATCTCGGCGTCCATGCGAAAGCGAGGCCCGCGCGCATAAAGTTTGTTCTGATCGTCCCGCGCCAACAACTCGGGCGTGACCTTGGAAGTTTGCTGATACGTCGCGCTCATCACGATGAGCCTGTGCATGGACTTCATCGACCAGCCGTTCGCCATGAACTCCGTTGCCATCCAATCGAGTAATTCCGGGTGCGTGGGATACTCACCCTTCACGCCGAAATCTTCCGGCGTCGCTACAATGCCGCGTCCAAAGAATTCCGCCCACCAGCGGTTCACGGCCACGCGGGCTACGAGCGGGTTTTCCTTCGACACGAGCCATTTTGCCAGCGTCAACCGTGTGGGCGGTCCGTCTGGCAATGCATGGAGCACAGCAGGCACCCCGGCTTTTACAGGCTCACCTTTATCGAGAAAATTGCCGCGCACAAAAACGGTGCTCATGCGCGGTGTAGCCATTTCCTGCATCACGAGCGTTTGCGCCGGCTCCAGCGTCTTGAGCTGCGTTTCCAGTTTCGTGCGTTCATCCTGGAGTTTCTTAAGAGCGGGGTCTATTTCCTTGTCACCGAGGGCTGCGGCCAATTCTCCCGTGAGCGCGGACAAGCGCACTCGGCCGATAGTGCGTCCGCCGCCGTAATTCTGTTCGAGGCTGAAGGTCAGCACGCACCCGTCTTCCAGGCCGACAGCTTGTTCTGTCACAAAAATCGCGTGATGCGGTTTGTGGAATTCCGGGTTGATCGCCCAACCAGACTTGGTGTCGTTATCGATCGCTTTGCTGACGTCATATCCTTTCTGGGAGAAGTCCGCCTGCGCTGAAGTGAATCTCACAGGATTGCCGGAATTGGGATCAGTCTCGGGCGCTTGCTCAAGTTTGAACGAGCTCAGAATGAAATTGGGTCGATCCGCGTCGCCGCGTCCCGGTCCTTGCCCGGGAAGCGAGGCATCCGTCATTGTTTCGAGCTTGAAGGCTTTGATTCCAGTAAGTTTCGTGTGAATGCTGATGGTGTACGTGTCCGTCGTGGGTGTCTTGCCGGAAATGAGCACCGATTTGTCTGGCATGATTTTTCCGGTGGCGCCGCCAGTCGATTGAAAGTCCGCAATCTCGAGTGCCTGCCATTGATTGGAATCACCACCGGTATTCTTGCTTGCGACCGCTTTGGGCTGCGCTGCCTTCTTTGCCTCAATCTCCTCAGACAGTTTGTCGATCTTTGCCTGTAATTCGGTTCGTTTCTTTTCCGTGCTCGGGTCTGGAAGGGGCATCGCCGGACCCGTGAAATCAACTGACGCCGTGGCTTTGGCGCCGCGGAAGGCTGTCTCAATTTGCGTGTTATTGAAATACGCGAACACCTGGTAGTAGTCGCGCTGTGTGAAAGGATCGTATTTGTGATTGTGGCACTGCGCGCATTCCAGCGTGCTGCCGAGCCATACCGTCGCCGTTGTGTTCACGCGATCAAACACCTGGTTGACGCGATTTTCTTCCTGGTCAGTGCCAGCCTCCACATTCACGGTCGTGCATCGGTTAAAACCCGTCGCAATTTTTTGATCGAGTGTCGAGTTCGGGATCAAGTCCCCGGCAATTTGTTCGATCGTGAATTGATCAAATGGCATGTCTGCGTTCAGTGACTTGATCACCCAATCGCGGTACGCCCACAAGTCACGAAAGCCATCGCGCTGAAATCCGTTTGAATCCGCGTAACGCGCCAAATCCAACCAGGGCCGCGCCCAGCGCTCGCCATACTGTTTTGACGCAAGCAGGCGATCCACGACCTTCTCAAACGCATTCGGCGATTTGTCATTTACGAACGTGTCGACATCAGCGGGTGTCGGCGGAAGACCGGTAAGATCGAGCGACACGCGGCGAATCAATTGCGCGCGCTCTGCGGGCTGGGAAGGCTTCAGGCCTTCGGCTTCGAGTCGTGCCAGAATAAAGCGATCAATGTCATTGTGAGCCCAATTCTTGTCCCCGACAGATGGAGCAGGGGAATGAATCGGTTTTTGATACGCCCAATGCTTGACGTCCTCGGGCCACTTCGCACCTTGATCGATCCAAATCTTCAGCAGTTCGACCTGCTTAGAATTAAGACGCTCGCCTTTTGGTGGCATCTGCTCGTCGCTATCCGAAGATGTGACTCTTGCCAGAAGTGGACTCTTTTCGCTGTGCCCGGGTGCAATCGCCGATTCTCCAGACTTTCCACCCTTGAGCGCAGACTTCAGTGATGTGAGTTGCAGCCCGCCCTTTGGCTTTTCCACGCCATGACAATCATAGCAGCGGTTTGCGAGAATTGGCTGAATGTCACGAGCGAAATCGACAACAGGCTTTTCTGCCGCTCGCAACGGCGTACTCACCCCGGCTAAAACACACGAAGCCGCCAGAGGCGCGAAGATCCGCTTAAACAGTGTTGAATAGCTTAAAGACGATACCAGCATGCGCATTTTCGGATTTGCCACCGAACATATCCCCTTGGACGTCAAAATACCATGCAGAATTCTGCCTGGTGTCATGTAAAATGCTGCCGTCGATCTGTCGTTTGCTTCATCTGATTAGGCGTTGGATATCGACAACTCGCAGTTCTCGGACGGCATTGTCAGCCCAATACGTGACTTTGAATTGGGCTATGAGCTTAACTTCATAGTTGCGGTCGTTTGGCGGCTGCAGCCGGTAATCGCCTTTTTGATGTGGGTTACTGGAAAGACCATCGAGAAACCGAAGCAGTTGCTGACGAGATCGTGAATCGCATTTGAGCAGGACGTGCACTGCTTCCCCATCGACAACCAGTTTATAACCGGATATCACAGTCCTTTGCTATCCAAGACAGCAACGAGCTTGCGTAGCTCTTCCAAGGTTACGCCTTGACCTTCATCAATCCGCTCATTTGCCTTTCGGAGCTTCCGGTGGTACTCCGGATCGTCCTTTTCTTGAAGATGCTGAAGGTAAGCGGCCAGTTCAAATCGCTCGTCTGGCTTCAAACTATCAACTTCGGCTTTGAGTTCTTTGAGACTCATCTAACGATACCTTATTCCATGAGAACGTTAAAAACAAGACCTCTATCGCGCCGTCGTCAGAACTTCGCTCTTCACCTGTAAATCACTCCAATAACCGAATTCATACGACCAGCCGTTGGCGCTGTTTTCCAGGCGCAGCTTCACTTTCTTGCCGGCGTATTGTGAAAGGTTCACCGACACCGGCTTCCAGCCACTGCCCTTTTCGACGACTCGCTTTTGGATCAGGCTGCCGTTCGCCAGGACGTGCAATTCCCAGTCGCCTTTTTCGTGAGGCGCTACGCTGAAGGAGAGGATCGTGGTACGACCGGCAGGAACTTCAATGTCTCGTTCCAGCGCGGCGGGCTTTTCCTTATCGAACGGATGAGTCATCAGCACGTTTCTGCGACCGGCATACTCGACGAGCTTTTGCGGCGAGCCTTGGAAATCAGGCGCGATGACTGTCCATTCGGGATTCCACAAGGCGACAGACTCGTGGTCGATTGGCGGATAAACACTCGCGGCTTTCTTTTTCGCTGGCTGCTTGGGCGGCGGTGTTTCACCGTGCCCAACGTCATTCTTCCAACTGAAGGGTTGTTTGTCTCCCGGCGGATTCAGGATATACGCAATCAGGTTGCGAAAATCCTCGTCCGGCATTTGTTCCAACCCTTCGGGCATGAGCGAGATTTGGCTCACGCGCAGATTCGCGATGTCTGACTTCGCGACGATGTCCTCTTTCGGACCGGCGGAAAGCAGGCGCACGCGCGCATCATTATTCTCCACCATGCGACCGCTGACGCTGCGGCCGTCCTTGGTTTCCACTTCCACCATTTCATATCCAGCGCCGATGATTTGGTTGGGATCAATCACGTTCGCGAGCAACGCGTCGAGTGTTGAGCGGCCAACACCCGTTAAATCAGGGCCGACTTCCGCGCCTTCACCGTGGAGTTTGTGGCAGACGAAACAGGTTTTCTTCGCGAGTTCGTGGCCGGATTCGAGGTTTGGCTTTGCTTCTGACAGGATGAATTTTTTCTTGGCCGCAATGATTTTTAGTTTGTCGGTATCGGCATCGCGCACTTTGCCGAAAATCTGCGCGGCGCGTTTGGCGAGCATGCCATAATCGGCCTGCGAACGTGTTAGTGTGCGAATCGTTGCGGCCGGAATGTCGCTGGGTGGAACGTCTTTTCGCTCAATCGCCGAAAGAAGATTGGACGCCCAACGGTCGCGGGACGCCAGAGTTTCCGCGGCGGCGCGACGGGCGGCGGGAGAAAAACTCTTCCAGCCAGCCAGCAGCTTCTCGACGATCAAATCACTTCCGGTTTCCGCGAGTCCACGAATTGCCTCGATGATGAGGGCCTCCGGATTTCCGGGCGCCAGGGCCAAAACCATGGCGTCGCGCGCGGCGTCGCTTTTCAGCTGTCTCACTGTTTGAACGGCTTTAATCCGTTCGTCAACGCTGGCGTTTGCGTCATTCACAACCTTGACCGTGGCCTGTAAGGCAGCGGCGTCGCCCCAGAGCGAGCCGAGCTTTTGGGCGCGACTCTTCACTTCGGGATTGCTGTTGGAAAGCAGTTGATTGATCAGGGCGCTGGGGGAAGTGCTGGGAATCAGTGCCTTCCCGCGCTGGCCTTCAAGCAGGCCATCCAGCGCTGCGACCGCCACTACGGAATTTGACGCTGACAGGCTCGCGATACATTGGATCGCGCCATTCATGTTTTCAGGCACGCCAAGATCGCAGGCGATGCGCATGATTTTTCGGGCGAATTGTGAAATCAGCGGTGAATCGCCGGCACTATTTTGCACGAGCCAATCAAAGCCATACTGCGGTTTCGCCCTGACGACAGGTTCACCCGCCATCCAAATCATGAAAGGCAACAATGGATCGCTGGCTGTGCCCGGCTGAGCTGCGAGAGTTTGCAGGGTGAGGCTGATGTTGGCTTCTTCCGGGCCTTTCTTTGCGGGCGTATCAACGGTCAATGACCCGGAAACAAACTGGCGGCAAGCCACTGCAACGGCGAGGCGAACAGAAGGATCTGAATCGGTAACGAGGGGCTTAAGCCTTTCCATCGCCTGGTCAGAATCATTCCCGCGTTCGCCAGTGAGACGCGCGACCCAGGTGCGAATGGTGGGGTCCTTGTCGGTAACGAGCTTGTCTAGAGTTGCCTCATCCAACAACCCCGATCCATGCAATGTCCACAAAGCGGAGAGCCGTGATTCAGCGGGCTTGTTGCTTGTGGCCAGTTTGACGAGATCAGATTTAGTGCGGTTGTCGGCTCGTTCGCTCAGGAGTCGCTGTGCCATGCGCCGCTGCCAAACATTGGGATGCTCCAGCAGTTTTATCAAATCGCTGCTCGACGATTTCTTCAAATCCATTTTGGCGTCCTGGCGCGACGCAACGGCTTTGCCCTTCTCCTTTCCCGTGTAAACTACGCGCCAGATGCGACCGTGCTCGCGGTCGACGCCATCGGGATCGGCGCGGGCGTTTTGATAACAAGGATACTTGTCGTACCAATCCATGATCCAAAGCGCGCCGTCCGGGCCGATCTGCGAGCTGACTGGCATGAACCAGCCGTCGTTGGCGCGAACAAAATCCTGGATGAACGACGATTTGAAGGTCGACCCATTCGGCGTCAGGCGATCCTGGTGAATGGCATTGTCGTGAATATTGCCGATCAAAATGGTGCCCAGATATTCCTTGGGATATTGATTGCCTTGATACACCTGCACCCCCGCGTAGGCCGCCATGTGATGGCGGTGATCCACAATACTGGGGAGCAACTGATAAGCATAAGGATTTGCAGGCGTGCCGCCCTGGCGCACATAAATGCCGCCAGGCGAGAGGTGAAACATATGATCGATGACGCAGGCGCTCACAAAGGCATTACCCGCGCGATCAAAATCCACACCCCAGGGATTGCTTGTGCCATCAGCGAAGACCTCGAATTTTTTTGTCTTTGGATGGAAGCGCGCCACGGCAGCATTCGCCACAACACCAGTGTCATTAGGATAATTCGGATCGCGCACTTTAGAATGTGTAAACACGCCATGCGTCATGTACAACCAACCATCCGGACCCCAAACGAAGCCGTTGAGCAACTCGTGCCGATCGTCGAGGCCAAAGCCAGTCTTTAGCACGGTGCGCTTGTCGGCCTTGTCATCGCCGTTGGTGTCTTCGAGGAACAGAAGCTCCGGTGCTTGTCCTAAGATCACGCCGCCGTTTCCCAGCGCTAATCCCGTTGCCAGAGAAAATCCTTCCGCAAACACTGTGACCTTGTCGGCTTTGCCATCTGCATCCGTATCTTCGAGGATTTTGATACGGTCGCGGCCCTTCTCACCCGGCTTCGCGCCCAGGGGATATTCGTAAAGTTCAACCACCCACAGCCGCCCGCGCTCATCCCAGGTCATCGCGACGGGATTGACGATTTCCGGTTCGCACGCGAAGAGCCGCATTTCGAAGCCTTCAGGCAACGTGAATTTCTTGCGCGCATCTTCAGGCGAAAGCGCTGGAGTCGACGCCGCGACGTGCTGACCGGCAAGCTGCTTGCCGGCGGGTTGGTTGGTGTAAATCGGAAAGCCGAGATTCTTGCGCGGCGGCGTGTAAGTTCCATCGGCAGCGAACAACGTGAGTCCAAAAGAAAGACAAAGCGGCAGCAGCGAGCGCGGATTCATAAGGTGAAATGAAAATAGAAGAATCCCAAGAACGGTCAACCGTTAATCAGTTCTGGGCACCGGATGCTAGCTTGACTTTGCGAGCGAACGCCCTGTAATCGACTCCAAGCACAGGAACCAAACAATTACGGAGCAATCCATTATGAGTGCGACTAAAGTGAAGTGGAACCTCGACGCCGATTTCATTCAGGCCTGCAACTGTGACTATGGATGTCCATGCGAATTCTCCGCGCCACCAACGCTCGGCTACTGCGAAGGCACAGGCGCCTGGCGCATCAATCGCGGCCAGTACGGCGAGGTAAAACTCGACGGCCTTGGTTTTGCTTTTGCCGCGCGCTGGCCAAAGGCAATCCATGAAGGTAACGGCACGCTTTGTTTATTCTTTGATGAGCGCGCCAACGCGCAACAGCGCAATGCCCTCCTGCAAATCTGCAGCGGCCAGGCGGGCGGACTGCCCTTCGAGATTCTCGCCACCACCATTTCAAAAGTGCTGGAGCCGCAATTCGTCCCGTTCAAATTTGATTTCAAGGGACGGGAGAGCAAACTTCAGGTGGGCGATGCGCTGCGGATCGGGATGGCGCCAATCAAGAATCCAGTCACCGGCGAACCGGAGTTTGTCAGAGTGGAGCACAGTACCGGGTTCATTTTCAAAGGCGCGGAATGCACTTCAGCAGAAGAAATGAGCGTGTCCGCCGGTGAATTAAAATTCTCGTGGCCGAAGAAAGCCGGCTTTGTCACCACCATTAGTTATTCCAACTGAAGTCCCTTGAATTCATCCTGCGACGCGACCGGCTTGTTCTCATAATTGGTTTGGCCGGCCTGACGTTGGTTTCGTGGGCCTACATGGTTAAGGAAGCCCGCGCCATGGAGGTCACCGGCGTCTGCTGTTGCCTGGGCATGAAAATGTCCGGACCCGATACGTCCGCATGGTCCCCAGTAACGCTGCTTCCATTATTTCTCATGTGGACCGAAATGATGGTCGCCATGATGGTCCCCACAGTCGCCCCGATGGTGTTGACGTTTGCCATGGTAAATCGAAAACGACGCGAGCGTGATCAGCCTTATGTCCCGACAATGATTTTTTTGGGCGGGTATTTGGCCGTGTGGACGGCGTTTAGTGCCGTGCTCGCCCTGGCTCAATGGGCGCTGCATGGCGCCGCGCTGCTCTCGCCGTTGATGGCGAGCACCAGTGCGTGGCTGGCCGGCGGTTTGCTTGTTGGCG
>JADMIO010812873.1_pt1 | contig 40140 bp, 26 predicted proteins | sample 8958161 | NCBI WGS metagenome assembly JADMIO01 (sample SAMN16585339, study PRJNA669376) | soil metagenome | isolation source: Crop rotation soil | place: USA: Cullars Rotation, Alabama | collected 2011
CTTTCCCACCCCCGCCGCGGCGGCCGCCGTAGCCCCCACCCGGACCGCCACCGCCGCGCCGCCCGCCGAAGCCGCCGCCACTGACGCCGGCAAGACCGATTGCGTACACCATCACGTTTTCTTCCTCGGCGCGCTTCATGACGTCTTTCAGCGAGCTGTTGTTCGGCCCGGGGTTGAACGGCGCGTCCATGCCGTCGGTGAAAACAAGAATCACGCGACGACCTTCCTCATGGAGCAGCGCCGTGATGCCGACATTGACTGCGTTCCACAACGGCGTTGGACCTTCTTCCTGGAGCTCGCTGCGAAGGATCTGCAGCAGCTCCGCGTGATCGCTGGTAAAGGTCCGCGGGTCCACCTGGATGCGGTTGGAAAAGCTCCCAATCCGGACCCGATCTCGCGGCCCGAGATCCTCGACGAACGCCTCAGCCGCCTTCTCGACGAGCTCGAAATTGCGCCGCATGCTGACACTGCGGTCGAGCATCATGACGACCGTAATCGGCTGTTCTTCGTTGGCGAACACCGTGAGTGGTTGCGGCTTGCTGTTGTCGTCGATGCCGAATGTGTCGCGCGCAAGATCGGGAACCAGCCGGCCGCCTGAATCTGTCACCGTGGCATAGACGGCAACCGTTCGCACGGCTCCCTTGAACGTGGCCTGTTGAGCCGCCGCGCCCGCCGCGCTCCACGTCACCAGACCGGCCAGTGCAAGCACTCGCTTCATAAACGCTTTCCTTGAGAGAAAACGAGGATACCCGGGCGAGAAGGCGGAATCACGGCGTTTACGAGTCTCTTGCAAGGGCGCAGATATCCCTGGCCAGTGTTGCACATCGCTGCGAAAGTCGGGCCAGAGCACCTGGTCTAAACCTGGCGCCAATCCGGCCGATTTTCTTACGCGAGACGTCCTCCTGTGTCCGCCAGACAAGTCATCGAGCCGACCCGTGTCCGGTAACCAAGCCACCGAACCGGGCGTCCGGCCGGAATCGAAGGCTGCGAACGGCGAGAACTGCGGCACCATCATCGCCCGCCTCCTGGTCGACGAGGGGCAGCTCACCGATCAGCAGCTCCGCCACGCGCAGCGGATTCTCCGCAAACTGGAGGGCTCGCGGTCGCTCGTACGGATTCTGAGTGAGCTCGGCTTCGTGGGCGAAGAGGCGGTCCGCCGCACTCTGCGAACCCGGCAGGTACGGCTCCCGCTGGGGGAGCTCCTGTGCGAGCTTGGTTATCTGTCGCCGCATGACCTGCAGGTCGCACTGGCGCTGCAGCGCGAGCAACCCAGCACTCCTCTGGGCGAACTTCTCTGCCAGCATCAGTTCGTCAGTGAAAACGACGTCTTCTCGATCCTCACCGATCTGCTGGGCGTCACGCGGGTTTTTCCGGAAACCGCAGCGCTCGATCCGCAGCTGGTTCGCCGCGTGCCGACGCGGGTCTGCCGTCAACACGGGTTCATCCCCCTGCACCGGGATCAGCAGCGGGTGGTCGTAGCCTTCAGCGACCCCATGAACCAGACGCATCTCGAGACGGCACGCAAGTACTGCGGCCAGGATCTCGTGATCGGACTCGCGAGCCGCAAGTCGATCGAAGCAGCAATTGCCCGCGCCGAACGTGACGCCACCGGCACCAGCGGAAGCCTCCCGACCAACGACAACACGATCGTCGCGGCCGTCAACGAGATCATCAACGACGCCATCGCGGCCCACGCAAGCGACATTCACGTGGAGCCGCTGCGGGAACGCCTGCGAATCCGGTTTCGTCAGGACGGCGCCATGTTGCACTACAAGGACGTGCCGCAGGAAATGGTCTCGCCGCTGCTGAGCCGTATCAAAGTGATGGCGGGCGCCGACATCGCCGAACGCCGCCGGCATCAGGACGGCCGGATTCATTTCGACACCAACCGCGGCGGCGTGGACATCCGCGTGTCCTTCTACGTCACCATCCACGGCGAGAACGTGGTGCTGCGGCTGCTGAACAACCGCGAGACGCTGCTCGGGATCAAAGACATCGGGTTGTCGCCGCGCACGCTGGAGATCCTTCAGGGCGATGTGCTCGATGCGCCAAGCGGTGTGGTGATCGTGACGGGACCCACCGGGTCCGGCAAGACGACCACGCTCTATGCGGCGGTGAACTATCTCAACGACGCGCGCACCAGCATCATCACCGCCGAAGATCCGGTCGAGTACATCATCGACGGCATCTCCCAATGTTCGATCAATCCGAAGATCAGCGTTTCCTACGAAGAGACCCTCAAGCACATTGTCCGCCAGGACCCCGATGTCATCGTGATCGGCGAGATTCGAGACCTGTTCTCGGCCGAAGTCGCCATCAATGCCGCACTGACCGGCCACAAGGTCCTGACGACGTTTCACACCGAGGATTCGATCGGCGGACTGCTGCGCCTGATGAACATGAACATCGAGGCGTTTCTCATTTCGTCCACGGTCGTCAGCGTGGTGGCGCAGCGCCTGGTACGGCGCGTTTGTGACGGCTGCGCAGAGCCGCATCCGCTCACGCCCCACGAGTTGCGCCGGCTCGGTTACGCCGGCACCGAATCGATCACGGTCCGGCGGAGCCGCGGCTGTCAGGCCTGCCGCTACGTCGGATACCGCGGCCGGGTTGCGGTATTCGAACTGCTCGTACTGAACGAACGTGTCCGCGACGCCATCATCAATCGCCGGACGTCGTACGACATCCGGTCGATCAGTCTCGAATCATCAGGTCTGGTGACGCTTCTCGAAGACGGCATCGCCAAGGCGGCGGCCGGGCTGACCAGTTTCGAAGAAATCGTCCGGCATCTGCCACGCCTGGCCAGGCCACGTCCGCTCCCTGAGTTGAATCGATTGCTGGGCTACAAATGACGAAGCTTGATACTCCCCTCCTGGATCAAATCGTCGAGTTCGCCGAACGCCGCCAGGTGACCCTGCCCGTGCTGAGCGACGTGTCGGCGGAACTGCAGGAGGCCTCGAACTCGGACACCTATGACATCACGAACATCGAACGTGCGATCGACTCCGATCCTGCGCTCGCCACCGAGCTGCTGCGGGTAGCCAATTCGGCCTTCTTCGGGGGTCTGTCAGAGATCACCACCGTGCGCGCGGCGGTGTTGCGACTCGGATTCAAGCGGGTCACCAACCTCGTGACGCTGGCCAGCGAGAAAAACCGGTACACGGCGCGCCGGCCCGAAATCGCTGCGTTGCTGCGCGCCCTGTGGCGGCATTCGTCCGGGTGTGCTCTGGCCGCGGAATGGATCGCGCAGCGGGCGCGCTACCCGCAGATTGCCGGCCAGGTATTCATCGGCGGCTTGATCCACGATGTCGGCAAGTTGTTTCTCCTGCGAGTGCTCGATGAACTGCTGGCGGAGAATCCGGACGGTCTGTACTCGACGCAGCTGGTCGAAGAAGTCCTCAACCAGGCACATACCGATCAGGGCTACCGTCTGTTGACGGCGTGGCGCCTGCCTGAGCTCTATGCCGTCATCGTGAGAGATCATCACAACGCGGCGATCGACGTGAACAACGTGCCGCTGACGATGATCCGGCTCGCGGACCACGCGTGCAACAAGTTGGGGATGGGACTCAATACCGATCCTTCCATCGTGTTGGCCGCCACGGGTGAGGCCCAGGCGCTCGGCTTGAACGAAATCGCGTTGGCCGAGCTGGAAATCACGCTGGAAGACTTCGAAGGCTCGCAAAACTAGCTCGGCACCTGCCGTCCCGGGTAATCTACACTTAGAACTCGATGCGCAGGCGAACCGTCGTAGCCGTCAGCATTGCTGCCGTTCTGCTGTTCGCAACGGTCGTCGCCGCGCAGTTCCGCGGTCGTGGCGGCCGGCAGGGCTTCAACGGCCGTGCATTGCGGTATGCCGCCCTCGACGACTTCGACGGCGGCTTCCAGTTCTGCCGTCTGGTGTTCCGCAACGGCCCGAATGGCGACGGCGCCGGCTGGAACGTCGATTACCCTCGCGCCGACGAAAACCTTTCGATTCGTCTCTCGGAATTGACACGGGTTTCGGTCAGCATGGACGAGCGCCAGGAGCCGAAGTCTCTGCTTCTGAACGCGCGACAGCCCGAAATCACGCACTGTCCATTCATCATGATGACGGAACCGGGCGGCGCCTATTTCGACGATGTCGAGGTCGGCGGCCTGCGCAATTATCTGCTGCGCGGCGGGTTCCTGTGGGCGGACGACTTCTGGGGCGAGTACGCGTGGGACTACTGGGAGAATCAGATTCGCCGCGTGCTGCCGTCGGGCCAGTATCCGATCTACGACGTCCCGAACGATCACGTCCTGTTTCACCAGGTCTTCGAAGTAAAAGAGTTTCCGCAAATTCCCGGCATCGGCTACTGGGACGGCGGGGATCGCACCTACGAGCGTCCCGACGCGCGGACCGCACACCTGCGAGCCATCAACGACGACCATGGACGGATCATGGTCCTGATGACGCACAACACCGATTTCGGCGATTCCTACGAACAGGAAGCGGTGGACCCGGCGTACTTCATGCGGTTTTCGGTGCCCGGGTACGCATTTGGCATCAATGTGGTCGTGTACGCCATGACTCACTAGACGGGTTCTAGCCCGATCAGTCATCAGTCGCCGTCATCCGTCGTCAGGCGGTCATCAGTCCGCGAAACCTGACAACGCACCACCGACACTGAAGACCGCCGACGGATGACTCACTGACGACTGAATGAGTGATTGAGGAGGGTTGGCGACTGAAAGGCTGGATCCGCGACGCGGCAATTTTCGTCGGACTGGTCGCCGCGTACGTCGCCGCGGCCAAACTCGGGTTTCGCGCGGCGCTGGCGGTGCAACAGGTCAGTGCCGCCTGGCCGCCTTCCGGCCTCGCCCTATGGGCCGTCCTTGTTCTGGGGCGGCGTGCCTGGCCGCCAATCTGGATTGGCGCGCTCATCGCCAACTTCACGACCGGCGTTCCGGTCCTTCCTGCCGCAACCATCGGCGCCGGAAATCTGCTTGAAGCGATCGCCGGGGCGTGGCTGCTGCGAGAATTCGCCGAGGTCGATCGCTCACTCGATCGACTTCTGCACATCACGGCACTGGTCGTGCTCGCGGCGGTGTTCAGCACGACGATTGCCGCGACGATCGGGTCGCTGTCGTTGTGTGCCTTCAAACTACAACACTGGTCGCAATTCGGACTGGTGTGGCGGACGTGGTGGCTGGGCGACGCCATGGGCGACCTGCTGCTCGCGCCGTTGCTTCTGACGCTGCCGGCGTGGCTCCGCCGACTGCGCGAAATCAACTGGTTGGAGCTGGCAGCGCTCGAGACGGTCGCCGTCGTCTGGAGCATTCTCATCTTTACCAGCAAGGCATCGGCCCTGGCCGCCCATCCGCTCGAATACGCCGTGTTCCCCGTTGTCATCTGGGCAGGTCTGCGTTTCGCACATCCCGGCGCTGCTCTCGTGAACTCGACGATCTCGAGAATCGCGATTTACGGAACGCTCCGCGGCATGGGCCCCTTCGGGACGCCTCCAGTGACGCAGGACAGCATCGTGGCGCTGCAAATCTACGCCGGCCTCACCGCGATCAGCGGCCTCGTTCTCGGCGCGGCGGTCGCCGATCGGCGCCGTTCGGAGTTGTTGCGTCAGACCGATCACGCGCTCTCCACGATTCTGTCGAGCGAACGAGACATCGAACATGCGACGCCTCGAATTCTCCAGGCGGTCTGCGAAACGCTCGAGTGGGAGATTGGCATTCTCTGGCAGGCCAACGACAACCTGAGCCGGCTGGAGTTTGTTGACTGCTGGACAACGCGTCGCGACGGAGCACGGAGTGCCGCCCCGTTGAAAGAGTTCGCCAACGAAAGTCGCCGACGGCACTTCCAGCGCGGCGAAGGCCTGCCTGGCCGCGTCTGGGCCGAAGGCCGCCCGCTGTGGATTGACGATGTCACCGTCGATGCTGGATTTCCACGAGCGGCGCTCGCCAGACGCGTCGATCTCCACGGAGGCTTCGCCTTCCCGGTGCTGGTTGGATCGCGTGTGCTCGGCGTTGTCGAATTCTTCACGAGATCGCCGCGGCCGGTCGATCGTTCGCTGCTCACGTTGATGGAAGCCGCCGGCGCGCAGATTGGCCAGTTCGTCGAGCGGCGGCGCGCCGAGCAGCGGGTCGCCGAGAGCGAGGCGCTCTATTCGGCGATCGTCAACGCCGCCCTCGATTGCATCGTGACGGTTGACGCCAATGGCGCAATCCGCGAGTTCAATCCGGCGGCCACGCACGTCTTCGGGTACGCACGCGACGACGCAATCGGCCATCAGTTTGTCGATTTGATCGTCCCGGCGCCGCTTCGCACCCGGTACCGGGAGGAGCTGGCGCGATACGCCGAAACCGGCGAGTCCCGCCTGCTCGGACAGCGCTTCGAGCTGCCGGCCCTACGCAAGGAAGGCACCGAGTTCATCGTCGAAGTGACGGTTACTCGCGTCGGCGGTCCGGGCCGGCGGATGTTGACCGCTCACATGCGGGACATTACCGATCGAAAGCGAGCCGAAGACGAACGTGAGATGCTGCTGTCGCGCGAACGTCTGGCACGCCGCGACGCTGAGGACGCCAACCGCAGCAAGGACCAGTTCCTCGCCACGGTTTCGCACGAACTGAGAACGCCGTTGACGGCAATTCTGGGATGGGCGTCGATGCTGAAAACCAGGCGCTTTGATCCGCAGCGGGTCCACCAGATTTACGAAAGCCTCGAGCGCAATGCGCAAGCCCAGGCTCAAATCGTCGGCGACCTGCTCGATGTCTCGCGGATCGTCACCGGCCAGCTCCGGCTGGACTCTCAAACCGTCGATGTCGGTGAAATCGCCAGCCTCAGCATCGAGACCATCCGGCCTGCCGCTGCGGCCAAGGGAATTACGCTCGTTGCCAGAATCGCGTCACAACCCTGTCTGGTGGCCGGCGACCCGGCACGCCTGCAGCAGGTGATCTGGAATCTCCTGTCGAACGCCGCGAAGTTCACGCCGTCGGACGGCACGATCACGCTGCGGGTCGATCGCGAAGGCTCGAATGTTGTGATCGATGTTGCAGACAGCGGCATCGGCATTGCGCCGCATCTGTTGACGCGGGTGTTCGATCGGTTCTGGCAGGCCGACGGCTCGACAACGCGCGTGCACGGCGGCCTCGGTCTCGGCCTGGCGCTGGTGAGACATCTTGTCGAACTGCACGGCGGTGAGGTCTCGGCGGAGAGCGAGGGCGAGGGACGCGGCAGCCGGTTTACGGTGCTCCTGCCGGCACGGCGTGCCGACGGGGTGCCGCGAAGCAATCCTCCCCGCTCGTCCCGTCTCGACCGGGCCGACGCCGATCTCGACGGGATCAGCATTCTCGTTGTGGACGACGACGACGAGACGCGGGCGCTCTTCGTGGAGGTACTGAACCAGCGGGGCGCACGCCTCCACCTCGCTGCATCCGCCAGCGAGGCATTCGACGCGGCCGCCCGCGAACGGATGGACGTTATCCTGATGGACATCGGATTGCCGCAGGAAGACGGGTTTTCGCTCCTCCGCAGAATTCGTCAGCTCGAGACCGCGCGTGGATCGGCACCAATCCCGGTGATTGCCGTGACCGCATATGCCGGCGCAAGCGCGCGTGACGACGTGATGCGGGCCGGATTCACGAGCTATCTGGCAAAGCCGGTCGCGCCGGACGATGTGGTCGACGCGATTTCTCAGGTGCTCGCGACTCGCAGTCAATAGCGATCCGGCCGGCTGGCCGGAAGCATCCCGCCGGGGGAACCCGGTACAATTGACGAACATTCGATCAGGGAGCGGCCATGAAACGGATTCGATTGATTGGAGTCTTCGTATGTCCTTTCGTTCTGCCTGGCGTTTTTGCATACGCTCAAGCGCAGCGCCCGGCGCTCAAGATCAACCTGGGGGCGTGGGAACTCAGCACGAACCTTGACGTGGCCTCGGCCAGCGTGGATACCAGCAAGATGACGCCGGAACAGAAGGCGCGGGTGGAAGCGATGATGCGGGCGCGGGCGAACGGCGGGGCGATTACCCGCAAGAGCTGCGTGACCCAGGAAGACTACAACAAAGGCAACTTTCTCGACGAGGATCCGGCCGGCATGAAGTGCACTCGAACCATTACGACAAACACCGCCACGGTGTTCGAGGCGACCCGCACGTGCACGGGCGACAACGGGTCGAGAAGTGAACATGTTCGGATCGAGGCAACCTCACCGGCCAGCTTGACAATGAAGTCCACGGTGGCGGGCACCAGAGGCGGCCGGCCGATCAACGCGAACGTGGTCATGAACGCCAAATGGCTCGGCGCGGACTGCACCGGGATCAAATAACGAGGGCGTGGCGTTCAGAGAGTTCCACTATCGGTGGCAGTGGACGCTGCGGTCCGCACCTGACGCGCTCTGGCCGCTGATCACCGACACGAATCGGTTCAACCGCGACGCCGCAGTCCCGCGGATTGAACGAGTACTCCGTGCTCGGGGTGGTGCGGGCGCGACATCCTCACGGCGGCTTCGACTGTGGCGGTTTGGCGTCCCGGTCGAGTGGGAGGAGGAGCCGTTCGAGTGGACGCGGCCCGCGCGATTCGGTGTCAAGCGGCGGTACACCAGCGGTCCCGTCGCGACCATGCGCGTCCTCGTGCAACTCAATCCGTTATCGAGCGGCGGAACCATGCTCACATATGAAGTGTGGGCCCGGCCGCGCACGGCGCTCGGTCTTGCGGCGATTCCCGCACAAATCGGAATCCTCACCGCAAAACGGATTGACCGCACGGTCCGGCGCTACGACGATCTCGCTTCCACTCAGTCGAAGCCCGCCACCCTCTCGGGCTTTCGTCAAGTCCGCCTGGCGCCCGGCGGACAGCAGCGTCTCGGGGACATACGGCAGCGAATGCTCGACGCCGGCGAAAACGCCGATCTGCTGCGCCTCCTCGCCGACGCCATCGAACATGCCGACGACATCGACGTTGCGCAGTTCCGCCCGTACGAGCTTGCCGACCGCTGGGGCATGTCGCGGCGCGCCGTGCTCGAGCTCTGTTTGAAAGCCACCCGCGCCGGGCTGCTGGAGTTCCGCTGGAAGCTGCTCTGCCCGCTGTGCCGCGGGTCGCGCGAGGGGCTGACCACGCTCGCTGACGTGAAGAACCGCGCCCACTGCGACAGCTGCCACATCGATTTCACTGTCAACTTCGATCGCTCGGTCGAGCTCCGGTTCCGTCCAAATCCGTCGATCAGGGAGATAACGGCCGACGAATACTGCGTCGGCGGTCCGGGAATAACCCCTCATATCGTCGCGCAGCAGCTCCTGGGCGCGGGCGAAAACCGAACGATGGCGATCGCGCTGGAGCCTGGCCGTTACCGGCTGCGAACCGGTTCGCAACCCGGCGGCGCACTGCTCGTCGCCGAGTCCGGCGGGCCATCCGAGGCGGCGTTCGCGCTAAATGACGAAGGCTGGCCGGAAGGCGAACTCCGCGCGTCAACCAATCCCATCATTCACATCGAGAACCAGACAGACACGGAGCACCTGTTCGTGCTCGAACGAACCGCCTGGACCGATCAAGCGGCCACCGCTGCCGAAGTAACGGCCCTGCAGATTTTCCGGGACCTGTTCGCCACCGAAGCACTCCGCCCAGGCGAGGAATGCTCCGTCGGCAGCGTCGCCATCGTGTTTACCGACCTCCGAAGCTCGACACAGATGTACCGCGAAATCGGCGACGCCGTGGCCTTCAGTCGTGTCCTGAGCCATTTCGATGTGGTCAAGGCCACGATCGCGGAAGAAGGCGGTGCAGTCGTGAAAACGATTGGCGACGCGGTGATGGCGGTGTTCACCCGGCCGGTAGCCGCGCTCCGGGCGATGACGCGTGCCCAGGCGCAACTGGCCGCGCCCCACGCCGGCACGCCACCGCTGGCGCTCAAGGCCGGAATCCACTATGGACCGTGCATCGCAGTGACGCTCAACGAGCGCCTCGATTACTTCGGGTCGACGATCAACATCGCGGCCAGGCTCGAAGGGCAGTCGTCAGGCGCAGATCTGATCATCTCTGACGCAGTGCGGTCCGATCATGAAGTCGCGGCGTGGCTCGGCGATTCGGCCACCGGCCTCACGACTGTTCCTCTGGACGTGCCGCTCAAGGGATTCGATCAGGAACGGTTTCGTCTCTGGAGAGTTTGGCGTCACAAGGCGGAAACGGAATAGCACTCGGGAAACGACGACCCCGTGGGACTCGACTAAGAGCGATCCAGCAGAAAGTCCAGCCGCGACCCGGTGGGGTATTCGACCGGCAGTTGCCCTTTTCTGAACAGACGCGCGTTAGCCCGGCCCTCCAGCGTCATCGCCCGGCCGTCTATGTGCAGCCAGGCGCCCTCCCGCAACCCGACTACCGGCGTCGCGTTCTCCTCATGAAATTCCATGATCCGTTGCTCACGGGTCTCCCCCATATGAGTCGATCCCGCCAGCGGATCCTGGTAATGCGGGTTGATCTGGAACGGTACGAGGTTGAGTGCCGCGAAAGACGACGGTTGGACGATCGGCATGTCGTTGGTCGTGCGGATTGTGGGACACGCGACGTTTGCGCCGGCGCTGGTCCCGATGTACGGTGCGCCCGCCGAAACCCGGCTTCGAACGACCTCGATCAGCTGCAGGCGCCACAACGCGTCGATCAGCCGAAACGTATTCCCGCCGCCAATGAAGATTGCCTCCGCCCGTTCCAGAGTGCGAGCCGGCCCGCCGCTGCCGTCGTGAACCGACTCGAGCTGAAGGCCCATCGCTTCGAATCGCGCCCGCGCGGTCGCGGCATAACCATCCAGATCATGAATTGCATACGGGACGAATGCCAGGTGCTTTGCCGACCCGCGGAGCAGGTTCGTGATCGCGCCGGCGCAATGATCGAGATAGCGCCCGCCGAATCGTGTCGAATTGCTGATCAAGAGCAGGCGCATTGCCGATTCGGTCCTCTCCACGGGCGGTGAGCCGTCAGATTAGAGCGGTGAGCGTCAGATTAGAGAAGACACGAGAAAGGACAACTGGGATGACCGGATAACTTTAGCCGGCTTCAAGCGCGTTCGCTCCGATGATCGTGGCTGCAGCATGAAAGTCGAACTAAACTACGGCAAAGACGGATGAGCACACACAAGCATTTTTTCAGCGCGACGGCCGTCCTGGCCCTTGCGATGGCCGGCGGAGCCATCGCGCAGCGCCAGCAAAGCACCAGCGGCGACGTGCGTACTCTCTCGTCCACCAGGAGTATCGATCGGCAGAATGCCTTCTTCCGGCCAATCGGTAAAGCCATGGACACCACCTGCGAATATTGCCATTTCGAAACTGAAGCATGGGGCCTCTCCACCGATCACATCCGGCGGCTGTTCAATTCCTCTCAGGGGAAGCACGGTCTGTTCACCCCGCCATCGGCGAACGATTTCCGGCAAGCGGCGGCGCTGAGTGACAAGGCGACGCTGACAGATCGTCAAAATGCCTACAGCCTGCTTCTCACGAAAGGCGACGCGCTCGTCCGCCGCAACTTCGACCCGAACACCGCCGACTTCTCAATTGTCGCCGTCATCGATCCCTCGTTGCCGGCGGCGCTCCGAACGATTGCCGTCGACGACGACGGCAACGTCGTGAACGCGGGATCAGCCGGATCCACACTTGCCATCCCGGGCTCCGAATATCTCAACTACACCGCCCAGGCGAACGCCGGCACTCCGCAAATCTGGATTCATCGCCGACCTCTGCCAACCACGAATTTCAGATTTCTGACCACTGTGGCGTGGGACGGCCAGGACACGCGGCAAGATCCGAACCCCGCCAGACGGTCGGCTCGCGATGGCGTGTTTGACGTAACCAAGGCCACCATTCGCGGCAGGCAGACGACGGCTTCTCTGGTGGCGGCTGACGGTCACACCTACTCCGATGGCGAGCTCACCACGCTGGCCAATGAAATGACGGATTTCATGTTCTCGCTGACCACGGCTCAAGAGAACCTGCCGGGCAACGTCGCGCTGGACCAGAAAGGCGCGTCGGGCGGTGTGACGAATCTGGCGAAGCAGAAATTCTATTTCGGCATCAACGACGTCGTGCAGGGCGACCTCGAGGTTTCGCCGACCGGCCAGGTCACGGCCAACCGGGCGCCGTTCAACCCGAACGTGTTCGATCTGTTCAGTGCCTGGTTCGGTGACCGCGACGACTCTCGCGCAGCCGTTGAACGCGGGCAGGCACTGTTCAACGCGGAGCGGCTCACCATCGACAACGTCGGCGGAGTGAATGGCGCACAGATTACGCTGCCGGACGGCACGACGGTCCAGGGTCCGCCCGGCCCGATCCGCGGATCCTGCAGCGGTTGCCACAATACGCCGAACGTCGGTAATCACTCGACGCGCCTGGGAATCAATATCGGCGTTTCCGACAAGGCTCCCCTTCGTTTCGGACGAGAGCGCGTCTCGGATCTGCCGTTGTTCGTTCTCCGCCGCAAGTCGGACGGCGCAATCGCTCAAACCACGGATCCGGGACGGGCGGTAATTTCCGGACGCTTCGAACACATCGGTCAGTTCAAAGGTCCGATTCTCCGCGGCGTTTCTGCACACCCGCCGTTCTTCCACAACGGCATGGCGGCCACGCTCGAAGAGCTTGTCGATTTCTACGACGTCAGGTTCAAGGCCGACTTTTCAGCACAGGAGAAAGCCAGTCTTGTTGCCTTTCTGAAGGCGCTGTGATCACTCCCGCCGCTTCAACGGCTGATCAGCCGCGGCCAACGCCGGCGGCGCCGGGCCGCACACCACGGCCTCCGACCGTCTATCGTTTGACGCTTACCGGCGGGTCCGCGGCCGATCCCGACTCTCGCTGGGTCGAAGTGATCCGCATCCTCGCCATGTTTGTCTTTCCCGGATTGGTCGTATTCGCGCTGGTACGGCCGAACCTGGCCGGCCGGATGGTCTGGACGGTTGCCATCGCGTCGTTGCCGCTTTTCTTCGTCCTCGGCGGCTATCACCGGTGGCGGCGGATCTGTCCGCTGGCGTTCATGGCGCAAATTCCGGCGGTTTTCGGCTTTGCCGGGACCCGGCGCGCCGGAACGTGGTTGCGCGCTCATGGTTACCGTATGGCGTTCGCAATTTTCCTGATTTCCCTGTGGCTTCGGCTGACCGCGACCAACGGAGATGGCTATGCGCTGGCGACGTTTCTGATCGCGATTTCGGCGGTGGCGTTTACGACCGGGGTGATCTTCACGGGAAAAACCTGGTGCAACTACATCTGTCCGGTGTCATTCGTGGAGAAGCTGTACACGGAACCGCGCGGATTGCGCGAGACGGCCAACTCCCAGTGTCAGGTCTGCACGGCCTGCCGGCCGGGCTGCCCTGACATCAACGAGGAGAACGGCTACTGGAAGGAAATTCTCACCGCCGACAAACGCTACGTATTCTATGCATTCCCGGGTGTCGTGTTCGCGTTCTACTTCTACTACTTCGCACAGGCCGGCACGTGGGAGTACTACTTCGGTGGCCGATGGACCCACGAGCTCGGCCTGTTCCGAACGGCCTTTCTGCCAGGCACGAACGCAGCCAGTGCAGGATTTTATTTCTGGCCTGGCGTCCCCCGCGCGCTTGCCTCGGCGCTGACCCTGAGCCTGGGAGGCGTTGTCAGCTTCGCGCTGTTTGCGTCAAGCGAACGGCCACTCGCCGCGCTGCTCCGCCGCCGCGACCAGTCAGCGGATCCTGCCCGCGATCGTCATGTGATGTTCAGCCTGGCGTCGTTCACTGCGTTCATTGTGTTCTATTCCTATGCCGGCGCACCCACGCTGCGGCTGATGTCGGGCGCGCCTCACTTGTTCCAGCTGCTGGTGATGACAACCGCGACGCTGTTCCTCGTTCGCCGGCTCGGCCGCCGCCAGCGCGACTTCTCAGAAGAAGCACTGGCCCGCACGTTCATCGCGCGCTGGCTATGGACCGATACGCCGCCCCCACGCGATTTGCATGAAGCGTTTCTCATCTATAACCTGCGCTCGAAGGCGCACGGCGACGAGGCGCGGGCCGGTGTGCTTGATCTCTACAAGATCGCCGTCCGCGAAACGGTTAACGCGGGCGTGACGTCGCGCACAGACATCCATCAGTTCGATTCGCTGAGGAATCGTCTGCGAATTACCGATGCCGATCACGAGAAAATCATGGCGGAACTCGCCGAGGAAGACCGCGCGCTCGCCTCGGCCGGCCTCGATCGCGTGTCGCCGGAAAAACAGCTGCAGCTCGACGGCTATGCCGCGGCGCTCGCCGCCTCGTTCGACCTTCAATCCACAACGGGCAGGGGCCTCGATGATCCGATGATCAAGCGGCTCCGGGACGAATATGCGGTTACCGCCGAGGAACACCGGCTGGTGCTCGATCGCCTGCTTCAACAGCGCGAAGGCATTGCCGCGCACGTGTTCGCCGCGCCGGCTTCGATTGAAGAAGCGGCCGCCGCCATCCAGGCCATCGACCCGGCGCAGTCGCAAGTCACCGCCTTTCTCGTCCGGCTGATCAAGCGGCGATGGAGCCGGACGGTCGATACGCTGCTGCAAGCGGTGGCTGTGACGGACGAGAGCGCCGGACCAATTCGCGAAGCGCTGTTGTCTGCCGATGCCGCCCGAAGAAGCGCTGCCATCCGCGACGTCGGATCGAGACTGTCCGCTGGAATGGCTGAGCGGCTCACGACCGTTCTGGCCGATGAGGCCCATCGGCGGCCGGCGGACGAAGTGACGAGCATCAGGAAGCAGTTGTCGAGCGCCGATCCGTATATTCGCGCGACCGCGTACTACATTCTCCAGTCCAGAGGCCTGGGATCGGCGGACGAGCGGCTCACTCTGGCACAGGACGACCATCCGCTCGTTCAGGAAATGCTGATGCAAGCGCAGCACATCGCCAGCGGTCAGGTCAGCGGCGAACCGTCAACCCTCGAAAAAATGATCGCGCTGTGCTCGGCGCCGCTCTTTGAAGCGCTGGAACCTGAAGACCTCGTCCGCCTGGCGCGATCGAGCAGTGAGGTCTGGCTCACCAGGAACGAGGTGCTCTGCCGCGAAGGCGACATCGGCGACGAGGCGTTTCTGATTCTCGCTGGCGAGGTGTCGATCTTCCGACACGACGGCACCAGTGAACACCTCGTCAACGTCGAAGGCGCCGGCACCTGTATCGGTGAATTGTCGGTTCTCGACCCGGCACCGCGTGCATCCACCGTCGTCGTGTCCAGCGTGGCCGCGCGGGTGTTGCAATTGAGCGGTCAGGCCCTTCGCGATGCACGCGAAGCGAATCCCGCAGTGTCAGACGGGATTATTCGTTTGCTCGTACGCCGGCTCCGACGGGTCGGCGTTGCTGCAGCACCCAACGCGCCGACCGGCGGCGGGAAGTCAGAATCATGAATTCAGCATCCAGAATGCTCACCGCTTCGGCTCTTTTGATACGGTGATAAGGCTTTTCAGAAACGCGACCAAGGTTTTCTGATCCTCCGGCGGCAGCTTCTTGTAAGCGTCGCGCGCTTCCTGTCCCTCGCTGCGGCCGGCTTGGCCGACCGCCGGCGGTGTGTCTTCCCCGTGCAGCAGAATCGCTTCGTCGATCGTGCCGGCACGATCGTCGTGCAGATACGGCGGTGTGCTGCCCACGCCCCAGAGTTCCGGCGTGAGGAATTCGGATGGTGAGATCGCAGCCGGCTTGCCGTTGTACTGCACGGGCGCGAGCGAGGCGTCGTTAGGCACGGTCGGGAATGGATCGGCGAGCAGGCGTCCCATCTCGTGACGCTTCAGATCGCCGTAAAGACGGACGACTGCGCCGCCGCCGGGGCTGGGTTCGAGTCGCGGCTCCACGGCGTCCTTCATCAGATCGAATTTTGCCGGACGCTTCGGGTCGTAATCGGGATCTTTGCTCGCGAGGAAGTGGTCCATGAAATTGCCGCCCCCGCCGAGGCTGGGCTCTTCGAAGACGGTGTTCGACAGGTGCATTTCCGGAATGTGGCAGGTCCCGCAGCCCGCCTGCGTGAACAACTGGCGCCCTCGTTCAACGCGAGCCTTCGCCGTGGCGTCAGGTTGGGCGACCAGGCCAAGGTCGGCGAGCCGGGCCAGTTCACCGGGCACGGCCTGCGACGCGTTGTAAATCGCCATCGCCGTGATGTCGCCGACTGAAAATTCACGCGTCACCCCGTCGCCGTCCGGATCCGGCCCAGCCTTGTCGCCGAGGCGCCAGACGAATTCCTCTGTCTGCATGCCGAGGCCGAACGTTGAAACGGCAGTCGAGAAATTCCGGACCGTCGTAACCTGGCCCTTCCAACCGAGCGGACGAATCACCAGGTCTGGCGAGACGCCATGCACCTTCGACAGATCGAATGTGACGGTTCCACCTGCAGTCGCCGTCGCCGAGATTGAGCCGAAGTCCACCCCATTCGCCTTGAGCGCCTGCGTGGCCGGAGCACCTGGCTTCTCCTTCGCCGCCTTGGCCGCCGCGTCGCGCGCGGCGAGCAACTGATCGGTCATTTCCTCGGCCAGGCGTTGCACGACGCCGTTGCCGTACAACGAGGTGGTGGCGCGGCCGACAAACGGCGGAGCGCCGGCCGGCGTACCGGCGAAGAGGACATGGGTGCTGGCCGGTCCGTAACCGGCACCGGTCGGAAGCGCGTGGCAGATTCCGCACGATTGTGCTCCGACGGGTGCCGGCTGGCCGCCGCCGGCCGGACCGGCGGTGAATCGATTCACCGGCGCACCACCGACCGTACGGCGCACGCCGACGCCATCCAGCCCGTTGTAAGTCGCGAAAAACAGCCTGGCGCCGTCCTCGAACAACTGTGGATAGGCGATTGTCCCGGTGGCAATGTCTTTCGATTCGAGATGCTTCGGCAATGGAAATGCCGGCTTCTCGTCCAGATCGACGACTGGCAGCGTCTTCGCCGGCTCCTTCATGGCCGGCGCGGCCGACGATGACTGCTGCTGGCAGCCGGCCGCTACGAGCACTCCCGCTGCACACAGGACCCACACCAAGCCTTGCCGCCGCGCTTTCATGACCATTCCTCCCGTTGACGGACCTGAAGATCCGTACGACACCCGACAGCGGACTGAGGATCCGCGCTCCATTTCCATGACGGACGTGAAGGCCCGCGTTAGATTCCCCGACCCATCAGACCCCAGCACGACAGGTGAGTATCAGCGTCGGCGACCCGGTGTCAAGCACCTTTCCCGAATCGAAGGAGCAGCCTTTCAGCTATTCTCGCGTGGACACGAAGAAAGCGCTGACGCCGCGCTTTCGGGAAGGCCTGAACAACGCTCCGCGGCCCACCAGCTGCCCTATGCGCATTGCTCGCAGATTCCTCATCACCGGCCGCGTGCAAGGCGTCGGATTTCGTTACTTTACCCAGCGCGCCGCCTCTCAGCATGGGATCGCAGGTTGGGTCCGGAACACGGCCGATGGACGTGTCGAAATTGATGCCGAAGGCGACGCCGAGGCGCTTCGGCAGTTCGAGCGTGAGATTTCAGTGGGTCCGGCGGGCGCGCGTGTCGATCACGTGGACAGCCTAGAAGTGACGGCCGGACCGGCCAAGTCCAGTTTCGTCATTCGTTGATCCGGGCGCGTTGTACTTTCTACGCCGGGCTCAGGGCACGATTGGCAAAAGACGAGGGACCGGCAACTATCACTCAGTTGCCGGTGCGACAATTCCGGGGACCTCCTCTCGCCTCCGCGATTGGAACCAGTTCTGCGCCTGCGCCATGTACGTGTAAACCACCGGTGTGAGATAGAGCGTCACGAGCTGCGAGAAGATCAGTCCGCCGACCACCACCATCCCTAACGGTTGCCGCGCTTCCCCACCTGCGCCCTTGCCGAGTGCGATGGGCACCGCACCCAGCATCGCCGCCATCGTGGTCATCATGATCGGCCGGAAGCGGATCAGACAACCCTGATAGATCGCCTTTTCGGGCGACATGCCGCTGCGCTCCGCTTCGAGCGCGAAGTCGATCTGCATGATGGCGTTTTTTTCGACGATGCCGATCAGCATGATCATGCCGACGAACGCGTAGATGTTGAGGTCCATGCCGAACAGCAGCAGCGTGACGAGCGCGCCGAGGCCCGCCGACGGCAAACCGGACAGAATCGTGAGCGGATGGATGTAACTCTCGTAGAGGATCCCGAGCACGATGTAGACGACCATGATCGCCACGACCAGGAGGATGGCGAGGTTGCCCAGCGAGCTCTGGAACGCCTTGGCCTCGCCCTCGAATTGACCGCTGACGCCCTCGGGAAGCGTTTCGCTGGCGACCTCTTGCACCCGCGACAACACGTCACCAAGCGACGCGCCCTTCGCCAATCCGAACGACAGCGTCACCGCCGCCAGCTGGCCGGAATGACTGATTGTCTGCGGACCGACCGTTTCGGTCACCGTTGCCAGCGTATCGAGCGGCACAACCGGACCGCTCGTCGCCGCGACTGACCCAGCGGCCGCGCCCACGGCCTGCTGGGGCGTGCCTGCTCCCGCTCCGCGTCCGCCACTCGACGCGGCAGGCTGCGCGGTGGGCGAACCCTTGAAATACAGGAATGACAGTGCGGACGGATCGGCCTGGAACTGCGGCAGTAATTCCAGAAGCACCTTGTATTCATTGACCGCTGCGTAAATCGTCGACACCCAGCGCGGTCCGTACGCATCGTAGAAGGCGCCTTCGATCGCATTGGCGGTCACACCCATGGCTGCCGCCTGATCGCGATTGATCAACACATTCACCTGCGGGCTGGTCACGGCCAGGTCGCTGGTGAGATCGACCAGCCCCGGGACATCTCGCAGCGCGTGCTCGAGATCGCGCGCCGTCTGATAGAGCGCCTCATGATCGGGAGACTGCATGGAAAACTGATACAGGCTCTTGCTGACCTGACCGCCGATGCGCACGGTCGGCGGATTCTGGAGATACACCCGCATCCCGGGAACATTGTTCAGGGTGCCGCGTAAACGGTCGATGATCTGGTTCGCGCTCTCATCTCGTTCGGAGCGGGGCCTGAGATGGACAACCAGCTGCCCGAGATTGGGGCCGCCGAGCGTCTGCGCGGCACTGCCGCCTACGGTCGATACGAGTCCTTCGACGTTCGGATCCGACTTCACGATCTCCGCGACACGTTCCTGATAGTCCACGAGCTTCTCATACGAGGTTCCCTGGGCGGCTTCGGTGGTCACGGCGATTTGATCGGTGTCCTGGTCGGGAATGAAGCCTTTCGGCACGGCGACAAACAGGATTCCGGTAACCGCCAGCACACAGACCGCGGCCGTCATGGTGAGGCCGCGATGCTTGAGGACCACCAGCAGGGTGCGGTCGTAGAGGCCGAGCAGACTGTTGAAGATCCGCTCCGAGGTTTGTGCCAGCCGATGCTGCGTCCCGTGCCCCGAGGGCCGTTTCAGAAATCGACTGCAGAGCATCGGCGTCAGCGTCACCGACACCACCCCTGAAATCAGAATCGCCGCGCAAATCGTGACGGCAAATTCGCGGAACAAGCGGCCGAGCACGCCGCCCATGAACAAGACCGGGATGAAGACGGCGGCGAGCGAGAGAGTCATCGACACGATCGTGAACCCGATTTCGCGCGAACCAACCAGCGAGGCGCTCAACGGATCGCGGCCTTCCTCCACATGGCGATACACGTTCTCCAGCATCACGATCGCATCGTCAACGACGAACCCGACCGACAGGATCAAGGCCATCATCGAGAGGTTATCGAGGCTGTAGTTCAGCATGTACATCACCGCGAACGTGCCGATGATCGAAAACGGGAGCGCCAGGCTCGGGATCACGGTCGCGCGAACGTTCCTCAGGAAGATGAAGATCACGAAGATCACCAGGCCCAGGGTGAGGACCATCGTGAACTGCACGTCGCGGTACGACTCCCGAATGGTGTCCGAACGGTCGTAAAGCACATCCATGTGGACGCTGGCCGGCAGTTGCGCCCGGAACTCCGGCAGGAGGTTCTTGACGGCATCCGCGACGGCAATGGTGTTGGTGCCCGGCTGCCGCTGGATGCCCAGGGTGATCGTCCGCTGCCTGGTGTCGTGCGTGTAGTACCAGGATGCGGTTCGCGGATCCTCCACGCCGTCGAGAATCGTACCCAGCTCCTCGAGACGGACCGGTGAGCCGTTCCGGTAGGTGACCACCATTGCCTTGAACTGGCTCGCATCCATCAGCTGACCGGATGCCTGCAGGGTGAATGCCTTGTGAGGGCCGACGATCGTGCCGGTCGGCGAATTGACGTTCCAGTTGCGGATCGACGCTTCAACTTCGTTGATCCCGATCTGACGAGACGCCAGCTGCCGCGGATCCAGCTCGACGTGGACGGCATACTTCTGGCTGCCGAGCACCTGCACCTGCGCTACGCCACTGACCATCGATATCCGCTGCGCGATGCGCGTTTCGGCGTACTCGTCGAGCGCCCACGGCGTCATGCTCGTCGACGTGATCACCAGATACAGAATCGGCTGGTCTGCCGGGTTCACTTTTGTGAACGTCGGCGGCGTCGGCATGCCTTGAGGCAGGAGCCGGGCGGCCTGGGTAATCGCGGCCTGCACGTCCACCGCGGCGCCGTCCAGGTTGCGATCGAGGTTGAATTCGAGCGTGACTTGCGTCGAACCGAGCGAGTTCACCGACGTCATCGACTCGAGCCCGGCGATCATCGAAAACTGGTTCTCGAGCGGCGTCGCCACCGACGACGCCATGGTTTCGGGGCTGGCGCCGGGCAATTGCGCGGTGACCAGCAGGGTCGGGAAGTCCACGTTGGGCAAGTCACTCACCGGCAGCGACCGGTACGCGACCAGACCGAACAGCACAATCGCCGCCATCAACAGGCTGGTCGCAATCGGACGCCGGATGAATCCTTCGGAAATGTTCATGGATGCGCGTGAGCCGAGGTATTGGGAACCTCGAGATCCCCCGGCCTGAGGCTCACCTCGCCGATACGGCGGGTCTTTACCAGGCCTGCGAGATAGGTGTAGACGACCGGCGTGAGGTACAGCGTGATCAATTGCGACACTACGAGACCGCCGACAACCGCCAGTCCCAGAGGACGCCGCGCTTCGCCGCCCGATCCATATCCGAGCGCAATCGGCAGCGCCCCCAGCAGCGCCGCCATCGTCGTCATCATGATCGGCCGGAAGCGGATGACGCACCCTTCGTAGATCGCTTCGACCGGCGTCATGTTGTTGTTCCGCTCGGCGTCCAACGCGAAGTCGATCTGCATGATCGCGTTCTTCTTCACGATGCCAATCAGCATGATCAGTCCGACGAACGAGTAGATGTTCAGCTCGTTGCCGAAGAGATACAGCGTGACGAGCGCACCGAGGCCGGCCGAGGGCAGGCCGGACAGAATGGTGATCGGGTGCACATAGCTCTCGTACAGCGCTCCGAGCACGATATAGACGACGCCGACCGCGACGAAAAGCAGGATGCCAAGATTCACCATCGACTCCTCGAACACTTTGGCGGAGCCTTCGAAGCTGGTGGTGATGGTGGCGGGAAGAATGCGATCGGCGACCGCCTTGACGTGCGCGGTGGCTTCACCGAGCGACACGCCCGGTCGGAGCCCGAATGACAGCGACACCGATGGAAGCTGTCCCGAGTGGTTGATCGATTGCGGGCCAACCCCTTCCTTGAAGCTCACAATCGAGTCGAGCGGAATCAGCGCGCCGGAAGGTGCCTTGAAGGCAATTTTCTTCAATGAGTCGGCTTCAACCTGGTAACTCGGGTCCACTTCGATCAGCACGCGGTATTGACTGGAGGGACCGTAAATCGTTGAGGACCATTTCGGCCCGAGGCCATCGTAGAGCGCGTTCTGGATCTGCGACACATTCAAGTTCACCGCCGCGGCCTTGTCGCGATCCATTTCGAGCATGATGCGCGGGCTCTTTTGTTCGAGGTCGGTTGACACGTCCTGGACCTCTCGAACCTCGCGGGTAACCGCCGCCTCGAGCCGGGGCGCCCACATATACAGCTCGTTGGTATCCAGGCTCTGCATCATCAGGCTGTAGTTCTGATTGCCTTGCCGGCCGCCAATCTGCAGCGACGGCGGCAGGCCGGTGAACGCCCGGAAACCCGGAAACCGCAGGATCTGGCCGCGAATGTGCTGCGCGATCTGCTGCGCCGTCCGCGTCCGCTGCGCGCGGGGCTTGAGCTGCACCGGAAGGCGCCCGTTGTTTGCCGATCCGCCGCCGCCCGGTCCGCCGCCGCCGACCATCGCGATAAACGAGTCGACATCGGGTTCCTTGATGACCAGGTCGGCAACCTGCTGCGTCCACTTCGCCATGTCGTAATACGACGTGCCCTGCGCCGCCCGCATGTTGACGAACAGCGAGTCGTTGTCCTGGTCGGGAATGAAGCCGGTCGGGATGATGCGGTACATCTGGACCGTCGCGACCAGCACCGCGACGAACACCACCATCATCACCGGGCGATGGCGAAGGACGATCCGAAGGCTCCGCTTGTAGCCGGACCGCAGCGTGTCGAACCCGCGATCCATGAGCCCGCCGAACCCGCGTTTCTGGTGGACGACCCGCAGAAACCGGCTGCACAGCATCGGCGTCAGCGTCACCGAGACCAGACCCGATATCAGAATTGCCGTGGTGATCGTGATCGCAAACTCACGGAAGATTCGCCCGAGCACTCCGGTCATGAACAGGATCGGAATGAACACGGCGGCAAGCGACGTGGTCATCGTCAGAATGGTGAAGGCGATTTCCTTCGAGCCGCGCAGCGCCGCGTCGAAGGGACGCTCTCCGCGTTCGAGGTGCCGGACAATGTTCTCCAGCATCACGATGGCATCGTCCACCACGAAGCCAATCGACAGAATCAACGCCATCATCGACAGGTTGTCGAGGCTGAAGTTGAGCAGCTGCATCACCGCGAACGTGCCGAGGACCGAAAACGGCAGCGCGAGCGCCGGGATCATCGTCGCCGAGAGATTGTGGAGGAACAGGTAAATCACGCCGACCACGAGGATCAGCGTCACGATCATCGTCAGGCGGATGTCGGAAAAGGCCGCGCGAATCGTCCGCGATCGGTCCTGCCGCGGCGTCAAGTGAACGCTGGGCGGCAGTTGCGCCTCGAGCGACGGCAGCAGCCGCCGCACCGCATCGGTCACTTCGATGGTGTTGCTGCCGGGCTGACGCATCACCTGGAGGGTGATGGCGCGTTCCACGTCGGGCTTCCCGGCGGCGTCCTTCTGGTAGAACCAGTTGCCGTTGTAGACGTTTTCGACGCTGTCGATCACATGCGCCACGTCGCCGAGGCGCACCGGCGCGCCGTTGCGATAGGTGACGATGATGGGCCGGAACGCGTCCGCGTTCAGCAGCTGCCCCGAGGCCTTGATCGGATACGTGCGGCCGGCGCCATAGAGCTGGCCGGTCGGCTGATTGACGTTCCAGCTGGTGATCGCCTGATCGACTTCGTTGATGCCGATGTTCTGCGCGTGCAGCTTCTCGGGATCGATCTGCACGCGCACCGCGTACTTGGCCGCGCCCTGCACCTGCACCTGCGACACGCCGCTGACCATGGAAATCCGCGGCGCCAGGAGATTTTCTGCAAAATCATCGAGCGCCGACATCGTCAGCGTCTTTGAATACAGGTTCAGCATCAGGATCGGCTGGTCGGCGGGGTTGTTCTTTCTGAACGACGGCGGCGAAGTCATCGTCGGCGGCAGGAGCGGCATCACTTCGGCGATTGCCGTCTGCACGTCAACCGTCGCGCTGTCGATGTCGCGGCCGAGATCGAATTGAAGCGTGATGTTGGTGTTCCCCGAGCCGCTCGACGATGTGATCGAGTCCACGCCGGCAATGGTCGTGAACTGACGCTCGAGCGGGCTGGCGACGGCTGACGCCATCGTGTTCGGGTCGGCGCCGGGCAGTGACGCGCTGACGTTAATCGTCGGATAGTCAACCTGCGGAAGATCGCTGACCGGCAGCACGCGATACGCCAGCACGCCGAACATCGCGATGGCCACCATCAGCAGACTGGTGGCGATCGGCCGCCGGATGAAGAGTTCTGAAGGGTTCACCGACTGTCACAGCGGACTGTTACGTCCGCGCTACCGGCTGCCGCCGCGGCGTCCGCCCCGGCCGCCGCCTCCGCCACGTTGCCCGCCTCCTTCCCCGCCAGCGCCCGGCAGCTGGACACGCGAGCCAGGCTCGAGACGGAGCTGGCCTTCGGTGACCACCGTTTCGCCGGGTTCGAGGCCCTGTCCGATCACCACGTCGTCGTTCACACGCTGCGTGATCGTGACGGCACGCTGCTCGACGGTGGTGTCCGCTTTCACCACGAACACGAAGGGACCGTCCTGACCGGTCTGGACGGCCTCGTTCGACACGACGGTCGCATTCGAGAGCGTGGCCAGCCGCAGCGTGACGCGCGAAAATTCGCCGGGCCACAACCGGTGGTCCGCATTGTCGAACTTCGCCTTCAGCTTGATCGTGTCGGTTGTCGTGTCCACGGCGTTGTCGATGAACGCGAGCGACCCTGACACCGACGCATTGCTTTCGTCCTGCGGCTGCGCCGTGACCGTCAGCGCATCCTTGCTCTCGTGACTGCGGATGGCTGGCAGCCTGGTCGCCGGCACCGCGAAGGTGACGTAGACCGGCTCAACCTGAGCGATGGTGGTGAGCTCGGTCGTGTTCGCGGTCGCAAGATTTCCGGGCTTCATCGTCAGATTGCCGGTGCGTCCATTGATCGGTGAGCGAATGATCGTGTAGGCGAGCTGAACCGCCGCGTTGTCGACGGCCGCTTGCTGGGCCACGAGCTGTGCCCGGGCGCTTTGCACGGCGGCCTGGTCCGCTTTCACCGCCGCGGCATTCGAGGCGGCCTGCGCCTGCGACTGCTGCAGCTGATCCTTCGACAGGATGCCGCGCTCAGCAAGCTCCGCACTGCGCTGACTCGTTTGCTGAAGGTAGTCGGACTGGGCCTGGTCGCGCGCGAGCTGCGCGTCGGCCTGCGACAGCAGCGCCTCGTCGCGTGCAAGATTGGCCTTGGCCTGTTCGAGCAGCGCCTGAAACGGGCGCGGATCGATGGTGAACAGCTGATCGCCCTTCTTGACGAAATCGCCTTCGTGAAAGAAGACTTCGGTGACCGTGCCGGTTACCTGCGATCGGACGCTGACCGTTTCGTACGCTTCGACGTTGCCGATTGCCTGGACCTCGACGGGCACATCACGTTGTTGCACGGCAGCGGTTGTGACGGGAACCGGACCGCTCTCGCCACCGCCGCGTCCACCACGTCCACGTCCACCGCCACGATCGGGAGTGCCGGTCGAGGCGCTGGTCCGGCTGCAGGCGCTGGCGGAGGTCAACAATAAGATCCCAATAAGTGTCAGGCCGCGCGCTGTTCTCATCATCTACATGTGGCATACAAATCTGACGGCCCATGCATTTACAAACGCGCGCCCCCTTTCAATCCCTTTACATCGTCTTGACGCGCAGCATGCGGACTGTAAAGAATTCGTTCCTATGAAATACCTGCTGATGACCCTCGCGCTTTGCAGCGTTGCATGCACCCGCCTCACGCCAGAGCAGCAGATCATCAGCGATGCCGCTGCTGCCCTTGGCGGACGAGATCGCGTCCTTGCCGTGAGGACGCTGGTGATCGAGGGGGAAGGATCGAACGGCAATCTCGGGCAGGATCTGACGCCCGAGCGCGCAGAGCAATCATTCACCGTCTCGAACTACAAGCTCGAGATGGATCTTGCAGGAGCCCGAGCGCGTGTCGAGCAGACGCGCACACCGAACTTCACTTATTTTCAAGGTCAGCAGCCGCAGCGCCAGATCCTGGGTGTCGCCGGCAATGTCGGATACAACGTCGGGGCTAACGGCGTGGCGACACGCGTCGCCGACTCAGTGGCGCGCCAACGGCGTCTGGAATTCCTGCATCATCCGCTCACCATCGTACGCGCCGCGCTCGACGCTGGCGCGAGCCTGGCCAATCCAAGGACCGCGAACGGTCAAAGAGTCGTAGATGTCACGACCACCGGACTGACGATCACATTGGCGCTCGACGAGACAACCGACCTTCCCACCCGGGTTGTGTCGATGGCCGACGACCTGAATCTTGGCGATGTCGCGATTGAAACTGCCTTCGCTGATTATCAGGAGGTGGCCGGACTGAAGCTCCCATCGCGGCTGACAACCACCACCGACCGCGTGACGACATCAGACATTCACGCCACGAAACAAATCGTTGACGGACCGCCGTCCGATTTGTCGGCGCCGCCGGCCGCTGCCGCTGCGGCGCCGATCACCGGCAATCCGCCAGCCAATGTCACGGTGCAGGAGATCGCTCCGGGCGTCTGGTGGCTCGGTGGCCAGTCGCATCACAGCGTCGTGGTGGAGTTCGCGGATCATCTCACGCTGATCGAGGCGCCCCAGAACGACACACGGGCACTCGCCGTCGTCGCGAAAGCGCGTGCACTTCGTCCCAACAAGCCGTTGACGACGGTAGTCGTGACACATCACCATTTCGACCATTCAGGTGGGGTCCGGGCCGCCATTTCAGAGGGACTGTCGGTGATTGCTCACAAGGCCGCCGAAGCCTTCTTTCAGAGCGCCGCAACGCGGCCGCATACGATCCTTCAGGATGCGCTGGCGAGGAATCCGAAACCGTTGAAATTTCAGGCGGTGGACGACACGCTCGAGTTGAAGGATGCGACGAGGACTATGGAGCTGTACCACATCATCGGCAGCCAGCACGCCGACACGCTGTTGATGGCGTACTTGCCGAAAGAGCGGATCGTCGTCGAAGCGGACGTGTTCACGCCGGGAGCGGCGGTCAATGCGTTCGCCGCCAACTTTCTCGACAATCTGGAAAAGCGTTCGCTGCGAGTGGACAAGATCGTGCCGGTTCACGGGACCATCGCGGCGTTCGCCGATTTACAGAAAGTCGCCGCCGGAAACTGATGGCCGTTTTCGCGGATGGTCGGCCGGATTGGAAGACAATCAGTTCTCGACTTCTTCCAGGCAGTTCAGCAATTCGTAAATGCGATCGGCCGAGGCTCTGAGCTCGCGAATGATTTCGCGATTCTCGGCATTCTGCTGGGCTTGCAAGGCGTGACGCGCCTCATCGATAAACCGCAGGCACTTCGCGATTTCCTGGCGCTCGTCGTCGCGAATCCGAAAGATTCTGCCGGCGGCCGGCGGCGGTTCGTCGTCGAAGCCGCGGCGGTGCTGGTCCCGATCGCGATGCCGTTCTCTTCCTGAATGCGCCATATCTGGATCGTACTTTGCTGCAGCTTGAGGCGAGGTGCCAATGCCCTCTACGCCCAAACCGTCACCGCAGGCGGATGGAACGCCTGAATCGCTTCACAAAACTCCGCCGTCCGAGCGGGACCACGCCGACGACCGGCCGTCACGAGCAACGGCGAATCCGGGCGACGAACACCTGGGTGCCGAGGAAGACCAGGTAAACGACACGTCGGCCCCGTCCGATCCTGAATACAAGGACGAACCGCGACAGGGGTGAGGTCTTCTCGTCGCGGTCGGTTCGGTACCGCGCGGGATTGCTGCGATCGTCAGCCCTTGACGGTCCATCCTTTCTTCACGAGCAGCGCCCGTATCCGATCGCGCAAGTCGCCCTGAATCTCGACGCTGTTTTCGACCACAGCGCCGCCGGCGCCGCACGCGCGCTTCAGCTCGCCGGCCAGATCTTTCAGGAAGGACTGATGGTTCGGCAGGTCGTACACGACTGTCACGGTCTTGCCGCCACGCCCTGACTTTTCTATACGAAGCTTCGCGACGATTTTCGCCGGCAGCCGCTCGTTTTTGGCAAAACGGCCGCTGCACGCGCATTTGTCCACCGGCCAGCCACATGTCGGGCAAATGCTGCCTTTACCTGTCGAATACACAATGCGTGCGTTGCGGTCCGTCATCGGTTGCCACGAGGGCGCGCCTGGACTGACGCGCAGTACGGGACGTGTTCGCCCGCTCGCGGTTCACCATCCATTCAAGCATAGACGGTCCTGCAACGGCATCCTGTTACGATGACGCCGATGCCGGAACTGCCCGAGGTCGAACATGTCCGGAGAATGCTCCATGCGGCCATGACCGGTGCGCGCTTCACGCGCGTCGTACTGAATCGGAAAGACTTGCGTCACCCGTTTCCGCGGCGGTTTGCCGATCGGTTGCGCGGCCAGGCGGTCAGAAGGCTGAGTCGTCGGGGCAAGTATCTGCTCGTCGAACTGTCGAGGGGCGACCACCTCGTGATGCACCTCGGCATGACCGGCTGGTTTCGCGTCGAACAGACGAACCGGTTGCGGGCAAAACGATTGATGGCGGACGAAGCGCTTGAACGACGCCACGATCACGTCATCTTCGTGATGTCCTCGGGTTTGACGGTGACATTCACCGACCCGCGCCGTTTCGGCATGATGGACCTCGCCGCCGGACACGATACCCATTCATCCATTGCGACCCTCGGCCCTGAGCCGCTGTCGCGCGACTTCAATGCACGAGCGCTTGCGACCGCATGTGCGAAGAGGCGGATTGCGTTGAAAGTGGCGCTCCTCGATCAGTCGATCGTCGCGGGGATTGGCAACATCTACGCAAGCGAGGCGCTGCATCTCGCCAGGCTCTCGCCGTTTCGAAACGCGTCAACGCTGTTTGCGCAGTCCGGCCGGCCGCGTCCTGGATGCAAACGCCTGGTTGCGGCGATCAAAGCCGTGCTGCGGCGCGCGATCACGCTCAAGGAATCCGAGCGATATCGTGAATCACGGTTTCGAGTCTACGATCGCGACGGCGAGGCTTGTCTGACGCCCGGTTGCCGCGGCACGATTGAACGCGTCTGGCAGGCAGGGCGGGCGACGTATTACTGTCGAGTGTGCCAGAGGTGACGAGCGCTGGCCGCGTGGGCTTCGGACTGCGGGCGGTGGGCTTCACGCTACACGCTACAGGCTACGGGCTACGGGCTTCGGGCTACGGCCTGCGGACTGCGGACTGCGGACTGCGGACTGCGGACTGCGGACTGCGGACTTTAAACTAAGAATCCAGAATCAGAGTCGATCAAGGAGCACACATGAAGAAAATGGTCGTATTTGCGTGGCTGGCGATCTTCATGGTCGCGGCAGTCGTCGTCCGCGCACAGATGTCTCAGCAGGCCTACAAAGTGGTGTTCGATCTCACCAGTGCCGATCCGATCGATCAGCAGGCAGTCCTGCGCTGGATCAAGGAGATCACGGCGGCCAATCCCAAGACGGAAACTGAAGTCGTGATGTACGGAAAAGGGCTCGATCTCGTGATCTCTGGCAAAACCAGCCACTCGAGCGGCGTGAGCGATGCGATCTCCAGCATGCATGCCAGCTTCAAGGTGTGCGCAATCGCGATGAAGAATCAACAGGTGGACAAGTCGCAGCTCCTGCCGAACGTTCAAACCGTCCCCGATGGTATCGGTGAAATCGTTGCGAAGCAGCATGCCGGCTGGGGCTACATCAAGGTTGGCCACTGACCACGGCGGAGCTGATCGCGCCGAGTGGCGCTGACTTCGTCCGGAACGACACGTCCACTGGAGGATTCACGACCGACAGGTTCGTCTCGCACGTCGAAATCGCAACGGCGCAATCTACAACTGCATTCAATGGCGCGCGCATTGCAACGCTGAATGCCGACTCATGACATTCAGAGCGGCAGCGGTCGTCATAGGCTTCGCCTTGACGACTTGTGCGTGCTCGTCGAGCAGCAGCTCAACCTCTGCGCATGAGGCGATCGGCACCTCCGGAGGCTCGGGCGGCCGCGGCCGCGGAGATGCCGGCGGCGGCGTGCCTGTCGTCACGACGCGTGTCGTCAAGAAGGCTGAGCCTGTCACTATCCCGGCTGTCGGCACGGTTGAGCCGATCGCGACCGTTCAGGTCCGTCCGCTCATCTCCGGGCAGTTGACGACGGTCAACTTCAAGGAAGGCGACGAGGTAGAGAAGGGACAACTGCTTTTCACGATTGACCCTCGTCCCTTCGAAGCGGCCCTGGCGCAGGCCGAGGCCGTTCTGGAGCGAGACACCGCAACCTCGACCAACCAGGCGGCGGAACAGCAGCGCTTTCAAAGCCTGTTCGAACGCGGTCTTATCCCTCGCGATCAGTACGAAGCACAGGTGGCCACGGTCAAAGCGGCTCAGGCCGGGCTGGCCGTGGATAGAGCCGCCGTCGAGAGTGCCCGATTGAATCTGCAGTACGCACGCATTACGGCGCCGATTGCCGGACGAGTGGGCGCGCTCGGCGTGCACCTCGGCGACGTCGTTCACACGAGCGACACGATGCCGATGATCGTCATCAATCAGCTGGCGCCGATCTACGGCACCTTCTCGGTGCCCGGGCGGTATCTGGACGACGTCCGGCAGTATCAGGCCAGAAAGCCGCTGATGGTGGAAGGGCATGTGAAGCCTGCACCGTTGCCCGGAGCGCAGCCACAACAGCCCACCCAGTCGTCACCGGATGTGCAGCCGGAGGCGACCGGCAAAGTCGAGCGAGCGACGGTCACGTTCATCGACAACGCCATCGACGCGGCAACCGGCACGATCAAGCTCCGCGCAACCTTCGACAACCGCGACCGTACGCTGTGGCCCGGCCTCTTTCTGCAGATCACGCTGCAACTGATGACGGAACCCGACGCGCTGGTCGTGCCGGCGCCGGCCGTACAGGTTTCCCAAAACGGGCAATACGTGTACGTCGTCAAGCCTGATCAAACCGCCGAAATGCGCCCGGTGACGGTTGAACGCCAGCAAGGCAACGACATGGTGATCGCGAAGGGGATTAAAGAGGGAGAAGAGGTGGTCACCGACGGTCAGCTTCGCCTCACCCCCGGCGTGCGGGTCTCGGTGCAGGACGGAAGGGACACCCTTGGCGAGTAGCACACGCCGCGGGAGGCCCGGCGCGGGTTTACTGCGCACTGCGCGCTCCGCGCCTTCGCGCTTCGCACCTTCGCGCTTCGCACCTTCGCGCTTCGCACCTCGCACCTCGCACTCCGCGCTTCGCACTCCGCACCTCGCACCTCGCACGACGCACCTCGCACCTCGCACCTCGCAGCTCGCACTCTGCATTTTGGCCCGATGAACATCGCCGATCTTTTCATCCACCGCCCCGTTGCCACCAGCCTGCTGGTGCTCTCCATTCTCGTGTTCGGCGTCGCCGGCTATCGGCGGCTGCCGGTGAGCGATCTTCCCACGGTGGATTTCCCGACCATTCAGGTCAACGCCAGCCTTCCCGGTGCGAGTCCCGAGACCATGGCGGCAACCGTCGCCACGCCGCTTGAAAAGCAGTTCTCGACCATCGCCGGGGTGACGTCGATCAATTCGACGAACTCGCTCGGCAGTACCAACATCACGCTGCAATTCGATCTCAGTCGCGACATCGACAATGCCGCCCAGGACGTCCAGGCGAACATCGCCAGAGCCTCGCGTTCGCTTCCGCCGGGAATGCCCTCGCCGCCCTCGTATTCCAAGGTGAACCCGGCCGACGCGCCGATTCTGTTCCTGACGCTCAGTTCGCCGACGCTGCCGATGCCTGATGTCGATCGCTATGCTGAAACGATCCTCGCTCAGCGTCTTTCCACGGTGAACGGGGTTGCGCAGGTGAACGTATTCGGCTCCCAGAAGTTCGCGGTGAGAGTGGACGTCGATCCCACTGAGCTGGCGTCGCGCCGGATCGGCATCGATCAGGTCGCCGACGCGATTGCCTCGGCCAACGTCAACCGGCCTTCGGGCAGTCTTTATGGCCCCGAGCGCAATTTCGTCGTGCAAGCAACCGGACAGCTGATGGACGCTGCCGCGTTCCGGCCTGTCGTGATCGCCTACCAGAACGGACGGCCGATTCGCCTCGAGGAAGTCGCCAACGTCTACGACGGGGTGGAGAACCCGCGCAACGCGAGCTGGTTCAACGACACCCGCACGATCTATCTCGCCATTCAACGCCAGCCGGGCACCAACACCGTCGAGGTCGTGGATGCGATCAAGACGGCGCTCGCCCAGCTTCAGTCGTCGTTACCGGCATCGCTGACGCTCGCCATTCGATCGGATCGGTCGGTCGCCATTCGTGAGTCGGTCAACGACGTGAAATTCACATTGCTGCTGACGGTGTTTCTCGTCGTCATGGTGATTTTTCTGTTCCTGCGGAATCTCTCGGCCACGGTGATCCCAAGCCTCGCACTCCCCTTTTCAATCGTCGGCACCTTCGCGGTGATGTGGGCGCTTGATTTCAGCCTCGACAACCTGTCGCTGATGGCGCTGACGCTTTCGGTGGGATTCGTGGTGGACGACGCGATCGTGATGCTGGAGAACATCGTCCGGCATCTCGAAATGGGCAAGCCGCGCATGCAGGCCGCGCTCGACGGATCGCGCGAGATCTCGTTCACGATCGTGTCGATGACGCTGTCGCTGGCAGCGGTCTTCATCCCGATTCTCTTCATGGGCGGCATCGTCGGCCGCCTGATGCACGAATTCGCCATCACTATTGCCGCGGCGATCCTCGTATCAGGCGTCGTGTCGCTGACGCTGACGCCGATGCTGTGCAGCCGCTTTCTGAAGCCGATGCACGGGGTCCGGCACGGCCGTGTCTACAACGCGATCGAGCGGGCGTTCGAGTGGATGGTGGCCTGGTACGGCTGGTCGTTGACCCAGACGATCCGGTTCAGGGCGCTCACGATGGTTGTCCTCGGGTTGATGCTGGTCGGCACCGCGTACTTGTTCGAAATCGTGCCGAAGGGATTCATACCGAGCGTGGACATCGGTCAGCTGAGCGGCCAGGTCGAAGCGATTCAGGGCATCGGATTCGAAGCGATGGTCGAACACCAGCAGCAGGTCATGGAGATCCTGAAGCAGGATCCGAACGTCGCCAGCTTCACCGCAAACGTGAGCGGAAACAGTGGACGGTTGAATCTCGATCTCAAACCACGCAGCCAGCGTGAGCGGTCTGCCGATCAGGTGATCGATGAACTGCGGCCCAAGATGGCCAGGGTTCCCGGCTTGCGCGTCTATCTCACCAATCCACCGGCCATCCGGATCGGCGGATTCCAGAGCAGAAGCCAGTATCAATACACGCTGCAAAGCACCGACACGCAGGAACTGTACAAGGCCGCCCCCCAGTTCGAGGCAGCGCTCCAGAGCGTTCCCGGCCTGGAGGACATCAACTCGGATCTTCAGATCACCAATCCTGAAGTCACGGTCACTCTGGATCGCGACCAGATTTCCGCGCTCGGCCTCACCGCCGACCAGGTCGAATCGGCGCTGATGTCTGCGTACGGCTCGCGGCAGGTCTCGCAAATCTTCGCGCCGAACGACGAGTACCAGGTGATCCTGCAGGTCGCGCCGGCCTATCAGCAGGATCCGGCCGCGCTCGCCATGCTGTATGTGCAGGGCCCGGACAACGCGCTCGTGCCGTTGTCGGCAGTGGTCACGACCCGACAGACTGCCGGACCGCAGTCCATCAACCACACGGGACAGCTGCCGTCGGTAACGGTATCGTTCAACCTGCGCCAGGGCGTGGCGCTCGGTGACGCGGTGGCTCGCGTCGAAGCGCTCGCCAAACAGAGTCTTCCGGCGGACATTGTCGGCAGCTTTCAGGGAACTGCCCAGGCTTTTGAGGAATCGTTGAGCGGCCTCGGCTGGATTCTGGCGTTGGCCGTGTTCGTGATCTACGTCGTGCTGGGAATTCTCTACGAAAGCTTCATTCATCCGCTGACGATTCTTTCCGGACTGCCGGCCGCCGGCTTTGGCGCGCTCCTCACGCTGCTCCTCTTCAAGCAGGATCTCGATATTTACGCGTTCGTTGGCATCATCATGCTGGTCGGACTCGTGAAGAAGAACGGCATCATGATGATCGACTTCGCGCTCGAGCGTCAGCGGCACGAAGCGGTTTCCCCGGCTGCCGCCATTCACGAAGCGTGCATGGTGCGGTTCCGTCCGATCATGATGACGACGATGGCGGCGCTGGCGGGGACGCTGCCGATCGCGCTCGGCTGGGGAGCCGGCGCCGAAGCGCGACGCCCGCTCGGCCTCGCGGTCGTCGGCGGGTTGCTGGTGTCGCAGACTCTCACGCTTTTCGTCACACCTGTTTTCTACGTGTACATGGAGGAATTCAGCGAGTGGATGAGCCGTCGGCGCGCTGGCCGAGGCGCGATTCGCCGGCTGGATACACAACCTGTCGGGAAATAGCCACCGGCCTTCCACCGCCGTCCGGCAGGTGGCGCTCCTGCGCTCCCGTTAGAATGACGTCAATGCCGTTGTCTGCAGGCATGTCGCTCGGCCCCTACCAGGTCGTCGGTACGCTTGGCGCCGGCGGAATGGGCCAGGTTTATCGCGCGCACGATCCCCGGCTCCATCGCGACGTCGCGATCAAAGTGCTGCAGGAGCCCGTCATCGACGAAGACACCTGGGCTCGATTTCGTCGCGAAGCACGTGCCGCCTCGGCACTGAATCATCCCCACATCTGCGCCGTCTACGACATTGGCGAGGCGGATGGCCGGCCGTTTCTCGTCATGGAACTGCTCGAGGGGCAGACGCTGCAGGACATGCTGCGAGAGGGACCGCTGGATCCTTCGCCGGCGATCCAGATCGCCGTTCAGATTGCCGACGCGCTTGAAGCGGCGCACGCCAAGGGCGTGATCCACCGTGACATCAAACCGGGCAACATCATGATCGTCGGTCGGAAGCACGTGAAGGTGCTCGATTTCGGGCTCGCCAAACAGTCGAATCCCCACACCGATCCGACCACGATGATTGAAGGGCTGACCAGGACCGGTTTGATCATGGGCACTCCGCTCTATCTCGCACCGGAGGTGTTGCAGGGCCAGCCGGCGGATCAACAGACGGATCTGTGGTCGTTTGGCGTCGTGATCTACCAGATGCTCAGCGGCCGGCTTCCGTTCGAAGGCGACACGCCGATCGGGGCGGCCGCAGCCATTCTGCACAGTTCGGCGGCAACTCTCCCGCTCGCGATTCCTGCGGCCTTGCGGGCACTCGTGGCACGCAGCCTCTCCAAGAGCCGCGACCGCCGCTTTCGGACGGCCGCCGAAATGCGCGAGGCACTCGAGGCGCTGCAGCACCCGTCGGCGCCGGCACACCTCGAAACGTCGCGAACGATCACTGGTGCACCCGCATCCGGAAACCGCGAAGCCAACGATGCCTTCGCGCTCGCGATGCACTTCATGCGCGTGCAGAACGATCTGCCGCGCGGACAGCAGCAACTCGAGCGCGCGCTCGAGCTCGACCCTCATTTTGCTGAAGCACGCCGGTATCATGCGTTCACCTACGTGCTGCAATTCGTCAACGGCGCCACCAACGACGCGACTCTTCTCTACACAGCAGAGGACGAATTGCGGCAGGCCGAAGCCGAGGACCCGGCCCTGGCCAGCCTGCCGTCTGCCTTCGCCGGCGTGTATCTGATGCAGGGCCGCAAGGAAATGATTCCGCTGGCGGCGCTCGACAGAGCCTGCGCCGATCCGGCCGCCGCGCGCGATTCGCTGCTGTGGCGCGCGATTCTCTACTGGCTGGAGGGAGACAGCGAGCATGCGCAGGAACTGCTCCGCGAGTCACTCGATCGCGAGCCGTTGTTCGCGGCTCCGCGGTTGATCCTTGGCGAAGTATTGCGGCTCGAAGGCGATGTGGCCGGCGCCATCCGCGAACAGGAGCGCGTGCTCGAACAGGCCCCGACCAACATCAGCGCGATTCACTGGCTGGCGCTGGCCTGCCTGGACGGGGGCCTGCTGGATCGGGCGCGTACGCTGCTCGAACAGCATCGACCGGCGTACCACCGGAATTACCTGTGGCGTTCAATATGGGCGCTGCTGCTCGCGTGCGAGGGACAAAGCGACGAAGCCCGGAGCGTGATGGACGACGACACGCGCAACTTCGCAAGAAACGCGCCCTTCGTCACACTCGAAGTCGCCGAGCTGTACGCGGTGATTGGCGATCGCTCGACCGCTGTCGAATGGGCCGATACCGCGGTTCGGCATGGTGACGAGCGCCTGAAAATCCTGCGTGGCAGTTCCCGCCTCACGAGCCGTCAAAGCGACGCGCGTTTTCAACGGATCGTCCAGTCACTTGAAGCACGCCGGACCCACCGGCTGAGCCGCTCACGCTGACCGAAGGGTTCCTGCGTGCTACACTGGGTGCACCGCCGTGTCGGGAACGGCGCATAAAAAAAGGCGTTCAGCGACCACGCTTCTCGAGGCGAACTGTCGTTCGTCGCGAACCTGACGGTTCGCAGGATTTGAGGAGCACCGACAATACGGTCGCGGCCGGGAGGTGCAAATCTATGGCACAACACCCGGGGGCCAGTCGATAGGCTGATCCCCTCGAAGACGACAAAAAGGCCGGCGGACTGCCGGCCTTTTTGTTTTTCAGAGGGCTGGAACGCAGCGACCGCGCACGGCGTAGAACTCGTCTGCGTACCTACCTGAAGGTCATCCCGCGTTTCTCGACTACATGAACCACCTGCACTGGGCGCAGCAGTTCGCGCTTCACAATCGCAACGAGATGATGGACCGCGTGCTGACCGGTACGTTGACAGCGGACACCGGCGGCGCGACTATTCCCCGGGAACTGGTGCGAGGTGCGAGGTGCGACGTCCGAGGTGCGCGTGCGAGGTGCGACGTGCGAGGTACGACGTGCGAGGTGCGACGTGCGATCGTGACGCGGTGACGGCCGTGGCGCGTGAGCAAGAAGGGAGAGCCGAATGGCTTCGAATGGACGCAGTCGGAGAGGCTTCCTGAAGCAGGGGGCCGCGTTGGCCGGCCTGACGGCGGCTGGTATCGAACCCGCTCTCGGTCAGTCGTCGCTCGCCGAAGCGATGTCTCCCCGGAACAAGGAGCTCATCGCCTACGGCGAGCGCTCGAAATACATCAAGTCGATCCGGGTCCCGGTATCGGGCCGGATGTCACCCGACATGTTCGGCCTGACGTTCCACGTCCTCACGCCGCTGCAGGACCAGTTCGGCATCATCACGCCCTCCTCGCTTTTCTATGTCGCCACCCATCGCGGATCGTACGTGCCGGAAATCGATCCGGCCGAGCATCGTCTGATGATCCACGGGATGGTTGAACGTCCGTTGATCTTCACGATCGACGAGCTGAAGCGGCTGCCGCAGGTGAATCGGATTCATTTCGTCGAGTGTCAGGGCAACCGCGCCTCCCCGCAGCACAAGACCGTGCAGGAAACGCACGGTCTCACCAGCAACGCCGAATGGACCGGCGTGCCGCTGTCGCTGCTGCTGAAGGAAGCCGGCGTGAAAGACGGCGCATCGTGGATCGTCGCCGAAGGCGCGGAAGAGGTGAAGGGCTCTTCCAGCATTCCGATTGGCAAAGCCATGGACGACTGCATGGTCGCCTATGGAATGAACGGCGAGCCGATTCGTCCTCAGCAGGGCTTCCCGCTCCGGTTGATCGTTCCCGGCTTCGAGGGCATTTACCAGATCAAGTATCTGCGCCGAATCAAGGTCGTCGATCAGTACTACATGACCTACGACGACTACGGTCACATCAATTCGGATCCGCGCGCGGCGGCGCTCGCGGAACAGATCGGGCCGAAGTCGGTCATCACCTTCCCGTCGGGCGGACAGAAACTCGCCGGCCCTGGCTTTTACGAAATCAGCGGGCTGGCCTGGTCGGGCGCCGGCGAAGTGCGGACAGTCGAAGTCTCAACCAACAACGGTCAAACCTGGCAGCAGGCGGAGTTGAGATCCCCGGCGTATCGGATGGCCCACACCCGCTTCGCGCTGCCGTGGAAATGGGACGGCCAAGGCTGTGTGTTGATGTCGCGCTGCACCGACGAGCTCGGCACCGTGCAGCCGACGCGCGCTCAGGCTGGAAAGTATTTTGGCGATCCACCCGAGCGAGCGCGCGTGCGAGGCAACGACAACTCGATTCAACCCTGGAAGATCGCGGACGACGGGAGCGTGACCAATGGCCTGGCGTAAGCTCTTGCCGGCCGCGATTCTCGCCACGACCCAGGTGGCGGCCGCGCAGGGGCCAACCTACGGCATCGGCCGCACGCCGACGGCCGACGAACTGCGCACCTGGGACATTTCCATCAGCCCTGACGGCAAGGAACTGCCACCCGGCCGTGGCACGGCCAAGGAGGGCGCCGCGCTCTACGTCCAGAAGGGTTGCGGCGGCTGCCACGGACGCTCCGGCAACATGGCTCAGGCGCCGACACTGGTCAAGAGCGACGGCTCTCGGAAAAATACCTTTCCGTGCCTCAATCCATGCGTCAACGACAACAACGTCATGGCACTGCATTCGCCGTACGCCACGGTGATGTGGGATTACATCAACCGCGCCATGCCGCTCGGGAAAGAGCAGACGCTCAAACCCGACGAGGTGTACGCCTTGACCGCCTATCTCCTCTTCAAGAATGGTGTGATCAAAGAAGACGATGTGATGGATCAACAGAGTTTGCCGAAACTCTTGATGCCCAATCGCGATGGCTTCAAACTTCCGCCTGACGAGTGGAAGCACGGTGTCCCGCGGTTGAAGAACTACCCCCAGTAATTCAGAATCTGGAACTTGGAATTCGGAATCACCGGGAAGGAGTGACGATGGCGAGGTACGCGATGTGTACGATTGCCGTGGCAATCGCAATGTGGTCGAGGGCGGCCGTCGCGCAGCTTCCGCCGACCGCCGATTGGGCGGCTCACGCCCAGAATCAATATGCGGTCGTCGCGAACGTGACGTATTTGACCGCGTCGGGGTTCGAGGCAAAGCTCGACGTCTACCGCCGGCGCGATGTGCAGACGCCGCAGCCGACGCTCGTCTTCTATCACGGCGGGGGCTGGATCGGGGGCACAAAGGAAGCGTCGTTCATGTCGATCATGCCGTGGCTCGAGATGGGATGGAATGTCGTGAACGTCGAGTACCGGATGGCCCGGGTTGCTGAAGCGCCCGCCGCGGTCGAGGATGCGCTCTGCGCCCTGCGCTGGGTCGTGAGCAACGCCAAAAACAACAACATCGACACCGACAAGATCGTCGTCAGCGGCGAGTCGGCGGGCGGCCATCTCGCGCTGGCAGTCGGGATGATTCCGGCGTCTGCGGGTTTGACCTCGATCTGTGCGGGTGGTGGCTTCACCGGAAACGAGATTTCGGTGCCGAAGGTCGCCGCCATCATCAATTGGTACGGCATCACCGATGTGAACGATCTGCTCGCGGGATCCAATGCGCGGGCGTATGCGGTGCAGTGGATTGGCAGCGGCCCGAACCGGGAGGCGGTTGCGAAGTCGGTTTCGCCAATCACCTACGTCAGGCCCGGTCTGCCGCCGATCCTCAGCATCCAGGGCGACGCCGATCCGATCGTGCCGTATTCACAGAACACGCGGCTGCGTGATGCGCTCACCAAGGCTGGAACCCCGAACGAGTTGTTGACGATCCCCGGGGGCGGCCATGGCAATTTCAAACCGGCCGAACGGTCGATGGCATACGTGAAGATCCGCGAGTTCTTGATGAAGAACGACCTGGCACCGAAATAAGTGCCCTTTGTATGTCGTGCGGACGTCAGCCCGCGCTGGATCGCCGACATCACCTCAGGTCCGGCTACGGGAATGCCCTGATGAACGCCTGATACAACGAGAACGCGGGACGGTTGGACCAGTCGTCCCGCGTGATTCCCGAGCCGCAACCCGTCGCCTCGGGCGGCGGATCGTGAAGGTTGTAGAACATCACGCCGGTCCACCAGTTTCGTCGCGACTGAAAAGCTTCGAGCACACGGCGGTAAAGAAGCGCCTGCCCCACTTCCCCGAAGTTCGTCTGACACGGTTGCACACCGACTTCCGCCAGCCAGACCTCTTTGCGCATCGCGTGCGGCCGGATCGCCTCGTCCATGAAGCGATCGATCGGCGGGCCGTCCACGTACCAATGAACCGTGATGATGTCGAACAGCCCGCCGACGTCGTCCATCACCGCTGCGTACCAGCCGTTGGGAATGGCGTGCTGGCTGACTTCCGGCCCGAGTACCAGAGCCTTCGGATTGGCGGCGCGAATGGCCGCCGCCGCGCTGCGAACGAGCGCTTCGTACGCTGGAAGATCGCCGTTCCGGAAGTAGGAATCGAGGTTCGGCTCATTCCAGATCCCCCACAGAAATACATCGCCTTTGTACCGATCGACCGTGGCGTAGACAAAGTCGTACCAGTCCTCAAGGTTGCGGGGCGGTACGTTAATGGCGGCCCCGCTTTCCAGCACAGTGGGATCCGAAGCTTGGAATTCACGTGACTTGAAGTCGCG
>JADMIO012720271.1_pt1 | contig 40131 bp, 31 predicted proteins | sample 8958161 | NCBI WGS metagenome assembly JADMIO01 (sample SAMN16585339, study PRJNA669376) | soil metagenome | isolation source: Crop rotation soil | place: USA: Cullars Rotation, Alabama | collected 2011
CTTTCCCAGCCGACCGCAGCCGGTGCTGAGCCGGAGCAGAGCGAACCCGAGCCGCCCGCAGCCACCGCGGAGCCCGGACAGAGCAAGCCCGAGCCGACCGCAACCACCGCGGAGCCCGAACAGAGCAAGCCCGAGCCGACCGCAGCCATAGCGGTGCCCGAACAGAGCAAGCCCGCGCCGCCTGCGGCGAAAGTGGAGCCGAAGCGCAGCGAAGCCGCGCCGGCCGCCGCGCCGCGCCGGCACATCGTGAAACGCGCGGCGCGGCCCCGCGGCATCGCCGCCAGAGCGGTAAGGCATGCTGCCGCGGCCAAGCCGGTTGCAAGCGCCAAGCCGGTAGCCGGCGCGGCCAAACCGGTCGCCAAGGTGGCGAAGCGGCGCATCCGCTACGTCCACCGCCTGGCGCGTGCCCCGGCCGATCCGTTCGGCTCCTCCAGCACCAACTACGGCACCAATTTCGGCAGCAGCTCCGGAAACAGCTTCGGCAACCGCTGAACCGGCGCGGCACGGGACGTTCGTATCAAACCGGTTCCCAAGACCGCCGAACCTGCTTTAACTGCCGGCATGGTCCCGCTTTCGGTCCTCGACCTGTCGCCGGTCACCACCGCCACCTCCGGCGCGCAGGCGCTGCGCAACAGCCTCGACCTTGCCCGCCACGCCGACCGTCTCGGCTACACCCGCTACTGGGTCGCCGAGCACCACAACCTGGCCAACATCGCAAGCTCGGCGCCCGACATCATGATCGGGCAGATCGCCGCGGTGACGCAGCACCTGCGGGTCGGCTCGGGCGGCGTGATGCTGCCGAACCATGCGCCGCTGCAAGTCGCCGAGCGCTACAAGGTGCTTGAGGGATTGTTTCCGGGCCGCATCGACCTTGGGCTCGGCCGCGCGCCCGGCACCGACCCGGTCACCTCCTACGCGCTGCGGCGGCGGCAGGACGATCCGGCGAGCGACGACTTCCTCGAGCGCTTCCAGGAGCTGATCGCGTTCGAGCAGCGGCTGTTTCCCACCGACCATCCGTTCCGCCGCGTCCAGGCGATGCCGTCCGACGTGCGGTTGCCGCCGCTCTACCTGCTCGGCTCGTCGGCCTACAGCGCCCAGCTTGCCGCGCATGTCGGCGCCGGCTTCTCGTTCGCGCATCACTTCTCCGATTTCGATCCGGTGATGCCGATGCTGACCTACCGCGAGCAATTCAAGCCATCGGCGATGCGCGACAAGCCGCTGGCGATCCTTGCGGTGCATGTGGTCTGCGCCGACAGCGACGCCGAGGCCGACCGGCTCGCGAGCTCCGTCGACCTCAACTTCGCACGGCGCCGCCAGGGCCAGATCCTGCCGATCCCGAGTCCGGAGGAAGCCGCCGCGCACGACTATTCCCCGACCGACCGCGCCTGGATCGCGCAGAACCGCGCTCGCCTCGTGGTCGGCGGCAAGGACAAGGTGCTGGCGCATGTCGCGCCGCTGATCGAGCAGACCAAGGCCGACGAGTTGATGATCACCTCGATGATCTACGATCACGAGGCGCGCAAGCATTGCTACGCCCTGCTGGCGCAAGCGTTCGGGCTGCCTGCGTCCCACTGAAAACGAGCCCCGGCGCGGAGCCGGGGCTTCAGTGGAACCCCCAGCGCGTCGCTTGTTTTCGCGACCTTTGATGTTTGGTCGCCGCCGCCCACGAAAAGTTCAGGGCAGCAACGCGGTATTCCGGCCGAGCGCTGGGCGCGGTTTCAATCCGGCCGGGCCGTGATAAGAAAGCCCGCCCGGCCGGCGGCATTGCTGTCGCCCGGGACCAGGGCAAACGGTCCTGGCCAGTCCAGTTGCGAACATCGGGAGGTTCACTTGGGTAAGCAGTTCACGCTCACCGCGTCCGACGCCTTCAAGCTTGGCGCCTACCGGGCCGATCCGGCCGGCACGCCGAAGGGCGGCATCGTCGTCATCCAGGAGATTTTCGGCGTCAATCAGCATATCCGGAAAGTCTGCGACGACTTCGCGGCGCTGGGTTATGCCGCGGTGGCGCCGGCGCTGTTCGATCGCAGCCAGAAGGACTACCAGTCCGGCTACACCCCTCCGGAGATCGAGAAGTCGCGCGCCTTCGTCGCCAAGCCCGACTGGGACGCGATGATGCGTGACACCGACGCCGCGATCAAAGAGCTGAAGTCCGCGGGCCCGGTCGGCATCGTCGGCTTCTGCATGGGCGGCACCATCGCGTTCCTCGCCGCGACCCGGCTGTCGGGGCTCAGCGCCGCGGTCGGCTATTACGGCGGCCGCATCGTTGCGTTCGCCGACGAGAAGCCGAAGTGCCCGGTGCAACTGCACTTCGGCGAGAAGGACGCCAGCATCCCGATGACCGACGTCGAGACCATCAAGCAGAAGCGCTCCGGCGACTGCGAGATCTACGTCTATGCTTCCGGCGGCCATGGCTTCCATTGCGACGAGCGCGGCAGCTTCGACAAGCCGAGCCGCGACCTGGCCTGGCAGCGCACCAAGGATTTCTTCGCCAAGCACATGAAGAAGTAGCGCGCTTCAAGCATCGCCGACCAAGCACGGCCGCGCGGCAACCCCGCGCGGCCGTTTTGTTTTTGGCGTATGCTCGGCGCTGAAAAATACTCCGCTCGTTCGTCGCAGTCGCATCAGGCTCAGGACCCGATCATGCGATTTGGCATCTGGACGCCGCTGCCGCACACCACCCGGCCGGAGCCGCGGATGGAGCGGGCGATCGAAGCCCTGAAGGGCGGCCCCGCGGAGGGCCCGAGCGACGCCTCGTTCGAGTTCGCGGTCGACGTCATTCAGCGCGGCGAGCGCCACGGTTTCGAAGTCACCCTGATCGCGACCCGCGAATTGGGGCCAGACCTCGAGGCCTGGACCACGGCGGCGGCGCTGTCCGGCCAAACCCGTTCCATCGAGCTGATGGTCGCGGTGCATCCCGGCATCCTGACGCCAGCGATGGCGGCAAAAATGGGCGCGAGCCTCGACCGGATCAGCGGCGGCCGGCTGTCGCTCAACATCGTCAACGGCTGGAACGTCGACGAGTTCAACATCTTCGGCAACGGCGCGTGGCTGACCGGCGAGGACGACCGCTACACCCGGATGGACGAGTACATCACCATCATCAAGCGGCTGTGGACGGAAGACTCGGTGGATTTCGACGGCCGCTTCTACAAGCTCGCTGGCGCCAGCCTGCCGCTCAAGCCGCGGCAGCAGCCGAACCCGCCGATCTATGCGGCGAGCCGCTCGGCGGCCGGCAAGGAAACCATCGCGCGGTATTGCGATCACTGGTTCGTGCCGGACTGCCGCGACTATCGCCGCTACGACGACACCCTGGCGCTGATCGGAACCGAGATCGCCGCGATGCGAGAGAGCGCGCGGCGGCATGGCCGCACGCTCGGCTACGGGCTCAGCGCCCATGTGATCTGCGCGCCGACCTTGGAGCAGGCGCGGGCTTCAGCCGACGCGTTCGAGGCCTACGGCAATCTCGCCCGCTATAACCGCAGCGCCAGCGCCGGGCTCGGCGCCTGCCTGGTCGGCACGCGCGACATGATCATCGAGCGGATCGACGCCTACCGGCGGGCCGGCGTCGAACTGCTGCTGCTGCAATTCCACCCGATGATCGAAGGCCTGGAGCAGTTCGTCGCCGACATCCTGCCGCAGGTGACGCGCTCGCAACCGTTGCGGCGGATCATGCCGGCCGCCGAGTGAGCGGATCGGCCAGAGCCAGAGCCCGCGGTCAGAACCAGCGCTCGGAGACGGTGATGGTGTCGCCGGGGCACAGCGGGCTGGCGAGCGGCAGCTTCAGCTTGGTGGGTATGCCATGCACCATCCGCGAGATGATGACCTCGTAGCGGTAGCCGCGCGGGGTGAAGCCGCCGGCGATGGCAATGGCCTTCTCCATCGTCATGTGCGGCACGTAGGGGTATTGCCCGGGATACGTCACCTCGCCCAGCACGAAGAACGGCCGGTGCACCTCGACCTCGACGGCGACGCTCGGCTCGCGGATGTAGCCCGCGGCGAGCTTGGTCTTGATCGCGCCGGCGAGCTGGTTGGTGGTCAGGCCACGCGCGGTGACGGCGCCGATCAGCGGCAGCGCCACCTGGCCCTGGGCGTCGACGATGTAGTTGTTGCTGAGCGTGTCCTGGCCGAACACCACGATGCGGATCTTGTCGCCGGTGTCGAGCGTGTAGGGGCCGTCGTCGATCGCCTCGACCACCGGCACCACCTCGCGCACCCTGGCGATGGTGGCCGACGGCGGGCGCGGCGCGCCATACATCATCATGTCGAGCTCGGAGGCGTGGACCGGCTCGACCGCGACCGGCTCGACCACCGGGGCGTCGGCGAAGATGCGCGGCAGGCTGCGGGCGCAGCCCGACAGCGCCAGCGCGGCGAGTAGCACGACCAGGAGGCGGCGAAGCCGCATGCGAATCCGGACCCGCGACGAAAGTTAAGCCGCATTAACACCGCAGTATGGTTAATGAAGCCTTAGTGCCATGCTGGGGCATCGCCGGGGGGCCCCGGCGGCGAGGTTCGGACCCATGCTCACAATGCTCAAGCGCGAGGTCCAGGTGCCGGTGGTGTGGATCACCGGCGTCCTGTTCCTGCTGTTCGGCAAGGACTGGTTTGCCGCGGCCACCGACCGGCCCAGCCTGACGCTGCTGCTGTTCGGCTGGCTGTTCGTGGCGATCCTGTGGGGCGCCTTCGGCGTGGTGCGGCATGCCGAGCACCTCGCCGAGAAGCTCGGCGAGCCTTACGGCACCCTGATCCTCACGCTGTCCGTCACCATCATCGAGGTGGCGTTCATCGTCACCGCGATCGCCACCAGCACCGGCAGTTCGACGGTGGCCCGCGACGCCATGTGGTCGGTGGTGGAGATCATGCTGAATGGCACGATCGGCCTGTGCCTGCTGATCGGCGGATTGCGCCATCACGAGCAGGTCTACAACCTGCCCGGCGCGCGCGCCTTCCTGTCGGTGGTCATTCCGCTCGCGGTGTTCGCGCTGGTGCTGCCGAGCTTCACGGTGGTGGCGCCCGGACCGATCCTGTCGACGCCGCAGGCCATCACCATCGCGGCGCTGACGCTTGCGCTCTACGCCATCTTTCTCGCCATGCAGACGGTGCGGCACCGGAGCTTCTTCCAGGATCCGGTCGGGGCCGACGGCGAGGTCATGGCCGAGACCTCGCATCACAGCGAGCGTTCGGTGGGCTTTCACACCGCGGGCCTGCTGGTGACGCTGGCGCCGGCGGTCTATCTCACCGAGCAGCTCGGCCACATCGTCGAGCACGCGGTCCACTCGGTCGGCGCGCCGACCGCGCTGGTCGGCGTGCTGGTCGCCGTGCTGGTGCTGGCGCCGGAAATGATGGGAGCGCTGCAGGCGAGCCTGCGCAACCAGCTGCAGCGCGCCGTCAACATCGCGCTAGGCTCGGTGCTCGCCACCATCGGGCTGACCATGCCGGCGGTCCTGGTGCTTGGGGTGCTGAAAGGAACGCCGACCGTCCTCGGCCTCGATCACCAGCAGATCGTGCTGCTGGCGCTGACGCTGGTGGTGTCGATCCTGACGTTCGGCGGCGACCGCACCAACATGCTGCAGGGCGCCGTCCACGTCGTCATGTTCCTGGTGTTCGTGCTGCTGCTGTTCCATCCGTGACGGCGTGAACTTCAGTGCGCGGCAACGCCGGTGCCGATCGGGCAGGACACGCCGGTGCCGCCGAGCCCGCAATAGCCCATCGGGTTCTTCGCCAGATATTGCTGGTGGTAGTCCTCGGCGAAATAGAACCCCGGCGCGTCGAGGATCTCGGTGGTGACCCCGCCGTAGCGCTTGGCGGCCAGCGCCTTGGCGTACATCGCCTTCGACTCCTCGGCGGCCTTCTTCTGTTCCGGCGTGGTGGCGTAGATGCCGGAGCGATACTGGGTGCCGACGTCGTTGCCCTGGCGCATGCCCTGGGTCGGGTCGTGGTTCTCCCAGAACGTCTTCAGCAGCTTGTCGTAGGAGATCTTCTTGGGGTCATAGACCACCAGCACCACCTCGTTGTGACCGGTGCGGCCGGAGCAGACCTCCTCGTAGGTCGGATTGGCGGTCTCGCCGCCGGCATAGCCCGCCGCGGTGACATAGACGCCGTCGCCCAGCTCCCAGAACTTTCGCTCGGCGCCCCAGAAGCAGCCCATGCCGAAGATCGCGGTCTGCAGCCCGGCCGGATACGGACCCTTGAGCGGATGGCCGTTGATGAAATGCGTGGTGGCGGTGCGGATGGGGGTCGGGCGGCCGGGCAGCGCCTGGCCCTTGGCCGGCATCTCCGCCTTCTTGGACAGGAACATCGTCGATTCTCCCGTTGGGTTTGGGACGATACTGACGCAAATATAGGCGCGACCGCGGCTTTCGGCACCGCTTCCGCGGTCACTTTCCGGCAAGGCGGCGGCTTGCCGCGCTCACGGCCGCGCGAGCGGCCCATCCCCGCTGTTTCCCTTCCCGCTCCAGCCACTTATGCTGCCGCCGATGCGGATACCGTCGGGAGGCCCCATGACCAGCTTGAAGACCGTTGTCGGCGCTTGTCTTTTTGCCCTGCTGGCAACGGGGCCGGCGCGGGCGCAGAGCGCGCAGACAGTACCGCCCTATGGGCCGCCGATCGGGATCGAGAACGCCCGCAAGATCATGACCGCCGCCGAAGCCGAGGCCGTCAAGAACAACTGGGCCGTGGTGATCGTCATCATCGACAGCGGCGGCTACCCGGTGATGCTGCACCGACGCGACGATGTGCAGCTCTCCTCCATCGACATCGCCCAGGGCAAGGCCCGCACCGCGCTGATGTTCAAGCGGCCCTCCAAGGTGCTCGATGACGCGATCTCCGGGGGCGGCCCGGGCCTGCGGTTCCTGGCGCTGCCGAACATCGTGCCGCTCGAAGGCGGGCTGCCGATCGTGCTCGACGGCAAGATCGTCGGCGCCATCGGCGTCTCCGGCGTGCTGTCGTCGCAGGACGCCCAGGTCGCCCGGGTCGGGCTCGAAAGCCTGAAATAGCGAAAGGCCGGCGGGTCGGGGGCGGCCGGCATGGATCAGCGCGTTCACATCGTCGTCGTCGAGGATGAGGCGACCCAGCGCCAGTTGCTGGTCGACTATCTGGACAAGCAGAACTTCCGGGTCAGCGCCGCCGACGGCGGCGGCGCGCTGCGCCGTCTGGTCGAGCGCGAGCTGCCCGAGCTGGTTCTGCTCGACGTCGGCCTTCCCGGCGAGGACGGCTTCGCGCTGGCCCGCTGGCTGCGCGAGAAGAGCTCGCGCATTGGCATCATCATGGTGACCGCGGCAGCCGATACCGTCGACCGCGTGGTCGGCCTCGAAACCGGCGCCGACGACTACATCGGCAAGCCCTACGAGCCGCGCGAGCTGCTGGCCCGCATCAAGAGCGTGCTGCGGCGGGTGACCGGCGCGCAGGCCGCCTCAGGGCCGCGGCTGCGGATGGGCCGCCGCGTGCTCGACCTGGAGAAGCGCATCCTGGTCGATCCCGCCGACGGCAGCGAGGAGAACCTGACCGCGAGCGAATACGACCTGCTGAAAGTGTTCGCCGAGAACCCGAACCGGCCGCTGACCCGCGACTGGCTGCTGGAGGTCACCGCGCACCGCGAGATGGAGGCGTTCGACCGCGCCATCGACCTGCGCATCACCCGGCTCAGACGCAAGATTGAGGTCGATCCGGCGCACCCGGACTCGATCCGCACCGTGCGCGGCGTCGGCTACATGTTCGTGCCGCCGAAGGATTGAGACGCAATGCCACGCGCCGCGCCGCATCGCCGTCGGGCCGCCAATCGGTGACGATCACCCCGCGGCATCCTTGACGTTCGCCATGTGCGGTCATCAGTAGAGAGTTTCCGCAAGCCCGTTATCGAGCCCGGCGTACAAGTTCGCGGCAACGCCCGGAAGATTACTTTCCGAGCCAACCACGTGCCGCTTCGCCGCCCCCACGATGGCAATCAAGCCGATCGTGACCGCGCAGACCACCGTCACAGCGACAATGAACTGCAGGCCGGAGATCCGCGGTTTTTGGTGCCGTTCGCTCGGTTCAGAGGACGAACGCATTGTTGTATGGGCGGCAAGGACTGTGCGCATGATGCCCTCGTTGTCGGTTGTGGGCGAGAGCTCAAGCTGGCACTGACCTGCCGCAAGATGAATCACCAAATGGTATCGCGCGGCTCAACTTCTTATTTGCAGCAAAACTGCGCCCGGTCCGCCTTGCGGCTGCCGCATCACGTGCAAAATTGCCGCTGGCGCCACAGAAGGGTCACGCCTTCATCTCAACCTTGATGCTGGAGCTGCCACTGACGCGGCAGATCAGCACGCAGGCTACCGCTGTGGTCCCGAAAGACGCAGCTCACGCTCGGCACGAAACACATTGCTGTGCAGGCCTGCAATCCACTGACGGCCACTCGATGTGACATTGAGATATCGGATAGCGGCCTGGATGTGCGGAGAGATGCAGTTCCAGTAAAATTGGGGATATTTGTCGACCAGATCCGCCGGCGAGTCATAGCCGAGTCGTTTGTTCAAGCCGATCTCTTCAAATTCGTAGTAAAGCGCATTGGTTTTTCTCAAATAGTGAGGATCGCCGAGCTGACCGATGAGGTCGGCAGCCCGCAACAGTGCCCCGTCCTCGTCCATTTCCTTCTCGTCGGTGGGCGATGAATACGGAAATCGCGTGAACCCGATCGCACGTGCGATCCGTGCGCCATCGAGTTCCTCGATTGCCGCAACACGATCCAGGACGAATAGCTGCGACCGCTCCACGTGATAGGCCGCAAGGGCGGCATCGGAGGACCCCCGCGGCAACGAAACCTTCCGGCCCGTCCCATCAACAACGTAGCCATCATTCTCATCGCCTTTGACGATGCCACGGACGTAGCCAATGTCATGCGTCAGGCAGGCGACAATGAAGTTCGAATAGTCGGTCGGTGTCGAAGGCATCAACAACGCACGGCCCTTGAAGATGTCGTGACCGGCCAGAGTGACGAGCATCGTATGCTCAACGTTGTGATAGAGGGCATCGCTACTGCCGATGCATTCGAGCGCCAATCGGGCGGCGAACGGGATAAGTTCAGCCAAGCGCGCATGCGAGGACCCGAACCGATCCTTCATATCGGAGGCGAGGAACGAACCCAGGGCGTCTGCCGCCAATTGCGGTAGCGTAATCATGCCTCGAGGCCGCAATGCTCATTGCCGCGCACTGGTCATGGATCGGTGCTTTGCCGGTCCAAGCACCACTGCACAAACGTATAGTCTGTCTAGTCATTTCTACTAGCCGCGCCCGCGCCGGGCACGCACGCCTTGGCATCGCTTGCGCGACCAGCGGATCGCGCTAGCCGTGCGCGCCGTCGATCTCCGCCAACGCACGGCGCAATTCCGCGGCGAGCGGACCCAGGCCGTCCTGACAGAGCGCGCGGTCGCCGGCCTTGCCGGCCTGCTCCAGCGCTGCCGCCGCGGTGCCGACGCCATTGGCGCCGATCGCCCGCGCCGCGCCCTTGAGCTTGTGGGCGGCGGCGGCCAGTGCCGCAAGGTTGCCGTTGCGCGAAGCGCTGTCGATCTCGCGCTGGGTTTCCACCGCGGTGTCGCGGAACTTGCCGAGCAGCGAGTCGATCGCGGCACGGTCCTCGCCGAGCCATGCGCCCAGCACGCTGCGGTCGATGGCGCTGACGCCCTCTTTGCCGTCGCTCGCGGCGTGGCCGTTGCCGGAGCGATCGACCGACAGCCAGCGCTCCAGCGTGCCGCGCAGCCGGTCGATGTTCACCGGCTTGACCAGATAGGCGTCCATGCCGGATTCGATGCAGCGCTCCTCCTCACCCTTCAGCGCGTTGGCTGTCACCGCCACGATCAGGGTATGGCCCTTGCGACCGCCGGCCTCGGCCGCGCGGATGCGGCGGGCGAGCTCATACCCATCCATGCGCGGCATGTGGATGTCGGCCAGCACCGCGGTGTAACGGCCGGCCGCCCAAGCCTCCAGCGCTTCGACGCCGTCATTGACGCTGTCGGCCGCGACCCCGATCAGATCGAGCTGGCGCACCAGCACCTCGCGGTTGACCGGATGGTCATCGACCACCAGCACCCGCAGCCGCTCGCGCCGCGACGGCCGCGCGGTGCCGGGCTTCGGCGCCGCAGCCTCCGGCCGCAGCAGCGCCGCCAGCGGCGAGTCGGCCGGCGCGGCTTTCAAGATCAGCGCCACGGTGAAGGTCGAGCCCGAGCCCGGCGCGCTTTCGATCTCGACGCTGCCGCCCATCAGCTCGGCCAGCCGGCGCACGATCGACAGCCCGAGCCCGGTGCCGCCGAAGCGGCGCGTGGTCGACGAATCGGCCTGGGCGAACGGCTGGAACAGTCGCGCCCGCTGCTCTTCGGTGAGCCCGATGCCGGTGTCGGTCACCGCCAGCGTGACGCGCGTGGCGCCGTCGCCGAGCGGCGCGGTGCCGGCGCGCACGCGGACGCCGCCGCGGTTGGTGAACTTGAGCGCATTGGCCAGCAGATTGAACAGGATCTGCCGCACCCGAGTCGGATCGCCGACCAGGGCGTCGTTCGAGCCGGCGAGGATCGCGGCTTCAAGCGACAATCCCTTGGCTTCGGCCTGCGGCCGGAACGTGTCCAGGGCGCCGCCGATGAGGCCAGACAGCGAGAACGCGGTGTCCTCCAGCTCCAGCCGGCCGGCCTCGATCTTGGAGAAATCGAGCAGGTCGTCGATGATGCGCAGCAGCGCCTGCGCCGACTCGCGCATGGTCGACACGGTCTTGCGCTGGGTGCCGTCCAGGCCCTGGTGCTCCAGCACCTCCATCATGCCGAGCACGCCGTTCATCGGCGTGCGGATCTCGTGGCTCATGGTGGCCAGGAAGGTCGACTTCGCCTGGGTCGCCGCTTCCGCCTCGGCCCGTTCCAGCTCGGCGACGTCGCGGGCGTGCTCGGCCGCCTTCTCGCGCTCCTTGAGGTCGGTGATGTCGCGGGTCACCGCGATGGTGTCGCCGTTGTCGAGCGGAATGAACTTGAACTCCAGATGGCGGCCCTGCGCGGTGCGCCGCTCGAAATAGCTGCCGCCTGGCCGGGTGATCATCTCGAAGCGGGCGCGCGCGAGCTTCTCGGCGTCCTCCTTCGGGCCGAAGTCGCCGCGCCTGGCCTGGTAGCGCAGGATGTCGATCAGCGGCGCGTCGGACTGGAACACATCCCGCCCGACCTGAATGAAGTCGCTTTGGCGCTGATTGAAGAACTTGCAGCGGAACTCGGAATCGAACAGCGCCACGCCGTCGCTCATGTTGTCGAGCACCGACTGCATGATGCCGCGAGCCAGCGCCAGCGCCTGCTCGCGCTCCTTGAGGTCGCTGATGTCGCGATGCACGCCGAGCAGCCCGCCGTCGGCCAGCGGCTTGTAGTTGAACTCGACGTGGCGGCCGCTGACGGTCTTGCGGTCGTAGCGCACGCCGCCGGGCGTCAACATCATGGCGCGGCGCTCGCGCACCACGCGCTCGACGTCCGGGGCCGGCCCGAAATCGCCGCGCGCAGCCTGGAAGCGGATGATGTCCTCGCAGTCGTTGCCCGGCCTGGCGACCTCGGATGGCAGCTTGAGCGATCGCATGAACTGGTTGTTGTCGAACAGGATGCGGAAGTCCTTGTCGAGCAGCAACACGCCGTCGTTCATGTTGTCGAGGATGGTCTGCATCACGGCGCGGGTGCGCTCGACGTCCTCCTTGGCCAGCGCCAGGGCCTGCTCGCGGTCCTTCAATTCGGTGATATCGCGATACACCCCGAGCACGCTGCCGTCGCTCAGCGGGCTGTAGTTGAACTCGATGTAGCGGCCGCTGCCGGTGCGGCGCTCGTAACGGCCGCCGCGGGGATGGCGGATGATCCCGGCGATCTCCTCGACCTTGCGCTCGATCTCCTCGGCGCCGAGCGCGCCGTATTCGCCGCGCCTGGCCTGGAAGCGGATCATGTCGTGGCCGGTGACGGTGCCGCCGGCCATCTCCATCTGCATTTCACGCGGATAAGCCTGCCGCTCGATGTGGCGGCGGTTGGAGAACTTCCAGACGAAATCCTTGTCCCACAGCGTGACGCCGTCACCCATGTTGTCGAGGATGGTCTGCATCAGCTCGCGGGTGCGCTCGACGTCGGCCTTGGCGGCGGCGAGAGCCTCTTCGCGTTCCTTCAATTCGGTGATGTCGCGGAACACGGCGAGGATGCCGCCGTCGCTGATCGGCTTGAAGTTGTATTCGATGGTGCGGTCGCCCTCGCGCCGCTCGTAGCGGTTGCCGTCCGGCACCAGCATGCGCTTGAGCGCCGCCTCGACCTTGCGCTCGACCTCGGCTTCGCCCGAGACCGGGCCGAAGTCGCCGCGGCGGGCCTGTAGCCGGACCAGGTCGCGGACCGAGGCGCCGGGGCCAACCTGGTCGCCCGGCAGCTCGCGCGACTGCATGCGCTTCTGGTTGATGAATTGCAGGCGCAGGTCCTTGTCGATCAGGGCGACGCCATCGTCCATGTTGTCGAACGCGGTCTGCATGATCTTGCGGGTGCGCTCGGCCTCGGCGGTGCGCTCCTGCACCTCGTTGAACAGCCGCAGCGTCTCGATCGCGATCACCGCCTGGTCGGCGAAGGTCGCAATCAGCTCGATCTGCGCCGCGGTGAACGGCTTGGGCTGCTCGCGCGTCATCGCCAGCACGCCGATCGGCACGCCGTCGCGCATGAGCGGCACGCCGAGCATGGTGCGGTACTCGCCGAACGCCGCCGGCCCCGACCATTGGTATTCGGGATCGGCCTTGATGTCGGGGATATGCACGATGGCGCGGTCGAGCACGGTGCGACCGGTCAGCGAGTGCCGGCCGGCCGGCGCCGGGTGGCTGAACATGAACTCGGTCAATTCCTTGGAATAGCCGCTGCTCGCCGTGACGTGGAAGCCGTCGCCGCGCCGCTGGAAGATGTTGGCGCCGTCGGCCTCGCAGAACTCCACCGCCGACTGCACCAGGCGATCGAGCACGGTCTGCAGGTCGAACCGCGAGCGGCTGATCAGCCGCAGCATCTCGGCCGCGGCGCGGAGCGCATCCTCGCGCTGTTTGATCTCGGTGATGTCGCGGCCGACCGCGAGTACACCCTGGTCTGCCACCGGAATGAAGTGAAACTCGACGTGTCGGCCGCTGGCGGTCCGCCGCTGGAACCGGCCGCCGTTGGGATCGCGGATCGTCGCGGCGCGCTCGCGCACCGTGCGCTCGAGGTCGATGTCGGCGCCGTAATCGCCGCGCCGGGCCATGTAGCGCAGCGCGTCGTAGCCGGTGGTGCCGGGGCCTGCAACCGATAGGGGAAGGTCGTGCAGCTTCAGCAACTGCCGATTGACGAAATCGACCATGAAATTCCTGTCAAACAGCTGGACCCCCTCGTCCATGTTATCCAGCACCGTCTGCATGACCTGGCGGGTGCGCTCGGCCTCGGCGCTGGCGCGCTCGGCCGTCTCTTTGGCGGCGGCAAGCGATTCCTCGCGCTCCTTCAGCTCGGTGATGTTGCGGTGGATGCTGAGGATAGTGCCGTTGTCGAGCGGCTTGTAGCTCACCTCGATGTAATGCCCGCTCGGCGAGCGCCGCTCGAATTTGAGCCCACCCGGCGCCCGCAGATCGGCGACCAGTTCGCCGATCTTACCCTCGACATTGTCGACCTTGCCGAAGTCGCCGCGGCCGATCTGGAATCGCCGCACATCGGTCATCATGCAGCCGGGGAACACCACGTCGGCCGGATAGCGCTGGAACTCCATCATGGCGCGGTTGACAAAATCGGCGCTAACATCGTGATCGCCGCGCGGCGTCATCAGCGCGATGCCGTCGTTCATGTTGTCGATCATTGTGGCGAGCATCTCGCGGGTGCGCTCGGCATCGGCACGCGCCGCGTCGGCCGCCTCCTTGGCGGAGGCAAGCTCCTGCTCGCGCCGCTTGAGCTCGGTGATGTCGCGGTAGATGCCGAGCAGGCGACCATCGCTCAGCGGCTTGAAGTTGAACTCGACGAAGCGACCGCTCACGGTATGGCGTTCGTAGCGCGCGCCGCCTGGTGTGGTAGCGATCCCGACCAGGTCGCGCACCTTGCGCTCGACGTCAGCCTGGTCGCCGTGCTCGCCGTGGCTAACAGTGTGGCGATAGATGTCCTCCATGGCGACGCCAGGCCCGCATAGCTCCAGCGGATAGCCCATCAGGTCGTGGATCTGATGGTTGGCGAACTGGCGGCGCAGATCGCGGTCGAACAGCGTCACGGCGTCGTTCATATTGTCGAGCACGGTCTGCATCGCTTGCTGGGCCCGTTCGAGCTCAGCGGTATGCTGCTGCACCTGTTCGAACAACCGCACGGTCTCGATCGCGATCACCGCCTGGTCGGCGAAGGTCGAGACCATCTGGATCTGCTTGGCGCTGAATGGTCGCGCCTCGCGGCGAGCGAGTGCGATCACCCCAATCGGGATGCCCTCTCGTAGCAGCGGCACGCCAAGCATGGCGCGGTACTTGCCGCGCTGCTGCGATTCCGACCAGGTGTATTCCGGATCAGCCAACACGTCGGGGATGTGCACCGGCACGCACTCGATCGCCGTCCGCCCGACCAGGGATCCGCGCTCGGTCGGCATCCGCTGCCGGCTGATCCACTCCTGGTAGGATGGCGAAAATCCGTAGTTGGCGGAGTGCACGTAGAAGAAGCCTTCGCGCCGGAAGATGAAGCTGGCGTCGGCCTCGCACAACCGCACTGCCTGGCTCACCAGCGTTTCCAGTACTGTCTGAAGCTCGAAGGTCGAGCGGCTCATCACCTTAAGCACGTCGGCCGAGGCCGCTCGCGCTTCGTCATCGCGCTTGGCCTCGGTGATGTCGCCGGCGGCGCCGATCATGCGGTGGGCACGCCCGTCCGGGCCGCGCAATGCAATGCCGGCCTGCCGCGCCCAGCGCCAGTTGCCGTCACCGTCGCGGTAGCGAAGCTCCATCGAGAATCGCGGGGTCTTGCCCTTGAGATGCTCCGCCAATGCGTAGCGGAACAGCGGCCGGTCGTCGGGATGGATGCGGTCGGTCCAGTCCTTGGGCGTACGTAGCTGCTCCGGAGTGAGCCCAAGGATGCGATGGAGGTCGGGCGAGTAGTAGACCGTGCCGGCTTCGATGTCCCAGTCGTAGAGATTCTCGTTGATCGACTCGAGGGCCAGCGCGTAGCGCTGCGCATCGCGCGAGCTGTCCTTGGCTTCGGCCTTGGCGCGCCTGACCTTTCCCACCTTCGGAACGGGTTTCGAGCTGCCGGACTTGCTCTTTCTTTGGTCGGCTTTTTTCTTGGCGTCACGAGGCATGCGCGAGACCGGCATCGGCGAAATCCCCCCAAGTTCTCCATCATTGATGGAGCTTGTATCGCCGGTGTTTCGCCGCACGAACGAATTGTATCGTCTGTATCGTGTCGTCCGCGCCGGCGACAAAATCCAGCTATTCCATTGGATTTTTGCAAGCGGCCGATGCGCGATCTCGTAACGATACGCACGATACCAAATAGCGTTACCGCGACATTGGCGCGATACGCGCGCCGATTACGGTGGCCCCATCGAAAAGGGGCGTGTCATGACTAAGACCATCAGCATCTACGCGGCGCAGATCGTGCTCGGCGTGATCGCTCTGGCGTCCGGTTACGCCAAGGTGACCGGCAATGGCATGATGGTCGAGTCGTTTCACGCGCTCGGCATCGGCTCGGGCTTCCTGCTGGTCGCGGGCGCAGCCGAACTGGTCGCCGGCCTCTGCCTGATGCTGCCGCGCGGCGGCATTCTTGGCGCGGTGCTGCTGACCGGCGTGATGGTCGGCGCGCTCGGCGTCACCATCGGCCACGTGGCGAGCGCCGCAACCGCCCCGGCCCAGGCCGCGAACTACACAGTTTCCAGCTTCCAGGCGAAGCCCGGCAGCCACGACTCGGGCATGCTGCGGACCATCCAGCGCAAGACCGAGTGGTCAATCTGAAATCGCGAGAAGTGAGGGGCGTGCGCACCGGCCTCGGGGCCAACCCGGGGCCGGTGGTTTCTCAATCGCGGGCGTAGCCGATCAGCGGCTTCTTCTTGCGCCCGAGCAGGATCAACAGCACTCCGAGCACGCAGAACACCGCCGACGCCGGCTGGTCGAGCACCACCAAATTGACCAGCTTCCAGATGTCGGGGCCGGCGGACCGCTCCACCATGGCCTGAAGCGCTTGCAGGCTGCCATCATGGATCGAATTCCAGACATAGCTGACCTTGGTCAGTAGCAGGTCGCCATCGGAGATCGAGCGGATGCCGTCGTAGACCACGAAAATGAAGGCCAGGGCGAGCAGCAGCAGGCCGATGAAGCGAAACACAAACCGGATCATGAGCGGGTTCCAGAGCCTGGGCTGCGGTGCCTTCGCTTACCGCGCCAGCAGCGCCGGTTCAATCGCGGCATTGTCACAACAGCATGGCAAGGGTCGGAAATGAAAGCGGCACGTGACGGGCGCCGCCAGCGTCAACCGTCTCAAATTGCCGGCTTTCATGCGTCCGGCGCAACCGGTCGCCCTTGAGCAAGCGTGGGCCGTTCCGCTAACGTCGCCTCTCCGCCGCTCCAGCCTGCGAGTTAGAGTATTGAGATGGCAAGGAAATCCGGGAACCGCCCAACCTTCACCGATCAAGAAGCACTGCTGTTCCACAGCCAGGGCCGTCCCGGCAAGCTGGAGGTTATAGCCACCAAGCCGATGGCGACCCAGCGCGACCTGTCGCTGGCCTATTCGCCCGGTGTGGCGGTGCCGGTGCTCGCCATCGCCGAGGACGAGGGCCGCGCCTACGATTACACCACCAAGGGCAATTTCGTGGCCGTCATCACCAACGGCACCGCCATCCTCGGTCTTGGCAACCGTGGCGCGCTCGCCGCCAAGCCCGTCATGGAAGGCAAGGCGGTGCTGTTCAAGCGCTTCGCCGACATCGATTCCATCGACCTCGAAGTGTCGTCCGAGGATCCCGACGAAATCATCAATTGCGTCAAGCTGCTTGGCAAAGGCTGGGGCGGCATCAACCTCGAGGACATCAAGGCGCCGGAGTGCTTCATCATCGAGCAAAAGCTCCGCGAACTGCTCGACATTCCGGTGTTCCATGACGACCAGCATGGCACCGCGATCATCGCGACGGCGGGCCTGCTCAATGCGCTCGACCTCACCGGCCGCAAGATCGAGGACACCAAACTGGTCTGCAACGGCGCAGGCGCCGCCGGCATCGCCTGTCTCGAACTTCTGCGATCGATCGGGTTTCGCCCAGAGAATCTGATCCTGTGCGACACCAAAGGCGTGATCTACGAGGGCCGCACGGATGGCATGAACCAGTGGAAGTCGGCCTATGCGGTAAAGACGCACGCTCGCAGTCTCGCCGACGCGCTCAAGGGCGCCGACGTGTTCTACGGGCTGTCCGCCAAAGGCGCGGTGACCAAGGACATGGTCAAGTCGATGGCCGACAAGCCGATCATCTTCGCCATGGCCAACCCTGACCCCGAGATCACCTGGGAGGATGTCTACGACGTGCGCGACGACGCCATCATGGCGACCGGCCGGTCGGACTATCCGAACCAGGTCAACAACGTGCTGGGCTTTCCCTATATCTTCCGCGGCGCGCTCGATTGCCGCGCCACCACAATCAACATGGAGATGAAAATCGCCGCGGCGAAGGCGCTCGCCGAGCTTGCCCGGGAGGACGTGCCCGACGAGGTGGCCGTCGCCTACGGCACCCGGCCGAAGTTTGGCCCGGACTACATCATCCCGGTGCCCTTCGATCCGCGGCTCATTTCCCACGTGCCGCCGGCGGTGGCCAAGGCCGCCATGGACACTGGCGTGGCGAGAAAGCCCATCGCCGACATGGAGGCATACAGTCACGCGCTGCAGAGCCGTCGCGATCCGGTGGCCGGCGTGCTGCAACGGGTGTTCCAGCGGCTGCGCCGGGCGCCCAAGCGCGTGGTGTTCGCAGAGGGCGAGGAGGAGCAAGTGATCCGCGCCGCCGCGACTTTCGTCGAGCAGGGGCTGGGCACCGCGCTGCTGTGCGCCCGCGAGGACCGGGTCCGGCAGACCGCACAGGCGCTCGGCGTCGAGCTTGGCCAGGGTATCGAGATCGTCAACGCGGCGCTGTCCAACCGCAATTCCAACTACGCCGCGTATCTGTACGAGCGGATGCAGCGCAAAGGCTACTTGTTCCGCGACTGTCAGCGCATGGTCAACCAAGACCGCAACACCTTTGCCGCCTGCATGGTGGCGCTCGACGACGCCGACGCCATGGTGACTGGCGTCACCCGCAATTACTCGGTAGCGCTGGAGGATGTGCGCCGTGTGATTGATCCGAAGCCCGGCCATCGCGTGATCGGGCTGTCGCTGGTGCTGTCGCGCGGCCGCACCGTGGTAGTGGCCGATACCGCCATCACCGAGATGCCGGACGCCCAGGAGTTGGCCGAGATCGCGATCGAGGCCGCCGGCGTCGCCCGGCGGATGGGCTACGAGCCGCGCGTCGCCCTGCTGGCGTTCTCGACGTTCGGTCATCCGCCGGGCGAACGCTCATCGCGGGTGATCGAGGCGGTGAAGCTTCTGGATCAGCGCCGCGTCGATTTTGAATACGACGGCGAGATGGCGGCCGATGTCGCGCTCAATCCGGAGGCGGCGGCGCCCTATCCGTTCAACCGGTTGTCCGGGCCGGCCAATGTGCTGATCATGCCGGCGTTCCACTCGGCCTCGATCTCGACCAAGATGCTCCAGGAGCTGGGCGGTGCCACCGTGATTGGGCCGTTGCTGGTCGGACTCGACCGGCCAGTGCAGATCGTTCAGCTCGGCGCCAAGGACAGCCAGCTCGTCAACATGGCGGCGCTGGCCGCCTTCAACGTCAGCGGGTGAAGTTTCGCCAACAAGGGAGCGGACGATGCTGAACCGGCGTGCATTTGCCAAGCTCGCGGGAGCGACCGCTGCCAAGCTCGCGGGAGCGACCGCGTTGAGCGGCCTCGCCGCGCCAGCCCTCGTGTCACGCTCGCTCGCCCAGGGCGCCGCGCCCGCAGTGGCCCGAGGCCACTATCTCATCAAGAACGGCGCCGTGATCACGGTTGATCCCGCACTCGGCACGCTGGCGCGTGCGGACGTGGAGGTCAACAATGGCCGCATCGAAGCGATCGGTCCTAGCCTGGCGGCGGCCGGCGTTGAGACCATCGACGCCGACGGCATGATCGTGATGCCGGGCTTTGTCGAAACCCACCACCACATGTGGAGCTCGATCGGCCGCAACTTCACCGGCGACGGCGGCTTCGGGTATTTCCCGGCGAAGGCCGCGACCTCCAAGTTGTACGATCCGACCGACTTCTACCGCAGCGTCACGCTCGGCCTCGCCGAATGCGCCAATGCCGGCATCACCACCGTGCACAACTGGTCGCACAACACGCGGACGCCGGCGCACGCCGACGCCGAATTGCAGGCACACCAGCATTCCATGCTGCGCGCCAGGTATTCCTACGGTCACGTCGACCAGATGCCGCGCGACGAGCCGCTGAGCTACACCGACATCGACCGCGTACGCGGCAGCTATTTCTCAACCGGCTCGGCGTTCGACGGCCTGGTGACGTTCGGCGTCAACCTGCGGGGGCTGTCGCAGAGCGACCAGCCGACGTACGAAAAAGACATGCAGCAGGCGCTGGACCGCAAGCTCAAGATCGCGATCCATGCCGGCCAATCCGGGCCCAATACGCTCGACACCGCGGATTATGAGAAACGCGGCTGGCTCGGGCCGGACCTGCTGATCTGCCATTACATTCCGGCGGCCGATGAGGATGCCGCCACGATGGCGCGCACCCGCACGCCGCTGAGCTTCTCGACGCTGTCGGAAATGCGACTGAGCCGCACGGGGGACGCGCGCGCCGCGCTGTTCCGCATGCGCAAGGCCCATGTGCTGATCTCGCTGTCGTTCGACGCCACCTCGATCGCACCGCTCAACATGTTCGAGACCATGCGCGTCACCTGGAACATGGGCACGCCGTGGAAAGGCACGCCCACCGAGAACGACCCGGAGGTGAGCTTCCACGAGGTCATCGAGATGGGAACGCTCAACGGCGCCAAGGCGCTCGGGCTCGGCGACACCACCGGCTCGCTGACCGTCGGCAAGCGTGCGGACATCATCCTGATCCGCGGTGACGACATCAACATCGCCCCGCTGGCCAACGTCGAAACCGCAGTGGTGCAGGCTGCGACACCTGCCAACGTCGACACGGTCATCGCCGACGGCCGGATCGTCAAGCGCGGCGGCAAGCTCGTCGCCTACGACGTCGAGAAGATCGTCCGCGAGGGCAAGGCCTCCGCCTTACGCATCCGCAGCGCTGCGGGTGGCCGCCTCGCGCCGCCCGCGGTCAGGTGGTAACAATCCGCCGGTCCATTGGAGAGGTCATGACAGCCAAGCTTTCCGGCGTGATTGCCGCAGTCGCAACGCCTATCGGCGAGGATGGCTCACCCGACAACGCCCGCGCCACCAAGCTCGCGCGATACCTCCTCGATAACGGCTGCGACGGACTGAACGTCCTCGGCACCACCGGCGAGGCGACCTCGTTCTCGCTCGATCAGCGCAAGCGGGTGATGACCGCCTATAAGGACGCCGGCTTGCCGCTCGACCGACTGATGGTTGGCACCGGCGCCGCCGCGGTTGCCGATGCGGTGGCACTGACCCAGCACGCCGCGGCGCTTGGATTTTCCGGCGCGCTGGTGCTGCCGCCGTTCTACTACAAGGGCGTGCCGGATGACGGATTGATCGCCTACATCGAGGGCATCGTGCAGGCCACGGCGCAACAGCCGATCCCATTGTACCTCTATCACTATCCGCAGCTCTCCGGCCTGCACTGGCACGTCAAGCTGGTGCGGGCGCTGCTCGACAGGTTCGGCTCCCGCATCGTGGGCTTGAAGGATTCCTCGGGCGATATGACTTATGCCCGCGAGGCCGCCGCCATCTCCAGGAGCTTCGCCGTGTTCCCATCGACCGAGGCGGTGCTGATCGACGCGCGCTCCGGCGCTTTCGCGGGCTGCATCTCGGCGACCGCCAACCTCAACCCCGATCTCTGCCAGCGCGCCTGGAGCAAGGGTGACCAGAACGCGCTCGACGCCGCCGTCAACATCCGCAGGCTGTTTGAGGGCAAACCGCTGGTGCCTGGGGTTAAGGCGCTGCTTGCCCATATCCACGGCGACCCGGCGCTGGCGCGGGTCAAGCCTCCGCTTTCGCCATTCTCCGCCGCCGACCGCGCCGGCGCGATCGCGGGCTACGATCAGGTCCGTAGCAAGCGCGTCGCCTGATGGCCACGCACGATACCAGGGTCGCCATCATCGGCGGCGGCATCGGCGGCCTGACCGCCGCGATCAGCCTGCTGCAGGAGGGCTACGACGTGCAGGTGTACGAGCAGTCGCGGCTGCTCAGCGAGGTCGGTGCCGGCATCAACATCAGCCCGAACGCGTCGCGCATCCTGATCCGGCTCGGTCTCGGCGAGGAAAGCGCGCGGATCGCGTACCGCTCGCCGTTCTTTCATCAGCGCCGTTGGGACGACGGCCGCACCTTGACCAAGACCCGGCTCGCCACCGACATCGAGCAAAAGTTCGGCGCGCCGCACCATATCTTCCATCGCGGCGAGCTGCATTCCATGCTGGCCAGGCCGGTACCGCCGGAGCGCGTCCACCTGGCTCACCGCTGCATCAACGTCGAACAGGACGACCGCCGGGTGCTGGCGAGGTTTGAGAATGGCGCCACAATCGAGGCCGATGTCCTGATCGCGGCCGACGGCATCTTCTCGGCGGTGCGCCGGGCGCTGCGCGGCCCTGAGCGCCCGCGCTTCGCATGCCGGGCCTACCGGGGGCTGATCCCCTTGGAGCGGGTGCGCGACATCCCACCGGAATCGACGGCGTTCCTCGGCCCTGGCCGGCATTTCATCCACTATTTCGTCTCCGCCGGCCGGATGCTGAACTTCGTCGGCCACGTCGAGCAAGAGGACTGGATCAGCGAATCCTGGACCCATCCCGGCAAGGTCGAGGATCTGCGCGCCGCCTATGCCGGCTGGCATCCGCAGGTGCAGCGCATCATCGATGCGGTCGACGAAACCTTCATCTGGGCGGTGCTCGACCGGCCGCCGATCGAGCGCTGGAGCTACGGCCGCATCACCATGCTGGGCGACGCCTGCCACCCGATGATTCCGTTCATGGGCCAGGGCGGCGCGATGGCAATCGAGGACGCCGCGGCGGTGACCGCCTGCCTGCTCAAATGCGGCGACGATGTCGAAAGCGCGCTGAAGCTCTACGAGACGATCCGGCTGGACCGCACCACTCAGGTCCAGAACGGCTCATGGCACAACAAGACCCGCTTCCACATGCCGGACGGCCCCGATCAGGTCGAACGCGATGCCCTGATGGCCAAGAGCATGACTGACTGGTCCTATAGCGCCATCGCGTGGGTTTACGGCCATGACGCGACCGTGGTGCCGCAGGCCGCGGCCGAGGTCGTCCCGGCGCATTGACGCCCCATTTGACGGCCAAAAGCCCCCTGCTATAAGCACCGCTCCGGCGGCGGGAGCCCTGCCGCCGCTATCGTTTCCAAGGCTCCGACAGGTTTTCGTTCATGGCCAACACCAGCTCGGCCCGCAAGGCCGCCCGTCAGATCGCAAAGCGCACCGAGGTCAACAAGGCGCGTCGCTCGCGCGTGCGCAACGCCGTGCGCCTTGTGGAAGAGGCGATCGCCTCAGGCGACCGCAACAAGGCGCTGGAGGCAATGAAGCAAGCTGAGCCGCAGCTGATGAAAGCCGCGGGCAACGGCCAGATCCATCGTAATACCGCAAGCCGTAAGGTGTCGCGGCTGTCGATCCGGATTGCCAAACTCGGCAAATAAGCTGCGCGCTAGTTTTCGTTCGCGTTCGATCTTCGAAACGCCGCCGAGAAAATCGGCGGCGTTTTCTTTGCGACCCTTTCATGCCGCTGTTGCAAGAAGGTCACAGGGTCGACAAGAAGCATGCGGGTAGCGACGATAAACGGCCCGGCAGCGTTTTCGGCGCCGGGGCGGCCAAGGGTTACCCATAGTTTTCGGTCACGGAAACGTCATGTGCGCTAAGGGCTTAATGGGAATGCCACGGCGAGGATTTGGAATCTCGGTATCAATGCGGCGGCGCGCGTGACTGAAATCTTAGCTGCGGACAGGGCAATTATCGTTCGTTTGATGACAGATATATTTGCGAAGATTCAACGCGTTGCGGAGAGGAATGCATCGCAACCGCGGTCCGTGACAGGTCGCTAAGCCAGATAGCACCTGCGTTCGCGCCAAATGTGCCATTGCGGCGCATACTGACCATGGTATTTTTTTATCGCTTCGGGGTTCCCGCGAATTCAGCAGAGGATGGTATTCAAACTCGTTGGGAAGGAGAACGACTGGGCCGTGAAAGCTTAGTTTTTCATTCCCAAGTAATGCGGACGAGTTTGAAGCACATTTCCTGTTCTGAACACCCGGCAATTCTGGCAGCCTCAACGGGCAGCCCGGGGCAGCGGTTCTAGTTGCTGGAAAGTCGAGCAAGAGTCGTCCGTTGCGAGTGCATCGCAAGGGAAGAAGGGGGATTTTGCTATGGCCGCGGGGTGGATCGCTTCTGCAGAATTAAACGCTGTCGTCCTTGCATCCAACCCAAGCGCCAACGGAGAAGCCAACGCCCGCCGGGCGTTGGCGCCATCGAGCGGCTGACCGCGCCACCGCTGTCGCCGCCGTTCTTCGCCGCTCGGGCGAAGCCTGTGTCCACCGCTCAAAGTCCACGTTCAGTGTTGTAACCGCGCGTAACGGCAACGGCGGGTCTGCCCCGTTCCGTTCCACCGAGTTCCACCACAACCATCGAACGATCAGAGAAGAAGAATGGCGAGTTCGGATCAGGAGCATTGGTCCCGCGTCAAGGAGCGACTCCACGCTGAGGTCGGCGACGACATTTTCCAAAGCTGGTTCGCGCGCATGGACCTCGAAAGGATCGAAAACCGCACCGCGTGGATGTCGGTGCCGACACGCTTCCTCAAGAGCTGGATCGCGTCGCACTACACCGATCGGGTGCTAGCCTGCTGGCAGGCCGAAGTGCCGGAGATCCTGAAGATCGAGGTGGCCGTCCGCAGCGCTGTGATCAAGAGCGCGGTGCCGAAGGCCAAGCCGCAGGAAGCCGTTGAAATCGGACGCGAAACGCGGCCGTTTCGGCCGGAAACGACGGATTTGCGCGCCGCCTACGGTCATGAGGCGCTCGGCGGATCGCCACTCGATTTACGGCTGACCTTCGAAACCTTCGTCGTGGGACGCTCAAACACGCTGGCCCATGCCGCCGCCAAGCAAGTCGCCGTGGCGCGCCGCGGCGAGCCGGTGATGTTCAACCCGCTCTACATCCATGCCGGCGTCGGCCTCGGCAAGACTCACCTGTTGCAGGCGATCACCTGGACCGGCAACAACGGCAACGAACGCAAGGTCCTCTACCTCACCGCAGAAAAATTCATGTACGGCTTCGTCTCCGCGCTGCGCACCCAGACCGCGCTGGCCTTCAAGGAGGCGTTGCGCGGCATCGATGTGCTGGTGATCGACGATCTGCAATTCCTGCAAGGCAAGTCCACCCAGGCCGAGTTCTGCCATACCCTCAACGCGCTGATCGACGCCGGGCGGCAGGTCGTGATTGCCGCCGACCGCGCGCCGACCGACCTGGACAGCCTCGACGACCGTGTTCGTTCGCGGCTGGCCGGCGGTCTCGTCGTCGAGATGGGAGCGCTTGGCGAGGAGCTGCGACTCGAGATCCTGAAAACCAGGGTGGCGGCGGCGCGGCATTATCATCCCAGCTTCGACGTGCCGGGCCCGGTGCTGACCTATATCGCCAAAGCGGTCACCCACAACGGCCGCGACCTCGAAGGCGCGGTCAATCGCCTGCTGGCCCACAACAAGCTGACCGGGCAGCCGGTCACTCTGGAGATGGCCGAGCGCGAGGTGCGCGACCTGATCCGGCCGCAGGAGCCCAAGCGCGTCAAGATCGAGGACATCCAGCGCATCGTGGCGCGGCAGTATAACGTCAGCCGGGCCGACCTGTTGTCGTCGCGCCGGACCGCAAACGTGGTCCGGCCGCGACAAGTCGCGATGTATCTCGCCAAGACCCTAACGCTGCGCTCGCTGCCCGAGATCGGCCGCCGGTTCGGCGGACGGGACCACACCACGGTGCTGCATGCGGTGCGCAAGATCGAAGGCTTGGTCAGCAACGACACCATGCTGGCCGACGAGATCGAAGTGCTGAAGCGCCAGTTGCAGGAGTGAGCGGATTGGCAGGCCCCGGATTCGGGGTCTTCCGGTCCGGCCGACCCCGTGAATCGCCGGGAAAACCGGCCCTGGATGGGGCCTGACCCTTGCGAAAATCGCCCAACCGCGCCAACTTCGGTGCCCTTTTGAGGCCACCGCGATGAAGGTCACCGTCGAGCGCGCAGAGCTGTTGAAATCGCTGGGCCACGTGCATCGCGTGGTCGAGCGCCGCAACACCATCCCGATCCTCGCCAACGTGCTGCTCCGTGCGGAGAAGTCCGCGCTCAACCTCAAAGCCACCGACCTCGATCTCGAAGTCATCGAGCAAGTCGCGGCCGAGGTCTCGCCGGGCGGCTCGACCACGGTGCCGGCGCACATGTTCTACGAGATCGTGCGCAAGCTGCCGGAAGGCTCGCAGGTGGTGCTGGAATCCTCGAGCGATCGCGCTGTGCTGGCGATCCGCGCCGGCCGCTCGCGCTTCACCTTGCAGACGTTGCCGGAAAGCGATTTCCCCGATCTCGCCGCCGGCGACATGACCCATACCTTCAACCTCGCCGCCGCCGACCTCAAGCGCCTGATCAACAAGACGCAGTTCGCGATCTCGACCGAGGAAACCCGCTACTACCTTAACGGCATCTACCTGCACGCCGCGGGCTCGGGAAAGACCGTCACGCTGCGCGCGGTCGCGACCGACGGCCATCGCCTGGCGCAAGCCGATCTGCCACTGCCCGCCGGCGCCAACGGCATGCCCGGCATCATCGTGCCGCGCAAGACTGTGACCGAGGTGCAGCGGCTGATCGAGGATAGCGACGCCGATATCTCCATCGCCTTGTCATCGGCCAAAATCCGCTTCTCGTTCGGCGACGTGGTGCTCACCTCCAAGCTAATCGACGGCACGTTCCCCGACTACCAGCGGGTCATTCCCGCCGGCAACGACAAGGAACTGGTGGTCGACAGGAAGGACTTCGAGGCGGCGGTCGATCGGGTCTCGACGGTGTCGAGCGAGCGCGGGCGCGCGGTCAAGCTGTCGCTGAATGGCGGCAAGCTGATCCTATCGGTCACCAATCCGGACTCCGGCAGCGCCACCGAGGAGCTGGAGGTGGAATACGCGAGCGACCCGCTCGATATCGGGTTCAACTCGCGCTACCTGCTCGACATCGCGTCCCAGCTGGACGGCGAGGTCGCGGTGCTAAAGCTTGCTGATCCGGGCTCACCGACGCTGATCCAGGACAAGGACGCCAAGGGCGCGCTCTACGTCCTGATGCCAATGCGGGTGTAGCTTCGGATCTTCGCATCACGTCATGCCCGGCCTCGTGCCGGGCATCTCGATTCTTGTGGCACCGACGGCGCAACGCGATCGGGATGGCCGGGACAAGCTAGGCGATGACAGCTAGAACCGCCGTGTTATGGCCAACCCTGTCCAGATCCGCCGCCTGGCGCTGACCAGCTTCCGCAGCTATCGGGCGGCGCGGCTCGAGATCGTGGCCAGGCTCGTGGTGCTGACCGGCGAAAACGGCGCCGGCAAGACCAACCTGATCGAGGCGATCTCGCTGCTGGTGCCCGGCCGCGGCCTGCGTCGCGCCACCTTCGAGGAGCTGGCGTTCAACGAAGGTGACGGCTCTTGGGCGGTGTCGGCCGAGATCGAGGGCATGCTGGGGCTCGCAGCCCTCGGCACCGGCGTGCCACCGCCGGCGACCGAAGACAGTGCGCGCAGCCGCGAGTGTCGTATCGACCGCGAACCGGTCGATACGGTGGCGGCCTTTGCCGATCATCTCCGCATGGTTTGGCTGACGCCGTCGATGGATCCGATGTTCAGCGGCCCTGGCTCCGAGCGCCGGCGCTTCCTCGACCGGCTGGTGCTCGCGGTCGATGCCCAGCATGCGGGCCGGGTTGCGGCGCTCGAGCGCAGTCTGCGCTCGCGCAACCGCCTGCTGGAGCAGCCACGGCCCGATCCGCACTGGCTTGACGCCGTCGAGCACGAGACCGCCGAGCTTGCCGTCGCCGTCGCGGCCGGCCGCTCGGAGACCGTGCGCCGCCTACAATCAGCACTGGCGCGGCGCAAGGACGAGGTGTTTCCCTCGGCGGAAATTTCGCTCGACGGCTGGATGGAAGCGCTGCTGCCGGACCATCCCGCAGCCGACATTGAGGAGCGCTACCGCGGCATATTGCGCGATCATCGCGCTCGTGACGCCGCCGCCGGCCGCACCCTCGACGGGCCGCATCTCACCGACCTCAAGGTGCGCTTTCCGCTGAAGAATATTCCGGCGGCCGATGCATCGACCGGCGAGCAGAAGGCGCTGCTGATCGGTCTGGTGCTGGCACACGTCGGCCTCATTGCCGAGATGACCGGATTCGCCCCAGTACTGCTGCTCGACGAGGTGGTGGCGCATCTCGATCCGGGGCGGCGCGCGGCGCTCTACGACGCGCTGGAACGGCTTGGCGCCCAAGTGTTCATGACCGGTGCCGACGCCGCCGGGTTCGCGGACCTGGCGAAACGCGCGCAGGTGTTCACGGTGCGGCCGGGGCAGGTGCTGGCCGCGCCCTGAGGTTCCCGGCGGAACCGAAAATCCTCGTCCGCGGCAAGGTTAGCGATCGGTTTCCAGGCATGCTCTGCACGCCGATTTTCCGGAACTTCCATGGCGATGATGCTTTGACCTCCAGCCTGTCGGCGACCCGACAGAAGGAGCGAAGGCGATGACGACGGCTGGCGCCGGCAGAGACAGAGTGATGCGCGAGTTGCAGCAGGCAGTCGAACGCCTGCAGGACGATATTGCGCGCGTCGAATTCTGGGCCGATGCGCTTGGCGGGTTTTCCACGCCGGTTCCCGACTACGAACCTTCCGGCGCCCGGCTATCCCAGTACATGCTGCCGTACCGCAAGGTCGCCGACGCTCTGGACCGGGTGCGGGGTACGCTGCAAAACGGCGCTCGCCGCGATACTTGAGAGCAGCATTCCGAGACCGATTGAAGCCGGATTCGGGAGCGCGTTCCGGCCCCGGAACCCTTTAAAAATCTCCTGCAAATCAACATATTATCCGGATCGACTTTAGGCTGTACGGCGCGACCGGTTTCGTGCCAAATCAGCATTGATTCTCAAGCATTTTTGTTCAGCGATTCGAGGCACATCGCATGGCCGAACCCGCCCGCAACATGCCCTCCGATTACGACGCCGAGTCGATCAAGGTCCTTAAGGGCCTCGACGCCGTGCGCAAGCGGCCGGGGATGTATATCGGCGACACCGATGACGGTTCCGGCCTGCACCACATGGTCTATGAGGTGGTCGACAACGCTATCGACGAGGCACTCGCCGGCCACGCCACCGAAGTGCTGGTGACGCTCAATCCCGATGGCTCATGCATGGTGCGCGACAACGGCCGCGGCATCCCGACTGACATCCACAAGGGCGAGGGCGTGTCGGCGGCAGAGGTCATCATGACCCAGCTCCACGCCGGCGGAAAATTCGATCAGAACTCCTACAAGGTGTCCGGTGGCCTGCACGGCGTCGGCGTATCAGTGGTCAACGCGCTATCGACTTGGCTCAAGCTCACGATCTGGCGCGATGGCAAGGAGCACGGCATGGAGTTCCGCGACGGCGAGGCGGTGGCGCCGCTCGCGGTCACCGGCGACGCCAGCGGCCGGCAGGGCACCGAGGTGTCTTTCCTGCCGTCGAAGCAGACCTTCAGCATGACCGAGTTCGATTTCGCCACGCTGGAGCACCGGTTGCGCGAGCTCGCATTCCTCAACTCCGGCGTCACCATCGTGCTGTCCGACATGCGCCACGCGGTCGAGAAGCGCGAGGAGATGCGTTACGAGGGCGGCGTCGAGGAGTTCGTCAAATACCTCGACCGCAACAAGAATTCGCTGATCTCGGTGCCGATCACCATCAAGGCCGAGCGCGACGGGGTCGCGGTCGAGTGCGCGATGACCTGGAACGACGGCTACCACGAGACCGTGCTCTGCTTCACCAACAACATCCCGCAGCGCGACGGCGGCACACACTTGGCCGGTTTCCGAGGTGCTCTGACCCGGCAGGTCACCGGCTATGCCGAGACCATGGGCAACAACCGCAAAGAGAAGGTCGACCTCACCGGCGACGACTGCCGCGAGGGCCTGACAACGGTGCTGTCGATCAAGGTCGCCGATCCGAAGTTCTCGTCGCAGACCAAGGACAAGCTGGTTTCCTCCGAGGTGAGGCCCGCGGTCGAAGGCATCATCAACGACCGGCTGGCGGCTTGGTTCGAGCAGCATCCAGGCGAGGCCAAGTCCATCGTCGGCAAGGTGGTCGAGGCTGCCGCCGCCCGCGAGGCGGCGCGCAAAGCGCGCGAGCTGACGCGAAGGAAAGGCGCACTCGATCTCAACTCGCTGCCCGGCAAGCTCGCCGATTGCCAGGAACGCGACCCCGCCAAGGCCGAACTGTTCATCGTCGAGGGCGACAGCGCCGGCGGCTCCGCCAAGCAGGGCCGCAATCGCGAGTTCCAGGCCGTGCTCCCTCTGCGCGGCAAGATCCTCAACGTCGAGCGCGCACGCTTCGACAAGATGCTATCGAGCCAGGAGATCGGCACCTTGATCACTGCGCTCGGCACCGGCATTGGCCACGACGAGTTCAACGCCGAGAAGCTCCGCTACCACAAGATCATCATCATGACCGACGCCGACGTCGACGGCGCCCATATCCGCACCCTGCTGCTGACGTTCTTCTACCGGCAGATGCCGGAATTGATCGACCGCGGCCATCTCTACATCGCCCAGCCGCCGCTCTACAAAGTCGCTCGTGGCAGGTCGGAGCAGTATCTCAAGGACGAGCGCGCGCTCGAGGATTACCTGATCACGACTGGCTTGCAGGACGCGGTGCTCAAGCTGCATTCCGGCGACGAGCGCGCCGGCGTCGATTTGCACGACCTGGTCGAGCAGGCCCGCGTCATCCGGAACGTGCTCGGCGGCATCCACAGCCGCTACAACCGCAAGGTCGTCGAGCAGGCCGCCATCCTGGGCGTGCTCAATGCCGATATCTTTGGCAATCCGGAGAAGGCCGCCGCCGCCGCGCCTTTCATCGCGCAGCGGCTTGATGCGCTCGAAGGCGAGACCGAGCGAGGCTGGCAAGGCCGCTTCGTTGAAGGCGAGGGCTTCCAGTTCGAGCGCACCGTGCGTGGTGTCAAGGAAGTCGCGGTGGTCGATCACGCGCTTCTGAACTCCGCCGATGCCCGCAAGCTCGACGAATACGCGGCCCAGCTTCAGGAGGCTTACGTGCGTCGCGGCACGCTGCGACGGAAGGGCGACGACGATCCGATCCAGGTGCACGGCCCAGTGTCGCTGTTCGAGGCCATTACTGCCGCCGGCCGCAAGGGCCTCACCCTGCAACGCTACAAGGGGCTGGGCGAGATGAACCCTGAGCAGCTCTGGGTCACCACGCTCGACTCCGAGGCGCGCTCGCTGTTGCAGGTCAGAGTGAAAGAGATCGACGAGGCGAGCGACATCTTCGCCAAGCTGATGGGCGACGAGGTCGAGCCGCGGCGGGCGTTCATCCAGGACAACGCGCTGACCGCCAGCGTCGACGCGTAAGAAATCTCTCACTGCAGTCTAACAGTGTCATGGCCGGCATAGCCGTTCGGAGAGTGGCGCCGCTTCGCTCGCGTATGTGCCGGCATGCCGCGAATATCGCGCTGCAGTCCTGCTGTCTCATTGCAGGGCAATGGGCGACGACTAGCTACCGGCGCCTCCATGAGCCGAGGAAGGTGCCCACTGCGATGAGGATGATGAAGCCCAGCAGAAACACGCCGAACAGGATTTCGGAAATGGTGGCCGAGACGAATTCGACGTGGCTCAGGCCAAGAATGCCAGCGATCAGGGCGACGATCAGGAAGATGATCGCCCACCTTAGCATCGTTCCAAACTCCACGAACTCAAAACCAGCAACGTCGGATCAACGGGAGCCGCTTGTCCATGTTCCCGGTACCGGACTCATGCCATGTCGAAATATTCATTGTGCTCCCAGGTGGTCACCGCAGTGGCACCGCTCGCCGGTTCCTTGCTCTCGGCTTCGCAACGCGCGATCTCGGCGCGCTTGATGGCGACGAAATAATCGACGAAGACATTGCCGAAACCGGCGCGGAACAGCGCGCTGCCGTCAAGTGCGGCCAGCGCTTCGGCAAGCGACTGCGGCAACCGATCGGTTCCTTTTGCGGTCCGGTAGGGCGCGTCGGCCGACGGCGGTGGGTCGAGCTCCCGCGCGATGCCGTCAAGACCGGCATAAATCTGCGAGGCTATGTAGAGATACGGATTGGCCAGCGGCTCGCCGGCACGGTTTTCCAGGTGGCTCGCAAGATCGCCGGGCCCGCCGAGCACCCGCACCATGACGCCGCGGTTGTCGTAGCCCCAGATCGCGCGCACCGGCGCCATCGAATTGATGCCGTGATAGCGCTTGTAGCCGTTGACGGTGGGCGTGCTGAACGCTGCCGCTGCACTCGCGTGCGCCAACAAACCCGCAAGGAATCGGCGGCCGAGCGGCGAAACGAGCTGCTCGGGGTCGTTCGAGACGAACAGGTTTCGTCCCGACTTCGCATCAAGCAGCGACTGGTGCAGGTGCCAGCCGCTAGCGAAGGTGTTCGGAAGGCGCGGACGGCACATCAGGCTGGCGAGATGGCCATGGCGGCGCGCCACCTGCTTCAACGCGCTGCGGAACAGCACCATGGTGTCAGCGGCGGCAGCCCCGTCCTCGGGCGCGAAGGTGAACTCGTACTGGCTCGGCCCGAGTTCGACTTCCAGCGAGGATAGTGGCAGATCGAGCGCCTGCATGGTCGTGCGCAGCACATCGAGGAGCGGCGCCACCTGGTCATAGCGCGCCTCAGTCAGGTACTGGAAGCCGTGGGTGGTGTGCTCGACCGAAGGCGCCTCCGCCGGCCACGTCAGGCTTTCGGTGGCGAGCTTCGGATCGAGCAGCTTGAACAACTGGAACTCGACCTCGATGCCAGCGCGGTAGCGGTATCCCGCACCGGACAGCCGAGCCAACGCCGCCAGCTGCAACGCGCGCGTCGAATAAGGCACCGGCTTGCCGTTCGGAAAGTAGATGTCGCACAGAACCCAGCCGCTATTTTTCGCCCACGGCAGGATCTTGAAGGTCGCGGGATCGGCAACCATGACGAAATTGCCGGCGCCCTCCATCTCCTTGAGACCGAGCCCAGCGCCCGAATCGAACACCGGGAACACGGTGCGGTGCGAGGTGTCCTTGGCAAGCAGCGTCGAGGTCATGGTGACGCCCGCGGCCATGGCGCGCGCGGCATCCGAAGCGACCAGAGTCTTGCCGCGCAGCACACCGTGCTGGTCGGCGAAGGCAAACCGCATCAGCTCGAGCTTGCGCCGCTTGATCTGTCGCGCAACTTCGGCCGCGCCGCGCCGCTGCTCGGCGGTCCACAACCCGTGGCGCTCGACGAAACTAGGGGATGTCCTGCGAGCAGCCACGGCTAAAACCTAGCGACCGTTCCCGCACGCGGTGCAACGCGAAGCAAAGCGGAGCGGTGCACCGCAGATGCGGGGTCCCGATGCAGTGGAAACAGGGATCCCGGGTCTAAGTGCTGCGCCGCACGCGGGACACGCGAGGCGCGATCACCGCCCATACGCCCAACTCGCGGCCTGGCGCTTGCCGGCGTCGGTGCGCTGCCAGTAGCCCTGCCAGTCGTCGGCCGGGCCGATGCCGTCGACCGCGGCGGGACCCGTCATCGCCGGTGCCTGACGTTCATCCAGCACCATCATCGGCTTGCCGCCGTTTTTTACGTCATCCAGAGCCTGGCGCAGCAGACGGCGATAGGCGCTGATACCCTTGTCGGACTGGCCAAGATGCTCGCGGGTGCGGTCCTGGATCGCGCCCATGGATTCGCAGGCCCACTGGTCGTGCACGTTGATGTCAGCGCCCATGCCGGTAAAGGTATCATGCTCCTGCTCGTGCGGATCGAAACCGTAGTCGTTGCTCTTGTTCTTGCGCGGCGCGTAGTCCGGCAGCTCGTAGAGCTCGAGCCTCTGCCGCCGCATCTCGCCCTTGTTCACCGGCGCGCCGAAGCTGGTGAAGATCGCGTACCAGTAGTGCCGCGTATCGTCGATTGGCACGTGCCACTGCGTGATCGTCATCTCTCGGCTCATCGGGATGTGGAAGGCGTTGGGGAACAGCAGGTTGGTGACGCGGACGTGGGCGTTGGCGTCGCTGATCTGGCGCAGCGTGGCGATGCGCAAGCCGAAGCCGGTAGGTTCGACCTCGATGCGCGGGCGCGGAAAATCCCGCATGATTTTCGTCATCGGCATCGTGGTCCCGAGCGACTGGTCGCGGAACATCTTGCCGTAGGCCTCCCGCGGGTCCTCGTCGTGGAAAAAGCGGTGCAGGAACGAGGTGTGGGCCGGATCGATGCCAACCTCGAGCGATTGCAGCCAGTTGCAGTCGATCAGGCCCTTGAAGGCGAAGGTGTGGCTGTCCGGCGCGACGAAACAGTCGAAATGCGGGAACGAAGGCGGCGCACCCGGCCCCATATAGGCGAACAGGATGCCGCTCCGCTCCACCACCGGATAGGCGTTCTGGCGGATGTTGGCGCAGAGATTGGAGCCGTCCGGCTCGGCCGGCGTCTCCAGGCATTTCCCGGTCACGTCGAATAGCCAGCCGTGGAACGCGCAACGCAGGCCGCCGTCCTCCAGCCGGCCGTAGGCAAGGTCAGTGCCGCGATGCGGGCAGGCCCGCTCGATCAGGCCGTAGCGGCCGCTATCGTCGCGGAACAGCACCAGATTCTCGCCCAGCAGCTTGACCGGCTTCACCGGGCGATTGGTGCCGGACAGTTCGTCGACCAGGGCCGCTGGCTGCCAGTAGCGGCGCAGCAACGCCCCTGCGGCTGTTGAAGGCCCAGCGCGGGTGATGAGGTCGTTCTGTTCCTGGCTCAGCATGATTGGCTCAGCATGATCCGCTCGGTATGACCGGGTGTTCCCGGGGGCATCGCCAGATTACCGCCGGTGAGCCCCGCGCGCCACGGCAGCCGCTAGGCCCGGCCGTCGTCGCCCGAACCGGCGTCGTGGCGGGTCAGCAGCGGATATTGCAGGGCGGCGAACAGGAAGGTCAGCGGCATCACCCCGAACACCTTGAAGGTCACCCAGGTGTCGGTCGACTGGGTGCGCCAGACGATCTCGTTCAGCACCGCAAGCGCCAGGAAGAACAGCGCCCAACGGATGGTGAGCTTCCGCCAGCCCTCGTCGGTCAGGTTGAACATCCGATCGAACACGGTGGCGAGCAACGGCTTGCGGAAGATCAAGCCGCCGAACAGCGTGCCGGCGAACAGCAGATAGATGATGGTCGGCTTGAGCTTGATGAACGTCTCGTTCTGGAAGATCAGCGTGGCGCCGCCGAACACCACGACGACCACCGCCGAGACCAGCGCCATCGCCGGCAGGCGGCGGGTCAGCGCGTACGATGCCGCCAGTGCAAGGAGGATCGCCACCATGAACACGGCGGTGGCGACGAAGATGCCGGCGCGCTCGCCGGTCTGCACCGCCTGCGGGATAAGCGGCGCAAGCCACGGTTCGAACAGCGCCGGCTTGGAGTTGGCGACGAAGAACAACAGCAGCGGCCCGAGGTCGAGCGCGAGCTTGAGCCCCGGATGGAGTTGCGGGCGGGCGGTCATGGGCTTTGTCTAGCGCGGCGTTGCGCCGCTGTCATCGCGGCCCCGAAACCAGGCGCCGCGTTTGACCGCTAGCGCGATGATCACCCCCAGCACCGTCAAGCCCAGCGCCAGCGCGGCGAACACCAGCGTCAGGCTACCGGTCAGCCGCAGCAGCACATAACCGCCGCCGACCGCGATCAACAGACGCAGCAGCCCGGCGATCAGGGGCCATTTCAGCGCGCCCGCCCCTTGCGAGGCAAAGTACAGCGCCATGCCAAGACCGAAGAAGCCGTAGAACGGACCGACCACGCGGAGATAAGCCGAGCCAGCGGCGATCATCGCCGGGTCGCGGTCGAACAGGGTGAGCCAGGCGGCCGGGAACAGCGCTGCGGCAGCGCCGATCGCTCCGGTGGCGGCGAAGCAGGTCCAGCCCCCGATCCAGGCGACGCGCAGCGCCCGCTCGCGCTGCCCTGCGCCGATGTTGGTCCCGACCATGGCGGTGAGCGGCGCGCCGAAGCCGAACGACAGCGGGATCAGCAGGTATTCCAGCCGGGTGCCGACGCCGTAGCCCGCGATCGCCGCCGGACCGAATGCGCCGACCACGCCGGTGGTCAGCGCGATCGTGACATTGGTCATGATCGAGGTCAGCGAGGCGAGCAGCCCGATGCGCAGGATGTCGCGGAACAACGACCAGCGCAGCGGTGTTCCCAGGAGCTTCGGCCGTACCACGCTACGTCCGGACCACAGGTAGCCGCCGAACGCCAGCGTGCCGCAGCCGTAATAGATCAGGAGCGCAATGGCGCCGCCGGCCGCGCCCAGCCCCGGCAGTGGCCCAGCTCCGAGGATCAGCACCGCCGACAGCGGGATGAGCAGCGCAGCGCCGGCGATGGTCACCACCGCCGGCACCAGGGTGTTGCCGGCGCCGCGGATCACATTGGCGAGCGTGTTGAACAGCCAGATCAGGATCACGCCGGAGAACACGATGTTGGAATAGGCCAGCGCCACGTCGAGCGAGCGGCCACGGCCGCCGAGCGCGGCATAGAGCGGCGGGCTGAACGCCAGCATCGCCACGCCGAAGAACGCCGCAAATCCAGCAGCGATGATCAGCGCGTGCAGGATGGTGGCGTCGGCATCGGCGCTGCGGCCTGAGCCGAGCGCTCGCGCAATCGCCGACGACACCCCGCCGCCCATGGCGCCGGCCGACATCATCTGCATCAGCATGACGCCGGGAAACACCAGCGACACGCCGGCCAGCGCGTCGGTGCCGAGCTTGCCGATGAAATAGGTCTCGATCAGGCCGGTCGAGGCCTGCACCAGGGTCATGATGACGTTGGGCACCGCAAGCCGCAGCAGCGTCGGCGCAATTGGCCCTTCGATCAGAGCGCGGGTGCGGGGGTCGAGCGCCATCAGGATGGAATCGAGTAGCAGATCATCGCGCTATAGGCCCGGTGCGCTCCCTCTCCCCGCCTGCGGGGAGAGGGTTGGGGTGAGGGGGAGCCTCGACAGGCGCGGACTCGTGGATAGCCCCCCTCACCCGGACCGCTTCGCGGTCCGACCTCTCCCCGCAAGCGGGGAGAGGTGAACGGAGCGTATTGCAACGTTTCATTCCGCCCCCCAGCCGCCAGGACTACTCCAATCCCGCGACCGCCTTGCCGAATTCCGCCGCTTCGAACGGCGCGAGGTCGTCGATGCCCTCGCCAACGCCAATAAAATGGATCGGTAGTCCGAACTTCTGCGCGATGGCAACAAGAATGCCGCCGCGCGCGGTGCCGTCGAGCTTGGTCATGACCAGCCCGGTAACGCCGGCCACCTTGCCGAACGCCTCGACCTGCGACAGCGCGTTCTGGCCGACGGTGGCATCGAGCACCAGCAGCACCGCGTGCGGCGCCGCCGGGTCGACCTTGCGGATCACCCGCAGCATCTTCTCCAGCTCGCCCATCAGCTCGGCGCGATTCTGCAGGCGCCCGGCGGTGTCGATGATCGCCACATCGGCGGCGGTGGACTTCGCTGCATTGAACGCGTCGAAGGCGATGCCCGCGGAATCGGCGCCAGGCTCGCGGGCGATCACCGTGGCGCCGGTGCGCTGGCCCCAGATCTTGAGCTGGTCGATGGCCGCGGCACGGAAGGTGTCGCCGGCCGCCAGCACCACCTTGCGCCGCTCGGCGGCAAGCTTGGCGGCGAGCTTGCCGATCAGCGTGGTCTTGCCGGAGCCGTTGACGCCGACCACCAGGATGACGAACGGCCGGGCGCCCTCGATGCGCAACGGCTTCGCCACCGGCTCGAGGATTTTCGCGATCTCGGCCGCGATCACGCCCTTGAGCTGATCCGGGGTGATGTTCTGGTTGTACCAGCCCTGGGCGATGGTGTCGGCAACGCGCGCCGCCACGTCCATGCCGAGATCGGCACGGATCAGCGCCTCCTCGATCTCCTCGATGCGGGCGGGATCGAGCGGCCCTCGGCTGACCAGATCGGTGAGCGCGGTGCCCAGCGCCGACGAGGTGCGCTTCAGCCCTCCGGCCAGCCGCTTCCACCAGCCGCCGGCTTCGGACGCCCGGCCACCGTCGTCGCTGTTGTCATTCATGCGCGTCTACGCACTCCGAACGTCACCCCCGGGCTTGACCGGGGGTCCAACCACGGTCGAAACAGCGTTTGTTTCGAAGATGGCTGGCCGGGTCATAGGCGAGCGAAGCGACGCCGTCCACTGGACGGCTGTGCCCGGCCATGACAGGCAGGGATGATGTCACCGGAAGAGATGGGAAGCCGGCTGCTCTATCGCGACGGGCTGATGCTGGTCATCGACAAGCCCGCGGGCCTCGCCGTGCATCGCGGGCCCAAGGGCGGCGCCAGCCTGGAGGACTGGTTCGACGCGCTGCGCTTCGGCCTGCCGCGGCTGCCGGCGCTGGCGCATCGCCTCGACAAGGAAACCTCCGGCTGCCTGGTGCTCGGGCGGCACCGCAAGGCGCTGGCCGATCTCAACCTGCTGTTCCGGCATGGCAAGGTGCGCAAGACCTACTGGGCCGTCGTCGAAGGCGGGCCCGCCGAGCCGGAAGGCCGCATCGAGCTGCCGCTCGGCCGGCTCGACGACAGCCGTGGCTGGTGGATGAAGCACGATCCCAACGGCCTGCCGTCGCAATCGACCTGGCGCGTGCTGGGCCGCGCCGACGGTTTTTCCTGGCTGGCGCTCGAGCCGCTGACCGGCCGCACCCATCAGCTCCGTGTGCACTGCTGCGAGACCGGCTTCCCGGTGCTGGGCGACGACATCTACGGCACCGCGCCGCGGTTCGGCGGGCCGGGCCTCCACCTGCATGCACGCGAGATCGCCGTGCCGCTGTACAAGAATCGGCCTCCGGTCACGGTGACCGCGCCCGTGCCCGAACACATGAAAGAACGGCTCACAGCCTGCGGGTGGACGGGCGACGATGCGCGTGTCCCGGACGCGGTGCACCGCTGATCCGGGACCCGGTTTGTCAGATCAGTTCAAGAATAAGAACCGGGGTCCCGGGTCTCGCTTCGCTCGCCCGGGACACAGCGCAGTTCAGTAGATCGTCGCCTTCATGCGCTCGGGCGCGACCCGGTCATGCTCATCGCCGCCGATCGCCCCGCCGCTGATCTCGGCCAGGATCTTGCCCGCAGTGGGCAGCGTGGCGCGCTCGACCTGGATCGACGGGTCCCACAGCTTGGAGCGCACCAGCGCCTTGGCGCACTGGAAGAACACCTGCTCGACGGCGATCACCAGCACGCATTTCGGCGCCTTGCCCTGCATGGTGAAGCTCGCACACAGCTCGGGGTCGGCCGAGATGGTGGCGCGGCCCATCACCCGCACGGTCTCGCTGACGCCCGGTATAAGGAAGATCAGCGCCACGCGCGGATCGGTGATCAGGTTGCGCAGGCTGTCGATGCGATTGTTGCCGCGGCGCTCCGGGAGAATGACGGTGTGCTCGTCGACGACGCGGACGAAGCCCTTGGGATCGCCGCGCGGCGAGGCGTCGAGCCCCGTGGGTCCGCTGGTCGCCATCACGCAGAACGGCGATGCCTCGATCAACGCGCGATAGGCTGCGGTGATGCGGGTGGTCTCCTTGACGCGGGCCGGCGGATAAACCTCTTCGGGATAGAGCGCCTCGAGCTCGGCCAGAGTCGAGATGGTGTGCGGCTTGGAACCGTTCGCGGCCATGATTTCTGCTCCGTCCGGCAATCTTATCACGCCGCCAGCAATTGTCGCCCGTCGTGGGCGCCGATCCTGACTTGAAACAGCGCGCCGGGCTCGACGGGCGCGGCCAGCCGCACCGGGGTGAACTGCTCGGTGCGCGCCACGCTTGGCGATTCCGCGAGCACCTGCCGGCGCAGGCCGATCTCGCCGTCGAGATGGCGAGTGAGCGCCGCGGCGGCCTGCTCGCGCAATCGCCGGGCGCGATCCTTCACCACATCCCGCACCACCTGCGGCATGCGCGCGGCCGGTGTCCCCGGCCGCGGCGAGAACGGGAACACATGGACCGTCGTGAGCCCGCATTCGTCGATCAGGTCGAGCGAGCGCGCGAACATCTCCTCGGTCTCGGTCGGGAAGCCCGCGATGATGTCCGCGCCGAAGGCGATATCGGGGCGCAACCGCCGAACTCGTTCGCAGAACGCGATGGCGTCGGCGCGGCTGTGACGGCGCTTCATGCGCTTGAGGATCAGGTCGTCTCCGGCCTGCAGCGACAAGTGCAGATGCGGCATCAGCCGGGGCTCGGTGGCGAGGGCGTCCAGCAGCTCGGCATCGACCTCGACCGAATCGATCGACGACAGCCGCAGCCGCCAAAGCTCGGGCACCTGGCGCAGGATTCCCTTGACCAGCCGGCCGAGGCCGCCCGCATAGCTGGTGATGTCGACCCCGGTCAGCACGATCTCGCGGATGCCGGCGTCCACCACGCGGCGGGCCTGCGCCACCACGTCGGCGGCCGGCAGCGAACGCGAATTGCCGCGGCCGAACGGGATGATGCAGAAGGTGCAGCGGTGGTCGCAGCCGTTCTGCACCTGGAGGAAGGCGCGGGGGAGGCCCGTTCCGCCGGACCCGGGATGCGACGTCATGGTCCGTGCCGTCATGATGTCGCCGACCGAAACCCGGGGCGTGCGATCGAGTCCCTGCCACGCGGCGGGCGACAGCTTCTCCTCGTTGCCGAGCACGCGGTCGACCTCGGACATTTCCGCAAACGCCGCCGGTTCGGCCTGCGCCGCGCAGCCGGTCACGACGATGCGCGCCTGCGGGCGCTCGCGGCGAAGCCGGCGGACCGGGAAAG
>JADMIO010799977.1_pt1 | contig 40130 bp, 29 predicted proteins | sample 8958161 | NCBI WGS metagenome assembly JADMIO01 (sample SAMN16585339, study PRJNA669376) | soil metagenome | isolation source: Crop rotation soil | place: USA: Cullars Rotation, Alabama | collected 2011
CTTTCCGAGCCGAACGTGAGCAGCACCTTGCGCGGCCGACCGTCGAGCCGCACGAGAACCGGCCAGATCGCGAACACGACGCCCAGCGTTACCAGCAGGAACTGCAGCGAAGGCGGATATTTCGCCACGTTGAAGAACACCATGATGGCGCTTACCGTGTCCGGCTGCGTGTGCCATGAGCCCGCATCGCCGAACGGACCGGTTGCATCGGCACCGGATGGATTCCCGTAAAGGTTGAATCCACGCAGCACGAAGAACAACGCCAGCATCACCATCCCGACTACGGAGATGCTGCGATCGCGTCCGGGCGCGCTGGAATCGAAGAGCCCGCCCATGCCGTACCCCAACGCAGCAACCCCGATCCAGGGCAACAGCGGATAGGCGATCACGCCAATGGGCTGCCTCCCGGCCGTCAGCAGCCCTCCTTCGTGCAGAAACTGCCAGAGCACAGCCGAACTGCCCCAATCCTGCGGCCGGATGGGATCGAGCAGATTGTGACCGGCGATGATGACGACACCGATGAGCAGCACGAGGCGCTGCGGCAGCCACACGAGCAGCGCCAGGGCGATCATCGTCCAGCCGATCGCCCAGATCACCTGCAGGAAGAGCGGATAGGGAAACGCGAACGCCCACCCGAAATCCAGGAGAGTCACCTCCAGCACGATGAGCCAAAGACCGCGGGTGAAGAGAAATCGCGACAGGTGCGGAATCGTCTTGCCTCTGGATTTCTGCAGATGAGATGAGACGCCCACGAGCAGAATGAAGGTCGGTGCGCAAAGATGCGTCATCCAGCGGGTGAGATACAGCCAGCCGGTCGTTTGCGCAGGATCCAGCGTATTGATACCGAAAGAGTTGTGCAGGAAGTAGTCGCGCGCGTGGTCCAGCGCCATGAGCACGATGACCAGCCCGCGCAGGATGTCGATTTCGGCTAGCCGGCCGCTACTCGGCGCGGGCACCGCGGCATTCACTGTGGTGCGGCCTGCGCCGGCGCTACCCAGCCCATGACGGGGACGGTGCTGATGGAATTCTTCGGACTGCCCTCGATCACGCGGTCGCTATAGGAGACATACACGAGCACGTTTCGCTGCTTGTCGTAGAACCGGACGACGTGCAGCTCCTTGAAGAGCACGCTGCGATGCTCATCGAAAACCGTCTCGCCCTCTTCCAGCTTGCCGGCAAACTCGATCGGCCCGACCTGACGGCACGCGATGCTCGCATCGCTCGTATCCTCGGCAAAGCCGAGCCCCCCTTTGATTCCACCGGTGACGGCCCGGCTGATATGACAAGCGACACCCTTCACCTTCGGATCGTCGAAACCGTCGACCGCGATCTTGTCATTCGGGCCGAGCAGATGAAAATTCGTGCTCACCGACCCGGTAGTGCCGCGCTCGGGGCGGGTCCAGATCCAGATGACGAAGATGAGGATCGCGACGAAAATGATGCCGCCGATAGTGAGCAGGAACTGTTTCATGACGGCATTGTCGCCCACTCACGGGCGGAGTTCACCTGTTGGCGGAGCCACGCGACGCGGATTGCTGGTCTAGAAGTAGCTGGCGAGCCCTTCATCGATCGACCGCTTGCGCGCAAACCCGGAAACCCGCCGGGCAAGCTCATGCGTCGCTTCGTGAACCATGTAAGGGTGGCGCCGCCAGCGCGGGTACGCCGTTTGCAGTCAGCTCACATGGCCCAACCGGCTCTCCTCCTGTTTCCTCATCAGCTCTTCCGAAGCAACGCCGAACTCGCGCGCGACAAATCGATAGTGCTGGTCGAGGATGCGCTCTATTTCCGGCAGTACGCTTTCCACAAACAGAAACTGGTGCTGCATCGTGCGTCGATGCGCCGGCATGCGGCATTTCTCGAAGCGGCGGGCACGAGCGTCCTTCACATTGCTACCGAATCCGCGCCTTCGATGCGCGCGGTCGCAAAACGGATCGCCGGGCTCGAGCCCGCCGCAGTGCACTATATAGATCCGGTGGATGATTGGCTGGAACGTCGCCTCAAACGCGAAGCGAAGCGCGCGGGACTGGAGCTGGTACGCCATGAAACGCCGATGTTCCTGAACTCCGTCGGCGATCTGGAAGTATATTTTCGCGACCGACCTCGTATGTTCATGGCGGACTTCTATGCGGCGCAGCGCAGGCGCCGCGGAATTCTCATGCAGGGCAGGCGGCCTGCCGGCGGACGGTGGAGCTTCGACAGTGAAAATCGCAAACGGATGCCGAAGGATATTCAGCCACCCGTACCGTGGCGACCAGCTGCACGGGATCCGATCGTTGCCGAAGCAATGGAGTATGTGGACCGTAACTTCGCTTCCAATCCCGGGTCATCACAGGATTTCGCGTATCCGACGACGTACGAGAGTGCCGACCGCTGGCTGGATGACTTCATCGAGAAGCGCCTGCCGCACTTCGGGGACTACGAAGATGCGATCGTGGCGCGTGAATCGACGCTGTTTCACTCCATGCTGTCGCCGCTGCTCAACGTGGGACTGCTGACACCCGGACAGGTCCTCGATGCGGCGCTGGCGGCGAGGCACGTTCCGCTCAATTCCATGGAAGGTTTCGTCCGGCAGATCATGGGGTGGCGCGAGTTCGTGCGCGCGGCTTACATTCTTCACGGCCGCAGGCAGCGAACGGGCAATTTCTGGTGCCACCAGCGTGAGTTGCCGCGAGCCTTCTGGTGCGCGAAAACCGGTCTCGAACCGGCAGACGAGGTGATCGCGCGCGTGCTCAAGACCGCTTATGCACACCATATCGAGCGTCTGATGGTGCTTGGGAATCTGATGCAGCTCTGCGGCTTCAGCCCGGACGACGTCTATCGCTGGTTCATGGAGCTCTTCATCGATGCTTACGACTGGGTGATGGTACCGAACGTCTACGGCATGGCCCTCTATGCCGATGGCGGCCTCATCACCACCAAGCCATATCTGGGAGGCTCGAACTATTTGCGTAAGATGAGCGACTTTCCGCGCGGCGCATGGTGCCGGACATGGGACGCTCTCTTCTGGACGTTCCTCGCGAAGCATCGCCACGTGCTCGAGCAGAATCGACGCCTTGCCGTGCTCACCCGGCAACTGGACCGGATGCCGGAGGAAAAGCTTCGAGCACACCACGCGGAAGCGCGGAGATTCATCGGAGACCTCAGTGACAGGTGATCACGATGCGGTACGGGTTCGCGGTGCGCGCGAACACAATCTGAAGAACGTGGATGTCGACATCCCGCGTGATGCACTCGTGGTATTCACGGGCATTTCGGGTTCCGGCAAATCTTCGCTCGCATTCGGAACGCTGTACGCCGAAGCACAGCGGCGCTATTTCGAATCCGTTGCACCGTACGCGCGGCGCCTCATCGAGCAGGTGGGCGTTCCGGAGGTGGATTCGATCGACGGCCTGCCGCCTGCCATTGCGCTTCAACAACATCGCGGCAGCCCGACGACGCGGTCCTCCGTCGGCAGCGTCACCACGCTCTCGAACTCGCTGCGGCTGCTCTATTCCAGGGCCGGAACCTATCCGGCCCGCAAGGAAATGCTTCCCGCCGAGGCGTTTTCGCCGAACACGCCATCGGGCGCATGTCCACGATGTCATGGGCTCGGCCGCATCTACGATGCGACCGAAGAATCCATGGTGCCCGATGCCTCGCTCACCATTCGTGAGCGCGCAATCGCGGCTTGGCCGCCCGCATGGCACGGCCAGAACCTTCGCGACATCCTGGTCTCGATGGGCTACGACGTCGACCTTCCGTGGCGCGATCTGCCGCGGAAGACTCGCGACTGGATCCTGTTCACCGAGGAAACGCCGACCGTTCCCGTATACGCAGGTTACACACCTGCCGAGACTCGCCGCGCCTTGAAGCGCAAAGAGGAGCCGAGTTACCAGGGCACCTTCACCGGCGCGCGCCGCTATGTGCTGCAGACGTTCGCAAGCACTGAGAGCGCTCTCATCAAAAAGCGGGTCTCGAAATACCTGGTCAGCACAGACTGTCCGGTATGCCGCGGCAAGCGACTGCGACCGGAGGCTCTCGCGGTGAAGTTCGCGGGCTACGACATCAGCGCGATGTCTGCGCTGACGATCAAACGTGTCCGTGACGTGCTCACGCCGCACGCGCAGCCCGGCTCTGCCATGCCTGAGGAACGCAATCGGCTCCACCCTGAGCAGGCGATCGTGGCGCAGCGACTTGCAGCCGACGTCGTTTCGCGCATCGATGCCTTGCAGAGACTCGGCCTCGGTTACCTGACTCTCGATCGCATCACGCCCACGCTCTCGCCGGGCGAGCTCCAGCGGTTGCGGCTGGCCACGCAGATCCGATCCAATCTCTTCGGTGTCGTTTACGTTCTCGATGAGCCTTCCGCAGGCTTGCATCCAGCGGATACGGAGGCGCTGCTCGGTGCGCTCGAGGAATTGAAGACCGCCGGGAATACGGTGTTCGTCGTCGAGCATGAAGTCGAAGTGATCCGGCATGCGGACTGGATCGTGGATCTCGGGCCGGGCGCAGGCGCGCATGGTGGGGAGATCGTTTACAGCGGGCCTTTCGCGCCGCTCGCCCGTGAAAAGCGCTCGGTCACCTCGCAGTTCGTTTTCGGGCGTCGCGCTGTGCCGGCACGAAAGACGCGTTCGCCCCGGGGCTGGCTCGAAATGAGAGGCGTGGATCGCAACAACCTGCACGGCGTCGATGCCCGATTTCCGATCGGGGTGATGACCACCATCACCGGAATCTCCGGCTCGGGCAAATCCACCCTGGTGGGTCAGGTGCTCGTCGAGTTGCTGCTCGAAAAGCTCGGGCATGCGGCGGAACCGCATGAAGGCGAAGCACCGGAGCTGGAGAGCGTCGCACCGACGACACGCGGCGGGCGAATCTCGGCTGGCGGCGAGTTCGTCAAACGGCTGGTTCGCGTGGACCAGAAGCCGATCGGACGCACGCCGCGCTCGAATCTCGCGACGTACACCGGCCTGTTCGATGAGGTCAGAAAGCTTTTCGCACGCACGCCGGCCGCAAGAGCCCGCCACTACGACGCCGGCCGCTTTTCCTTCAATGTCGCCAAAGGTCGTTGCGAGACCTGCGAAGGAGAAGGGTTCGTCTGTGTGGAGCTGATCTTCCTGCCGAGCGTGTTCGCGCCCTGCCCCACCTGCCACGGCGCCCGATATAACCCGAAGACCCTCGAGATTCGCCATCGCGACAGGAACATCGCCGAAGTTCTTGCGATGACGGTCGATGAGGCGCGCGAGTTCTTCGCCGATGAACATTCAATCGCACGTGCGCTGACGGTTCTGCGAGAAGTCGGCGTGGGATATCTCCGGCTGGGTCAGCCTGCCACGGAGCTGTCCGGGGGCGAAGCTCAGCGCATCAAACTGGCCACGGAGCTGCAGCGCGTGCAGCGCGGCGATACGCTGTATGTGCTGGATGAGCCCACTACCGGCCTGCATCCCGCGGATGTGCAGAAACTCCTTACGCAGCTGCAGCAACTCGTCGATCAGGGGAGCACGGTGATCGTAGTCGAGCACGACCTGGATGTGATCCTGGCGAGCGATTGGATCATCGATCTTGGCCCGGGTGCCGGCGAAGACGGCGGCAGAATCGTTGCGTACGGAACACCCGAGGACATTGCGACACACGGGGAGAGCCGCACCGCGCCTTACGTTGCGCGGGCGATGGCGGAGCGGAGCCGCTCGCAGCGCTGAAAAGCTGCAGCAGCAGGGCCCCTGCCAGCACGGTGCACAGGAAGACCATCCGCGAACTCACGTACCGCTCCGGTGGTCGTTTACAATCGGCCTCAGGCTCGCCAACCCATCAAGAACAGACATGCAATATCTTCTGCTCGTTTACACGGACCCCGAGCTGCTCGATGCCGTGCCTACCGAGAAGTTCGACGGCGAGATGCGGCATTGCCTGCAGCATGCCGATGAGCTGCAAGGCAAAGGGACGCTGCTCGGCTTTCAGCAGCTCGAGCCGGCGCAGAGCGCCAAGTCCCTGCGGGTGCGCGCCGACAAGGCCATGGTCATGGACGGGCCGTTTGCGGAGACGAAGGAAGTCCTCATGGGATTCAATCTGATCGAGGCCGCTTCGATGGCGGAGGCCGTCAGGATCGCTCAGGAGTTTCCCTGGGCGCGGTATGGCTGCATCGAAGTTCGGCCGGTGCGCGATGTGGAGGCAGTGCGCCGGCGCGTAGGCGCGTGAGTTGAGTCACTCGGACGGCTGAGGACGCATGGCAGGCGTTCAGCCCGGCTGCGCCGCCTGTGCCGCCTTCGCGCCCGGCGGCACGTAATCGAAGATGAAATTGATGCGATCTTCCTTGCCCTTGTTCATCACGCTGTGGGTTTTCTGGTTGTTGATCTCATAGGCCTGGCCGACTTCGAGCTGGTATGGCCGGCCGTCGATCATGAAACGCACGCGCGGATTCGTGACGATGGGGACGTGAATGCGGTGCCCTGCCGCGAAGGAAGGATGCGAATCCCAGTGCGGCAGGATGCGGCCGCCCGCGAGCAGCTTCGCCGCCATGGCGCGAATGATCGTGCCGCCAGGCGGATACCAGTTGCGGATGATCTCGTGCATGACCGGCACGGCGAACGGAGACAAGCGCTCCCACCCCGGCTGACGGCTGACTTCGCATTCGGGCCAGCGATCCACATCGGCGAACAGCAGTACGATCGAGCGTGTCTGCTCGTGAACCTCGAAGCTCTTCTGGCGCTCGACGTTCTCGTCCCAGGCCGCCGCGTCGCAGGCGAGCACCGCATCCGCCAGGGACTGCATGTCCACTTTGCCGAAACAACGGATGGGAATGCCAATGTCCATGCAGCAAGCGTAAAGGCGGCGATGGGCGATGTGCAAATGCAGGCCACCCCGCCCGTCGAGCTTTCGAACTACTTACGTCTCCCCGAACTCGACAGCGAGCTCAGGCGCGCAGGCAGCTATCGATCAGGCGCTCGAACTCCGCGCCTCCGCGGATAGGGTCTGCCACCGGCATGCCCAGCCGTGCCGCCTCGCTCGCAAGCAATTTGCGAGCTTCGGGCTCCGACAGATGCGCCGTGTTGAGGCTGACTCCCGCGCAACGGATGGCAGGATTCGTGCGTCGACCGAGCAGCACATTGAGCTCGATGGTGTCCTGGATCGACGGCACAGGAAAGGCGGGCATGCCCAGCATGCTCTGGCGGCCAGGCTGATGACACACGACGATCACGTCCGGCTGGCTGCCGTGAAGGAGTCCGAGGGAAACAGCCGCATACGAAGGATGAAACAAGGATCCCTGCCCTTCCACCACGTCCCAGTGATCCGGCGCTGCATCCGGGCTCAGAATCTCCGCAGCGCCTGCCTCGAAATCGGCGACGACCGCATCCATCGGCATGCCGCGGCCGGCGATCATGATTCCGGTCTGGCCCGTCGCACGGAAATCCGCGTCGACGCCACGCGACTTGAACGCGCGCGCAATCGCAAGTGCCGTGTATTTCTTTCCGAGCGCGCAATCGGTTCCCACCGCGAGAAGACGTTTGCCGGAGCGCTTCCGTCCGGTTCCGATGGGGATATTTGGCGGCGGCACACGCACGTCGATGAGACGCCGCCCCAGCCTCGTGGCTGCGCTCTTGAGCTCCGGCGTACTTTCCAGCCGCGCATGCATGCCACTCACGATGTCGAGCCCTGCTTCGAGTGCTTCAATCAGCGAAGGCATCCAGCTGGGAACGATCCTGCCACCGATGTTGGCGACCCCGATGACCAAAGAGCGCGCTCCCTGTGCCTCCGCCTGCGCTGGCGTCAGGCGCGGCAAGCCCAACGTGACTGCATCGGGAGAGCAGGACAACTCTCCCACGCAGAGCTCGCGCGCCCAGTCTCTGAGTCCCAGCCCCGTCTTCGCAAAAGCTGGCTCGGTCACGTCGCCGAGAAACAGCAGATAGGGCTGCGGTAGCTCGAGCGCGCCCGCGGCAGAAGCCGCAGCCGTTTTGTTGGGCACGGCGTTCAGAAATTGAAGTCCATGCTGATGCCGAACGTGCGAGGCTGCAGGATGGCGTTGTCGATCTGGTACGGGACGTTGAAGCCGTCCACCGAAAGGCCACCCGCTACCACCGCTCGCTTGTCCGTCACGTTCTTCGCATACACACGGAGGACATGCGGGCCGAAGCTCATGTCGGCATTCAGATCCAGCACTTTGTAGGAATCCAGCACCGTGGCGAGGTTGTCTGCAGAGACGACCTGCGACCAGCGGTCACCGACGTAGCGGTAACCGCCGCCGACTCTCGTCTCGTGTTCTCCCGGCAGCATGAAGGTGTAGTCCGTCGTGATCGCGCCGCTCCACTTTGGCACCAGCGGCAATTGAGCACCGAGCACGTTGTCGATTCCTTCGGGATTGGAAGTGAGCTTCGAGCGCGTGTACGCCGCGTTGATGCCCACGCGCCAGTGATCGGTCGGCCGGAGATTCGATTCGAACTCGAACCCCTTGCTGGTCGCATCGCCCGCGTTGGAGAGCGCGCTGACACCACCAAAGGCCTGCGTCTGCTGAATCTTTTTCCAGTCGATGTAGAAGTAGCTGAGATTCACCAGGGCGCGCCGATCCGCAAACTCTGATTTGATGCCCGCTTCGTAGTTGGTGAGCTTGTCCGCATTCACCTGTGGCGGCACGCCGGGCAGGAATACGTTGGGCCCGCCCGGCCGATAGCCGCTGGCCACGCGCAGGTAGACCATCGTGTCGTCGTTCAAGTGCAGGCGCGGGCTGATCGCATAGGTCCACACGTCTTCGCTGGAGCTGCCCGGCACGTTCGCCACCGGCAGGATCGCGCCGCCGCTGATCTGCCGGAACGTCTGCTTGTTCTTCGCCCAGCGCAGGCCGGCGGTCACGTCGAAGCGCTCGTCGATCTTGAAGGTCGCGTTGCCGAATCCCGCGTATTCCTTGTAATGCGTCGGCAGCGCTGCGAACACGAAGAGCGGATCGAATATCGGGATGGTGTTGCCGTCGAAGTCGAACGCGAAGGAATCCTGCGTGTTCTTGCTCTTCTCGTCCGTGTAGAACGCGCCGATCATCCACTCGAGAGCACCTTCGCTCTTGGAGGTCAGACGAAATTCCTGCGTGTACTTCTTGAGGTCGAGACCGAGGCGGAAGTCGTTGTAGCCCGCCGGTATCCCGAAGAGCGGATAGAGCACACCGAAGACGAAAGTCGCATCGGTGCGTTGCACGGTATGCGCCTTCGAGTAACTCGACGCCGAAGTGAAATCGCCCCAGCCGGTGTCCAGGCCGAGAGTCGCAGAGTAGTAATCCACCTTCTTCTCGAAAGGCTGATCCAAAGCGTGGCAATCGATCTGATCGCCGAGCTGACCGCAGCCGTTAGGCAGAGGAACGCCGGGGATCTGCACGGTCTCGAAACCCTTGTCGTCCGACTTGGTTCTCTGCCACATGCCTCCGAGCTTCACGGAGAACACATCCGAGGCTTTCCACAGGAAAGCCGCGCGACCGCCATACTGGTCGAGATCGTTCTCGTTGCTGTCGCCGCCGGCATAGGCGTTGCTGATGTACCCGGGGGTCTTTTGCTTGTATGCGCTGAAACGCATGGCGGTGGTTTCACCGATCGGCATGTTGACGGCACCGCGCGCGCCCCAGCCGACGCTTCCACCGGCACCCTTGACCGTCAGGCCTTCGACTCCGGCCTGTGCCTTGAAGGCCCCGGGATCCGCATCCTTCAACACGTATTTGAGCAGGCCACCCATGGTGCTTGCGCCATACAACGTGCCCTGCGGGCCGCGCAATACTTCGACGCGCTCGACGTCGTAAGGCATGAGGTCCAGGGTGAACTCGATCGCGCGTGCGTAGTTGGAGCTGGCCCCCAGCGGCGTATCGTCCACGTAGGTGCCGACGACCGCACCTGGCCCGACTCCGGCGATACCGCGTAGCGTCACCGTCGTTTGACCGGGAGATCCGGCACCACTGACGTTGAATCCGGGAAGGTAGGCCCCGATGTCCGCGAGCTGCGTGACATGAAGACGTTGCAGCGTCTCGCCTCCAAGTACGCTCACCGATGCAGGCACCTCCTGGATGTTTTCCGCGCGTTTCTGTGCGGTGACCACGACTTCCTCGAGCGAGGTCGTTTCGTCCTCCGCGTGAGCCAGACTGGCGGTGAAAAGAATGGCGGCGCCCGCCGCCACTGTGCGAGTGAGTCTTTTGCTTTCGCTCATGGTCGTCGCCTCCCCGGTTGGGTTGTTTGGTTTCAAGGTACTGGCCTCAGGTCCAGGTGGCGCCGAGCAGGCGCCGGAAGTTGCCGCCGAGCACGGCGGCGATGTTGTCATCCGAATAGCCGCGCTTGATCAGGGCTTCGGTCAGGTCGAAAGTCTTCTTCGGATGGTCGAAGCCGTCGGTGTCGATCTTGTCGCGGAACGCATAGCTAGACTTGTACGCCGCTTTGAGCTGTTTGTACTGCTCCGGATTCATGTCGTCGTAGCCGTTGAGATCGGAATCCGAGCCGATGCCGACGTGCTCTATGCCCACGAGCTTCACCACATGATCGATGTGGTCCACGATGTGCTCGACGGTCGTCGGCTCCTTGTCGCGCACGAAATTGCGCACGCCGGTGATGCCCATCACGCCACCCTTGGCAGCGAGCTTCTGGATCGCCTCATCGGTCTTCAGGCGCGGATGGTTGTTGAGCGCGCGACAATTCGAGTGAGTGAACGCAATTGGCTTCGGTGAGAGCTCGACGGCATCGAGAGTCGTACGATCGCCGCTGTGCGAGACATCTACCAGCATGCCGGTCTCGTTCATCGCCTTGATGATCTCCACCCCGAAATCGCTGATACCGCCGTCGACCCGTTCCGTGCTGCCGCTGCCGAGCCAGTTCTGACTGTTGTACGTGAGCTGCGCACAACGCAAGCCGAGCTGATAGAACTTCTTGACGTCCTTCGGATCGCGGAATTGGTCTGCATTCTGCAGGCCCATGATGACGGCGATCTTGCCCTGCGCCTTCGCCTGATCCAGATCCGAAGCGCGCCCGACGAGCGAATAAAGCTGCGAGTTGCGTCCCGCATAGCCCTGCCACGCGGCCAGGAACTCCAGAGCGTCGTCGTACGCAGTCGGCCCGCCGACCCCGACCGAATTGTGGAAACCCGTGATTCCGCAACCGCGGAACATCTCGATTTCCTTGTCACTCGCTGGAAGAGCGAACGCCTCGGGAGTGAAATCCAGCTTGAGCGGCGCGAGCATGTCGATGACGAGCGAGCGCTGCACGAGCTTCACGGCACGCGCCGAATATTTCTGCGGCGTGGCCGCATGCACCTGATAGCGGCCCAGATTGAGCATGGGCGCGACGGCGCTCGCAACGCCCAAGCCGGCAGCGGCCTTCAGCATCCTGCGGCGGGTCAGGTTGCGTCGATGTGTGGGGTCGATCATTTCACCTCTCCTCAGTAATTCACATCGAACGCGATGAGATTGAATTGCCAGGCGACCCACAACGCAATCAGCAGAGCCACCGCGAGAATCACCGCCCACAGTTTCGCGTACCAGCTGCGCCGGCTGCTGAGGACGGTGCGTGCGTTCCACACACCAACTATGGCTCCGCCGATGAACACCACCAACGAAAGGATCTGCAGTATCCAGATGATCCAGTCGTTCTTCGGCTGCAGCAGCGCAAGATTGCCGAACATCGAGATGATCGTGAATCCCCAGACGCCCAGCAGCACGACGGCCGCAGCCGACGCGATGCGAACCCAGCGGTGCGTCTTGGCATCGGTGCCACTCAGGACATACGGGGCACGGTAGTGGCGCCTCGTGAGCGCGCTCACCGGCCATGCCAGTGCCGTTAGGAGCATCGCGACGATGGCGAGCACGAGCGCGGGCATCAGCCAGCCACTCGATTTCGAGAACGACTCCCGGTCGAACATCATGAAGGGAGAGATCTCGCCGAAGCTGAAACGGGTGACCTTGCCGTCCTCGACCTTTGCGGACAGCAGCTGCTTGCCGTCCACCTGCCGCCAGACGAACGGCGCGATCTCGCGCCATTTGGTGGGAGCTCCCGAAAGATCGTTGGCCATGGAAACGCTGATGGTGTTGTCCTCGTTCACGCCGACCTTGGCGGCACCGAAGAGATTCAGGAAGCTGATGAAGCTCGAGTCGGCGCGACGCGAGTTCGCATAGCGACCCGCGATCATCTTCGCGTGCTGCGCGACTGTGGCCGCATCGACGTTGCCTTCCGGCGCCGGGCCCGGCAGGTAGCGATCGGCGAACTGCTCCAGGAGTTGAGTGCGAACGCCCCCCACTCCGCCTTCTTTGCCGGCGCTGTTGCAGGAGATGAAAATGCCGACGCCATCGTCGATGAACAGGTTGAGATCGCTATGGAACCACTGCGTGTCGCCGCCGTGGCTGATGATGCGGTGTCCGCCGTAATCCGATTCGTAGAATCCCAGCAGCATGCGGTGAACGCGCGGCAGGATCGTGAGCGCCGTGGTGTGCATCTCCTTCGCCGTCTCGGGCTTGAGGATCTGCTTGTCACCGTATCGTCCGTCCTGCAGATGGGCAATCATGAAATGCGCCATGTTCTCGCCTGAGGCCGCGAGACTGCCCGCTGGTGCGGGACCGACGATCTCATAGGGTTTCTCGGGAAGCGAGGCCTGAGCGTAGCCCTTCGACATGAACGGCTTCAGCCGCGCCGGCAACGGCTGGCGGAAGGAGGCGTAGTGCATGTCGAGCGGCTCGAAGAGATGAGAATCTATGTAGTCGTCGAATGACATGCCGGATGTACGCGCCACGATGTAACCGGCAAGCGCCGTCGCGTAGTTCGAGTACGCGGGAGTGGTGCCGGGAGCGAAGATACGCGTGGGCACCCAACGTTTGAGATGCGCGTCCAGTGCAGGCACGCCATCTTTCTCCTCACCCATGATGCCCTTCGGCTGCTCTTCGAACCCGGCGGTATGCGTCATGATGTTGCGCAGCGTCACCGGCTTGCCATCGCGCTCCGGGATCTTGAAATCGATGTACTTGTTGACGTCGGTATCCAGATCGAGCTTGCCCTGCTCGACGAGCTGCATCACCGCGGTCCACGTAAAGAGCTTGGAGACGGAGCCGGGCCGGAACAGCGTCTTGTCCGGATCGACCGGCGTGTGGGTCTTTACGTCCGAATAGCCATAGCCTTTCTTCAGAAGGATCTGACCGTCCTTGACGATCACGACGACTGCGCCTGCGATGTCCTCGCGCGGCAGAGCGTAGGACATGAACCCATCGAGCCAGGCTTCGGCATCGGCATGTGTGAGGCGGGACTGGTCCGGGCCCACAGCCGTCGTTGCCGCTGGCGGAGTTGGCTGGGCAGGTGCGGCCGGTTTCAAATCCTGAGCGTTGCAACGCCCAGCCAAGGTCAATGCCAGGGCCGCGAGAACGGCCGGGAGGATCGAGCGCATGTGAGGCTCCCCTTCTTTTAATTCAGCCGGAAGCGCACGCGCGGATCCGGTCCTGCGCGCATGGTAATCGCATTCCGCAAAACCGCAACAAAATTTGCAACTGTGTTGCAGTAAGTGCAACTCGGGCGCTGCCGGCGTTGCGTGGACCCTACAAAACCAAACAAAATCGCGGCGTCGACTACCCCTCGGTGTCTGATCTAGGGACGGCGGCCGCAGTCCAGCCGAACGGCCAGACCTCGAGACCATGGATGGCATTTCGCACGTCGTAAGTGAGGGTCGCCATACGACCTTGGGCGCCCGGAGCTAAATCGTGCAGCGTGATGGTGGAAGGTGAGGATCCGGCCGCAATCGTGCTCTCGTTGACGACGCATAGCCCGCGGGCGAAGGCCTGCCGCGCGAGCCTTGCATCGATTGCATCTACATGTGTGAGAGTACCCGGGGCATATCTCGGTACCGGGAAAACTCGCTGCTCGCTACGCGAAGCGAAGCGCACCAGGTCCGATTGCGTGTCATTGAAAAGCACGCCCTCGCGCCACGGGCGCGCATTGTGCACTCCCATCGGCAATGTGGCCCAGACGCGCAGCTCGCGACCGTTGAATAGAATGAGACTGCCGGTTCTCAAACCGCTGATGAACATGCCGCCGCTCTCGCAATGCACGTTGTTGAGATGCAGGAGATTCGCCTGCGGTGGCCCCTGACCGAGCTCAGGATCGAACGTCTGACCGCGGAACCCGCCCTCCTCCGCGCGAACGTGCAGCCCCCACGCGAAGCTCCTTCGATCGAGGTCGAAGCCGAGAATCGAGTCGAACCCCGTCGAAGTCAGGAAGAGCGTGCGCTCATGCCGGAAGATCTCGTGGCAATGCTTGAGATGAGCATTGCGCCACGAGCCCAGCAGACGGAACTGCGGAGTGTAGGCGAAGAGCTCGTCGCTGGCGGCGATATAGACCGTCTCACCATCGAACGCGATGCCGCGCAGTCCGCGATCCCAGCCGCGGCCCTGCCAGTCGATACTCATCGTGTTCCAGTCGAGCACCTGCAGCGCGCGGTCGCCGCCGAAGTCCACGAGATAGACGCCGCCGTGGCTCTGCCCCTGGCGGCTGCCGCGTACGACCGAAGTTGCGACGAGAATGGTCAGTGCTGTATCAGAAGTCGTACCGAAGGCTGATGCCTATGGTCCGCGGGTTGTTGATCGAGATGCGCGGCGCCTTCCAGCGGTTGCTGATGAAGATATCCGCGCGCTCGTCCCAGAGGTTGTTCGCGAAGACTGACGCGCTCCAGTGCTCGCCTTCGAGTCCGAAGCGCAGGTCACCCGTCTGATAGGCGTCCTGTTTCTGCGGCGGGTTGCCGGAAACGATCGACTCGATGCCCGGCAGGGAATTGATGGACGACCCGACGTACGAATAATCGAATCGCGCGAAGGGCTGAGAGCCCCAGAGGTGCTGCTGCGGTCGGAATTCAACGCCCATCGAAACGGTCTTCTTCGGTGTGAGTGGCAAACGCGCGCCCTTGGTGACCGGGAACGGGTAAATGGTGCCCTCATCGTCGACGACCGTGAAGATGGTGGACTTGGCGACCTTCGCGTCGTTGTATGAGAACGCGCCCTCGAGCTGCCACTCGGGAGTGAGTGTGAAAGCGAGATCCCCTTCGACACCCTTGATCTCGGCGCTCGGCAGGTTGACGAATCCGAGCTGGAACACCGATGGCTGCGGATCCTCGATCTGCACGGCGATGTCGTCCCACTTCATGTAGTACGTGGCGAGATTGAGGCGCAGGCGCCGATCCAGCCACATCGTCTTCGCACCGAGCTCGTAGTTGGCGAGCGTGTCGGACTTGTAATCCCTGGGCAGGGCCGATGCCGGCTTGAGCGGATTGCTGCCGCCGACCCGGAATCCTTCCGAGTAGGTGGCGTAGATCATGCGGTCGCGATCGAACTTGTACTGCAGATTGAGCTTCCAGACGGTGCCGTTCTCGCTCGTGTCCTGTCTGCCGTTGAGGGCGGTGAGGCCGGTGTATCCGGCTGGCGCTTCCTGGATCTGCGCGAACTTGCGCGTGTAGTCGAAATAGCGACCGCCCGCGGTGATCTTGAAATTCTCGGTGAGATCGAACGAGAGCTCGCCGAACACCGCCTTCTGCTTGAGCTCGGTGTCGTAGCGGCCGAGAAACCAGGTGTCGTTGTTGGGGTCGAGCGGATTGCCGCTCAGGTAATTGACTTCGAGATTGTTGAAGTACTCGAACGCCGGCGTTTGGCCATAGCCTTCGACGAAGCTGTCGAAGTCGGTCTTGCTCTTCTCGTCGCTGTAGAACACGCCGCCGATCCAGCCCCAGCGGCCTGAGTCCGGCTTGGAGGCGAGACGTGCTTCGAAATTGAGGATGTGCGGCCGCTCGTGATTCGTAGCGAACCCCCGCGGATCGCCGCCGAAGTCGTAGGCCAGGTAGCCCGTGTCGATGGCGATCTGGTTGAAAGCGGACTCGTAGGCAGTCGCGTCTGCCTGGTAGCGGAAGTCGCGATCGAAATAGGAGGTGCTCACCGTCGCATCGGCGAACGGCAGCGCGGCGTTCAAGGTGAGCGCGAGCTGATACCACTTGTCATGGAGCGATTCATTGGAGAAACGCACCTGCTCGAGATCACCCGCACCCAGGTTCACATCCCCGTGGCCATGCGCCCGGGTGTTCTGAAAGATGGCCGAGAGCGTTGCATCGAGGTTCTCCGAGGCATCCCAGCGTAACGCCGCGCGACCGCCGTCCGTCTTCGTCTTATTGATGTTGTTTCTGGCGACATCGGCATTCGTGAACGGATTGACGTGGAGCGGACCAGGGTTCTCGGCGAGCACGTTGTCGATGAAACCCGCATCCTCCGTGGTGAAGCCCACCAGCCTCAGGGTGAGGTTGTCCGGGACCACGGGCACATTGACCATCGCGCTCACGTCGTGACTGAAATCTCCGCCGCGTATCTTCGAGAATTCCGCGTCGGCCCACGAAGAGAAGCCCGATTTGTCCGGCTTGTTGGTGATGACGCGCAGCGTGCCCGACTGCGAGCTCGCCCCATAGAGCGTGCCCTGGGGCCCGCGCAACGCCTCGATGCGCTCGATGTCGATGAACCGCGGATCAGGATTGCGGCCGCTCTGTGTGATCGCCTGCTCATCCAGATAAAGACCGGAGGACGACACCGAGCCGAACTGCACACCGGAGCTCGCGACGCCGCGAAAGATGATGCTCGTGCCACCCGGCTCGACCTCCGAGATGGAAAGGCCCGGCACCATCTTCACCAGATCCCCTAGCTGTTGCAGCCCGCGTGTGGCGATCGCATTCGAATCGATTGCCGTGATGGATTCAGGCACGTCCTGCAAACGCTCCGACCGTCGCGTTGCCGTGACGATGACCTCGTTGAGCGCACCCTCCGGCTCCGGCTCGGGAGCGGGCGCCGCGGTTTGATCAGCGGGCGCTGATTGCGGTGTTTGCGCTGACGCCACACCTGCCATTGCGAGAATGGCCGAGACCGCCGCGGCGACCTCAGGTGAACACGCGCCTCGATATCTACGCTTCGGGCTAGTCATGAATCACCTCGAGTTGTCCTGTTGATAGTACCCAGAGCTCACGGCTTACGGCAATGCGCGGATCTTGCCCGCGGCTGTGCCATCCATCCCACGCATCGTCGCCACGTACCATTCGAGAAAACGTCGCGTGAAATCTTCCATCGGCGAGAGCGGTCCCGGCCGGTAGAAACGCGAATCGACACCGGCCTGGTTGCGCTCGATGATGGTCTTGTCCGCGATGGTGGTGACGTCCCAGAGCCATTTCAGCTCGGCTGTATCGTAGTCTTTGCCCTCGACGGCCGAGCCGTTCACCAGCCAGGTGATCTCGCAATCCGTTTCGTGTAGCGCGCGCGGCGTGAATCGATACAGCACCACGTGGTCGCAATAAGCGAGACCGAACGTCATCGGTCCCAGGTGCAGATCCGTTGTGCCGCCATCGTAGTCTTTGATGCTGCCCATCAATGGCGCGACGGGCGCGCCAGTGCGGCTTCCTGTCTTGTGGCCTCGCATCAGCGGATAGCGCTCATAGCCACGATCCGTACCCAATGGTCCCGCATCCAGCCACGACTTGCGCACCTCGTGCATCGTAAGGCCGGCCGCGACGGTGCGCGCGTTGACGTCTTCCATCATCACCGCTTGCTCCGCATAAGGCACTGCGCGGCCATGACCCACCGTGTATTCGGGATGCGCGGGCGCACAGTGATAGCACTCGCAGTAATTCTCCACCGCGAGCTTCCAGTTGCTGCGGATCGGATAGTTGCGACGATACGCCACTTTGGCGCGGTCGAGCTGGTATGGCGCAAGCGGCTCCGCGAGGTCGCGCTCGATGGGGTCGAAGGCCACGGGATTCGGGTCGAAGTTGATGAAGATCATGCCTGCGAAAACTCGCGTATGCAGACGCGTAAGTCCGTAGCGCGATTTGTCGAATCCCTCGGGCGTGTGCGCGGCCGCGCGCAATGAGCCATCCAGACCATACGTCCAGCCGTGGTAGCGGCAAGTCAGGCGCGCTTCGTGGCCCTGGGCTTCGTCGCAAATACGTGAGCCGCGATGGCGGCAAACGTTGAGCAGCGCGTTGATCTTTCCTTCGCCGTCACGCACCACGATGACGGACTCACCGGCCATCTCGAAGAGGAAGTAATCCCCGCGCTCGGGAATCTGGCTCTGGTGACCGACCTGGAGCCACGACTTCATGAAGATGGCGCGGATCTCGAGCTCGTAGACTACGGGATCGCGGTAGACGATACCCGGCAGTGAATAGCCGCTGCGGTACTCGTCCAGTGCGTTCTTCAGGTTGGCGTTCATGTTCCTGCTCCTCCTGCTGCGACTCACGCCGACTCGGGCCGGCGCCTGCTGGTGATGGTGGCCGCCGTCGCGACTGCCACGGCTACCAGCGCGATGATGATGGTTGTGATGGCATTGATGTCCGGCGTCACCCCGAGGCGCACTTTAGCGAAGATCAGCATCGGAAGCGTGGTGGCGCCGGGGCCCGAGACGAAGCTCGAGATCACCAGATCGTCGAGCGAGAGCGCAAACGCCAGCAGCCAGCCCGAAACGAGCGCGGGCAGGAGCATCGGCACCGTGATGTCGAAGAAGACGGCGACCGGCCTGCCACCCAGATCCATGGCGGCCTCTTCGAGCGTCTCGTCCATGGCGGCGAGCCTCGAGCGCACGACCACGACCACGTACGCCATCGAAAAAGTGATGTGCGCTATGGTGATCGTGGTCGCGCCACGCGACATCGGCCAACCGATGAGATTCGCCATCGAGATGAACAGGAACAACAGCGACAGTCCTGTGATTATCTCTGGCATCACGAGCGGCGCGGTGATCATGCCACTCAGCAGGATACGACCCCGCAACCGATTCACACGCTGCAAGGCAAGAGCGATGACTGCACCGAGTGCAGTTGCGAACGTAGCGCTCAGTATCGCGATGCGGAAGCTCAGGAACGCTGCACTCAGCAGCTCGCGATCTTCGAGCAGGCCCGTGTACCACCGCAACGAGAATCCGCCCCACAGGGTGACCAGCCGCGAAGCGTTGAACGAGTAGATCACCACCGAGACGATGGGCACGTACAGCAGCGCGTAGCCGAACGCAGTGAGGGAGACGAGCAGTAACGAGCGCTGCTTCACCTGCCCGCCTCCTGCTCGCGATTCTGGATGTGCTGGAACCAGAGTATGGGAGCGATGAGCAAGAGCAGCAGGACCACGGACACGGCCGACGCCACCGGCCAGTCGCGGTTGCTGAAGAACTCATCCCACAGAACGCGACCGATCATCAGGGTATCGGCGCCACCGAGCAGCGCCGGTATGGTGAACTCGCCGACTGCTGGAATGAACACCAGCAGGCATCCGCCGATGATGCCCGGTATCGAGAGCGGCAGCGTGACATCCACGAACGCCTGCCAGCGGCGCGCGCCGAGATCCGCCGCTGCATCGAGCAGGTCGAGATTCAACCGCTCGAGATTGGCGTAGAGCGGCAGAATCATGAACGGCAGATAGGAATACACGATGCCCAGATACACCGCGAAATCGTTGTAGAGCAGCGGGAGCGGCCGATCGATGAGCCCAACGCTCATGAGGACATGATTGATCACGCCGCGGTTACCCAGAAGGCCGATCCAGGCGTAGACGCGCAGGAGGAAAGAGATCCAGAACGGCAGCACTACGGCGAGCAGCAGCACCTGCCGGCGTCCGGGCGCCTGCCGCGCGATGAAGTAGGCCATGGGATAGCCGAGCAGGAGGCAAAGCATGGTCCCGATGGCGGCCATCTTCAGCGATTCGAGATAGATGATGCCGTAGTAGCCATCCTCGAAGAGAAAGGCGTAGTTCTCGAAAGTGGCGCGCAGCCCGCGAAAGCCCTGCTCGCCCCATTCGATCAGCGAGGTGAAAGGCGGCTGGGCGACGATTGGCTCGGCGATGCTGATCTTCAAGATGATCAGGAACGGCGCGAGGAAGAAGAGCAGCAGCCAGACGTACGGCACGAGCACCGAGCGCCGCAGCCAGCGTTTGTTGTCGCGATCGTCATTCGTGGCGGTGGTCATGAGCGCAGCAGGATCGTGCTCGCGACTTCCCAGGATAGATACACCTCATCGTCCCACTCCACGGTGAGGCTGGCAGAGCGCTTCAGGTTCTGCGCGCTCACCTGCAGGATGGCACCACTCTGCAGACGCACGCGATAGAGCGACTGATCGCCGAAGTAGCCGAGGTCGCGCACGATGCCCTTGACCACGTTGCGATTGCTCGGATCGGGTGCTTCTCGGCTGATTCGGATCTTCTCGGGCCGCACGGCGACCGAGATCGCCTCTCCCGAAGCCAGGGGCTCATCGCAGAGAACGACAAGGTCCGCATGCACCGCATCGCAACGCAAGGTCACACGCGTGCCCTCGACACTCGTAACGCGCCCTTCCAGCAGATTGATGTTGCCGACGAAACTTGCGACGTGACGGTTCGCGGGAAATTCGTAAACCTCACCGGGTGTGCCGACCTGAGCGATGCGGCCTTCGGCCATCACGGCGACACGGCTCGCGAGCACCATCGCCTCGTCCTGATCATGCGTGACGACGACGAACGTCGTTCCCAGCTTGTACTGGATATTGGCGAGCTCGAACTGCGTGTGCTCGCGCAGTTTCTTGTCCAACGCGGCGAGCGGCTCATCGAGCAGCAGCAGCTTCGGTCGCTTGACGAGTGCGCGCGCCAGAGCGACACGCTGCTGCTGTCCGCCGGACAACTTGTCGGGCTTGCGCCCGGCCATGGACTCGAGCTTCACGAGCGCCAGCATCTCCGCGACGCGCTGTTTGATCTCGGGCGCCGGTACCCGCTCTTTCTTCAAGCCATAGGCGACATTCTGCTCCACCGTCATGTGCGGGAACAGCGCATAGGACTGGAACATGAGGTTCACCGGCCGCTCATAGGGCGGCGCCTCGGTCATGTCGATGCCATCGATGAAAATCTGGCCGGACGTCGGCTGCTCGAAGCCCGCGAGCATGCGCAGGAGCGTCGTCTTGCCGCAGCCCGAGCTGCCGAGGATCGCGAACAGTTCGCCTCGCATGATGTCGAGCGACACCCGATCGACGGCCGTGACGTTGCCGAACCGCTTGGAGACGTCGCGGATCTGCACCAATGCCGAAGGCGCACCTTCGCTCACAGACCCGTCTTCACGCGAGACCACAGGCGGGACCTGGCTCGCTCCTCTTTCGGGCTGCGTATGACACCTCTGTACAGCTTGGACCGGACTTCGTCCGGCGGATAAACCGAGGGATTGTCGCGAACCTCTGGCATCACGAGCGGCAACGCCGCGGTGTTCGCAGCGGCGTAGCGCGTTTCGTCGCTGATGGCGGCGATGACCCGGGGCCGCAGCAGATAATTCAGGAACAGATGAGCATTGTCCGGATGCGGCGCATCGGCCGGGATGAACCATAGATCGAACCAGGCCAGCGCGCCTTCGCGCGGAACGGTGTACGCCAGCTGCACGGGCTTGCCCACCTCTTTGGCTCTGTGCATCGCCTGAGCATAGTCGCCGGACCAGCTCATGGCGATGCAGACTTCCTCGTTGGGAAGATCGATGAGCATCTTCGCGGAACTGAAGTAGCGCACGTAGGGGCGCACTGCCTTCAGCAGCTTCTCGACGTCGGCCAGATCCTTCGGATCGAGACTGTTGGGATCGCGGCCGAGATACACCATCGCCATGGGAATGACGTCGGTCGGCTCGTCCAGGAAGCTCACGCCACAGTCGGCGAAATGCTTGAGGATCTCGGGCTTGAAGATCATGTCCCCGCTCGCGACCGGCGCATCCGGCATGCGTTCATGGATCATCCGCACGTTGTAGGTGAAGCCCGTGGTGCCCCACAGATAGGGCACACCGTAGCGGTGACCGGGGTCGGAGCTCTCCAGCGTCTTCAGCACCCACGGATCGAGGTTGTGCCAGTTGGTGAGACGAGATTTGTCGAGCGGCCGGTAGACGCCGATCGGAATGAGCCGCGCCGAATAGCGCTCTGCGTGAACGACGACATCGTAGCCCGTCCGGCCGGCGAGCAGGCGCGCCTCGGCCATCTCGGTGGAATCGTAGGTGTCGAAATTCACCTTGATTCCGTATTCCCTGGCGAAATCGCGGATGGTGTTCGGCGCCACGTAATCGGGCCACGAGAACACGTTCAACACCCGCGGCTCGGCACCTTCTGCGGCGGTGCAGGCCATCACCAATGCAGCGAGCAGTAGCGCCAGCGCCTTCACCACCTACATTCCTTCGAGCCCGCGCTTGAGCAGTGCACGCGCGATGATGAGCCGCTGAATCTCACTCGTGCCTTCCCAGATGCGATCCACACGCAACTCGCGGAAGAATCGCTCGACGGCCGTCTCACGCATGTAGCCACGCCCGCCGAAGATCTGCAGCACGCGATCTGCAACTTTGTTTGCCATCTCGGAAGCATGGAGCTTCGCTACGGAGCAGCGCGCATGCAGCGACTTGAGATCCTCGCGACGATCGTGCGCTTCGGCGGCCTCGAAGGTGATGAGCCTCGCCGCCCAGAGCTCCGTGACGCTGTCTGCGAGCATGGCCTGGACCATCTGCTTTTCCGCCAGCGGCTCGCCGCCGATCATCCGCTGACTCGCAAATTCCGTCGCTTCCTCGATGAGCCGGCCGGCGGCGCCACAACAGCGCGCGGCGATCATGAGCCGCTCGCGCCGGAACCAGCTGTGAGAATACTGCATGCCGTCGCCTTCCGTGCCCAGGCGCGCAGTTTCCGGCACCACCACGTCGAAACGGTACGTCGGATGGTGATCGCTGAAGGTGTGGCTGAAGAGCGGCGAGCGCAGGATCTCGATTCCGGGCGTGCCCTGGTCCACGAAGAACAGGCAGTCCGTGCCCGCATGGGGACCTTCGGCCAGCCTCGCCTGAACGATGAAATAGTCCGCATGATTCGCGCTCGTCACGAACCATTTCTCACCGCTGATCCGGTAGCCTTCCGGGCAGCGTTTCGCAGTGGTCTCGATCTGAACGTCGGAGCCGGAGCCGCTCTCGGTGATGGCGTAGCACTCCTTGCGCTTGCCGGTCATGAGCGGGAGTACGTAGCGCTCGAGCTGCTCCTTGCTGCAGGCCTCGAACATCCAGCGATGTGGCTCCGAAAAGCACCAGCAGAGCGCATTGGTCACGCGTCCCAGCTGTTCCCAAGCCGCAACCTGATCCACCACGCGCGCATCGTGCCCACCGTGCTTCGCCGGGACATCCATGGCGCTCAAACCAAGCTCGATGGCGAGCTGCTTGTGTCGCGCCTTCACCTCGGGAGGCAGCTTGCCTTCATGCAGCTCCGCTTCGACTTCCCAGGGAATCAGCTCCTCGTTGGCGAATCGGGCGGCGCGATCGCGCCAGCTGCGAGCCTGCTCGTCGAGCATGATGCGCATGAATGATTACCTCGTGCTGGCAGCGAGCGGCTGGCGGAAATGCCGGGGAAAGACATCCGCGAGATAGGAAAGCGTGATCCGGCGCGCGAGATCGCGCGTCATCGACTCTGGACGCACGAGAAGATCGAGCCACAAGCCGTCCGTGAGGGCGGAAAGTCCGTCAGCGACCAGCGCCGGCTCGACGTCCGGATAGTCGCCCTGCTCGCAAAGCTTCGCGCACATGATGCGCACCATGTCGTCATAGGATTTATCGCGCGCGGCGCAGATACGCCGGTACGTCGGGCGAAACCTGCGCTCGCCCCAGAAGGCGAACCATACAGCCAGCTTATCGCGCGAACAGATGTTGCGGCGGAAATCGAGATCCACCATGGCGAGGAGGCCGTTCACGGGTGAATCGACGGCCGCGGCCGCTGCTTCGCCGCATGCGTTGCGATACTCGTCCGAGAGATACCGCAGCGTCTCGATGAGCAGCCGCTCTTTGGTCTTGAAATGCAGATTGATGATGCCCTGGCTAAGGCCCGCCTCGCGCGAGACCGTGGCGATGGTGGTGCCGGCCAGGCCGTAGTCGGCGATGGAGCGGATGCTCGCCTCGATGAGCTGGCGGCGGCGCTGCTCCGGCGGCGCCGTGCGGCGCGCCTGCCGGGTCCGGCGCGACGGCTTGGTGTGAGGGTTTAAATCCAGCAAGGTCAATGACTTGCGCAGCGGCATACGGGCCGTGGGCCGCCATCTTAGCGCGTCCGACGCGCTTTGCAATGAATGAATGGCTATTCAGTGGGCATGGACGGCGGACCCCCTTTCGTGGGAACCTGCGCCCTGCCCGCTACCGCCTACCCGGAGGGCTCAAACCATGACTCGCAGCCTCGCGCGCTCCAACGCGCATTTTCAGAACGCCATTACCCGCCTGCCGCTCGGCGTGTCGTCGAATTTCCGTTATTGGGGCGACGACAGAACCATCTACGCCAGACGCGGCAAAGGCGCGCGCCTGTGGGATATCGACGGCAACGAATACATCGACTACCGCCTGGCCTACGGCCCTTGCATCCTCGGTTATGCGGATCCGCGTGTGGACGAGGCGGCGCGCGCCGGCATGGAAGTCGGTGGTGTGTTCGCGCTCGGCACCGAGCGCGAGTACACGGTCGCACAACGCATCTCGAGCATGGTTCCCGCGGCTGAGCTCGTGCGATTCTCCAATTCAGGCACGGAAGCCGTCATGGCTGCGCTGCGCCTGGCGCGCGCGTTCACAGGCCGCGATTCGTATGTCACGATCGAGGGCGGCTACCACGGCGTATTCGATGCTGCGCTGTGGACAACCCAAGTCGAGGACTGGCGCCCTGCTTCCGGCGATCCGCACCTGGTTCCTTACAGCGCGGGGGTACCGAACGTGCTGCGTGCGCTCGTGCATGCGGTTCCGATGAACGATGCGGATCGGCTGGAGAGCGTGTTCAAGGCTTACGGCGGGCAGATCGCCGCCTTCCTCATCGAGCCCATCATGGGCAATTGCTGCTCGATCTCCGCGACACGTGAATTCGTGCATGCCGCGCGCACATTGTGCGACAAGTACGGCATCGTGATGATCATCGATGAGGTGAAGACCGGCTTCCGTGTCGCACGCGGCGGCTGTCAGGAGCTCTTCAAAGTAAAGGCAGACCTGTGCACGTTCGCCAAGGCCGTCGCCAACGGCTATCCGATCTCGGTGCTCGCCGGGCGTGAAGACATCATGCGCAGGCTTGGTAAAGGAGTCGTGCATGGCGGCACATTTACGGCGCACTCCATCGCCCTCGCCGCCGCCGAGAAATGCCTGGAGATTCTTGCGGAAACGCCCGCACTGCAGACCATCGCCGATTACGGCACGAAGCTGCGCGCGGGCATCAGCCAGATCCTCTCGCAGCGCGGCATTCGCCATTCCTTCAGCGGCCATCCCTCGATGAGCGGACTTTTCTTCAGCGAGCAGCCGCCGCGGGATTACCGTGACTGGGTGAACAGCGACTACACGTTCTACGAAGCGCTCGCACCCGAGCTGCACGATCTTGGCGTTCTCTGCGAGCCGGATTCGCGCGAGCCCTGGTTCATCTGCGAGTCGCACGATGCTCGCTGCCTGAGCGATACTCTCGCGGCCTTCGAGACGGCCGTGGATCGCGTCGTCAACCAGGCACGGAGCCCTGAGCCTGCGCACGGCACGGGCTGATCGGGCTTTGCACGTGACAAACACCAGTAACTACGACGCCATCGTCATCGGCTCCGGCCACAACGGTCTGACCAACGCGGCTTATCTCGCCCGCTCCGGTCTCAAGGTACTCGTGCTCGAGCGCAACCCGTGGATCGGCGGTGCCGCGGTGAGCCGCGAGCTCGAAAAGGGCTGGATGTATTCCAACTGCTCGTATGTGTGCAGCCTGTTGCGCCCGGAGTTGTTCCGCGATCTCGAGCTTGCGCGGCATGGGCTGCAGGTCGTGCCATACGGTGGTGGGGTCACCATCACCAGCACCGGCGACATCCTCGGGAACTACACGGATCACGACGTGCAGCGTCGGGAATTCGCGCGTCACAATCCTCGGGATGCGGATGCCTACAACCGCTACTCCACGGACGTGATGCGCCAGTGCAAATTCATTCGTCCGCTTCTGTTGCGGTGCCCGCCCGATCCCACGTCGCTCAAGCCACGTGACATTCGCGAGATGATTTTTCTCGGCAAGGAATTCGCGAAATTCGGCGAGCAGTTCATCTACGACACGATGCGCTTCTACTCGATGAGCATCGGTGATTTTCTCGACGAGTATTTCGAATCCGATCTCATCAAGTGCCATCTGTCAGGCAGCGGCATCATCGGCTCGGCGATGGGCGTGTATTCGCCCGGCACGGCGTACGTGCTGCTGCATCACTACATGGGCGATGTGGACGGTTCGATCGGAGCATGGGGCTTCGCGCGAGGGGGCATGGGGGCCGTCTCGAAGGCCATCGCGTCGGCTTATAAATCCTTCGGCGGCGAGATCATGACTGATGCGCCGGTGGACCGCGTGATCGTTCGCGGCGGTCGCGTCACGGGCGTCGCCACCACGAATGGCAACGAGTATCACGCGAAGATCGTCGTCTCGAATCTCGATCCGCGGCGCACGTTCACCAGGCTCTTCGACCCGAAGGATCTCGACCCCGCCCTGCTGAAGAGCGCGAAGAACTTCAAGATCCGCGGCTCCTCGGGCAAGCTCAACATCGCACTCGACGGGCTGCCGGAATTCCCGGCGCTCGGCAGGAACAATCCCCTGCAGTATGGCGACATGCACTTTCTCGACTCGCTGGAGAAAATGGAGCGTGCCTACGACGACTGGAAGAATGGCACGTGGTCGAAGGAGCCCTATCTCGATCTGCTGATTCCTTCGATGACGGACCCGACGATGGCACCGCCGGGCAAGCACTTCATGTCGGTGTTCGTGCAGTACGTGCCGCCGAAGATTCACGGCCGCGACTGGACCGACGCGGACCGTGACGCATTCAGGGACACCGTGCTCGATCAGATCGGCCGTTACAGCCCGAACTTCAGATCGCTGGTCCGTCATGTCGAGGTGCGCACGCCGCGCGAGCTGGAGAACGAAGTGGGCCTGACCGAAGGCAACATCTTTCAGGGCGAGCTCACGATGGACCAGCTGCTGTTCAACCGTCCATTTCCAGGTTACGCGCAGTATCGTGGACCCGTGCAGGGTTTCTACATGTGCGGCTCGGGCACTCATCCTGGCGGAGGCGTCATGGCGGCGCCCGGCGCCAACGCCGCACGCGAGATCCTGCACGATCTCGGGCGGCCGAATCTCGTACCCGAGGGCTGGCACGATGACTGATCGCAAGCGCATCGCAATCATCGGCGCGGGTCACAACGGGCTCGTTTGCGCCGCGTACCTGGCAAAGGCCGGGCGCGAAGTCGTGGTGCTGGAAGCGGCGAGTCAGGTCGGTGGCGCTGCCGTCACACGCGACATGGGCCAGGGGTTCAAGGTGTCCGCGTGCGCGCACCTTTCTTATCTGCTGGATGCCCGCATCAGCCGCGATCTTGCGCTCGAGTCCCATGGGCTGAAGCACGCGCGCGCCAATCTTCGCACCGTCGCACTCGCCCTTGACGGCGAGCATCTGGTGCTCAACGGGTCGCAGATCGAGTCCGGGCAGGTGAGTGCGGCAGACCGTGAAGCCTTCCCCGGCTATCACGCGCAGATGCTCAAATTCGCTCGCGTGCTCGGCAAGCAGCACAACCGTCGTCCACCACGAATCGGTGGCGGGGGAGGCGCGGATATGAGAGCTGCGGCGCTGCTCGGCCTGGACATCAGGCTGCTTGGCCGCGGCGCCATGCGCGAATTCCTGCGCATTGCAGGCATCAACATCTATGACGTGCTCGAGGAAGCCTTCGAGAGTCCGCTTCTGAAGGGCGCTCTCGCGCTGGACGGCGTCCTGGGCGCGAATCTCGGACCTCGCTCCAACAATTCCGTACTCGCGGTATTGCATCGCCTGAGCGGGCAGGCAAACGGGACGGATGGCGGCCTCTCCGTGCCTGAAGGCGGCATGGGTGCGGTAAGCGAAGCGCTTGCGGCCGCCGCGCGGGCGAATGGTGCAACCGTGCGCACCAACAGCCCGGTCGCGCGCATCGTTCTCGAAGGCGATCACGTGAGTGGCGTGGAGCTCGAGGCCGGCGAGCGTATTCCTGCCGGCATCGTCATCTCGAATGCGGATCCCGCACGTACGTTGCTGGGCCTGCTCGGCGCCCGGCACCTGGAGACGGGATTCGTGCACCGCGTGCGGCATTTCCGTGCCAAGGGCATGGCGGGGAAGCTGCATCTTGCCCTGGATGGCTTGCCCTCATTTACGAGACTCCAGCCTGGCCTCGCGGGCGATCGTCTGCTGATTGCGCCCGACATGGGATACATCGAGGCCGGCTTCGACGAAGCGAAGTACGGCGCATGCTCCTCCGAGCCGGCAATGGAAATCACGATCCCGAGCATCCATGACCGCACGCTTGCACCGCAGGGCAAGCATGTTCTTTCGGCGATAGTGCAGTACGCGCCGTTCGATCCACGCGCAAGCGGAGACTCGGCGCGCGACGCGTTCCTCGAGCGTACGATTGGCGTTCTCGAGCGATATTCGCCGGGTCTGCGCCGGCAGATCGTCGCTTCGCAGATGCTGCTGCCGCAGGACATCGAGCGGGAATTCCGCATCACCGGTGGTCACTGGCACCACGGCGACTACGCACTCGATCAGTTCCTCATGTTGCGACCGGTTCCCGGCGCAGCGCAATACGCCATGCCGGTGAATGGTCTTTATCTCTGTGGCGCCGGAACGCATCCGGGCGGTGGCGTAATGGGGTGCGCCGGCCGCAATGCGGCACAGGCAGTGATGGAAGCGGAGCGCAACGCATGATCGCGATGAACAAAGAACATTTCCGTACGGCGGTCTACCAGACGCCTTTCCATCCGCGCACCTCGCAACTGAACGTCATGAACGAGTGGCACCGGTGGAAGGATTACACGACCTCCGACGTGTATTTCGACGAGGCACTCGAGTACGCCGCGATCCGCAACGCCTGCGCGGTGTTCGATCTCACGCCGATGACCAAACATCGAATCACGGGTCCCGATGCGCTGCCGTTCCTGAACCGCCTCGTCACGCGCGACGTCGCCAAGATCAAAGCGCAGAAGGTCGGCTACTGCGTCTGGTGCGACGACAACGGTCAGGTCATCGACGACGGCACGATCTTTCACCTGCGCGAAGGTGACTATCGGCTCTGCTCGCAGGAGCGGCAGCTCGAATGGCTCACCCGCTCCGCGCATGGATTCGATGTCTCCATCGTCGAAGACACGCACGAAGTGGCTGCGCTGGCTCTCCAGGGGCCGACGAGCTGCGCGGTGCTTAAGGCGATCGGTTGCGTCGGCGTCGAGAAGCTTCCGCCGTTTGGTATCGCCTATTTCCCGTTCGCAGGCGGCGAGCTCATGGTGTCGCGCACCGGGTTCACCGGCGATCTCGGTTATGAGCTGTGGATCGAGCCGGCGCGCGCACTAGATCTGTGGGACGCGCTCTTCGATCGCGGCGCCATCCATGGCATTCGCCCGATGGGCACCCATGCGCTCGAAGTCGCCCGCATCGAGGCCGGATTCATTCAGGCGCATGTGGATTTCCTGCCCGCGGACCAGGCGATCAGCACGGACCGTTCGCGCTCGCCCTTCGAGCTCGATCTGGGACGCCTCGTCGATTTCAACAAGCCGGTGTTCAACGGGCGCCGTGCGCTGCTCGAAGAGCAGAAGCGCGGCTCACGCTATCGGCTGGTGCGGCTCGACATCGAAGGCAACAAGCCCGCGCGCTCGTCTTACATCTACGATGGCAAGCGCAATGGGAATGTCGTCGGCACCGTCACCTCCGCAGAGTGGTCGCCGTCGGCCAAGGCGAATATCGCGCTCGCTTCCATGCACATGCCGTGGGGACGCGCCAGCGACGAGCTCTGGGCCGAGATCTACTATCAGCGCGAGCTGCAATGGTCACGGGTGATGGCGCGATGCCGCGTCGTCGAAGGCGCGTTCTACGATCCACCGCGCCGTCGCGCGACGCCAGCGGCGGATTTCTGAGCGCCGCGCGGCGTGGTACCGGGACATGCCCCATCGCCTCGAACCACTCCTTCGCCCCCGTTCGATCGCGGTACTGGGCGCGACCGAGCGCGAAGGCACGGTCGGCCGGCACAGCATCGAAAATCTGCTGAAGGGCGGATTCGAGGGGCCGCTCTTCGCCGTGAATCCAGGCCGGGAATCCGTTCTCGGTGTGCCCTGTTTTCCGTCGTTGGATACGCTGCCCCGGCCGGTGGAGCATGTGATCTTCGCCGTCAGCGATGCGCGCGTCGAAGCTGCCCTCGATGAAGCAATAGCGCACGGCGTGCGTGCGGCCACCATGATGTCCTCGCTGGTTTTGGAGAACGACAGCGAGCCTGCGTTGCGCGAGCGCGTGCTTGCGAAGGTTCGTCGGGCCGGCCTCGTGATGTGCGGGGCCAACGGCATGGGCTTCTACAACTTCGCTGACGGCATCTGGGGATGCGGCTTCCAAACTCGATCGCATGTTCGCGGGGGCAACGTCACCTACATCAGCCACTCGGGCTCGGGAATGTGCGGCATCGTCGACAGCGAAGAGCGCATCGATTTCAATCTCGTCGTTTCGACCGGTCAGGAACTCACCGTGACGATGGACGAGTACATGGATTTCGCGCTGGAGCAGCCCTCGACCCGCGTCGTGGGACTTTTCATGGAGACCTCGCGCAATCCACACGGGTTGGCGCGAGCTTTCGAGAAGGCTCAGCAGAAGCACATTCCAATCGTCGCGCTCAAGGTCGGCCGCACGGAGCTCTCCGCGAAGCTCACCGTCTCCCACTCGGGCGCGATCGCCGGAGAGGATGGCGTTTATCAGGCACTGTTCGACCGCTATGGCGTGCAGCGAGTGGACGACATGGATCAGCTCGCCACTGCGCTCATCATGTTCGCGCAGCCGCATCCGGTTGGGAGCGGCGGGCTCGTCTCGATTCACGATTCTGGTGGCGAGCGCCAGCTGGTCATCGATCTGGCACATGATGTCGATGTGCCTCTCGCTCATCTCACGCCCGAGACCACGGCAAAACTCGAAACGCTGCTCGACCCCGGCTTACCGCCCGTAAACCCGCTAGACGCTTGGAGCACCGGTGGTGCGGACTATCATGTGAGCATGCAGAGATGCTTCTCGGCGCTCATGTGTGATCCAGGTGCTGCCATCGGCGCCGTGATCCACGATCGCGCGCCGGGCGGCGGAATCTTCACGGACTATCTGCAGTATCTTCGCGAAGGAAACCGCGACTCGGGCAAACCTGCCTTCCTCGTCGCCAATCGTCAGGGAACCGGCGCCGACCCGCAGGTGGTTGCGGCGACTCGCGAAGGATTCCCGGTGCTGGACGGCGTCGCTTCATTTCTGCGCGGAGCGAAATGTCTGTTCGACTACCGGGACCATCTCTCTCGCACGCGCGCGGCCGCCTTCCGCCCGCCTCCAGCGGCGCTTGCCAACTGGCGGGCGCGACTCGTCGATGGGATCAAGCTGGACGAAAACGATTCGATGAGGCTGCTGCGCGACTTCCAGCTGCCCGCCAATGGGGGGCGGATAGTGGAAAGCGAGTCGGAAGCGCAGTCCGCGGCGCGGGCGCTGGGCTATCCCGTGGCACTCAAAACCGCGGTGCGCGGCATCGATCACAAGTCCGATCGGGATGGCGTGCGACTCGACCTCGGAGACGAGGATGCGTTGAGCGTCGCATACCAGGACATGTCGAGCCGGCTTGGACCGCGCGCATTGCTGGTGCCGATGATCCGGACACAGGGTGTCGAGATGCTGCTCGGAATGATTCACGATGCTCAGTTCGGACCGGTCGTCGTCATGGGCTTCGGCGGCGTGCACGTGGAGGCGCTCGCAGACGTCGTGTACGCCTTGCCGCCGTTCGACGCCGCAGAAGCGCGCCGCCTGCTGGGCCGGCTAAAGCTGAGCGCGCTGCTCCACAGCCCTCGTCACAAACGGCCTCTCGCGGTCTATGATTTTTGCGCCGTGGCGGCGCGTTTCTCGTCGCTGGTTCACGGACTCGCAGACCGACTCTCCGAGATGGATCTGAATCCCGTCATCGTGCACGCGGACGGCTGCATCATCGTCGATGCGCTCGTCGTCGCCCGTCAGGCGCACGAATCACCAAAGACACAAGCGAGGCAAGCATGAGCCTTCAATCACTGGCCGAGCATGATCGTCCGCGCTGGCAGAAGGTTGCCAGGCACACGCGCGACAAGATCGAGACCCGTCTTTTCATCGACGGCAAGTTCGTCGACGCCGCCAAGGGCGGACGCTTCGAGACGATCAACCCCGCGAACGGCGAGACACTGGCTGCCATGTCGGCGGGCAGCGCGGAAGACATCGATCGTGCAGTCTCGGCTGCGCGCAAGGCTTTCAAGAGTGGCGCGTGGTCGCAGATGGCACCCCGCCAGCGCATGGACGTGCTGTACCGATTTGCCTCGCTCATCGATCAACACTCCGAGTCGCTCGCCGTGCTCGAGACGCTCGACATGGGCAAACCGATCGCGGACGTCGTCTCAGTAGACCTGCCTTCGGTGATCGACACGATTCGCTTCATGGCCGAGTGCATCGACAAGATCGAAGGCTCGGTGACCAACACCGAAGCCGGCGTGATGCACATGATTCTTCGCGAGCCGCTGGGTGTGGTCGGCGCGATCTCGCCATGGAACTATCCGCTGTTGATGGCAGCCTGGAAGATCGCGCCGGCGCTGGCAGCAGGGAACACGGTGGTTCTCAAACCGGCCGAACAGTCGCCCATGAGCTGCCTGCGTCTCGCAGAGCTGTTCGTCGAGGCCGGCGGTCCTCCCGGCGTATTCAATGTGGTGAACGGCATCGGCGAGATCGCGGGCAAGGCGCTCGCACTGCACGGGGATGTCGCGAAGATCACGTTCACGGGCTCGACGGAAGTCGGCAAGCTCATGCTGCAATATGCCGGTCAGTCGAACATGAAGCGAGTCTCGCTGGAATGCGGTGGCAAATCCCCGCAGGTGTTCATGGCGGATGCGGCAGATCTGGATCGCGCAGTCACCGCTGCGTATCGCGGCATTTATTCGAACATGGGGGAGGTGTGCAACGCGGGATCCCGGCTGCTCGTCGATAAATCCATCCACGACAAATTCGTCGAACGCTTCGTGGAGCTCGGCAAGGATGTGTTTTCGCCCGGTGATCCGCTCGATCCCGCCACCAACATGGGACCGCTCGTCACGCGCGAAGCACAGCAGCGTGTACTTGGTCTCATCGAAGCCGGCAAGCGCGAAGGTGCGCGCGTGGAATTCGGTGGAGACGCGCCGAAGGGGATGGACGAGGGCGCCTTTGTGGCCCCTACGCTCTTCACTGGCGTGCGCAACGACATGACGATCGCGCGGCAGGAGATCTTCGGGCCGGTGGCGTCCGTGATTCCCTTCGATGGCATCGACGAGGCGATCGCGATTGCGAACGACACCATCTACGGTCTCGCGGCCGGCGTGTGGACGCGCGACGTGAACACCGCGTTCCGGCTCGTGAAGGGCATCGAAGCCGGCGTCATCTGGGTGAACTCATTCGACGAAGGCGACATGACTCAGCCTTTCGGCGGCTACAAACAGTCCGGCAACGCGCGTGACAAGTGCATCGACAGCATCAAGAGCTACACGCAGTCGAAGTCCGCGTGGTTCAGGCTCTCGTGAGCGCGCTGCCTGGTTGCCCGCGAGCGAGGAACTCGTGAGCGCTGACTCGGTTCGCTACGAACGCCGTAAGGCACTTGCGCTGATCACGCTCGATCGCGCGGACAAGCTCAACGCCATCAACAAAGCGATGGTCACGCAGCTGCACGCTGCGCTGGACAAGGCCGAAGCGGATGAGTCCGTGCGCGTGATAGTCATCGCGGGAAACGGCAGAGCGTTCTCGGCCGGCTTCGATCTGGACATGGAGTCAGGCAACGCGCCGAACGCAGTGGAGGTGCGCAGCGCGCTGCACGAGGACTTCAAGATCATCATGCGATTCTGGGATTGTCCGAAGCCGACGCTCGCAGCGGTCCACGGCTTCTGCCTGGGCAGCGCAATGGAGCTCGCGATAGCGTGCGACATCACGGTTGCCGCTGACGACTGCCGGTTCGGCGCGCCGGAAGTGAAATTCGGCAGTGGCATCGTCGCGATGCTTGCACCGTGGCTGGCCGGCCCAAAGCAAGCGAAGTATCTGCTGCTGAGTGGCGACGACCGCGTGACCGCCCTGCAGGCTTACGAGATGGGCCTGATCAATCGCGTCGTCGCAGCCGGCCGTGCACTCGATGAGACTCTCGATATCGCGCGGCGCCTCGCCGCCAACGACCTGAATGCGGTGAAGCTGACCAAGCAGGCCATCAATCGCAGCCTCGATCTCGCGGGCTTCCGCGAGGCGCTTTTGCAGTCGCTCGAGCTCGATTGCAAGATCGAGACCGCAGAAACGGCAGAATCCCGCGAATTCAACGAAATCCTGAAGCGGGACGGTGCGAGGGCCGCCGTTGCATGGCGCAGCGCACGTGCAGGCGATGTCGGGGGGCAACAGAATGGGTAAAGACAAAAAGACGGCACCTGCGGAACTGCAGGCCTTCCTCGCGAAGCATCCCGACACGAAGCTGCTCGAGCTCCTGCAACCGGACATGCTCGGCATACTGCGCGGCAAGCGCGTGGCGCGCGATGAGTTCGCCAAGCCGTTCGATGGCGGCGTGAACTTCTGCGGCGCGACCGTGCTGCTCGATGCCAAGGGTGCAACGTTCGACGGCATCGACAACGGGGGCCGCGACGGCGACCCGGATGCAATCTCTACGGCGGTGCCTGGATCACTGGCGAACGTGCCCTGGGCGCAGGTGCCTACGGCGCAGGTTCTCATGCAGATGCACACGGACAAGGGCGAGCCGTTCTTCTGCGATCCCCGCCAGGTCCTGCGCAGCGCCATGCGCCCTTTGCAGGAGATGGGCCTGACGGCGGTCGCCGCGACGGAGCTCGAGTTCTACCTGCTCGATTCGGAAGGCGATCGCCCTGCTGCGAAAGTGGGACGTATACCCGGCACGCGCAGGCTGCAGACAGGGCCCCATTACGGATTAATGGAAGATCTGGAGGACGTCGATCCGTTTCTCGCGGAGCTGTATGCGGTGTGCGCCGCGCAGAATCTGCCGGTCGGTGCGACGCTCAAGGAATTCTCACCAGGCCAGCTGGAAGTGAATCTTCATCACGTCGGCAACGCCGAGCTCGCCTGCGATCATGCGGTGCTCTTCAAGCGTGCCGTGAAGGCCGTCGCAAAGCGGCACGGCATGCACGCGAGCTTCATGGCCAAGCCCTTCGAGGATTCGGCCGGCTGCAGCCTGCACGTACACGTGAGCCTCGTCGATGAGGCCGGGCGCAATATTTTCGCGGGAACGAGCGGTGGCCAGCCGTTTTCCGAGACGCTGCGGCACGCGATCGGCGGCCTGGCGGCCACGATGGCGGAGTCCATGGCCATCTTCGCGCCCACCGCAAACTCGTATCGCCGCTATCGGCTCGGCATGTTCGTGCCACTCACGCCGAACTGGGGCATCAATCATCGCGGCGTTTCGTTGCGCGTCCCGCTGTCGGATGCTCAGAACGCTCGCGTCGAGCATCGTCCCGGCGGTTCGGACGGCAACCCCTACCTCGTCATGGCGGCAATCCTCGCCGGCATTCATCACGGCATCACGAACAAGTGCGATCCGGGGCCGATGGTTTCCCCGGGCGAGGTTATTGAGGAAAAAATCACCCTGCCCCGCCGCTGGGATGCAGCACTCGATGCCTACGAAGACGGGAAGATCCTGCCGCAATATCTCGGCAAGCGATATCACGATCTCTACGCGAAATGTCGTCGGGAAGAATGTGAGCGGTTCAACGCGCAGATCAGCGACCGGGATTACGAGTGGTACCTGCGGGTTATTTGACTGCCTCCATCATCGATGAAACGACTCGCTCTCTTTGGTCTCGCGACGTGGATCGCATTCGGGCATGCCGCGCTCGCAGACGAGTTGCGCGAGCGCCAACTCGAAAGCAAGGTCAACCAGCTCGAGCGCGAGATCGCAGCGCTCGAGCGGCGTCTGGATCAGCTCGAGCGCGCCGGCGCGATGCGCGGCAACGTCGCGCCAAAATTCGAGCCACGAACTGAGCCGCAATCGCCCGCATGGCTCGTGAGCGCCAACTGGGATCGGATCACTTCGGGCATGACGGTGCCGGATGTCATCTCCGTACTCGGCAGGCCCACCTCCACGCGGAAAGGCGATGGCCCTGACGCCCAGCTTCTCCTGTATGCAATGGAAGTCGGCCCCGAATCCGTTCTTGCCGGTAGCGTGGCGATCGGCTCCAATGGCGGCGTAACGGCGGTGCATCGACCAGTACTTCATTAGGCACACTTCGATATGCATTCGTGCGTGCTGAAGAAAAACTTCGAGGGCGCGCATCGCGGCTCACGCCACAATTCTCCACATTCCCCTCACCCGTCCGCCCGATTCACCTCGCACCGTGTCCTCACGGTCCACTTGCGAGGTCACGCCCATGCTCATCGACCTGAAAATCTGGCTGAAGCACTTCGAATATCACGCCGGGCGCCGCGTGGTGCTGCCCGAAGGAAGGCCGTACACGCTTACGGACTGCGAGCGCAGAAGAATCGCGAAGTCCATCGCCACTTTTCAACTTGGCGAGCAGTCCGAGGGCCGTTCGCTGGTGCGCGCAGCGTACGAATATGAGCGCCGTCACGATGAAGCGCCGGTCGCACGCGTCATCGAGCTGCTCATCGAAGAAGAGCAGCAGCACGCCACCCTGTTGGGCGCCTTCATGGGCCAGCACGGCATCGCCTGTAAGAATAAGGACTGGACAGACGGCATCTTTCGCTTCGTCCGCCGACAAGCGGGGCTCGAGCTGTATCTCTCCGTGCTCATCACCGCCGAGCTGATCGGCAAGGTTTACTACCGTGCCCTCGAATGCGCGACCGACTGCAAACAGCTGCAAGCGCTCTGCCGCATGATGGTTGCGGATGAGCTCGCGCATATCGGCTTCGAATCCGACCTGCTGCGCACCATGCGTGCTCGCCGTTCTCATTTCGCGCGCTTCCTGATCAGTGTGACGCACAGGCTCTTCCTTGCGAGTACCGCGCTCGCCGTATGGGTGACGCATCTCCGTGTTCTACGGCACGCTGGTTATCGCACGCGAAGCTTCATGCGCACCTGTAACGCGCAGTACTCTTTTTATCTGGGATCATCCCTGCCGGCCGACCGGACGAGCTGGAAGCGCGCCTGAGACGAACTGCACGCTGAGAACGACAAGACGCTGCAACTTTTTGCCCGCTGCGGGCATCTGCGTGTAGCAGCGCCAGAGGCCTCGACCCGGACCCATGGCGACCAGGGGCTGAACCGAGTGCTTTTCAGGGATTACCGGATGAAAATCAAATACTTACTCGCCCTCCTGCTTCCTGCGGCCCTGGTCGCGTGCGGCGGGAGCCCCGATGGCGGCATCGCCAGCGCGACAGCTCGGGAGCCGGCCGCAAAGCCATCCCTCCTGGTCACCCCTGAAGACACGCTGACCCTGACCCCGAGCGCTACGGCTGCCGGTCCGCTGTTTACCGGATCCGTACAGCCCGAGCGCCTGGCTGATCTGCGTGCCGAAGTCTCCGCCGTAGTGATCGAAGTGAGGAAGCAGAACGGCGATCCTGTCAAGGCTGGCGACCTGCTGGTTCGCCTGGACAGCACGGCCATCCGGGACAGTCTCACCTCTGCCGAGGCTTCTGCGCGCGCGGCCAGTCAGGCCTACACCCAGGCCGAGCGGCAGTATCAACGCATGAAGAAGCTGCAGGGCGAGGGCCTGGTCTCCGCGCAGTCCGTCGAGGATGCAGAGATTCGTCGCAACAACACGCAAAGCGATCTCGAGAGCGCGAAGTCCCTGGCAGCCACGGCGCGCCAGCAGTTACAGCGCACGCAGGTCCGGGCACCCTTCGACGGCCTCGTGAGTGATCGCAAAGTCTCTGCGGGCGACACCGCGCAGGTCGGCAAGGAACTGCTGAAGGTCATCGATCCACACAGCATGCGGCTCGTCGGCATGGTATCCGCCGACGAGATCGGACAGGTGCGGCCCGGCCAGGACGTGTCGTTCCGGGTGCACGGCTACGGCTCGCAGGAATTTCTCGGTCAGGTGACGCGTGTGAATCCGTCGGCAGATCCGACCACACGGCAGGTCGAGATTCTGGTGGACTTCGCCAAAGGATCCGAGCACCCCACGCTTGCCGGTTTATACGTCGAAGGCCGCGTGCACAGCCGCAGCGCTGCAGAACTTACGCTTCCTGCGAGCGCGATCGTTCGCGAGGACGGGCGCACATACGTCTGGCAGGTCAGTGGCGGCATGGTGAGCAGAACTCCAGTGCAGCTCGGCCAGCGTAATGCGCGCACGGGCGAGCTCGCGGTTTTGGGCGGCCTGAACGAAGGGGACAGGGTTCTGCGCGAGCCTAACGCGTCGCTCAAGACCGGACAGCGCGTAGAGCTTGCCAGCGCTCCCGTCATCGACGGCGTGCGCCGCTGACAGCCCGCGAATGCTCCTCTCCAATTTCAGCATCCAGCGACCGGTAGCGACGGTCGTCATCGTCATCATGCTGATGGGGCTCGGATTGCTCGCGCTCAAGCAGCTGCGCGTCAATCAGATGCCGGATGTCGAGCCGCCCGTCATCGGCGTGACCATCCCTTATCCGGGCGCGTCGCCCGAAACGGTGGAGCGCGAGATCCTCAATCGTCTGGAGAAATCCTTCCAGAGCATCACTCAGGTGCACGAGTTGCGCTCGACGGCACGCGAAGGCAGCGCGCAGATCGTCGTCGTCTTCGAGTTCAAGAAGGACATGGCGCAGGCCTTCGAGGAAATCCGCAACGCCATCGGCAGAGTGCGCTACAAGCTGCCGCTGGAGATGCGCGAGCCGATCCTGTGGCGCGACGACCCGACCTCCTACGATCCCGCGATGTCGCTGGCGCTCTCCTCGACGACGCAAACCCATGCGGAGCTTTCGCGCCTGGCCGAAGACGAGCTGGCCGACCGCTTTCGGGCCATCAGCGGCGTAGCGAACGTCACGGTTTACGGCGCACTCGGTCGCGAGCTTTCCGTTCTGCTGCGCGCCGAGAAGCTGCGCGAGTTCAACGTCTCGGTGGCCGAAGTGGTGAGTGCGCTGCGCATGCAGAACACCACGGCGCCGGTCGGGCGCATCAAGGGAGAGCTCAACGACCAGAGCATTCGCCTCGTCGGGCGAATCGAGCAGCCGCAGGATTTCGGCAACGTCATACTCAAGCGCAATGGCGATGAGATCGTGCGCCTGAGCCAGGTGGCCACGATCGAGGATGGGTTTGCCGAAGAAGAGAGCTACAGCCTGCGCAATGCCCGCACCAACGTCGGCATCGAGGTGGTGCGCTCCCGGTCGGCCAGTACGGTCACCGTGGCGAACGAGGCGCGCAAGCTGGTCGAGCAGATCTCGAAGGAGCTGCCGAAAGGCACGAAGCTCGAGATCACTCGCGACGGCGGCGAAGATGCCGAAGCCAGCCTGCACAACGTCATCGAGGCACTGCTCTTCGGCGCCATGCTCACCATCTTCGTGGTCTACGCCTTCCTGAATTCCTGGCGCTCCACGCTGATCACCGCGCTCTCGTTGCCAACCTCGGTGATCGCTGCGTTCATTGCAGTGTGGATCTGCGGCTTCACGCTCAACTTCATGACGCTGCTCGGGCTCTCGCTCGCCATCGGCGTGCTCATCGACGACGCGATCGTGGTGCGCGAGAACATCGTGCGCCACATGGAACGCGGCGAGAGCCGCCTGGTGGCTGCGCGCAACGGCACTGCCGAAATCGGCATGGCCGTGACTGCAACGACACTCTCCATCATGGCGGTGTTCATCCCCGTGGCCTTCATGGGTGGCATGGCGGGGGAATGGTTCCGCCCGTTCGCGCTCACCGTAGCGAGTTCGGTGCTGGTGAGCCTTTTCATCTCATTCACGCTCGACCCGATGCTCTCTGCCTACTGGGGCGATCCGGTCGGCTACGCCGAGCAGGAGAAGCGTGGAATCAGCGCAATGCTGGCGCGCTTCAATCACTGGTTCGATCGCCATGCCGACGCGTACGGCCGCGTCATTGCCTGGGCGCTGCACCATCGCAAATGGATGGCCGGCATCTCGGTGGCCTCGCTGGTCGTCGCAGTCCTCCTGCAGAAGATGTTGGGCGGCTCCAGCTTCCTACCCACCTCCGATTGGGGAACGATCGCTATCGATGTGCGCACGCCCTCGAGCGCGAAAG
>JADMIO011235794.1_pt1 | contig 40128 bp, 35 predicted proteins | sample 8958161 | NCBI WGS metagenome assembly JADMIO01 (sample SAMN16585339, study PRJNA669376) | soil metagenome | isolation source: Crop rotation soil | place: USA: Cullars Rotation, Alabama | collected 2011
CGCCGACGACGAAATGAACATCCGCTACGGCTTCAAGGCCACGGCCGACGGCGGGTTCGCAGTCGAACGCATCGGCCGCGACGGCAAGGCGACGCCCTTCACCACCATTCCGGGCGACGATTCACTCACCACCACCATCAACGGGTTCGATACCGCCGGCACCACGCTGTACGGCCTCGAAAGCCGTGGCCGCGACAAGGCGGCACTCGTGACCTTCGATCCGACGACGGCGCAGGCGACGGTGATCGGCGAATCCAACAAGGCCGATGTCGCAAGCACCATCACCCATCCGACGACCGGCAAGGTTCTGGCCTTCAGCGCGAACTACCTGAAGAACACGTGGGTCGCGATCGACCAATCGGTGAAGCCGGACCTCGACTACCTCAACAATAACGTCAAGGGCGACTGGGAACTCGCGAGCCAGACCGACGACGACAAGACCTGGCTGATCCTGGTCGATCCCGTCACCGAGCCGGCGTACTACGCCACCTACAATCGCACCACGCACACCGTGACCAAGCTGTTCACCATCCGGCCGAAGCTGGAAGGCGCACCGCTGTCTCCGATGTACGCCATCGCGATCAAGTCGCGTGACGGACTCGAGCTCGTGTCGTACCTGACGCTGCCTCGCGGTTCGGATGCCAACAACGACGGCAAGCCGGACCATCCGCTGCCGATGGTGCTGAACGTCCACGGTGGTCCGTGGGCACGCGACGAGTTCGGCTACAACGCCACGCATCAGTGGCTGGCCAATCGCGGCTACGCGGTGCTCAGCGTCAACTTCCGCGGCAGCACAGGTCTCGGCAAGAACTTCACCAATGCCGGCGACCGCCAGTGGGGCCGCAAGATGCACGACGACCTGATCGACGCCGTCGAGTGGGCCGTCCGCAACGGCATCGCACAGCGCGAAAAGGTCGCGATCATGGGCGGCTCGTATGGCGGCTACGCCACGCTCGCCGGCCTCACCATGACGCCGAAAACCTTCGCCTGCGGCGTCGACATCGTCGGTCCGTCCAACCTGCAGACGCTGCTCTCGAGCATCCCGCCGTACTGGGCGACGTTCTTCGAGAACTTCGCCAAGCGCATCGGCGATCCGCGGACGGAAGACGGCAAGGCGCTGCTCGCCGAGCGTTCGCCGCTGACCTATGCCGACAAGATCGTGCGGCCCTTGCTCATCGGCCAGGGCGCGAACGATCCGCGCGTGAAGCAGGCGGAGTCGGATCAGATCGTGGCGGCCATGAAGGCACGCAACATCAAAGTGACCTACGTCCTGTACCCGGATGAAGGCCACGGCTTTGCGCGTCCCACCAACCGCACCTCGTTCTACGCGGTGTCGGAAGGCTTCCTGTCGGCGTGCATCGGCGGACGGTTCGAGCCGGTCGGCACCGACTTCCGCGGTTCGTCCATCCAGGTGAAGGAAGGCATCGACAACGTTGCCGGCCTGCGCGCCGCGATGGGCACGACGCAGTAGCCGCAACAGCGTTCATCCCCATCCTTCGACAAGCTCAGGATGAGGATGTTGGCTATGTCCCTCATGCTGAGCCCGTCGAAGCATGAGGGATTACCTCACCAGATATTGGGCCGGTGGCGACACCGGCCCATATTTTTGTGCGCCGATAGATTTTCGAATTTTCCGCCCGCGAATTTGGACGCAATTCGACCGTCAACCGGAACGCCACGTTTTGAAATCAACACCGCACGCAAGTTCTCAGCGCCGCGGCGGCGCTACGTCTTGTTCATCTTCGCGCTCCAACTATTTTTCAATTTCCGATTATTCATCCGGCCACAGCGACAAGCGCGAAAACGAAACGCCGCGGAAGCACTGGGCTTTCGCGGCGGCGTTCAGGTTCTCTCGCACCTGTGGGGACATAGCCTAGGTAATTTCTGGCTTGCGGATTTCAAGTCCCGCGCCGTTCAGGATCGAAAAAGTTTTTTCAACGGTCTGTTTCGCCAAACGAATTTCCGAAAAAATTTTTTCCGCAGCCTTTTTCAGCGACCGGAAATTGCTTTTCAAAGCAATTCCGTTTCGCCGGTTCATGTTCGCGAGGTCAGATGAACGGCGCGATGTAGTGCCAGGCGACGCCAAGCGCGCAACACAGCGCCAGCGTCCACACCATCCCCAACTTCAGCCGGAAGATGGCGACGGCTGCGACCAGCGACAGAACCAATGCCGGCCAGTCGATTGTCGACAGCACGGGCATGTGCAGGCGCAGTCCATACGCTTCCACATCGCGCACTTCGCCGAACAAAACGTGCAATGCAAACCAGATGGCGAGGTTCAGGATTACGCCGACGACGGCTGCGGTGATGGCCGACAGTGCCGCGTTGAGCTTCTTGTTGCCGATCAGCGCCTCGACGTACGGCGCGCCGAGAAAAATCCACAGAAACGACGGCACGAAGGTCGCCCACATCGCGAGCAATCCGCCGAGCGTTCCCGCGACGGACGGATCGAGCGGACCCACATCACGGAACGCCGCCATGAAGCCGACGAACTGCACGACGCAAATCAGCGGCCCCGGCGTGGTTTCGGCGAAGCCCAGACCGATCAACATCTCGTCGGGCTTCAACCAGCCGTAATACTCGACCGCCTGCTGCGCCATGTAGGACAGCACTGCGTAGGCGCCGCCGAACGTCACCACCGCCATCTTGGAATTGAACGCGGCGATCGAGGTGTAAACGTTGTGCGGGCCGAGCAGCAGGAACAGGACCGCGAGCGGTCCGAGCCACAGGCCCAATCCCACGACCGCCGTGACGACGAAGCGCCGGGCCGAGGGGATGACATGCTCGGGCGTGCCGCGCTCGAACATGGCGTCGATCACCGCCGGGTGATCGGGGCCTGTCTTCGGGCCCGCGTGCACGGGCGCGGTGAATCCGGGAAGACCGGCGGCGTGTCCCACGTATCCGAGCAGGGCCGCCGCGGCGATGATCGCCGGAAACGGAGCGGCAAAGAAAAAGATGGCGATGAACGCCGCTGCCGCGATCACGTAGTGCGCGCGCGTCTTTAGCGCGCGTCGGCCCACGCGCACCACCGCCTCGAGCACCAGCGCCAGCACCGCCGCCTTCAAACCGAAGAACAGCGCGCCGACAAAGCCGACATTGCCGAAGTTCGCGTAGATGAAGCTGAGAATGCCGAGCGCAATCAGGCCCGGCAGGATGAACAATGTTCCCGCGACGATGCCGCCACGCACGCCATGCAACAGCCAACCGATATAGACAGCGAGCTGGTGTGCCTCCGGGCCCGGCAGCAGCATGCAGTAGTTGAGCGCGTGCAGAAACCGTGTCTCGCCGATCCAGTGTTTCTCCTCGACGAGGATGCGGTGCATGACCGCGATCTGCCCGGCGGGCCCGCCGAACGACAACGACGCCACGCGTGCCCATGTACGCACGGCTTCCGGGAACGGCACCGAATGCCCCGGATTGGAATTGGACTGCCCCTCGCCCATCCCGCCTAACTCCCAAGAAATACAGGCACACCGATTCCGCCTTCAACGGCGCGACCGTAGACCTGAATGGCCGCGGCGACATCTTGCGCCGCCGTGCCGGTCGAATCGAAAATGTATATCTCACCGGCGGCCGTGCTGACGTTCCTCGTTCCCGCAACAACGGGGCCGAGTTCGGACCACACATTTTCTGCGCTGAGAACGCCCGCCGTGACCGCATGATGAAGGTCGCCCATCGCCAAGCATTGATCCAGCACGTCGACCACGATCCTGGATGACGACATGAGCTCCGGCATGATTTCGCTCTTCTCCGGGTTGTCGGCGCCGACGGCCGCGATGAAGGCCCCCTTGCCCGCGTGCGCGGGTCCAAGAAACGGCGAACGCGACGTCGTGCAGGTCACGATGATGTCGGCCGTCGCCGTCGCGTCGCTTAGTGCAGAAACGGGCCGCACAGGCATGTTCAGACTCTCCTGCAGGCGGGACGCGAACACACGCGATCGTTCGAAGTCACGGTCCCACACCGTGGCCTCTTGCAGTCTGAAAATCGCGGCCATTGCCTCGAGCTGCGCGCGGCCTTGCTCACCGCAGCCGCAGATCGCGATAGTCGTGCTGTCGGGCCGCGCGAGATAGCGCGCCGCGAGCGCGCTTGCCGCCGCGGTGCGCCGAAGCGTGATCTCCATCGAATCCATGATCGCGAGCAAAGATCCGCGTTCTGCGTCGGCAAGCAGAATGGCGCCCTGGATGGTCGGTAGCCCGAACCTGTCCGGATTGTTCGGAAAGTTTCCGTTCAACTTGATCGCAACGACGGGCTTGCCGTTGTCCAGTCGCGCGCCCTTCACGTGGAACGTCCCATCGTGACCGTGGACGTGCATGGGAAGCGCGGCGACAATTGCGCCCGATGTGAGCGAGAGGAATGCCGCTTCGGCCGCTCGCAGGTAGTCCGCATGCGTCATCAGCGCGGCGATGTCGCTCTTGCTCAGCACCAGCGTGCCGCGGGGCGGCACCATCGGCGCGAATGAAACGAAGTCTTGTGCCTCACCCATGACTGCTCCTTACGCCGACTCGGCGTCGAAGCAGGGCTTGGGCGGACATCGCCTGACGGGGAGCCTGCGTCCCCGCAATCACTCTAGTCCGGCAGGCGTTTCGCCGGAACACCTTTCTGGCCGCGCGGCGGATAGATGACGATGCCTGTGGCGCGGCCGGCGGCGTCGGTTTCGAACGTGACGCGCATCGGCAGCTCGGCCACGAAGAAATTCGAGGAGCTTTCGGGCCGCAGGCGCTGCTTCGGCAGTCCCCATTCCGCCGGCGCGGCGATCGTAAGGAACGTCCCCTCGCGAACGATCGTAAACACACCCTCGCCGTCCGCCTCATACCGGCCGACAAGACGGTCCAGCGCTTTGGCGTCGAGCCGGATTTCCGTGTGCCGCGTCACCACCGGCTGTTCCAGTGGGAAGTCCGGTTGCAGCAGGTGCCGCGCGATATCGGCCACACTGGCAACCTGGTTCGACAACACGACGACGCCGGCGCGTTTGGCGGGGCTCCACACAACACAACTGGCGAAACCCAGAGTCCCGCCGTCGCGGAAGATCAGCTCGTCATCGCCCGAACCGTAAACCGTCCACCCGAGCGCCTGCTTCGCACCCGAGGATGCGTTGCGGCGCGTGCGCACCGTCAATGCCATCGCCGTCGACAACGGGGACGGGGCCGTTCCGATGCCGGCCGCCAGTAATTCGGCCAGGTCCGTTGCGGTCGAGAAGATGCCGCCCGCCGCCGGCATCTCGCGGTAGATAGGTTCGTCCGTGAGCAGACGCGTGCGATTCAGCGATGCGTCATGGCCCGTCGCCAGCCGCGACTTCATCGCTGGCGTCAGGACATAACCGGTGTCGGCCAGTTTCATCGGGCCGAGAACGCGCTCCTGCATCAGGGTCTTGAAGTCGCGGCCGGCACGCGCCGCGAGCACCTCGCCCAGCAGCCAATAGCCGAGGTTCGAATACTCCCACTTGTTGCCGATGTCGTAAGTGAGCGCGTATCCCGACAGGAAGCGATGGAACGCCGACGACGACGGCGCGGCGCCGGCAAGATCGGGCATGAACGGCAGACCCGATGTGGGTTGCGAGATCGGCAAGCGTGATGACGCGGCCGTTCCGTTCCGGAAGAACCGCGTGCGGCAGGTGCTTCTTCACGGGGTCGTCCAGCGCGACTTCGCCCGCCTCGGCCATCTGCGCCAGAAGCAGAGCGGTGAACACCTTCGTCACCGAGCCGATTTCGAACACCGTCTCGGCGGCCGCGCGCGCACCGACACCAACTGTCCGCCGTCCCGCCGGATCGACGATCCCGGCCACAATCGCGACGCCGCCACGCTCTCCGCCCAATGCGGCAAGCCGTCCGGACAGCAGTGCACGGATCTCTGTATCGGAAGGCGGCGCGCTGACCGCGGCGCGGGCGGGCATCGGCACTCCGAAACCCGCCACTGCACCAAGCGCAGCACCCCGAACGAGCAGTCCCCGCCGGGTGAGCGAACGGTTCATCCTGGCTGTTTCTCCAGCGCCTCGATTTCGTCGAGGATCCGGTTCATGCGCGCGATCAGCGCCTGGTACGGAGCCGGCGTCGCCATATCGATGCCGGCACGCTTGTACAGCTCGTACGGATAATCAGAACCGCCCGCGCGCAACAGATTCAGGAACCGGTCGGCGGCAGGCTTGCCTTCTTTGGCGATCGCTTCGCTGAACTGCGCCGCGCCCGCCATCGAGGTCGCGTACTGATAGACATAGAAGTTGTAATAGAAGTGCGGGATGAACGCCCATTCCAGGCAGTAGGTGGGATCGATCTTCATCACGCCCTGCGCCTCGCCGTGGTAGCGCTTCAGAAGATCGCAATAGAGCGCGGTCATCCGCTCGCCCGACAGCGGCCTGCCCGCCTCCATCTCTTCGTGGATCTTCAGCTCGAATTCGCCAAACATGGTCTGGCGGAAGAACGTGGTGCGGATCGATTCCAGACCGGCGCCGAGATAGTAGAGCTTCTCGCCGCGGTTGCGCGCGTTCCTGACCATGTAGTCGATCAGCAGCATCTCGTTGCCGATCGACGCCGACTCCGCGATGAAGGTCGAGTAGTTCGCCTTCTCGTACGGCTGCGATGCGGTGGTCAGCAGCGTGTGCACGCCATGGCCCCATTCGTGGGCGAAGGTCGACAGCGACTGATAGTCGTCGTTGTGGTTCAACAGCAGATACGGGTGCACGTCATAGGCGCCGCCGCTCATGTAAGCGCCCGATGCCTTGCGCGGCTGCGGATAGACATGCGTCCAGCGTGCGTCGAAACCCCGGCGCAGCATGGTGAGATATTCCTCGCCGTACGGACGCAGCGCTTCGAGTGTGATGCGCTTCGACTCCTCGACATTGAACACCGGCAGGTCGACGCGCGGGAACATGGTCGGGTAGCCGTCGTGATAGCGAAGCTCGTCCTTGATCCCGAGCAGACGCTTGCGCAGCCGCAGATAGCGATGGAACGTCGGCAGGCCGGCGTTCGCCTGCGCCACCAGCTGGCGATACACAGCCTCCGGCATGGCGTCGGGGAAGAGCGCGGCTGCCAGCGCGTTCGGATGCTTGCGCACCTTGGCGTTGAACTCGTTGGTCATCACCTGCGCGGTGAGCATCGCGCCGAGCGATCCCTCGAACGCCTTGTACGATCCGAAGAACGCTTCGAACACGAGCTTGCGGTCGGCGCGGTTCTGGACCTGGCGATATTTGTTGTACGCTGCCTGATCGAGCTTCACGCGTTCGCCGTTCGACAACGTCACCGTCGGACGGGGCAAGTCGGAATCGTTCATCTGACCGTAGATGATGCCCGGCTGCTGCTGGACATCGCCGGTCGACGCGATCACGCCCTCGGCTTCGACCGAAAGCGTATGCGGCGCCGCACGCAGGATGTTGTTCAGGAAATAATCGAAGCGGTCCTTCAGCCCCTTCTCGCGCGTGATGAAGGCGCGCACCTTGGCCTCACCGACGCTCAGAACCTCCGGCGATATCCACGCCGTCTTTTCGCTGAACTGGGTGAAGAGCGCGCCGGCGAGCTGCTTGCGCTCCTGGTTGGCGGCGGCGCCGGTATCTTCGTCGGCCTTCAGGCTCGAATAGATATAGAGGCGCGCGACCTCCTTGTTCACGCGGCTGATCGCGTCCAGCGCTTCGAACATCGCGCGCGCGCTCTTTCCGAGCGTGCCCTTGAAGCGGTCCAGCTTGGCGACCTCGGCCTTCATGCGGTCGTATTCGGCCCGCCACGCCTCCGGCGTCTTGTAGAGGTCAGCCAGATCCCAGACGTAACGCGGATCGACGGTGCGCGCCTGCGGTGCCGCCGTTTCGGCAGCGTGAACCGTGTAGGCCGCGGCGAGCGCGAGCGCACCGATGGCGACGAAAGCGGCAGACCTGAAACGAAGCATGAGACACCCCGGTTTGTGGCGGCATTCCCCAGTGACATTTGCGCCGCGCGGGGCGGACCATAGCCCGAGGCGCCCGGGCGGATCACGGGGTCCACACGCCCTCTCGCGCAGATTTCATCGCTTACAGGCGGCTTGGCCGTTCGGCAGCGTCACGGAATTTTTTCGCAGCTGCGACGTCGTTACAGAAATGTCAGATTGACCAGGGACTTACGCCGTTGCCGAAGCGTTAACGCGCTCGATTTAGGCTATGACGATGGACCGGCGGGTATGATAGACGTGCCCGCTTAACACACAAAAGAGTGCGTATTCCGTGTCGTTGATGGCAGCGCTTTCGCCGGGTTCGGCCAGGAATCCGCCCGATCCGGTGCGCGAAGCGCTCACCGCGAATAAGGGTCTGTTCGGTGTCGCGGTGGCGTTTTCCGCGGCGATGAGCGTGCTCGCGCTCACTGTCTCTCTTTATATGTTGCAGGTGTACGACCGCGTTCTCTCGAGCCACAGTGAAGAGACGCTGCTTCTTCTCACCATCATTGCGTTCGCCGCCCTGTCGGTTTTCGGCCTTCTCGATTCGCTCAGGCTTCGCCTGCTCATCCGAATCGGAATGCGGTTCGGCGAAACGCTCGGCGCGCGCACGCTGCGGTCCATGGTCGCGACGTCGGCTCTGGTTTCCGGCAGCTCGAGGCAGGGCCTCCGCGACATCGACACGATCCGCAATTTCGTCGGTTCGGCCGCGTTCGCGATCCTGCTCGACGCCCCGTTCCTGTTCCTGTTCCTCATCGTCCTGTGGATGCTGCACCCGATCTATTTCATCATCGTGCTCATCGGCGGCGGAATCCTGGTCGGCATTGCGCTTCTCGATCAGTACCTGACGGCGCAGAAGCTCGGAAAGTCGATCACGGCGTCTCTCAAGGCGCACACCTTTGCCGAAGACGGCCTCAGAAACGCCGACGTGCTCGAAGGCATGGGCATGTCGCATCCCTTCGTCGCGCGCTGGCGCAAGCAGTGGCTCGACTCGCTCAAGCATTCGCTGGAAGCGTCGGACCGCGACTCCATCCTCTCCGGCACGTCGAAGGTCGTGCGCCAGCTCATTCAGGTCGTGGTGCTGGGCACCGGCGCGCTTCTGGTTCTCGATTATCACGCCACCGGCGGCATCATGATCGCGGCCTCGATCCTGTCGGCGCGCGCCCTGGCGCCGATCGAAGGCGCGGTATCGACGTGGAAGAGCATCGTCGCTGTTCGTCTGGCATGGGGCCGTCTCGTCAACCTTCTCAACACCGCACCCAAGCGCGAAGAAGGCATGGCCCTCCCCGCGCCTACCGGCGACCTTCAGGTTCAGAAGGTCAGCTTCGCGCCGCCGGGTTCGCGCAAGGCCATCGTCAACGGCGTAAGCTTCGCCTTGCAGGCGGGTGACTCGGTTGGAGTGATCGGTCCGTCTGCGTCGGGCAAGTCGAGCCTGATGCGGCTTCTCGTGGGCGCATGGCCGGCAGCGACAGGCGTCGTGCGCCTGGATGGCGCCGACATCTATGCCTGGCCGCGTGCGGAGCTGTCGAAGTACATCGGGTACCTGCCGCAGGACGTGGAATTGTTCGGCGGTACGGTCAAGGACAACATCGCCCGCCTGACCGAAGGCGATCCCGAGGATATCGTCAAAGCCGCGAAGCTGGCGAACGCGCACGATATGATCCTCGCGCTGCCCAAGGGCTACGACACCGACCTCGGCGAAAACGGCGCCAAGCTTTCGGGCGGACAGCGGCAGCGCCTCGGCATCGCGCGCGCGCTCTATGGCGATCCGCGACTTATCGTGCTGGACGAGCCGAACTCGAACCTCGACACCGCGGGCGAAGAAGCTTTGCTCGGCACGCTTGCCGAGTTGAAGAAGAAAAAAGTCACGGTCGTCGTGGTGGCGCATCGCCCCTCGATGCTCGCGAACGTCGACAAGATGCTGGTGTTGCGCGACGGCATGGTCGAAGCGTTCGGTCCGCGGGCCGAAGTGATGTCGCGTTTCTCGCCGCGTCCCGGCCCCGCCGGTCAACAAGTTCGCCAGGGTCAGAACGTGATCCCGCTGACGCTGCCCAATATCGGCGGTGACGAACCCGCGCCGGGAGGCACGCAGTGACCGAAGCACCGTCTTCACCCGAACGCCGGCGGCCGAGCCGGTTCGACCGCCTGTTCGGGGGCCGGGGTACGCGCGCGCGCAATGTTCCGCCCGGTCTGCCGTCGACTGATGTCGCCGCGGAGGAACCTTCCACTGCGTTCATGAGCCCCAAGGGCATCGTCCGGCGCGGCGGTGCGGTCGTGGCCATCTTCTTCGGCGTGTTCATGCTCTGGGCGGTGCTCGCGCCGCTCGACAGCGCGATGATGGCGCCGGGCATGATCGTGGTGGAGTCGCACCGCAAAGCCATCCAGCATCTCGAGGGCGGCATCGTGGAGGACATCCTCGTGCGCGAGGGCCAGACGGTGAAGCCCGGCCAGGCGCTGGTAAAACTCGATGAGACGCAGGCGCGCGCGTCGCTCGACATGCTGCAAGGCCAGGCCGATGCGCTGGCGGCACAGGAAGCGCGGCTCGTCGCGCAGAAAGATAATGCGCCGAACGTTGCCTTTCCGGCCGACCTGCTCTCGCGTTCGTCGGATCCCAAGGTCGCGGATGCGATGCGCGTCGAGTTAAACGCCTTCGTGAACAATCGCGAAACCACGTCAAAGCAGATCAAGATCCTCGAAACCCGCATCGAGGAGAACAACCGCTCCATCGAAGGCCTGCGCGCGCAGTTGAAAGGCATCGACCAGCAGATTGCGCTGATCGCGCGCGAAACCGAGATGATCAAGGTGCTCGTGGATCGCGGCATCGAATCCCTGCCGCGGCTCCTGGCCCTGCAACGGGCGCAGGCCGATCTCGGCGGCCAGCGGGGTCAGGTGATCGAGAAAATCTCGGAAGCCCAGGTCAACAACGGCGAGACGCAGCTCCAGATCGTAAACCTAAGAAACACGACGATGGCCGACCTGTTGAAGGAGCTGCGCGAAGTGCAGTCGCGGCGCTTCGATCTCATCGACCGGCTGAAAGCGGCGCGCGACGTCCTCCACCGCCAGGTGATCACGACTCCGGTCGAAGGCCGCGTCGTCAGCCTTGCCATCCACACGCGCGGCGCCGTCGTGCGGCAAGGCGAGGTCCTGATGGAGATCGTGCCGCAGAACGATCAGCTCGAAGTCGAGGCGCATGTGCGGCCGGAAGACATCGACTATCTCCATGTGGGCATGAACGCCAAGCTGACGCTCGCCGGCAACCAGGCGAGGCGTCTCCCCGCGATTCACGGCACGGTGACCAACGTGTCCGCAGACCGCCTTGTCGATCAGCAATCGGGCGCGGCGTATTTCAATGCGCGCGTGACCGTCGACCGTGGGGCATTCGCCGACCATCCTGAAATCCGGCTGGTTCCGGGCATGCCGGTGGAAGTCGCCATCGAAACCGGCGAACGCACGCTGTGGGACTATTTCATGGCGCCCATCGAGGCCACGTTCCGCAAGGGCATGCGCGAACCGAACTAGGCACTACCTGCGGGTTGCCCCTCTATCAATTAGCAACTGTAGGGTATGCCGGAGCGGCAGAGCCGGTTAGGATTGGCGCCGGTCGATCCAACCGCGTTTTGGCAGCATGGACAAACCGGAAGGCACCAGCCGTGCTCGCCGCCACTACGAGAAGGTGGTTGCGAGGATCAAAGGCGAGGGACACAAGAGCGCCACCATAGGCGCCGACCTGAAGACGCGCGAGGACTGGTGGAGCGCGGGTGAACGCCGCTTCAAGGCACTCCTGAAGACGTTCGCTTTCCAGCCCGATCAACGCGTGATCGATTACGGCTGCGGCAGCCTCAGAATTGGCGTCCATTTCATCAACTATCTAAATCCCGGATGCTATTTCGGCATGGACGTCACGCCCGACACGTTGAACCTCGGACGCGAACTGGCCGGCGAAGAGTTGTTGCGCACGAAGACACCGCGCCTCGCGCCGATCGACGATGAGGCGATTCATGAGGGCGAGCGGTTCGCCGCCGACTATGTCTTTTCATGGCTGGTCGCCCAGCACGTCCATCCCGGAGAACTCGATTATTACTTCGGCAATCTCGTGCGCCTCGCGGGTAAGCCCGGCGCTGTTCTTTTCTTCAACGCCAAGCTCACGGACGGCAGTACGGAGACCCAGTACAGCGCGAAAAGCTTCGCCCGGCCGCTGGAGATATTCATCCGCGGCCTTGCGCCTCTTACATTTGTAGAAAAGCACCGCGACAAGACCAGGGAAGAGGGCAAGTCGGCGGGGTTTTCGAGCGCAACGCTGGAATTCCGGCGCGCGTAACCGGTTCCCAGGGCGGCCCTTGCAACGGGGAGTGGCCTGAGCAATAACCGCCGTCCGCTAGGAGCGCGGGCGTAGCTCAGGGGTAGAGCACGACCTTGCCAAGGTCGGGGTCGCGCGTTCGAATCGCGTCGCCCGCTCCAGTATCGCCAAGCATGCGTGTGCCGCTCGCTCGTCCGTCAGACGAGCGTGTGCGCGCGCGCACACCATGAAGCAACTTTAATCGATACCCCCCTTTTTGGAGGGAGGCGGCGGCACAGGCCGGCAACATAGGTTCGGCACCTCGCGATATCGCATTGATGAGGGTGCCATGAAATTGCGTTTCTGGTCCGACGTTCGCCACTCCTGGAAGATCGATGCCGATCACGCCGGCATGATCGGGCCCTTGGGCGGTGCGGCCGTGTTTGCCGGCACCGGTGAGACCTGGACCGGCGACGGCTCGAACGAAACGCACACGGGCACGCGAAAGAACGACACGCTGGACGGCGCAGGGGGCGACGACACCGTTCATGGCGGCAAGGGCGACGACTCGATCACGGGCGGCATCGGCGCCGACACGCTGACCGGCGACGACGGCAACGACACCATCCATTGCGGCAATGGCGACGTCTCGATCGACGGCGGTGCCGGGGACGACGTCATCGTCCTCGATGTCAACGGCGGCAACCTCGGCATCCTCGCCGGCGGCGACGGCTACGATACGTTCGACGCCAGCGGCGTGATCGCGGCGTACGCCATCAACGACGCCAACATTTCGGGCATCGAGCACTTCATCGGCGGCGAAGGGAACGAGATCGCCGGCGGCAGCGCCCTCGATGAGCTCAACGAGGGCCGCGGGGGCAACGACCAGCTGCACGGCAACACCGGCAACGACACCCTTCTTGGCGGCGAAGGCAACGATTGGCTGTGGGGTGACAAGGGCAACGACACGATCAAGGGCGAAAACGGCGACGACAATATGACGGGCGGCCTCAACAACGACAAATTCGACGGCGGCGCGGGTTGGGATCACGTCTACTACACCAACAGTGCGACAGCGGTGACGGTTGACCTCGCGGCCGGCACGGGGACCGGCGAAGGCACCGACACGTTCAAGAACGTCGAGGCCGTGGTCGGCAGCGCGTTCAACGATCATCTGACGGGTTCGAAGGGCGACAACTATCTGTCGGGCCTCGCTGGCAACGACACGCTGGACGGCGGCAAGGGCAACGACTGGGCCTGGTACAACACGACAAGCGGCAATGAGACGATCGACCTCGGCGCGGGAACGGCCACCGGCGCGCTCGGCACCGACACACTGATCAGCATCGAAAGCGTCGGCTCCGGCGGCGGCAATGACACCATCACCGGCTCATCCGCTTCCAACTCGTTGAATGGCTTCGACGGCAACGACACACTGTCGGGCGGCGACGGGGACGACTTCCTCTATGGCGGCAACGGCAACGATGTCATCACGGGCGGCGACGGCACCGACGTGCTGTCGGGCTGGGCGGGCGCGGACCAGTTCGTCTTCGCAGATCTCGCAGTCCGGAACGCGGATCCCCACTACATCATCGATCTCGACGTCTCGGACACGATCGACCTGCGTGGGATCGACGCGATCCAGGGCGGCGGCGATCAAGCGTTCATCGTGGTGACCCAGTTCAACGGGGCGCCGGGTGAGGCAACCATCGCCTACAATTCCGGCAACAACACCACATACCTTTCGCTGGACACGGACGGCGGCGCGTCGCCGACCGCGAATTTCGTCATCGCCATCACCGGCGACTGGCACGCGTTCTCGAACATCCTGTGGTGAAGGCTAGAAGGGGCGAAGCAGCCCCTTCAGCTCACTGAGCGGGATGACCGCGTGGCCGCCGGCGCTGGTCATGTTGCCCAGCTGTTCGGGCGTGAACCAGACCGTGATCGCCGTTGGCGATAGCGTGAAGGCGGCGAAGGTTGCCGCGACCGGCGGCAGGCCGACATCCGCTGCAACCTCAGCGCCGAAGTCGGGATCCTCGCTCACCATATGCGCGACCGCATAGGCGCGCATCTTTGCGTATGCTTCCGGCTTCATGACGTTGGAAATCGAAATGCGCTGCGCTGCCGGCATGACGTAGTCGAAAGTCGTGAAGGCGAAGTGCGTGTGGTTGCCGTCGTCGTTCGTCGCGCTCGCGCACATTACGGCGAACATCGCAGCGTCGTTGCGCGCGACCTTGCACGTGATTTCCAGCGACCACGGGCGGCCCGGATCGTCGAGGCGCGCGTCCTTGGTGTATCCCGCGAACTCGTCCGCCTCGTGTTTCGCCCAGGCGGCGATCTCGGCATCGATCGCGCCGTTGCCGGTCTTCGGATAGGCGATGGCAATCGTGTGCGTCGGCGCCTTGCGGTCGATGCGCAGCGTCTGCACCGGCAGCGGCGCGGCCTGCGCAGCCGTGCCAGCAAGCACCAACAGAACCGTCACGAGGCAGAGCCGGACCATCGCTACTATTCCGCCCGCCGCTCGAGTGCCTTCATTCGCTGGCGATACTGCGCCGTCAAGCACTGTCCCAGCGCGGCATCGGCAAGCGTTCCGCAGGTGGCGTCGCGTTTGGCAAGGAATGCGCGCTGCGCCTCGCGCTCACGCGCCTTGCCCGCATCGCCGTCGGCAAGTTGCAGCTTCCAGTAATACGCGTGCGCCATTTTCCGATCGAGCCGCGCCAGTTCGACGTCGGCGCACAATCCCTTCTCGACCGCCGTCGATGCCTTGTCACAGTCGAATGACGGCTGCGGCTTTGCCCAGTCGCTGCGGTCGCGCACCACACGCCGAAGCTTGGAAAGCGGTATCTCCGTCTTCTGCGGCCCGGCGGCATAGGCCGCGATCTGATACTCGGGGAAGTAAAGGATCAGCCGGTCCTTCATCAGCGAGAAGATTTCGAAATTCCCCGCGTACGGCTCCGCGCCGCGGCGAATCCAGTCGGCATCGGTGACGGCATCGTCGCCGCCGCCGGTCAGTTCCTTGATCAGGTTTTCGATCGCGAGTTCGCTGATGCGCTTCAATCCTGCCGGTCCCACCATTTCGGCGAGGTACACGCGCTCACCGCTTGGTACGACGAAGTTCAGCGTTTCCAGCGTGTGGTTGGGATGCGCGCCACCCGTCGCCATCTCAATCTCGAACAGCGTCTCGAACATCTCGGAGTCGTTGCGGATGACCGCGAAACTGATGTCGAGCGTGTAGGCACCGCGGTTGACGCCGCCGCCTTCGAGGCCGGCGAAATCGTCGGCCTGCTGTTTCACCCACTCGGCGACCTGCCGGTCGATCGCCGCGTTTCCGGTCTTGGGATAGAGGATGCTGATTTCATGCTGCGCCGTCTTGCGCTCCAGCGTCAGCTGCTGCACCGGCAGGTTTCCCGAGGCCGCCACGGCCGGGCCGACGGCCGCCAGAAAAAGCAGAGCCAAAACAACGCACCGGACCGGCATGTTCCCCACCTGCGATTGCGCTATGTTCTCGGGCCCTTCTTACCACGCCGCTTCCGCCATGGACATTACACCGGGTCCAGAGTCCGCGCTGTTCCAACGCCTCGATGCGCTCGGCATCGCGCACAAGACGTATCTGCATCCGCCGTGCTTCACGGTGGAGCAGTCGAACGAGCATTGCGGTCACATTCCCGGCATGCACACCAAGAACCTGTTCATCCAGGACAAGACCGGCGCGCTGTGGCTGGTGGTGGCGCGCGATACGTTTCGCGTCCACGTGAACGAACTGGCGCGGCAGCTGGGTGCGCCACGGTTTTCGTTTGGTGCACCGGAGCTGTTGCTCGAGGTGCTGGGTGTGCCGGCAGGTTCGGTGACTCCGTTTGCTGTCATCAACGATACTGCCTGCCGCGTGCGCGTGGTGCTGGACGACAAGATGCTGGAGGGCGATCCGCTGAACTTCCATCCACTGCGCAACGATCAGACGACGGCGATCTCGGCGGCGGACCTGTTGCGTTTCCTGCGCGACACGGGGCACGAGCCGACGATCGTTACGCTTCCGGAGCGCACATGAAGCCCGCCCCACTTCCGACCACACCGCTCGGCCCGCGCGTTCTCCGCGGCCACTTCATTGCGCTGGAGCCGGTGAACGATACGCACCGCGACGGCTTGCACGCGGCCGCCGCCGGTCAGCCAGACTCGTTCCGCTACATGCCGATCTCGGCGGCCGAGACGTTCGACGCGTGGTGGAAAGACCTGAACAGCGACATGGCCAAGGGCGCGCGTATTGTCTTTGCGGTGCGGCGCCTTTCCGACGACGCAATCGTGGGCTCGACCTCGTACGGCAACATCGTCCCGGAGCACGCGCGCGCCGAGATCGGCTGGACCTGGTACGCGAAGGCGGCCCAGGCGACCGCCGTGAATCCGGAAGCGAAACTGTTGCTGCTCCAGAACGCCTTCGAAACCGCCGGCTACAAGCGCGTCGAATTCAAAACCGATGCGCGCAATGCTCGCTCGCGCGCCGCCATCGCCAAGCTTGGCGCAAAGGAGGAAGGTATCTTCCGCAGCCACATGTGGATGCCCGACGGCTCACGCCGCGACACCGTCTATTTTTCGGTCACCGACGACGAATGGCCTGCGGTGAAGGCCGGGCTGGAAGCGCGGCTGGCCGCGTTTTCCGCCGGAACCTGACCCCGCCGAAAGGGGTTGGAATCTGGCCTGTGGCAACCCATCTTCAGGCAGCATTGCAAGGCGTGATTCATGGCTCTTATCGGACCCGGCGGCAGACCCATTTCCACAGGCAACGCCAGCAGTGGCGCGGCGGCGCCCGCACCCGGCGCGGCAGCCGCGTCGCCCAATGTAAAGGATGGCAACATCCAGACTTTCGGCCAGGACGTGGTTCAGGCCTCGCTTGAGGTTCCGGTCATCGTCGATTTCTGGGCGCCGTGGTGCGGCCCGTGCAAGACGCTGGGCCCCATGCTCGAACGCGTAGTCGAGCAGGCCAAAGGCGCCGTGAAGCTCGTCAAGATCAACATCGACGAGAACCCTGAGATCGCGCAGCAGCTGCGCATTCAATCCATCCCCACCGTGTACGCGTTCAAGAACGGCCAGCCGGTGGACGGATTCGCGGGCGCGATTCCGGAGTCGCAAATCCGCGATTTCGTGAAGGCGCTGACCGGCGGCGCGGCGGGCCCCTCGCCGGTCGAAGACATGATCGCGATGGCGGAAGAGGCGCTCGCGAAGAAGGACATCGGCACCGCGGCTCAGATGTTCGGGCAGATATTGCAGGAAGAGCCCGGCCATCCGAAGGCCGTGGCGGGATTGGCCAAGTGCTACATCGAATCCGGTGACCTGGACCGCGCGCGGCAGACGCTCGGCCTCGTGCGGCCGGACGGCGCCGCCGACGAAGCCATCCGCGGCGTCGAAGCCGAACTCGCGCTGAAGGAAAAAGGTGCATCGGCTGGCGACACGGCGCCGTTGCGCGCCAAGGTCGATGCGAACCCGGCCGATCATCAGGCGCGGTACGATCTGGCGCTGGCGCTCGATGCCAAAGGCGACCGCGAGGGCGCGATCGAGCAGCTGCTCGATATCGTCAGGCGCGACCGCAAGTGGAACGAAGAGGCCGCGCGCAAGCAGCTGGTGACGCTGTTCGAAGCGATGGGTCCGACCGACCAGCGCACTATCGATGCGCGTCGCAAGCTTTCGTCCGTCCTGTTCTCGTAAGACAATGCGGCACTACTCGAACGCAACCGATCTCCCCGCCGTCATTCCGGTGTTTCCGCTGCCGGGCGTGATCCTGTTGCCGCGCGCGCAACTGCCGCTGAACATTTTCGAGCCGCGCTATCTGGCAATGACCGACTACGCAATGTCCGGGCGGCGCATCATCGGAATGATCCAGCCGCGCACCGAAGATGAGGACGCGCGGCGGCCCGAGCTTTCCGATGTGGGGTGCGCCGGGCGCATCACCTCGTACTCAGAAACACCGGACGGGCGTTACGAGATCACGCTCACCGGCATCGTGCGTTTCCGCGTCGCCCACGAAGTGGACGCGGTGACGCCGTTCCGCCAGGTCGAGGCGGACTATCAGACCTATGCCGTCGACTTTGCGCCGTCCGATGCAGCGGTCGACATCGCGCGGGGGCGCCTCTTGTCGGCGCTGAAGCCGTATCTCGACGAACGCCGCATGGAGACCGACTGGTCGTCGCTGAAGGATGCGCCGGTCGAGGCGCTGGTCAGCGCGCTGTCGATGATCTGTCCGTTCGAGCCCACCGAAAAGCAGGCGCTGCTCGAAGTGCCCGGCACGCGCGAACGCGCCGAAGCCCTGATCGCGCTTCTGGAAATTGCCAATGCCGCGACGACGGCCGGAACGGGCACGGGCGGCGGAAGACCTGTCAACTAGGGCTGGTGAACCAGGATCAAGGCACGATGGACGTCGATCCGAAACTTCTCGAAATTCTTGTCTGCCCGATGACGCGCGGGCCGCTGGTCTACGACCGCGAGAAGCAGGAACTGATCAGCAAGCAGGCCGGCCTCGCCTACCCCATCCGCGACGGCATTCCGATCATGCTGCCCGACGAGGCGCGCGAGCTTTCGGACGCGGAACGTTCGTGACTGAGGCTGGCGCCAAACATTGGCCGGCCGAAATCCGGCTGAACAAGGACAAGGACCGCCTGATTGTCACCTTCGAATCCGGCGAGCGTATCGAACTGACCGCCGAGTATCTGCGCACCCAATCGCCCAGCGCCGAAGTGAAGGGGCACGGGCAGGAGAAAATGCCGCCCGTCGCCGGCAAGCGCAGCGTACGAATCGCCACGCTCATTCCCATCGGCAATTACGCCGTGCGCATCGGTTTCGACGACGGCCACGACACCGGCCTCTACACATGGGACTATCTGCACGATCTTGCACACACTCACGGCGTCCGCTGGCCGGCCTATCTGGAAAACCTCGGCGTGCACGGCATGCAGCGGGACTGATTTGAGAAGGGACGCCACAGCGCGCTAAAACCCGGCATGGCGACCGTCGAAGCACCTCCCAAACCGCCGCCGACACAGGTGCCGCCGCCCCCATCGGCAATGGTACGGCCGGTCTATCCGCGCATCGTGCCGTCGGGACGGAAGATGCCGCCGCGGCCCGTCATCCAAGGGCAGGACCGCAGCAAGTGGACCGACATCTACCAGGGCATGCTGCGCGCGCCGTGGTCGGTGTTTTTTCTCGGGCTGGCGCTGATCTTCGTCGCGATCGTGTCAGCGTTCGCCGGACTTTACATGTTGAACCCCGGCGGCATTGCGCACCTCGACACCAACAATTTCCTGGATGCGTTTTTCTTCAGCGCGGCAATTCTCACCACGTCGGGCACCGGTGAGCTGGTGCCCACCGATCTTTACTCCAACATCGTCGTGACGGTTCAGGGGTTTTTCGGGCTCCTGAATCTCGCCGTGGCAACAGGCGCGCTGTTCGCGCGGCTGTCGCGGCCGACCTCGCGCATGATGTTCTCCAAGATCGCCACGATCACCATGTTCGAGGGCAAGCCGACCTTCATGTTCCGCGTCGCCAACCAGCGCGGCAACCAGGTGCTGGAGGCCAATTGCACTTTGAACATGGCGCGGCAGATCACGACCCGTGAGGGCTATGTTATGCGGCGGTTCGAGCCGATGTCGCTGGTGCGCTCGAGCACGCCACTGTTCGCGCTGTCATGGACGATCATGCACACGATCGACGACAAGAGCCCGCTGTGGAACATGACGCAGGACCAGATGTTCGATCAGCAGGTCGAGATCATCGCCGTGCTTTCAGGCACCGACGAAACCTACTCCGACACGATCTATGCGCGCGATTCCTACACGCCGGATGAAATTGTCTGGAACAAGCGCTTCGTCGACATCCTGTCGGTGAGCAAGGGCCGCCGCCACGTCGACCTTCACCGCTTCCATGACGTCTGCGACGACGAATGCTTCATGCCGGAAGACGGCATGGTCACGACGGCCGACAGCGATACGTCTTAGCGTCTACGCCGCCGCGCGCCTGGGCAGGCGCCACAGGAAAAACCCGAGCAATAGAAGCCCCTGCGCGATGAGGATGAGCTGCATCGGGAACAGCCCGAGCAAGCCGCTCTGCACCATCGCCGGCGCGACGTTGAGCGTCGCGTGCGCAGCCATCGCGGCGAAGAGCCAGACGATCTTGCGCTCGGACACCGCCTTCCACACCAGCAGCGAGAAGAAGATGTGCGCGAGCACGGCGATGACGCGCTCGACGCCGCCATAGGCAACGTCGAAGAACCCCACCGTTTCCAGCTGGTGCCGCAGCGCAGCGATTTGGCCGGCCGGAACGCTGCCGCTCAGCGACGACTCCAGCTTTCCCTGATTCAACATGAGCCCCGCCATCAGGAACTGGAACTGGGCCAGGGCGCCGAGGATCCATGCCTCGATCCCGCCGTGACCGATGCCGTAGGCGACCGGAGTGCCCGGCGTCCCCGTATCCTTCACGAGAAGGCGCATGGCGATGTAGCGCCCGACCTCTTCGAAAAGCGCCGCGGCGGCGATGCCGTAGATCACGTAGTTCCACGGACTGGCGCCAATCCAGGCAATGGTCGTCGGGTTCACCTTGAACACGAAATAATGCAACGCCTGCTCAAGCACGAGCGCGAAGAGAAAAAATGTCGCCGCGCCGATGGCGATGTTGCGCCACGACAGCGTCATGCGTTTTCGGCAGACCAGGAACACCAGCACGGGAAACAGGAGCGAGAGCGCAAGCGCCGTCACGATTCCCGCCATTCCTTCCGTGGACATCGTTCCCCCTCCGCGGATGTTATTTGTCGGCGTCGACGCCGATCGCCTGCGTGACGTTCGAGAAGCCGTCGCGCTCGAGAAGCTGCAACAACTCGCGCTTGATGCGCGTGACCAGCCCCGGCCCGTGATAGGTGAGCGCCGTATAAAGCTGCACCAGGCTCGCGCCCGCGCGAATCTTGGCATAGGCGTCGGCGCCCGAGCGCACGCCACCGACACCGACCAGTGTCAGCTTACCCTCGGTGCGGACGCGCATCTTTTTCAACATTGCTGTCGAAGGTCCGAACAGCGGCGCGCCGGACAGCCCGCCTTTCTCGCCCTTCAATGCGCTCTTGAGTTCCGGCCGAGCGATGGTCGTGTTGGATACGATCAGACCTTCGATACCCGCGTGCATCGAAACAGCCGCGATATCGTCGAGCGAGGCATCGTCGAGGTCGGGCGCGATCTTCAAGAGGATAGGCGCCGACGACCGCAGCTTGCCGCGGATGTCGAGCAGCCCCGACAGCAAGTTCTCCAGATGATCGCGGTCCTGTAAGCCGCGCAGGCCCGGCGTATTGGGCGAGGAAATATTCACCGCCATGTAGGACGCATGCGGCGCCAGGCACAGGAACGCCGCCATGTAGTCGGCGATCATGTCGGCCGAGTCCTTGTTGGCGCCGATATTGACCCCGACGATGCCGCGCTTGCCGCGCCGGTGTTTCAGCCGCCGTGCGGCGCGCATCATGCCCTGATTGTTGAAGCCGAGACGGTTGATCACCGCCTCATCCTCGACCAGGCGGAAGATGCGCGGCTTGGGATTGCCGAGCTGCGCGCGCGGCGTCAGCGTTCCGCATTCGGCAAACCCGAACCCGAGCTTCAGCATCCGGCTGGGCACCTCGGCGTCCTTGTCGAAGCCGGCGGCCAGACCGATGGGATTGGGAAAGATCAAACCGAGCGCATCGACCTCGAGCCGCGGGTCGTCGCGCGAGAGCCGCGGGATCAGCGGTCCCGTGGCGCGCAGCATCTGCACCGCGATGCGGTGACCGCGTTCGGCGGGCAGTGCGCGCAACACGCTCGACGCGGCGTCGAGCATCATGGTCTCAGGGGATTTCATCCGGGAAGCAATGCCGTCCGTCGGGTCCCAGCGGAAGTGGCTTCGTCCAAAGGGTCGCGCTCATCTCGAGCGGGCCGTAGAGATGCGGAAACAGGTCGCCGCCACGGCTCACTTCCCACTTTAGCGCCTCGCCAAGACGGGCTGCATCGGCCGCAACGAGCACAAGGTCCGCTTGTCCACGGAAATAGCGCTCGGCGGTGGCGCGCACCTGGTGAGCGGCAGAAAAGTGAACGAAGCCGTCACGGGCATCATCGGCTGACCCCTTGAAAACCCCGGCATTTTCGGCATCTATCCAGTCCGGGCCCGGCACGATCTTATAGATTTTCTCGTTCATCGCACTGGACACCGTTAACATTGTAAGGGATAATTCCTACCTCCTGCGCGTATGGTAGGACCATATACAAATCCTTCGGATCATTTTCTTACATTCTGACGCATGTTAACGCACGATCAGATCTGGGCCGCCATCGACGCGCTCGCGCAGCGTAACGGCCTTTCGCCGTCGGGTCTCGCCAAACGCGCGGGCCTCGACCCCACGACGTTCAACAAGTCGAAGCGCGAGTCGCCGAACAAGAAACTGCGCTGGCCGTCGACGGAAAGCATCGCGAAAATTCTTGCGGCGACGGATTCGTCGATCGACGAATTTGTTTCTCTGGTCAATCGGGCCGGCGCGTTCAAGCAGCCGGTGCGCCTGATCCCGCTGATCGGTTTCGCGCAGGCCGGCAGTCATGGCTTTTTCGACGACGCGGGCTTCCCTGCCGGCGCCGGTTGGGAAGAGATCGCGTTTCCCGATGTCGGCGATCCGCACGCTTATGCGCTCGAAGTCAGCGGCGAGTCCATGATGCCGGTGTTTCGCGACGGTGACCGCATCATCGTATCGCCTCAGGCGGCGACACGGCGCGGCGACCGCGTTGTGGTACGCACCATGGCGGGTGAGGTGATGGCGAAGGAGCTGTCGCGGCTCACGGCGAAGCGCGTCGAGCTGCAGTCGTTTAATCCCGATTTCGAAGATCGCGTGCTCGATCTCGGCGATATCCAATTCATGCACCGAGTCATCTGGGCGTCGCAGTAGCGATCAGTTCGCCGGATAGCCCTGGTATTTTCGCACCAGCGCCATGGCGCCGGCGTCGTCGCGTTTCACGACCAGGTCCTTCAGCCGTACCGCGCGTTGCTTGATCGCCGCGTCATAGGCGCTCGCGGGTGTGCCGTTAGCCGCGGCCGTGAGTTCGCTCATGACCAGCGCGCGCTGGCCATCGAGATCGTACGACGCCACGGAAATCGCGAACTGAAAATGGATCACTAGGTTCGCCGGCTCGGCGGCCACCGCCTTGCGGAAGAAGCCGACGCCCTTGTCGAAGCTCGCGTCGTAGAACATGTCGCCGAGCCAGCTGCCGCCGACGCGCACGACCTCGATGTTCCAGCCGCCCATCGCTGCCAGCGCCCACGAGAAATTCGGGCTGATGCGCAGCGCCGTGTTCAACGCCTCGCGCGTCTGCGAGCCATATTTGGAAAGACCCGCGCGCAGCGTGCCGATGATGCGGGATTGATGACCCAGCGACGCCGTCAGATAAACGTAGGATTCGGGCATTTTGCCGCCGGCGGCGATGGCCCGGCGTGCGAATTCCTCGCCGCGCTTAAGGCAATCCATGCACGGCGCATCGCGCAAGCTCGCGTCGGCCAGCACGGCGCGGGCGGCAATCGCGAAGCCGTTTTCGTCGTTCTGGGCAACACCGGCTTTGATCGCCGCTTCGTAGTTGCCTGCCTTGTAAAGCTGAAGCGCCGGGCCAGATGCGATCTGCGCCCATGCGACCGCAGGCACAAGCAACGCGAACGCCAACGCCAACACGCGCGTCATAGGAAGGCGCCGTCCAGCGCCCTGCGAAGAAGCACGGCCGTGCGCTCGCAACCGAACAGTGCCGCGAACGAACCGAAACGCGGGCCCTGCGTTTGGCCGAGCGCGACCTCGTAGATCGCCTTGAACCAGTCGCGCAGAGGTTCGAACTGATGCTCCTTGCCGATCGCATACACGAGCGCCTGCACCTTCTCGCCATCGCGCTCGCCGTCGACCTCTTCCAGCGTGTTCGCCAATGCGAGCAACGCGGCGCGCTCCTTGTCGCTCGGCGCGCGGTACTGCTTCTTCGGCTTGACGAAATCCTCGTAATATTTGAGCGCGTAATCCACGAGCCTATCGAGCGCCGGATGCGCTTCAGGCGATGCGCTGGGCGAATAGGCACGTATGAACCCCCACAGCACATCGCGGTTTGACGCGGCCGATGCGCTGACAAGATGCAGCAAGAGACCGAACGTCACCGGCAATTCGGGCGGCGGCTTCTTGTTGTGAATATGCCAGGCGGGATTTTCGATCCGCGCGGCATCGTCCGCCGCCTTCGCGTAATCGCCGAGAAGCCCCAAGTACTCGTCCACCGCCTTTGGGATCACATCGAAGAACAGCCGCTTCGCTGATTTCGGCTTCTGGAACATGAACAGCGCGATGGATTCTTCCGGGCCGTAAGTCAGCCACTCTTCGATCGACAGGCCGTTGCCCTTCGACTTCGAAATGCGTTCGGCGTGTTCGTCGAGAAACAGTTCGAACGTCAATGTCTCCGGCGCCTCGCCGCCCAGCGCGCGCACAATCCTGGTCGCGAGTTCCACCGACGAGATCAGGTCCTTGCCCGACATCTCGTAGTCGACGCCGAGCGCGAGCCAGCGCATGGCCCAGTCCGCCTTCCACTGCAGCTTCGCGTGGCCTCCGGTGACCGGAACCTCGACGCGGCTTCCGTCCTCTTCATAGGTGACGGTGCCCGCCTTCGTGTCCCAGGCGACGACCGGCACCTGCAGCACCTGCCCCGATGTGGGCGACAGCGGCAGGAACGGACTGTAGGTCGCGCGCCGCTCCGGCCCGAGTGTCGGCAGCACAATGTCGCGCACCTTCTCGTAGTTCGCGAGAATGTGCAGCAGCGTCTTGTCGAATGCGCCGCTCTTGTACATCGCCGTCGAACTGACGAACTCGTATTGGAATCCGAACCGGTCGAGAAACGACTTCAGCCGCGCGTTGTTGTGCGCGCCGTAACTGTCATGCGTGCCGAACGGATCGGGCACCGAAGTGAGCGGCCTGCCCAGATGCTGCGCCAGCATGTCCTGGTTGGGCACGTTGCCCGGCACCTTCCGCAAGCCGTCCATGTCGTCGGAAAAACAGATGAGCCGGGTGGGCACATCCGACATCGTCTCGAACGCGCGCCGTACCCATGTCGTGCGGGCGACCTCGCCGAAGGTTCCGATATGCGGAAGGCCGGACGGGCCGTAGCCCGTCTCGAACAACACTTCCTTAACTTCCCGGCCCGCCGCACGGCGGCGTTCGATACGCGCCAATGCCTTACGGGCCTCTTCGAAAGGCCACGCATGGGCGGCGCGGGCAAGGTCGGAAATCGGCGGCATGGTTTCCCGGCGTTAAGCGTCCTGAAAGGGCGGAAAAGCTAGGCTTCGCAGGGATTTCCGTCAAACGCGAGCGGAATTTTGGTCAGCGGGGGCACGCCTATCATCGAGGACGACGCGCGCGCGCGCGAACACGCGTTGCTGAACGGCCGCGTGGCACTCCTCTACGCGCTGTCGCAGCCGTATCTGTTTCTGCCTTTTGCTGCACTCGCGATGGCGGCGGCGGTCCTGCAAAGCAACATGCCGGTGTGGATGACCGTGCCGCCGTTCCTCGGCCAGCTCGTCATGATCGTTGTCATGATGCGGCTGAAGCAGTCCTACACCGAGCGCACCGACGACAATCCGATGCTGTGGGCGCATCGGTACACGTATCTGTCGGCGGCAACGGGTGCGATCTGGGGCATGGCCGCGGTCGTCTGGTTCGTGCCGAATTCCTTCCCTGGTCAGGCGTATCTCGTCCTCGCCTATCTCGGCATGTGCGCAACCGAGTTCGTCGGCCGCGCGGCGTACCGGCCCGCATTCGTTGCGCATGCCTCGATGTCGCTTCTGCCGCTGGCGGCGCTTTTGGTGGCCGAAGGCGGCGTCTATCAGGTGCTGACGGCATTTCTGATCGTGCTCTTCGGCGCCATTCTGGCCAGCTACAGCGGAACGGTCGCGATGTATCTGGACGACACCGTCCTTCTGCGCCACGAGAACGCCAAGCTGATCATCAGGCTTAGCCAGGAAAAGCGCGACGCGGAAAGCGCCCGCGACGGTGCGCGTGCGAGTGAGCGCGCGAAGTCGACCTTCATCCGCACCATCAGCCACGAGATTCGCACACCGCTGAACGCGATCCTCGGCATGTCGCAGCTGCTCGAGCGCAGCGAGATGGAGAAGACCCAGCGCGACTACGTGAAGGTTCTTATCGAGGCCGGCCGCGGCCTGAAGACACTGCTCGACGATATCATCGCCCTCGCCCAGTCGGACGAAGACGCCATCGCGCCGCCGGAGGAAGGCACCGATGCCATCCAGGCCGCGCGCACGGTAGCGCGGCTTCTGCAACCGAACGCCTGGGAAAAGCGGCTGAAGCTGTCGGTCGAGGCCGGCCCCGCCATCCCTCGCGTTGTCGCCGATCCGCGCATGCTCAGGCGCGTGCTCCTGAAGCTCGCGGCCAATGCGATCAAGTTCACCGACCGCGGAAGCATCGACATCGTGCTCGATACTGTGCACGACGAGGGCGGCCGGCTCATGGTCCGTTTCAGGATCAGCGATACAGGCGCCGGTATTCCGCAGCACATGATCCCCACGATCTTCGAAGCGTTTGCGCGCGGCGATGAGTCCTACGCGCGCCGGCACGGCGGCGCAGGTGTTGGCCTCGCCGTCGCCAAGCGTCTCGTCGAAAGCATGAACGGCGCGATCGGCGTGGAAAGCGAGCTTGGATCCGGAGCCATGTTCTGGGTCACGGTGCCGGCGTCGCAGTCGGGCGTGGTCGACGTTTCGGAACTGGCCGACGATGTACCGCCGCCGGGCGGGCTGTCGATCCTCGGCTGGATCGACGACAACGCCACCAAGGCTTGGCTCGACAATCTGCTGACGCCGTTCGGCAACCGCATCACGTTTGCGGCGAGCCTGTCCGACGCGGCATCATTGTCGGCGCGGGGCAACTTTGCGCTGGCGATCGCGCGCGCCCAGTCGGTGGACGCCCTTGCAGTTGCGCCGGGGCAGCGCACACCGATTCTGGCGCTCGCGGGAAGCGACGAGCGCCGTCCCGATGGCGCCGACGGAATCGTTCGTTGGCCGGGATCAGCGGGCGCTCTCTATTCGGCCATTGCCGCTGTGATCGAAGGCACCGGCCACAAGAGCGCGAACGCCGAAGACGTGGCGGGCGCGGCGATCGACGCCAAGGCGTTTTCCGAACTGGAAAAGTCGCTGGGCATGAAGACGCTGATCGACATTCTGCAATCCTACATGGGCACCGCCGAGCAATTGTCCGCGGCGCTCGAAGAGGCAATGCAGAAAGAAGACTGGGCCCAGGCCGGACGCGTGGCGCAGGACATCGCCGGGGCAGCCGGTGGCCTTGGCCTGACGGCGCTGACGGCGATGGCGCGCACGCTTGCACAGGGTGCGCGCGACGGCGCAACCGGGCCGAACCTGAAGCAGGCCGCATCTGGCATCTTCGCCGAACACCGCCGGGCCACGGATGCGCTGAAACGCCTCTATCCGGATTTGGCAGCGTAATTTTCCGCGCGCTACAGTGCGCGCATGCGTCTTCCGCACCATGTCCTCCCCTCGCTGGCGATTGCCGGCGGGCGCGGTGCGCACCGCCACGGCCGATGCCGCGCGCGCGGCGCTGGCCGACGGCGACATTCTTGTCTGTCACGCATTGTTCGCGGCATCGCGCATCGGCGCGCGGCCGACGCGAGCGCTCTACGACGTGCTTGAGCTGTTTGCGTTCGTGCAACCGGCGCAGCCGTGTCTGCCGAGTCCGCTTGGGCTCGCGCATGCGCTGTCGCTGCCCGAACCGCACACGCCGGAAGAATGTGCGCGAACACTGCATCGCGCGACCGGCGTGCTGTTGGACGGACTGCTGGCGTACGAACCGCACATCAAGGAACGCGCGCGTCGTGGCGCGGCCGCTCTGACCCGAGCAGGTTGGCGGTGGGGGCCGGCGATCCTTTCAGTGCTTGGCGAACCCGAGAAGATGGCATCGCCGCTTGCCGGCTTCGACGCGTGGCGCGGATTGCCGGAATGGGAAGACTCCGCCCTGCCCGGCAAGCCCGGCTCGCAGCCCGTCGCCACCGAAGAAGCGCAGAGTCGGCTTGCCGAAGTCACGCGCGGGCGCGCCCGCCGAAAAAGCCAGGATGACTTCGTTGCCGCTGCCACTACAGCCTTCGCGCCGCGCGAGCGTGCGGGCTCACCGCGCATCGCGCTGGTCGAAGCGGGCACCGGCACGGGGAAAACGCTGGGGTACCTGGCGCCGGCGTCGTTGTGGGCGGAGAAGAATGGGCCAGGTCTTTGGATCTCGACGTACACCAAGAACCTTCAGCGCCAGATCGTGCAGGAGATCGCGCGCGTCTATCCCGATCCGCGCGAGCGCGAGGAAAAGGCTGTGTTGCGCAAGGGGCGCGAGAATTACCTGTGCCTCTTGAACTTCGAAGACGCGGTGAAGCGCACCGTGCACACGCAGTCGCAGGCGGCGGTGACGCTCGGTTTGATTGCGCGGTGGATACGGTCGACGCGCGACGGCGATCTGACCGGCGCGAACTTTCCGGCGTTCGTCGCGTCGTCCATTCCCTTGAGTGAGTTCACCGATCGGCGCGGCGAGTGCATCTATGCCGCGTGTCCGCATTATCGCTCGTGCTTCATCGAACGTGCCGTGCGCCGCGCCAAGAACGCGCCCATCGTTGTCGCCAACCACGCGCTTGTCATGGCGCAAGCGATGGCCGACGGCATCCGCGCCGAAGAGGCCGACGACGTGCGGCCGGAGCGGCACCTGCGCTATGTGTTTGATGAGGGCCATCACCTGTTCGACGCGGCCGACAGCGGCTTTGCCGCGCACCTGTCGGGCCGGGAAATGGCGGACCTTCGTCGCTGGCTGCGCGGACCGGAGGGACGCGCCTCTCGCGCGCGCGGACTTCAGGAACGCGTGCGAGAACTGATCGAAGGCGACGACGAAGCCATATCGGCGCTGGACGATGCGCTGAACGCCGCCAATGCACTGGCCGCAGGCGGCTGGGCCGAACGCATCAAGGCGGGCGGCGCGCGTGGCCCGGCGGAAGTGTTCCTCGCCGAGGTCCACGCGCATGTGCGCGCGCGCTCCGACGACCGCGACGAGGCCTACGGCATCGAAGCCGACACGCGGCCCATCGGCGACACATTGCGCGATGCCGCGCGTGAACTCGACCGTGCATTGTCGCGTTTGACCGGTCCGCTGCTGCGGCTGGTGGCGGCGCTGCGCAAGAAGCTCGACGACGAAGCGGCCGACCTCGAACCCGGCACGCGCATCCGCATCGATGCCGCCGCGCGCGGGATAGAACGGCGCGCGCGCATGATGCTGCCCGCGTGGCGCGGCATGCTCGCGGCGCTGGAAGAAGAACCCACCGAGGAGAACCAGTTCGCCGACTGGTTCGAGATCGCGCGCGACGCCAACTCATCCGACGGGGGCCGCGACCGCGACGTCGGGCTTCGCCGCCACTGGATCGATCCGACCATTCCGTTCGCCGAGACGATCCTGAAGCCGGCGCACGGTGCGCTGATCACATCGGCCACGCTGCGGGATCAGGGCGGCGGCGACGACACCGGCAATTTCGATCTCGACTGGCGCGCGGCGGAAGTGCGCGTCGGTGCGCATCATCTGCCCGAGCCGCCGGTGCGCGCGCTGTTCGGTTCCCCGTTCGACTGGCGCGAGCAGTCGCGCATCATCGTGGTGCGCGATATCGATCGCCGCGACGTGACGCAGCTCGCCACCGCTTATCGCGAGCTGTTCCTGGCCGCGGGCGGCGGCGCGCTCGGCCTGTTCACGTCGGTGCGGAATCTGCGCGCGACGCAATCGCGCCTCGTGCGTCCGCTCGCCGATGCGGGGATTGCGCTCTATTCGCAGCACGTCGATGCGCTGGACACCGGCACGCTGGTCGATCTTTTCCGCGCGGAAGAAAACGCATGTCTGCTCGGCACGGATGCCTTACGTGACGGCGTCGATGTGCCCGGGCGGTCGTTGCGTCTGTGCGTGTTCGACAAGGTGCCGTGGCCGAAGCCCACGATCCTGCACAAGGCGCGACGCGCGCGCTTCGGGAAGACCTACGACGATCTTCTCGCGCGCCTGCGCCTAAAGCAGGCGTTCGGCCGCCTCATCCGCAGTGAAACCGACAAGGGCGTGTTCGTGATCCTGGATGCCGCCTGCCCCAGCCGCCTTCTAGCCGCGCTGCCGCCCGAAGCGCCCGTCCTGCGCGTGGGCCTCGCCGAAGCCATCGCCGAGGTGCGCAATTTCCTTTGGATGGATGACGGGGCGACCGCCGCAGATGCTGCCGCCCGCGCCTGATTTGCGTTTAATGGCGGCATGCGCAGAATCGCCGCCGTGTCCAAGCTAGGCAATCTTCCGTTCGACGACGCGCCGGATTCCGGCGCGGATGCGCAGACCAATTACGGCAAGCATTCAACGGGCATCCTGCCGAGCCACATCCTGAAGCGGCTTATTCGTGGGCGGCGTGAAATCCTCGCGACCGACGAAATCACTGACGAGCAGATCCAGCCGGCCAGCATCGATTTGCGACTGGGCTCCGTCGCCTATCGCATCCGCGCAAGCTTCCTTCCGGGCAAGGGAACCAAGGTCGCGGACAAACTGGACGATCTCGCGATCCACAAAATCGACCTCACCGACGGCGCGGTCCTGGAAACACAATGCGTGTATCTGGTGCCGCTGCTCGAGCGGATGGAATTGTCGTTCCGCGTGTCGGGAACGGCCAATCCGAAAAGCTCAACCGGCCGTCTCGATGTTTTCACACGCCTGATCACCGACGGCGCGCAGTCCTTCGATCGCGTCGAAGAAGGCTATCAGGGCCCGCTCTACGCCGAGATCAGTCCGCGCACCTTCCCGATCCTTGTGCGGAAGGGTTCGCGCCTGAACCAGCTGCGTCTGCGGCACGGTTCGCCGCAATTCACCGACACACAGCTCAAGCGCCTGCACCAGGAGGTCGGGCTCGTCGACGGCACCGCCGATATCGACGGCGGGCTCGCGCTTACCGTCGACCTGCGTGGCGAATCGATGTCGCGGCAGGTTGGCTGGCGTGCGCGCCGCCATGCCGGGGTCATCGACGTTGACCGGCGCGATGCCTACGAGCCGCTCGATTTCTGGGATCCGATCTATTCGCGCAAGGGCGAATCGATCGTGCTCGACCCGGACGAGTTCTACATCCTCGCCTCGCGCGAGGCGGTTTCGATCCCGCCCGAGTTCGCGGCCGAGATGATGCCGTTCAATCCGCTGGTGGGCGAATTCCGCGTCCATTACGCCGGGTTCTTCGATCCGGGCTTTGGGCACGAGACCGGCGGTGGCCGGGGGGCGCGTGCCGTTCTCGAGGTCCGCTCCCGCGAGGTGCCTTTCGTCCTGGAGCACGGCCAGATCATCGGCCGGCTGGTTTTCGAGCGCCTGACCGACCCGCCAAGTTTGGTTTATGGCAGTGCGCTTGGATCCCACTACCAGCGACAGGGACTCAAACTTTCCAAGCACTTCCGGCTTCCCTGAACGGTTAAGCTGTGTCTTTTCTTCCACATGGATGGGCGGAAATGCACCGCACCATTCGATACCCGTTGCGCGCGTAGGGGCTTTGAGCAAACTCCCCGACCGAACGTGCGTCTTGCGGAGGGGCAAAAGGTGCCCATGTCCGGGGGGACTTGGGATACCGAGGGGCACGTGTCGAGGCGGCCTGATCCTGCCCATGCGGCGGTTGATCGGCCGCCTCGATGCTTTCTGGGGCACAGTTTGCGTGCGTACCCGGTCCTCCGCGCAAGGGGTTGACCGGTGCCGCAGCTCGCTCTCAGTCCGGCCGTCGCGCGATTGTCGCGAGCCTACAAAGCCGAGCCGCCGATGCGCGACCCGCTGCACCTCATCCTTTGGGAGAACATCGGCTACCTGATCGACGACGAAAAGCGCGCCGTTCTGTTCGAGGAATTCAACGAGCGCGTGGGTCTCGACGCCGATGCTATTGCACGCGCGCCACAGTCGATCCTGATGGACATCTCCAAGCGGGGAGGCATGCGGCCGGCCACGCGGGTGCAGCGCTGGCGTACTATCGCGCACATCGTCCTGGCCGAGGGTGGCGGCGACCTCAAGCGCACCCTGCGGCAGCTGCCGTTGTCGAAGGCGCGCGCGCTCCTGAAAAAATTCCCCGGCATCGGCGACCCGGGTGCCGACAAGATTCTGCTGTTCGCTGGGATCGCCAGCGTGCCGTCGCTGGAGTCGAACGGGCTGCGCGCAATGGTGCGGCTCGGCTACGCGCCCGAGGAGAAGTCCTATTCGACCACATACAAGGGTGCGGTTCGCGTCCTGGCGAAAGAGTCCGGCGGCGATCCGCAATGGCTGATGGCGGCTCATGTCGCGCTGCGCGAACACGGACGCCATCTGTGCAAGCGCAACAAACCGCAGTGCATGGCGTGCATGCTGGACAAAGTGTGCGATCACATACCGCTGGCGCGGATGTGAGGCCCCGCATGCGTCAGGTCGCGGCGCGCGCGGGCGCGTGCTAACCTTGGGATATGCGGGCGTAGTTCAATGGTAGAACACCAGCTTCCCAAGCTGGTTACGTGGGTTCGATTCCCATCGCCCGCTCCAGCCTCTTCAGAAGCGGTTTTCAGCCACCGTCAAACGGGTCATTGTTGGCCTCCTCAGGGGAGGCTCCAATGAACAATCGCATTCGCAATTTCCATCGCTGGATGGCCGTGCTGTTCGTGCTGGCTGTCATTGCAAACTTCGTTGCCATCGGGATGGGGCAACAGATCATGTGGCTGTACTACGTACCGCTGCCGCCGCTTGCGTTTCTCGCGTTGACGGGACTCTACCTGTTCGTCCTGCCGTATATGCTGAGAATGCGCGGCCGTACCGAGGGGTAGGAACGAGAGTGCCCAAGAAGAAGAAGAAGAAGACGGCGGCGCGGCCCAAGGCAACGACGCGTGCGGGCGGCAAACCAAAGTTGCTCTCCGGCGGCAATCCGCAGATCGCGAAGAGTCATGGCGATGCGCCGGTTCAGGCCTACATCGCAGCCATGCCGGAGTGGAAGCGTGACATCGGACGCCGCATCGATGCGATCGTGACGCGCGCCGTTCCGGGCGTGAAGAAGGCGGTGAAGTGGAATTCGCCGTTCTATGGCGTGGATGAAGGCGTCTGGTTTCTCAGCTTCCACGTCTTCACGAGATACGTGAAGGTGACGTTCTTCCGTGGCGCGTCGCTGGAGCCGCCGCCTAAGGGCGTGTCCAAATACAAGAACATCCGCTACTACGACATCCACGAAGGCGACTTCGACGAAAAGCGGTTCACGTCTTGGGTGAAACAGGCTGCGGCATTACCCGGCGAACGCATGTGAGGACGAGATGAAAAAGACGACCACCAAGGCGAAGACAAAGACGAGCGTGAAAGTGCCCGGGGATTGGCGCAGCGAAACGCTGGAGCGCATGCGCGCGCTGATCAAAGAGGCCGACCCTAAGGTGATCGAGACGCGGAAATGGGCCAAGCCGTCGAACGGAATGAAGGGCGTGCCGGTGTGGGAGCACGACGGCATCATTTGCACGGGCGAGACCTACAAGGACAAAGTGAAGCTCACCTTCGCACGCGGTGCCGCCCTCGCCGACCCATCGCGGCTTTTCAACTCGAGCCTCGACGGAGGAACGCGGCGCGCCATCGACATCGCCGAAGGTGGCAAGATCAACGAGAAGGCGTTCAAAGCTTTGGTTCGCGCGGCGGCAGAAGCGAACGGATCGGCGCAACCGAAACGGCCGGCGAAGAAAGCAAAGCGCGCCTGACAGGCGCAAAAAAGCGAGCGCAGGATCGCTCCTGCGCCCGCCATAATCTTTGACAGTGCTAGTTCTGCGAGTCGGTCGGCGCGTCCTCTTCGGTCGCGGCAGGATCGGTACCCGCGTCCAACGCGTTCTGGCAGGCTTCGCTCAACTGATCGCTCTTTTGCTCGATGCACGACCAGCGGGCATCGCCTGATGCGTTCGGGCACATCTTCTGCACGTCCGCCGTGCAGGCGGCCGGCGGACCATCATCGTCCGCGGCAATCGCGGCCGAGCCGAACAGAAGCAATGCCGGCAACGCAATGAAGGCAGCTTTCATGTGACGTCTCCCTGATGGCCGGCCATGCCGGCGAATGCGTGCCATTGCCCCCAGCGGCACCAGATCGCCAAGCTTAACGGAAAGCCGTCGCCTCGGCGACAGCGTTCCGGCCGCGGGCCGCCCGCCCGCTCACTTTCGCCGCACCCGCGAAGCGGGCTATAGGCGGGGCTTATTGGCGCCTACGGGGCAGCATTCATGGCAGCCAGATTTATGTCCTGGGGCGACGCGCCCGATCTCGCGGCCGAGTACCGGCGGCTGGTGCCGAAGATCGTGGACGATCCGACCATCCAGTCGTGGGCCGAGAATTATTGCGATCATCACGCCGGACGATGCAGTTGGGATGCCGCTTTCGTCGCAAAAAATTCGCCGCGGCGGATTTTGAACGTAGGCGCCGCGCCATTCATTTTCGAAGCCGCCTGCCGGCGCGCGGGAATCAAGGCCGATATCGTCAGCGTCGATCTGGCGCCGGAGCGGTTCCGCGATCTTGATCGCGAGCTGGGTGTCAACGTCGCGAAGCTGGATATCGAACGGGCGGCGGACGACGACGTCGCGCGTCTCGGGCGTTTCGATTGCATCGTGTTTTCGGAACTGTTCGAGCATCTGCGGCTCGATCTTCTGGGCACGATGCGCAAGCTTCAGCGGCTTCTCGAACCCGAGGGGCGGCTTTATCTGGCCACGCCAAACGGCGGCGGCATCAAAGGCGTCAAGCGGTTCCTATTTCAGCGCCGCTCCGGCCCGGACCCTGTCAGCGCCTGGTCGAAGCTGGAACGGCTCGGCCACATGGGCCATGTGCGCGAATACACCGCGCGCGAGGTGAAGTCGGTTCTGAAACACTGCGGCTTCACGATCGAGCGCCTGGTCTATCGGCATCACCGGCGACCGACATTCGATTCTGCGTTCAAGCGAGCGCTTTACACCGTGATGCCGGGACTTGCGGAAAACATTTTGATTGTCGCGCGCAAGAAGGAAGCGGCGAACGACGCAGCGGCCTGAAAAGAAAGGAGCGCGGACAATGCCCGCGCTCCTCCAGTCTTCGCATTATTAGTAGCTGTGCGGCTGCTCTTCGCCGTCGCCCGAGTTGGCAACCGCGGTGCGGCATGCCTGACCCAGCTTGCTTTCGTTTTGTGCCAGGCATTCGGCCTTGGCTTCGTCTGTCGTGGCGCTCGCGCAGAATTTCTGCACATCGGGGTTGCAAGCGGCGGGAATGCCCGATGCCGCGCTATCGGAGCTTCCTTCGGCGGCCAATGCAGCGGAACCAAACGCGACAAGAATGGGCAACGCGAGCAGTGCGAGTTTCATGATGGGTCCTCTTGATTTACGCCGGCAGCCCGGCAGCAACGAATGGAAACGCCTTAGCGGGCGTTCCGGTTGCGCTCAAGTCAAGATTAGAACACCGCGGCGGGTGCTTCGCCCGTCTCGCCCACTTCTTCCGTGAATTCCACTTCATGTCCCCACAACCTTTCGATGTGGCCGAGGACCTGATTGCGCGTGGATTCGTGCAAGGGCACGCCGCGATTGCAGTAGTGCACCAATGACAGCCTGCGGTCGCCGCGCAGCGCCGCGTCGACAACCTGGATGTTGGGGTCGTTGCGGCCGACATCGTATTGCCGGGCAAGCTCGCGCCGCACGCGTTTGTATCCGCGCTCGTCGTGGATCGCAGAGACGGTCAGCGCCGGGTCGGCGGCCCTATCATGCAGTGCAAACAGACGTAGATCGCGTATAACCTTGGGCGACAGGAACTGTTCGATAAAGCTTTCGTCGCGATAATTGGCCCAGGCGTCCTTCAGTACGGGCCGCCAGTCGCCCGAGCCGGCAAAGCGCGGGAACCACTCGCGGTCTTCGTCGGTCGGATTTTCGCAAATGCGCTTCATGTCGGACATGATGCCGAAGCCGAGCGCGTAGGGATTGATGCCCGAAAAGCGCTTGTCGTCGAACGTCGGCTGAAAGCAGACCGACGTGTGGCTGTGCAGGAACTCGAACATCGCGCCTTCGGTAAGCAATCCCCGTTCGTACAGCGTATTCAGGATCTCGTAGTGGATGAACGTGGCCGCGCCTTCGTTCATCACCTTGGTCTGCCGCTGCGGATAGAAGTACTGCGCCATGTTGCGCACGATGCGCAGGACCTCGCGCTGCCAGCCTTTCAGCTCCGGCGAGTGCTTTTCCAGGAAATAGAGGATGTTCTCTTCCGGCAGCTTGGGCGCCTCGCCGATATCCTCTTCGTCGGTGACGAGATTGGTGGGCGGCGGCGGCTCGGCACCGGCCGGCAGCGTGCGCCACAGCTCGCTGTAGTCCTGCTCCCGATGCAACTCGCGCTTCTTCTGGCGTTCGAGGATGCGCGTCTTCGACGGCCGCGGCGGCCGGCGATAACGGAACACACCCTGATCCATCAGCGCATGCGCTGAATCCAGAAGTTGTTCGACTTCATTGTGGCCGTAGCGCTCCTCGCAGGTCGCGAGATAGCGCTTGGCAAAGGCGAGGTAGTCGAGAATGCCTTCGGCGTTCGTCCACTGCTGGAACAGGTAGTTGTTCCGGAAGAAGTGGTTGTGGCCAAAACAGGCGTGCGCCATGACGATGGTCTGCATCGTCATGGAATTTTCCTCGAGCAGGTACGAGATGCAGGGATCGGAATTGATCACCATCTCGTAGGCGAGGCCCTGGAAGCCGTGCTTGTAGAGCGCCTCTTCGCGCGCGAACAGCTTGCCGAACGACCAGTGCGAATACATCAGCGGCATGCCGAGCGCGGAATAGGCGTCAAGCATCTGCTCGGTGGAGATAATCTCGATCTGGTTGGGGAAGACCTCGAGGCCCATTTCTCCCAAGGCGATTTCCTCGACGGCCTTGAAGGCACGGTCGAGCGCGCCGAATGTCCATTCGGATTCGTTGAAAAGCGGGACGGTCATGAGACCCCCTCTCCATGGCCGCCCTTGAGGCGGCCACCCAGTGCGCGCGTGTCAATGCGCGCAAAGAAGTCATTGGCTCGCAGACGCTCGCCGCTGGGTGGCCGGGTCAAGCCCGGCCATGGAGAACGGGTGGTCACGACCCCGCCTCCTGCTTCTTGAACAGTTCGCGGAACACGGGGAAGATATCGGCGGGCTTGGCGATGCGTTTGGTGGCGAAATTGTCCCAGGCTGAAGCAACCGTGCGGTATGCGCGCCAGAGTTCGGCGCCGGCCTCTTCCGAGGCGAACACTTCCATCTCGCGCTCGTCGAGAATCTCGATATATGCGTAGTACTGGCACAGCGGCATGAGGTCCGCGTTGAGGATCTCGACGCAGCGCTTCGCATCGCCCGACTGCGTGTATCCATCGGAGGCCTGCGCCGCGTAGATATTCCAGTCGGCGGTCGTGTAGCGCTCGCGCTGAATCTCGATCATCTTGTCGAGTGCGGTCGACACGATGGTGCCTCCCGACTGGCGCGAATAGAAGAAGGTATTCTCGTCAACTTCCTGCGCGTCGTGCGTATGGCGGATGAAGACGATGTCGACTTTCTCGTAGCGCCGCTTCAGGAACAGGTGCAGCAGCACAAAGAACCGCTTGGCGAGGTCTTTCTCGCGCTCGCCCATCGAACCGGACACATCCATCAGACAGAACATCACCGCCTGCGAAGTCGGCACGGGCTGTTCGGTGTAGGCGTTGTAGCGCACGTCCAGCGGATCGACGTAGGGGATCCATTTGCGGCGCTTGTTGGTTTGTTCGAGTTCTGCCTTCAGTTCCGCGAGCCGTTCGACGGCGCCCTCGCCGCCTTTGGCCTCGATCTCGGCGATTTCCTTTTCCAGCGCAGCGACCGCGGCCATGCTCGGCCTCTTGAACGCGAGCCTGCGGCCGAACGAATTGCGCATCGTGCGCAAGAGATTGATCTGCGTCGGCGAACCAGCCGTCGTAATGCCGGCGCGGCGATAGTGTTGTGCGGGTACCTCGGTCAGCGATGTGCGCACGAGGTTGGGCAGTTCCAGGTCTTCGAAGAAAATGTCGAGGATCTCGTCCTGGTGCAGTGTGAACTCGAAATCGTCCTCACCCTCGCCGGAGTCGGAAGCTTCTTTGCCTTGTCCGCCTTCGCCCGACTTCGGCTTCTTGATCTGATCGCCCGGCGTGAACTCCTTATTGCCCGGCAGAACGAAATCGCGCTCGCCGCCCTTTTTCGGGTCGAGCCGGAACTTGGGCTCGCGCGTGCCCTGCGACGAGATACGGATCTTGCGATCCTTGGCGACGTCGGCGACGCCGGAGTCCTTCAGCGACTTCTGCACCGCCTCGCGGATCTGCGCCCGCGCCCTGCGGATGAACCGCTGACGATTGGCGAGGCTCTTGCCTTTCGGATTCAGCCGCCGGTCGATGAAGTAGGTCATGGCACCCTTCTACGGCGCCCTAGCCCGCCTTGTTGACGCGCATATACCACTCGACGAGCCGCCGCACCTGCCGTTGCGTGTAACCTCGCGCCAGCATGCGCTTCACGAACTCATTGTGCTTGGTCTGCGTGTCGGAATCCTTCTTCGACTCAAAGCTGATAACCGGCAGCAGGTCTTCGACCTGGGTGAACATCCGCTTCTCAATCACGTTGCGGATTTTTTCGTAGGCCGTCCACGCCGGGTTCTTGCCGTCGTGCTGGGCACGGTAGCGCAACGCGAACTTCACGACTTCGTTGCGGAAGTCCTTGGGGTTCGCGATGCCGGCCGGCTTTTCGATCTTGGAAAGCTCGCCGTCCAAGGCGCCGCGGTCGAGCAGCTGCCCGGTGTCTGCATCCTTATAGTCCTGGTCTTCGATCCACGCATCGGCATACGCGATGTAGCGGTCGAACAGGTTCTGGCCGTATTCGCCGTAAGATTCGAGATAGGCCTTCTGGACTTCCTTGCCGATGAACTCGGCATAACGCGGCGCCAGATCGGCCTTGATGAACTCGAGATACTTCTTCTCGGTGTCTTCCGGGAACTGTTCACGCCGGATCTGCTGCTCGACCACATACATCAGATGCACGGGGTCGGCGGTGATCTCGTTCACATCATAATTGAACGCCTCGGCCAGCGCCTTGTAGGCAAAGCGCGTGGAGATGCCGGTCATGCCTTCGTCGACGCCGGCCGCGTCCTTGTATTCCTGCTGCGTCTTGGCCTTCGGATCGGTATCCTTCAGCTTCTCGCCATCATAGACACGCATCTTGGAGTAGAGATTCGAATTCTCGTGTTCCTTTAGGCGCGTCATGACACAGAACTTGGCCAGCATCTCCAGCGTCTCGGGCGCATAGGTCGCGTCGCCGAGTTCGGATTCGCTGAGCAGCTTCTTGTAGATGCGCGTCTCTTCGGTCACGCGCAGGCAATAAGGCACGGTGACGACGCAGATGCGGTCGAGGAACGCCTCGTTGTTCTTGTTGGCCTTGAACACCTGCCACTCGGCTTCGTTTGAGTGCGCGAGGATCACGCCGTTGAACGGAATGGGACCCAGCGTCTCGGTGCCTATGTAGTTGCCTTCCTGCGTCGCGGTGAGCAGCGGATGCAGGACCTTGATCGGCGCCTTGAACATCTCGACGAATTCGAGAAGGCCCTGGTTCGCGCGGCACAGGCCGCCCGAGAACGCGTACGCGTCCGGGTCGTTCTGGCTGAAATGTTCCAGCTTGCGGATGTCGACCTTGCCGGTGAGCGAGGAGATATCCTGGTTGTTCTCATCGCCGGGTTCGGTTTTGGCGATACCGACCTGGCGCAGCTTCGACGGATAGATGCGTGCGACCTCGAACTTCGAGATGTCGCCTCCGAATTCGTCCAGCCGCTTGATGGCCCACGGGCTCATCAGATTCGTCAGGCGATGACGCTCGATGCCGTATTTATCCTGCAACAGCGCCGCGAGATCATCCGAGCGGAACAGACCGAGCGGGCTCTCGAACACCGGGCTCAGCGTGTTGCC
>JADMIO010607064.1_pt1 | contig 40125 bp, 40 predicted proteins | sample 8958161 | NCBI WGS metagenome assembly JADMIO01 (sample SAMN16585339, study PRJNA669376) | soil metagenome | isolation source: Crop rotation soil | place: USA: Cullars Rotation, Alabama | collected 2011
CGGCTCGATCCGCATTCCCGCCGCACAATGCGGGCTGGTGGGGTTGAAACCGACGCAATACCGCAATCCCGGCGGACCGGACGACCGCAATCGCGCGCACGGCTTCGTGGTCGATCACATCCTCTGCCGCACCGTGCGCGATTGCGCGACGATGCTCGACTGGACCGGGACGCCGGAAGATGACGCACCGTATGCGGCGCCAGCCAAAGCGCGACCCTATATGGACGAAATCGTCACGTCGCCTGGCAAACTGCGCATCGCGTTCTCCACCGAGACTCCGCTCACGGCGAACAAAGGCGTAAAGCCGGACAAAGATGTACAGGCGGTGTTCGATTCAACTGTGAAGCTGCTGGAAGAACTCGGCCATACAGTGATCGAGCACACATCCTTCGGTATCGACTGGTTTGCACTCTATCGCGCGCAGGCCTGTGTGTCCGGCGCGATCTTCGCCGCCACCATCAAGGACTGGGCCCAGGTGCTCGGCCGTGAACCGGCCGAAGACGATCTGGAGCCGCTCGCCTGGGCGAGCTATCGCGCGAGCCAGGCAGTGACCGGCGAGCAGGTGGGCTGGGGCCTGCAGACTTTGCGTCTGCTCACACGCCAGATCCTGCGCGCGTGGCGCGATTTCGACGTGCTGTTGACGCCGGTGACGCTCACGCCCGCGCCGCCCATCGGCTATCTCGATCCGATCACGGTCGAGCCGCGCGAGTTCAATCGGCGCCAGGCGCGCGTCTTCGGCTACACGCCGACCTTCAACCTGACCGGACAGCCCTCGATATCGCTGCCCCTAGGTATGTCGGCGGATGGACTGCCGATCGGTATGATGTTCACCGGCCGCTACGGACACGAAGCCACCCTCTTCCGCCTCGCAGCGCAGCTGGAAGAAGCTCGCCCATGGCGCGATCACAAGCCGTCGGTGTTCGGGTAGCACTCCCGTGTTCGTTCGTTAGAATGGAAGAGTGAAAGACACAATTCACATCATCGGTGGCGGGCTGGCGGGAAGCGAGGCCGCGTGGCAGGGGGTGCAGGCCGGCGCGCGCGTGGTGCTGCACGAAATGCGGCCGGTGCGCGCAACGGACGCACACAAGACCGACGAGCTCGCAGAACTCGTGTGCTCCAACTCATTTCGTTCCGATGATTGGGAGAACAATGCCGTCGGCCTGCTGCATGAGGAGCTGCGCCGCGTGGGTTCGCTGATCCTGCGCGCGGGCGATGCGCACCGGTTGCCCGCAGGCGGCGCGCTGGCGGTCGATCGCGACGGCTTCTCGCACGAAGTCACGCGTGCACTGGAACAACATCCGCGGATCGAAATTCACCGGGAAGAGATTGCGTGGCCCCCCGAGGATTGGGATTGCGTCGTCATCGCCACGGGGCCCCTCACGGCGCTGGCCCTGGCCGAGTCCATTCGCGCGCGCACGGGGGAAGAGTCGCTCGCCTTTTTCGACGCCATCGCGCCGGTCGTTTACCGCGAGAGCCTCGACATGTCCGTGGCGTGGATGCAATCGCGCTACGACAAGGGCGACGGGGCCGACTACATCAATTGCCCGCTCGATGAAGCACAGTACCGCACGTTCGTCGCCGCGCTGCTGGCAGGCGAGAAAACCGAATTCAAGGAATGGGAAACCTCCACGCCCTACTTCGAGGGGTGCCTGCCGATCGAGGTCATGGCGGCGCGCGGTGAAGACACCTTGCGCTTCGGTCCGATGAAGCCGGTGGGACTCAGCGATCGGCGCACCGGCCGCCGCCCTTATGCCGTGGTGCAGCTCAGGCAGGACAATGCGCTCGGCACCTTGTGGAACATGGTCGGCTTCCAGACCAAGCTGAAGCATGGCGAGCAGACCCGCATCTTCCGCATGATTCCGGGGCTGGAGAACGCCAGCTTCGCCAGGCTGGGCGGGCTGCACCGCAACACCTTCATCAACGCGCCGCGCCTTCTCGATGCGCAACTCCGGCTAAAGGCCGAGCCGCGCATTCGCTTCGCCGGCCAGATCACCGGCGTGGAAGGATATGTCGAAAGCGCGGCCATCGGCTTATTGGCGGGGCGATTTGCAGCGGGCGAAATACTTGGGCGCTCCGTGGAGCCCCCGCCGCCGAGCACCGCGCTCGGCGCGTTGCTCTCGCACATCACCAAAGGCGCGGACGCCAAAACGTTTCAGCCCATGAACGTCAACTTCGGCCTGTTTCCGGAACTTGCGGCATCCGAACGGGCCCGCGGCCGTGATCGCAAAAAGGCGCTGGCGCATCGCGCATTGGCCGATCTCGATGCGTGGCTGGGCCACACCCGCGCCGCCGCCGAGTGATCAGATACGGCCACGGAGGGCTGCGCTCAACAGCGCGATCTGTTTGCGATACAGCGGAACATCTTTCGTGGAACGCCTGAGATAGAGGGGCACGAGCGTCGCTGGCAGGAACGCGGCAAGGGCGGCGCCCGGCCTCGGCAGGCGCCTGGCCCGCGCCAGGTGTTCGCGCGCGTCCATTGCCGCTGCGGAAGAAGCATCAGCGAGAAAGACTTTTCCGCGACCCCGGTGAAAAGCTTGCGAGCGAATCAGGCCGGCAAGGCCGTAAGCGAGCCCCGCCTCGCCGGCGAGCGCGTCCTGCGCTGCGCCCACGCCAAGCACGCGTGCCGCAAGGCGCATCAGAGTCCCCGAAGTGGCATCGAGATAGGCGTCGCGCGCTGCGTCGTCGGCAAACGGCTCCGGCGAACTATCAAAAGCCCGCGCATCCAACATGGCATCGAACAATTGCAGGGGCAGGTCCAGGCGCGAAAACAGATCCGAAAGAGCCCCCGCGACATCATGGGCGCGCGGCCTGCCTTCACGCGCCTGCTGCAGCGTCTCGCGCCACCATTGCAGGCGGATGTCGCCCATCATCGGGTCGCGCACCACCTCTGCAATACGGGCAAGTTCGTGGTTGAAAGCATAGAGCGCGAACAGCAGCGGCCGCACTGGCGCCGGCGCAAACAGCGCCGAGAAATAGCGGTCCGGATCGAACCGCCTGACCATCGCCTCGCAGGCCGCGAAGGCTGCATCCATCGGACCTGGATATTCTGCCTTCCGACTCAAATCTCCCCCTCCCCTAGCGGGAGGCGGCAAATTGCTGAAGCGAAGCGGAAGCAATTTGGGGGAGGGGGCGTTGGCAACATCACCCCTCCCCCAATTCTCCCGCGCTCCGCGCGCTCAAATTGCCCCCTCCCGCAAGGGGAGGGGGAATTCGCATTTGCATATTGAAGGTCAGATCGCGCCGTAAAGGTGCGCGGTCGCCACCATGCAGAACAGCATCGGGATCGACAGCATGGTGTTGATGCGGCTGAACATTCCGGCCGTTTTCGCGGCCGCATCTTTCTGCGGCTGCGCCAGATCGGGATAGGCGTTGTCGATGTTGAGCGCCTTCTGCTGGTTCGGCCAGATCAAGAACCACACGTTGAACCACATGATAATCGCGAGCCATGCGCCGATCCCCATGTTGATGTAAGCGGGATGGCTGAAGCTGCCCGCGGGATCCCAGGAATCGATTGTGATGACCGGGAGCAGATAGTCAGACGGGTTCCAGTCGGCGCCATTCGACCAGGCCAGCAGCAGGCCGAAGATCAGCGTAAACATCGCGCCCCAGCGGAACCACCACAGCGCCGCCGGCGTGATGAAGCGGCCCAGCGCCGGTTTCAGCTCGGCGGGAATTTTCGGCATGGTCGGCGTGGATACAAAATTGAAATAGTACAGCAGTCCGATCCACATGACGCCGGACAGCACGTGCAGCCAGCGGAACAGGAAGCGCCAGAACTGCTGCGTGTCGTAGAGGTTGGGATTGAACCAGTAGATCAGCGAAGCCAGCACGACCAAGACAATGCTGGCAATGATGGTGTTGCGCAGATTGGCAAAAAATGCGGCCACGGAATGCCTCCCCTCAAAACGAATCCGGGTTGCGAGCTTAGCGCATTTGCGCAGAAATCCAGCATCACCCTCGCGCGGGCCATGTTACGGGCTCCTCGGTGTCCTCTGTGCCTTTGTGGTGCGATCAGTTTGACCACCAAGACCACCAAGGAGACCAAGGCTTCCTTTTCCTCGGACTGCTTGCGTTGGTTCCCGCCAGGGAATGCAGACTAGATCGCCAGGCGCTTGGGACGGCGCATTTCGAGCCACGTCACCACCATCAGCCGGGTCACCATCACCGCCGTGAAGAACGAGGTGATGATGCCCACACCGAGGGTCACGGCAAAGCCGCGCACGGGGCCCGAGCCCAGCTGGAACAGGATCAGCGACGCGATCAGATGGGTCATGTTGGCGTCGATGATGGTCGCCATCGCGCGCCGGAAGCCGGTGTCGATCGAGGCGAGCATACTGCGCCCGTTGCGCTGCTCTTCCTTGATGCGCTCGTAGATGAGCACGTTGGCGTCCACCGCCATGCCCATGGTGAGCACGATGCCCGCAATGCCGGGCAGTGTCAGCGTGGCGCCGAACAGTGTCAGCGCCGCAAACAGCAGCACCACGTTCAGGGTCAGCGCGACGTCGGCGAACAATCCGAACAGGCCGTAGCGTAGCACCATGAACAGCGCGACCAGCAACAGGCCTCCCATCGCGGAATACTTGCCGGCGCGGATCGAATCTTCGCCGAGCGATGGCCCCACAGTACTTTGCGATAGCACCTTGAGCGGCGCGGGCAAGGCGCCGGCGCGCAACAGCGCCGCAAGATCGCTCGCGCTCTGGATGGTGAAGCTGCCCTCGATGTAGCCGGCGCCGCCCAGGATGGGTTCGTTGATCTTGGGTGCGGAGATCACCTTGTTGTCGAGCACGATGGCGAAGCGCTGGTTCACATGCGTGCGCGTCACCTCACCAAATTCACGGGCGCCCACGCTGTCGAAGCGGAAATCCACCACCGCCTCGCCATTCTGCTGGCTGAAGGTGCCGGCCGCATCGGTCAGGCGGTCGCCGCTCACCATGACCCGGCGTTCCACCACGATCGGAACGGGCTTGCCGCCCTTGATAGGGTTGTCCTCATAGAGGAGCACGTCACCGATCGGCACGATATGCTGCTGTTCCGCCTGCTCGACATTGGCGGTCTCGTCGACCAGCTGGAACGTCATCTTCGCGGTCTTGCCCAGCAGATCGATCAGACGCTGCGGATCGGAAAGCCCGGGCACCTGAATCAGGATGCGGTCCTCGCCCTGGCGCGTGATGTCCGGCTCGCGGGTGCCCAGGGCATCGATGCGCCGGCGCACCACTTCGATGGATTGCGAGACGATCTGCTGCGAGGTCTGCGCCTTATAGGCATCGGACATCTTCATCACGATGCTGTTGTTGCCCGGCGTGGTGACCTCGTAAGCGCGCGAGCCCATGCCCAACAGCGAACTGGTCGCGGTGGGGTTGAGGTTGGTGATGATAGTGCGCGCTTCCTCGAAGCGCTGCGGATCCAGAATGTGGACGGAGACCGTATCGTTGCCGGAGGTGCTGAGATTGTCGAAGCCGATATGGGCCTTGCGAAGCCCGAGCCGGATGTCGGCATGCAGCGATTCGATCTTGTCCTTCAGCGCCTGATCGAGCTGCACCTCTTCCAGGATCGATGAGCCGCCGCGCAGATCGAGCCCCAGGCTGACCGTATTTGCCGGAAGCCAATGCGGCAGCCGCTCCCGAACATTGTCGGGAATCGCGTTGGGCAGCGCGATGATGAGGCCCGCGAGCAGGAACAGCCCAATCAGCACGCGTACCCATGTAGAAATTTGCAGCATGATCAGTCCTTGTCGCCCTTGTCGTTGGCGGGCTGGTTCTTGGGCCGCACTTCGCTGATGGTATTCTTCAGCACCTTGGTATGCACGCCGTCCGCGATTTCCACGGTCACGTGCTCATCCTCCGGCTTCACGGGCTTGGAGACGGTAGCGATGTGGCCGCCGGCCGTGATCACCGTGTCGCCGCGGCGCATGTTCGCGATCGCGTTCCGCAACTGTTTCACCCGCTGCTGCTGCGGCCGCATCAGCATGAAGTACATGACCACCAGTACGAAAATTACCGGTACGAACGGGCTGGAGAGAAGATCCTGCATGGGCGTTTTGGGGCGCGCAAGTCCGCGGAAGATATAGGAATGCCTGCCGGTTGCGGGAAGGCGCGCGGACTATAGCGGCGAAGCCCCGCTTTGCAACCGAAGCAAGATTCCCCGGCAAAGAACCAATTTCACCTCCCCCGACGCGGGAGGTGAGCGCAGCGACGTTTCTCTTTGAAATTCAGCTGTCGCGCGCGGAGAGCATCAGTGGACGGGGATCGACCGGTTTGGTCCCCTCCCGAATTTCGAAGTGCAGCTGCGGCGCCGAGACGCTCCCCGTCTTGCCGGAGAGCCCGATCACGTCGCCGCGATCCACCCGGTCGCCGCGCGCAACGAGCACACTGTTCGCGTGGGCGTAGGCGGTGATGTAACCGTTCTCGTGCCGGATCAGGATCAGATTGCCATAGCCTTTGAGCCGCGCGGCATAAGTGACCGTGCCAGCGGCCGCGGCATGAATGGGGGTGCCCGGCTCGGCGGCGATGTTGATGCCGTCATTGCGCTCGCCGTCACCATCGGAACCGAAGCCTGAGAGGATCTTTCCTTCGATCGGCCATTCGAACGGCCGGTCCGGCGAAAGCATCGCCGTTTTCTTTTCGGGCGCCGGTGTTGCGCTCGGCGAAGCGGGATCGTCAGCCTTCGGCGGAGGCGCAGCAGCAGGTCCGCGCGGTTGGGGCACGATTTCGGGGAGTGCCTGCGGCGCCGGCGCATGCAGATCGTGCACCTCGACGGCGGCATTCAGCAGCCGTGGCGGCTTTTGCGCCGCGGCGTGCAAGACGGCAGGTTGTGTCACCAGGGTTGCCGGAGCGGGTTCGGCGTCCGCAATCGGGGGCTCGTCGGTTGGATCGGGCGGCGCGGTTTCACAACCAGCGAGCAGACACGCGACAAGCAGAAGGGCAGTCGGGCCGCCAAACCGCCAATTATTTTTCGTCTCCGGAGTCATTCGAACGCACCTGTGGCAAGCCCGGAACCATGGGCACAAAGACCACGGGAATGAGCGATTGCCGGCTCGTCCCCTCGTCCGTTCGAATGATCTTTACCAATTGTTGACAATTGGTTGACAGCGAGACCGGCCCCCCTTCCGGCGCGATCAGGATGCCGCCGGGCTTCAACTGGTCGATGAGGTTTTGCGGCACTTCCGGGATGGCTGCCGTCAGCAGGATGCGATCGAAAGGCGCCTGCTCCGGCCAGCCCTGAAAACCATCGCCGTGGCGTGTCACGATGTTGTGGAGCTTGAGCTGCCGGAAACGCTCTTCCGCCTGCCGCAGCAGCGGCTTGTGCCGCTCGATCGAGTACACCATGCGGCACAGCTGGGCGAGAACGGCGGCCTGGTAGCCGGAGCCGGTACCGATCTCCAGCACCCGATGGCCCGGCTGCACATCCAGCTCCTGCGTGGAGAGCGCCACGATGTAAGGCTGGCTGATGGTTTGGCCGCAGGCGATGGGAAGCGCGGTGTCCTGGTAGGCGCTGGATTCGAAAGGCCCTTCCACGAAAATTTCGCGTGGCGTGCGCTCGATGGCAGAGAGCACGCGCGCGTCCGTGATCCCCTGCCCGCGCAGGGCCATGATGAGCGAGATGGCGCGCGTGTCGACCATCGTCGAGTTCTAACGCTGTTCTGCTGCCTCTCAAACGGTAGAAAAATTCGTCATGGCCGGGCTTGTCCCGGCGACCCATGAAACCGCCGCTCATCGGGAGCATGGATGGCCGCCACAAGAGCGGCCAAGACGTTATCGTTCGCCGGGGCCGCTCTGCTGCCGCGCGGCTTCGGTCTTGGGCTCGTCCTGCGGCACGAGCGCAGCCTCATCGCGCGATGCCGTTTTGGCCGCAGGCAGTTTCGTATCCAGCGACGCTTTCAGTCGCTGCAGCACCGTGAACTCGGTGAGGTTCAGGTGCAGCGGCGTGATGGAAATGCGCTTCTCGTAGATGGCGCGCAGATCGGTGCCACGGTGCGGGTTGGAGCGCTGCCGCTTGAACCCAATCCAGTAATAGGGATTCCGGCGCAGATCGGTGCGGCGCTCGACCGCCGCCTGCTGCAGATCGCGCTTGCCCTGTTCGGTGATCTCGATGCCGGTGACATCGGCCGGCTCGCAATCCGGGAAATTGACGTTCATCAGCACTTCCTGCGGCTCCGGCCAGCCCACCTCCACCAGCCGCCGCACCACCGCCGGCCCGTGCGCCTCGGCGCAGCGCCAGCCGGGTTTGCGCCCTTCTTCATAGGCATACGACTGCGAGAGCGCGATGGAGCGGATGCCGAGCGCGGTGCCTTCCATCGCGCCGGCAATGGTGCCGGAATAGGTGACGTCATCGGCGATATTGGCGCCGCGATTGACGCCGGAGAGCACCAGATCGGGTTTCTGGTCCTTGAGGATTTCCGCGACCGCCATCAGCACGCAATCGGTCGGCGTGCCGGTGAGCGCGAATTTGCGTTCGCCGGCGCGACGCAAGCGCAACGGCAGCGCCAGCGTCAGCGAATGCGAGGCGCCGGACTGTTCGTTTTCCGGCGCCACCACCCACACATCCTCGCTGATCGCCCGCGCGATGTCCTCCGCGACCGTCAGCCCCGGCGAATGGATGCCGTCATCATTGGTGACCAGGATGCGGAGGAGCTTGGATTTGCCGGGCATTCAACCAGTGCCTTCCCTCTCCCCCTCCGGGGGAGAGGGATACAGGGTGAGGGGGTCTTCAGAAATCGGAACACAGAAATCAGAAGTCAGAAGGGGCTCGGTACTCGCATCCGTTCTGATTTCTGACTTCTGTTTTCTGACTTCTGACATCCCCCTCACCCCCGGCCCCTCTCCCCCAACGGGAGCGAGGGGAGTTCTGATGGTGACGCTCTGATTCATTGCTTCTCAATCTTCTCAACACCGCCCATGTACGGCTTCAGCGCGTCGGGGACGGCGATGGAGCCGTCCGGGTTCTGGTAATTCTCCATGATGGCGATCAGGGTACGCCCGACCGCAAGCCCCGAGCCGTTCAGCGTGTGCACGAAGCGGGTGCCTTTCTCATTCTTCGGGCGGTAGCGCGCGTTCATCCGGCGGGCCTGGAAATCGCCGCAGTTTGAGCAGGACGAAATCTCGCGGAAGCGGCCCTGCCCCGGCAGCCACACCTCGATGTCGTAGGTCTTCTTCGCCGCGAACCCCATATCGCCGGCGCACAAGGTCATCACGCGATGATGCAGTTTGAGGCGCTTGAGCACGGCCTGCGCGCAATCCGTCATGCGCTCGTGTTCGGCGTCGGATTGTTCCGGCGTGGTGATAGACACCAGTTCCACCTTGGAGAACTGGTGCATGCGGATCATGCCGCGGGTGTCCTTGCCCGCGGCGCCCGCTTCCGCGCGGAAGCAGGGCGTCCAGGCGGTGTAGCGGCGCGGCAGCGATTCTTCTTCGAGAATCTCCTCCCGCACGTAATTCGTCAGCGACACTTCGGCGGTGGGAATGAGCCAGTATTTCGACTCATAAAATCCGGCCTTCTCCATGAGACGGGTTGCATACTCTGAACCCTTAGAGCCTGCTGCTTGAGCTAGATCTCTACCGAGCGTTTCAAAGTCCATTGTGCTGGTTCGGAATAGATCGTCCTTAAACTTCGGAAGTTGTCCCGTTCCAAAGGCGGAATGATCATTCACTAAGAGCGGCGGCTGGACTTCGGTGTAGCCGAATTCGCCGGTATGCATGTCCAGCATCAGATTGGCGATGGCGCGTTCGAGGCGCGCCAGCCCGCTGGTGAGATAGACAAAGCGCGAGCCGGAGACTTTCGCCGCGCGCTCGAAATCCATCATGCCCAGCTGCTCGCCCAGCTCGTAATGCTCGTGCGCGTCATTCACGGCCGGACGCGCGCCGAAGGCGCGCGCCTTCACCTCCACATTGTCTTCTTCGCCGCCGCCCTCGGGCACATCCGGCGCCGGCAGATTGTCGATGCCGGCGAGCACCTGTTTCAGCGACTCCTGCAATTCGCGCTCGCGGCTCTCGCCCTGCTGAATCTCCTCCTTCAGGCCGGCGACTTCCGCCATCAGCGCTGCAGCCTGCGTCTCATCCTTCTTCGCTTTCGCCTGTCCAATTAGTTTGGAGGCTTCGTTGCGCCGCGCCTGCGCCGCTTGCAGCCGCGTCACCAGATCGCGCAGCGTCGCGTCGCGCGCGAGGATGTCATCGGCGAGGGCGCCAGCGCTTTCGGCATAGACCGGCCGGCGGGCGAGCGCTGCCACCCACGCGTCGCGGTCCTTCCTGATGACGGCAATATCGTGCACGACTTCTCCGAATCTTGTGGCGACACGCGGTGTGGGTCGTCTAGCAGCCCCCCTCCCCTTGCGGGAGGGGCAAATTCGAGCGGCGGGAGGCTGAGATCGGCGGAAAATTCGGCCATTTCTGCGACGGGGGCGGAATAAAAGATTTTTGCCGGAAGCTATTGACAGCGTGACGCTGGTTTTGCATATTACACCCATCTCTCGAATTGCGCCCGAGCGGCGCCGCCTGCTCCCCGAGGCGGGCCTCTCCCCGAAAAGTCGGAAATTTCGCGGTTCAATTGCGCAACATTGTTGCTTTTGCTCCGAAATGGATGCGTTTCGCCTCCATTTCGGCTACGATCCGGATCAACGGAGTTGTGACGATGGGCGTCAACATTTCAATCAAGAACGTCCCGGAGGAAAAGGTCGCGCAGCTGAAGGCGCGCGCCAAGCGCAACCACCGCTCGCTCCGGGGCGAACTTTTGGCTCTGATAGAAGCGGCAACCGAAGTCGAATTGCCTCAGCAAAAAACGATGACCATCGACGAGGTGATCGAACAGGGTTTGCGGCTCGGACTGCGGACGCCCTCTCAGGCGACGCAATGGATCCGGGAAGATCGTGACAACCGGTAAGGTGATCGACGCATCGGCTTTGGCGGCTGCTGTGTTTCTCGAACCGGGCTTTGCCGAAGTTCGGGCGAGGATTCACGGCTGTAAGCTGTATGCGCCGGCGCTGATATGGTTCGAGATGGCAAACGTTTGCGTGAAGAAGATGCGATCCATTCCGTCGGATCGTGACTTGATTCTGCGCCAGCACGAAGCCGGGCTGAAAACTGACATCGAGGGACGAGCAGTCGACCAGAGGGAAGTCGTAAGCCTCGCGGAGCGACACAAACTGTCAGCCTATGACGCAAGCTACCTCTGGCTCACGAAGCACCTGAGCTGCGAGCTGGTGACGCTGGATACCGATCTCGCTGCCGCTGCGTTGGCGATTTGATTCAGGTCGCAGCGGCGGCGCGCGCCGCATCGTCGCGGGCGCGCTGGCGCTCGATCAGCTTCACGCACCAGATGGAAATTTCATAGAGCAGGATCAGCGGCGCCATCAGCGTGAACGGGCTGATGAAATCCGGCGGCGTGAGGATCGCGGCCACCACCGTGATCGCCAGAATGGCATAGCGCCGCATGCCGCGCAGCTGCGCGCTCGTGACCAATCCGACGCGGCCCAGCAGCGACAGCAGCACGGGCAGCTGGAACGTCAGCCCGAAGGCGAAGATCAGCGTGGTGACGAAATCGAGATATTCGCTCACCTTCGGCATCAGTTCGATGCCGAGCTTGTTGGGGCCGCTGGGCGTCTCATACCCCACGAAGAAGCGGATCGCGAAAGGCAGCATCACGTAGAAGACAAACGCTGCGCCAATGAGGAAGAGAATGGGCGTGGCGACGAGAAACGGCAGGAAGGCTTTGCGTTCCTGCTTGTAAAGGCCGGGCGCCACGAACATCCAGATCTGCGAGGCAATGAGAGGGAATGCGAGGCACAGCCCCGCAAACACCGAAAGCTTCACGTAGGTGAAGAAGGTCTCGTACACGCTGGTGTAGATCAGGTGATGGTTCGGCTGGCCCTTCAGCGCGTTCGCCAGCGGCTCGGTGAGGAAGGCGTAAATCTGCTTCGAGAATGCGAAGCAGATGATGAAGCAGATCGCCAGCGCCAGCAACGACCAGATGATGCGCTTGCGCAATTCGATCAGGTGATCGAGCAACGGCGCCTTGGTCGCCTCGATCGCCGCATCGTCTTCCGGCGTGCGGATCGTCATGGCGCCGGCTCGGCGCCAGGGACCGCCGGCGCGGCCGGCGCGGCGTCGTGCGGCGGCTCCTCATGCGCCGCTTCGAGCTGCGGCGCCGGCTGCGGTTGCGGTGCCGCCGGATCGGGCGGCAGCACCGGCTCATGCAGCGTCTGCTCGATGCCGGCCAGAGGTCGCTCGTTGCGCAGCGCCTCGATCTCCTTTCGAAGTTCGTCCAGCTCCGCCTGGCGCGACATCTCGTCGAAGCTCTTCCTGAATTGATCCGCCATGGCGCGCGCCTTGGCCATCCAGCGGCCAAGCATGTGCATCAGGCGCGGCAGGTCTTTCGGGCCCACCACCACCAGCGCCACCACCAGGACAATGAGGATATGGCTCCAGGAAAGGTCGATCATCGGCGAGGCCTAGCGGCCGACGCTCTGGTCCTTGTTCACCGCCGTCTCGTCGCGGCGCTGGTCGGCCAACGGGCGGGGGCGATGATCGTCCTCGTCCGGTTCGCTTAAGCCTTTGCGGAAGCTTTTGATCCCTTTGGCCACGTCGCCCATCAACTCGGAAATCTTGCCACGGCCGCCAAACAGCAGGACAGCGATGATCGCCACGATGAGAATGTGCCAGATGCTCAGGCCACCCATGCTACGCTCCTTCGCCCCCGAAACCCGGCGACCTCCACGTGAAGGGCGCCCATCCGCCGGTTAAAGACCGGGCCGCAGGCGGTTGCAAGCTAGCCGAACACGATATCGCTTTTGATGCCCATCGCCTGGGCCAGCGCCGAAAGCCGCTTCTGCACCGGCTCGCCTGCCATGGCTTCGCGGCGGCGCGATACTTCAAGCTGGATCTGGCTGTCGGAGAGCCGCAGCTGATAGCGCGGCAATTCGCCCACAGCGGAAGCAGAAATTGCGAAACCCAGGCGGGCGGCGAGCCCGATCTGCAGTGCGAGTTTGGCGTCGCCGGGATCGAGGAGATCGCCCACGCCCGTGCCGCGTGGGAAATCCTCATCGCCCGAGTAGCGATGAAAAATTGCCGTCGCGATCAAGGCGCGCGCGCGATGCGACGCACCCGCAAACGGCGCGGTCAGCACCTGGCCGAAAACACCGGTCGCGCGGTCGTCCGGATGGCGCCGCCAGCCAATGTCGGAAAACAGACACGCGGCCTTGCGGATGCGATGCGTCTCGGCCGTCTCATCAGCGAACAGCGGCGACATCCACGCGAACAGCTCGCCCGCATGGGCCGGCGCACGCGACAGCCGGCGGTTTGCGCCTCCGGCGAATTCCAGCAGCGGATCCTTCGCGCGTTCTTCAGCTGCCAGCTGTTCAAACAGAACACCTTCGCGCAGGCCATAGGCGGAAATCACCACCCGCTCGAGGTCGGTGGCCAGCAACAGCCGCTCCAGGACAATCGCGCCATATGGCAGCGCTTCCGCCCTGCGCCGTGAAATAATGCGGATGCGGTCGAGCGACTTCTTGGACAGCTGCGCAAGAACCCGTGCAAGCTTCAGCGCACGACTGCGCGGAATCTCGTAATGATGTAGCACATGCAGCGGATAACCGCTCTCTTCCATATCCACCCGCGCGAAACTGCGCCAGGCGCCACCCACCGCGTAGAGAGTCCGTCCGCCGACTTTCTGCAGCGCGTCAACTTTGGAGAGCCCCTTGTCGACGATGTCTCGCGCCTTGTCGCAATCGCCTTTGGCGAGATCGATGAGGCGTAACGGGCCGAACGGAAAGGTGAGCGCCGCGCCAGTCATGCCATTTCGGATCGGCACCATGTCGAGGCTTCCGCCACCGAGATCGGCGGCGAGCCCGTGGGCATCCGGAATTCCGGCGATCACCCCTTCGGCCGCAATGTGGGCCTCTGCTTCGCCCGATAGAATGCGGATGGGGCCGCCCCAGGCGGCTTCCGCACGCCGCACAAAATCCACGCCGTTGGGGGCGTCGCGCGCCGCGGCCGTGGCAACGGCTTCGCGCCTTTCGACGCCGTGGGCGTCGGCCAGGAGACGATAGCGGGCCAGCGCGGCCAATGCGGAGGCGATGCCCTGCTCACTCAACCGTCCGCTCGATACCATGTTGCGGCCGATCGCGCAGATGGCTTTTTCGTTGTGAACGACCGCGGGCGTGCGGCTGAAGGCTTCATAGATCACCAGACGCACGGAGTTCGAGCCGATATCCACGATGGCAAGCGGTCCCGAGCGCGCACGCGCGGCCGGTGCGCCTCTTGGAGCAGCAAAGGCTGTGTCCCCAACGGTCATCAAATCACTCGAAGCGGCCGGCAATCACCGCTGGTCGCTTTTGCGCCATCTTGAGCGCGCGGCCGCGGCCGGACAGCGATGGATTGGTCATGAAATACGTATGCGCCGAGAAAGCGTCCTCGCGGAGGTAGCCGGGGTCGCGCACATAGTCGCCGTCGGACTGCATAATCCAGCTCTGCGCCTGATCCTTGAGCAACGCCACCATGATCTGCCCGAGAACCTGTTCGTGCACGGTGGGATTTTCGATCGGCACCAGCGCTTCCACCCGGCGGTCCAGATTGCGGGGCATCCAGTCTGCGGACGAAATGAAGACCTTCGCCCTGGGCGATGGCAGACCGTGACCGTTGCCGAAGCACACGATGCGTCCGTGCTCCAGGAAACGGCCGACAATACTCTTGACCCGGATATTCTCCGACAGGCCCGGCACGCCGGGTCGCAGGCAACAGATGCCGCGCACCACCAGATCGATGCGCACACCGGATTGGCTCGCCTTGTAAAGGCCGTCAATGATCCGGGCGTCCACCAGCGAATTCAGCTTGGCCCAGATGGCGGCGGGGCGCCCGGCACGCGCATGCGCGATCTCTTCCTGGATGGCGTCGGCCAGTTTCGCACGCATGTTGAGCGGCGAAATGGCGATCTTCTCGAGGCTAACGGGCTCGGCATAGCCCGTAACGAAATTGAACAGCTGCGCCGCATCGCGCCCCAGTGCGGGGTCTGCAGAGAACAGCGAGAGATCGCTGTAAACCTTGGCTGTCACCGGGTGATAGTTGCCGGTGCCGTAATGAACGTAGGTGCGCAGGCGGCCTCCCTCACGCCGCACCACCAGACTGACCTTGGCGTGAGTCTTGAGCTCGATAAAACCATAGACGACCTGCACGCCAGCGCGTTCGAGATCGCGGGCCCATTTGATGTTGGCAGCCTCGTCGAAGCGCGCCTTCAGCTCGATCAGCGCCGTGACGGATTTCCCCGCATCGGCCGCTTCAACCAGCGCCTTGACGATCGGCGAATTCTCTGAGGTGCGGTAGAGCGTCTGCTTGATCGCAACGACGTTGGGATCGGTTGCTGCCTGGCGCAGAAACTGCACCACCACATCGAAGCTTTCGAAAGGGTGGTGGACAATGATGTCCTTGGCGCGGATCGCGGCGAAACAATCTCCGCCGTTTTCGCGGATACGCTCCGGAAACCGGGCAACGAACGGCTTGAACTGCAGATCGGGCCGTTCGTCCAGAATCAGCTGCTTGGTGTCGTTTAGCCCGAGCAGATAACGAACGATGACCAGATCGCTCAGTTCGATGTCGAGATGATCGGCAATATAGAGCCGCAGATCCTGCGGCATGGTCTCGCTGCACTGGACATGAATGACAGAGCCGCGACGGCGCCGGCGGAGCAAAGATTCGAACAGCCGGACGAGGTCTTCGGCCTCTTCCTCAACCTCGACATCGCTGTCGCGGATGATGCGGAAAAGACCCGAGCCGTTGACGTGGTAGCCTGGAAAGAGCTGCTCCAGATAGAGCCCGATCACGCGCTCAAGGGTAAGAAATCGCGCCTCCGAGCCGTTGTCCGGCAAGCGGATGAAACGCTGCAGCTGCGGCGGGATCGGAAGCAGCGAGGTTACGCTTTTGCCGTCCTTCTGGCGTGTCAGCTGCAGCGCCAAAGTGAAGGCGAGATTCGGGATGAAAGGGAACGGGTGTGCCGGATCGAGCGCAAGTGGCGTGAGCACGGGGAAAATCTGCTCACGGAAATGCGTATCGAGCCAACGACGGTCTTCGTCCGTCAACTCCTCCCGCTTCATGACGACGATGCCGGCGCCACGCAATTCGCCCCGCAGATTGGACCAGAGGTTCTGCTGGTCGCTGATCAGGTCGCCCGCCCCCTGATCGATGCGCGACAGCTGCAGGGCCGGCGTCAGACCGTCGTCGCTGAGCGTCGTGACACCGGCGCTCACCATGCCGCGCAGGCCTGCCACGCGTACCATGTAAAATTCATCGAGGTTCGAAGCCGAAATGGACAGGAATCGGAGCCGTTCGAGGAGCGGATGGCGCGGATTGCGCGCCTCGTCCAGCACCCGGCGATTGAAGGCGAGCCAGGAGAGCTCACGGTTGAGCAGCCGGCCCGGCAGCGTTGGCGGCAATAGCGCGTCCGCCGGAAACGGCACCTCGTCGGTGTCGGAGACCGCTCCGAGATTGGCTCTCGTCTTCGCCATGGCCGAATTGTCGCGCAATTTCGTGACCAAACCTAAACAAAAACGGCGACTCTGTCAGCCAGCCGTCAGGTCCGCTTCCGCCAGGAGTTCCCGGACCAAAGCTGAGGTAATTGGCCGATTTTCCGCCAGTGCCTTGGCGTCGGCTCGCGCCACGAAGGCCCGAATCGCGGCGGGCGATCGTTCCAGCGTGCGGATAATCTGGTCGATCGTGGCATCGGGAACGGCGAGCTGCCGGTCTTCAAAGAGCTTGCGCGCGAGGCGGCGGAGCAGCTCGTCATCCGGTGCCCATAGCGAGAAGGCAACCAGGGCACAAAAGCGCGAGGATAGATCCGGCAGCATGGCCGGCCAGTGCGGGGGCTCCGCTCGACCGGTCAGGAGGACCGGTACGGCCGGTGAGGCGGCTTCAAGCAGATCGAAAATCGCACCATCCCGCGCGGGATTGGGAAGACTGGAATCCACATCTTCGATCACCAGCGGATAGCCGCGGTCGAGGAGCGCGAAGGCGCTGCCACTGAGTGCGCCGGCCGCTATCCGCTGCGCACCGCTTCTGGCGACCCAGATCTCGGCAAGGTGCGATTTTCCCGATGCGGCCGGGCCGTACACGGCGGCGGCCGAGATCGCCCACGCAGGCCAGGATTCGATGAAGGCCAACGCATCGCGATTGGCATCCGCAATGATGAAATCGGCGCGCGTCAGGGATGGCGCAGTCTCAAGCGGCAGGGGGATCTGCGACGGCACGTGAAACCTGGATCAGACCGCTCTGCCATAACGCGCAGCCAGCGCTTTCAGCCATAATGCGGCATAGGCAAGCCAGGATGCGATGGTGAAAGCTGCTGCCAGGAAGGCCGCCGCCTCAAGCACCCGCGGTCCGTTCCAGTGGAAGGCAAGAAACAAGAGCACGAGGGCGACATAGGCCACCTGAACGGCCGTGCACACTTTGCCGATGGTGAGCGGCTCGACGCGCAACGGCAGCGCCAGCCAGTGGGCGGCGGCAATACCAAGCACGATGCCAAGGTCACGGCCGATTACGAGAAGGGTCAACCAAAGCGGCGTCTGATGGATGGCGGCCAGGGCCAGAAACGCGGCCAGCATGAGCAATTTGTCCGCTGCGGGATCGAAATAGCGGCCGACCGGCGTCATCAGCCCGAAGCGCTTGGCCAGGAAACCGTCCGCCAGATCGGTAAATCCCGCGAACGCGAACACGGCGAATGCATAGGTTTGATGGCCGTAAAGAAGGAACGCGGCCAGGATCGGCGCGGAAAACAGCCGCAGCGCCGTCAACGTGTTGGGCAGCTGCCGGATCATCCTTGAGACCCAGCTTCTTCAGAAGGACGGCCCGCGCTGATCCACCAGGAGCCATCGTGATCGGCGAGCGTCAGGTTCGCTTGCGCGACGGCCGACTTCAATTGATCCGGCGTGCCAGTGTAGGCGAATGACACGCGCGCCTCGCCAATGTTCATGGCGATCACATCGACATCGCTGATCGCTGCGACGGACTCCAGCCGTCCCAAAAGGCTATTCCATTCCGGCAATGAGGACAGGCGGACCTCAGCCACAAGCTTGGATTTCTTGGTGGCTTCAACAGTGCCGCGGGTTTTCGAGGCCTCCTCGATAGCAGCTTCCGCCTGCTCGGCTGCCGTGGCGTACGCCTTCTCCGGCGATGTGCCCGGAGCGATCGGCACTTCGATATCGGCCAGCGTCACGGGCTTGCCCGCGCCCACGCGACGCATGCGCACGATCATCTTGCTGGCGGCTGGACTGCTGGCTTGCATCAGCACCGCTTCCCCGGCGTGCACCCGCGCGGCGGCGGACTGTACTTGGCCCCACCTGGCGTCTGCGAAATGCAGCGGTCCGAGGGCGGACTGGTCAACCTCGTCACCGATCGGAGCCACCAGAGGAAATTGCGCCTTCGCGTATTTCTGCTGCGCCACGGCCTGCGCCCAGGCTGAATGCGCGTTGTAGGTGGGCGACATGGCCACGAGCAGGATGGCGCTGCCGGAAGGCTCCGAAACCCCGATATTGGCGACCCGGAACAGATGCTTCACGGCGGCCGGATTGAAGATGTAGGTGATGCGGGCAATGTAGCGGGTGGTGGAGCGCTTCTCGCCGGACACCGTGTACCCGCGGATGAGCCGCTCGAGACCCGCATCGTCCAGCTTCGGAAGCTTATCCCTATCCTTCTCCGGCACGAGGCGATGGGCCAGTTCAGCCCAGGCGCGCGCACGGCCGCCGTTGATCGCGTTGTTCTGCGCCACCGAGGCTGACGCCGCCGTAGCGTCCACCGGGACGTTGACACTGTAAGGATCACCATGCGCCTGGCCCGGCCGTGGGGCTGCGTGGTGGGGGGTGCCGGCGGGTTGGACGGGCGGCTTTTTGGGCGCAGGAACTGCGCCGAAGCTCAGGGCGGCAACGAGCAGCGGCAGAATGAGGGAGAGAAGACGCATGGAGACCTTTCGCGGGTGCAAACTATAAAGCCGTAGGCCGGGCAGCGGAAGCAGCCCTTCCGCGCCTTGCGGGCCTCCGCCTCGCTGCTTAAACCGCCCCCGCAATCCTTTGGTTCTGACAGGCGCATGAATTCCGGCAAACCCGGGCGCAACGGCCTCACCTACAAGCAAGCGGGTGTGGACATCGATGTCGGCGACGCGCTGGTGCGGCGGATCGCGCCGCTGGCCCGGGCAACCCGGCGCGCCGGCGCAGATGCCGAGCTTGGCGGGTTCGGGGGACTTTTTGATCTGAAGGCAGCCGGGTTCAAGGATCCGATTTTGGTCGCGTCCACGGACGGCGTTGGCACCAAGCTGAAAATCGCGATTGAGACGGGACTCTATGGCGGGATTGGACAAGACCTGGTCGCGATGTGCGTCAACGACATCGTCGTGCAGGGCGCGCAGCCGCTGTTTTTTCTCGACTATTATGCAACCGGCAAGCTGGACGTGGATGCGGCCGCCATCGTGATCGAAGGGATCGCGGCAGCCTGCACGGCCAGCGGCTGCGCCCTGATCGGCGGCGAGACGGCGGAAATGCCGGGGCTTTACGCGGGGCGGGATTTCGATCTTGCAGGCTTCGCCGTGGGCGCCGTGGAGCGCGGCGCCATCTTGCCGGATACGAACTCAATGACCGCCGGCGATGTGGTGATCGGGATTTCTTCGTCCGGATTGCATTCGAACGGTTTCTCCCTGGCGCGCCGGGTGGTGGAGGAAAGCGGGGGCAAATACACCGAGACCGCTTCGTTCGACAGCGGCAAAATCCTCGGCGAAGCGATGCTCGAACCGACTCGTCTTTATGTGAAGAGCACGCTTGCCGCCTTGCATACGGGCGGCATCAAGGGACTGGCGCACATCACAGGCGGCGGCATCACCGAAAACCTGCCACGGATTTTGCCTGAAGGGCTGGATGCGGAGATTGACCTCGGAACCTGGCATCCGCAGGCCGTGTTCGGCTGGCTGGCAAAATCGGCTGGAATCGAAGAAGGCGAAATGCTGCGCACCTTCAATTGCGGCATTGGTCTGATTGTTATCGCCGGCGAGAAAGCGGCCGGGCACTTGATCGATGCCTTCCAGGAGAACGGCGATCGCGCCTCCCGCCTTGGCACGCTGGTCGTTGGCGGCGTCGAGCCGAAGGTGCGTTACACCGGATCGCTGAAGTTTTGATGAGGGATCGCGTCCGTACAGCGGTCTTGATTTCCGGCCGCGGGAGCAACCTGCGCGCCTTGGCGGAAGCGGCGCGCATGCCGGATTTTCCCGCCCAGATTGTGCTCGTCATTTCAAATCGCGCCGATTCGCCCGGTTTGGAAATTGCGCAAGGGTTCGGCATTCCCGCGAAGGTCGTCCCGCACGCCGAATTTGACTCGCGCGAAGATTTCGATGCCGCCATCGATGCGGCCTTGCGCGAAGCCGACGTGTCGCTGGTCTGCGAAGCCGGCTTCATGCGTATCCACTCCGAATGGTTCGTGAAACGCTGGGAAGGGCGCCTGATCAACATCCATCCCTCGCTGCTGCCGGCGTTTCCGGGCATTCGCGTGCACAGGCAAGCACTGCAAGCGGGGGTGAAGGTTTCCGGCTGCACCGTGCATTTCATCGTGCCGGAATTGGATTCCGGCCCCATCATTTCGCAAGCTGCCGTACCCGTGCTGCCAGACGATACGCCGGAAACGCTCGCCGGCCGCGTGCTGGCGGAAGAACACAAGCTTTATCCCGAAGCGCTCAGGCTGGTGGCGGGCGGCCAGGTGAAACTGGAGAACCGGCGCGCGATATTCGAGGCAAGATTAGAATCCGACGCGGCTGAGTTTCGCGGAGATCTCCCATAGGCGTTGGGCATTCGCATCGTTCTGCGCCGCGCGGGACGGCGTCTCGAGCGCGCACTTGTAATAGTAGCCGCCGGACTGCCCCTCCACATCGGGCGAAGACGCCAGATAGATGATGGTTTCAGCGCCAAGCTCCGGCGTCAGCGCAAACTTTTTTGCAAGACCAATTCCGAGCGAGATGAACCCGCCGCTCTGGTCGCCGAACCGGGTCGCCACAAAGCCGGGATGCAGGCAATTCGCCGTCACACCTGTGCCGGCCAGCCGCCGCGCCAGTTCGCGGGTGAACAAGATGTTCATCAGCTTGCTGCGCCCGTACACCGCGAATCCGGAATAGCCGCGGGTCGACTGCAGATCGTCGAAGTGCAGCCGCGCGCCCTTGTGGGCGTCCGAGGCGGTGGAAACGATGCGCGCGCCCGGCGTCGTCTTCAGCCGGTCCAGCAGAAGATTGGTGATGACGAAATACGACAAGTGGTTGAGCGCGAAGGTGCGCTCCAGTCCGTCGTCCGTGACTTGCTGGTGGGTAAACATTGCGCCCGCATTGTTGATCAGCACATCGATCTGCGGCTCGCTGTCAGCAATCTCCTTGCCCGCGCGCATCATGTCCGACAGCCGGGAGAGGTCGGCGTAGTGCACCAGGTGATCGGCGTGCCCGGCAATGGCACGCAGATGCTTGCGCATTGCTTCGCCGCGAGTCCGGTCACGTGCCACGAACACGATGCGAGCGCCCTTCTGCGCCAGGCGGTCGGCCGCGACCTCGCCGATGCCGGATGTGGCGCCCGTAATGACGACAACCTTGTCCCGCATGGCGTTGGGCGCGTAATCCGCCATCAGCCGCAGATTTCGAGATCGCTGAAGAAGAAGCGGATTTCCGCCTTGGCGGTCTCCGGCGCGTCTGAGCCATGCACGGAATTGGCTTCAATGGATTCCGCGAAATCTTTGCGGATTGTCCCTGGGGCAGCCTTTGCAGGATCGGTGGCTCCCATCACCTCGCGATTCTTCGCAATGGCATTCTCGCCTTCCAGCACCTGCACCACGACGGGGCCGCTGGTCATGAACTCCACGAGGCCGCGGAAGAACGGCCGCGCCTTGTGCACGTTGTAAAAGGCTTCCGCCTGTGCCGTGGAGAGCAACATCCGCTTCTGGGCGACCACGCGCAGCCCGGCCTTTTCGAAGCGGGCGATGATTTCGCCCGTGATGTTGCGGCGTGTTGCGTCAGGCTTGATGATCGACAGCGTGTGCTCGACCGGCATATGTGCGACTCCAAAATGGGGAAAGCGCGGGCCTTATAGAAGCGCGAAGCGAAATGGGCAAGTTTGTTAACAACGCAGCGCGCGCAGGGAGGGAGTGATGACGAAAGTCGCCGTTGTGCAGGCCGGTTCGGTGCTGTTCAACACGCAAGCCACGCTAGCCAAACTGAAGCAGTTCGCGGCTGACGCAACGGAACAAGGCGCGCAGCTCGTCCTGTTTCCGGAGGCGTTTGTCGGCGGCTACCCGAAAGGCGTGACCTTCGGCGCGCATGTGGGTTCGCGCAGCGCGGAGGGGCGCGATCTGTTTCGCCGTTATTTCGAATCCGCGATCGGAATACCCGGACCGGAAACGGCAGCCATCGGTGAGGCGGCCGCAAAGCTGCGCGCGCATATTGTGACCGGAGTTGTCGAACGCGACGGCGGCACACTCTATTGCGCGGTTCTGCACTTCAATGACTCCGGCGAGTTGATCGGCCGGCGGCGCAAGCTGATGCCCACCGCCAGCGAGCGGCTGATCTGGGGCATGGGCGACGGCTCGACACTGGATGTTGCAAGCACCGCGATCGGCCGCATTGGTTCCGTCATCTGCTGGGAGAATTACATGCCGATGCTGCGTATGGCGATGTATGCGCAGGAAATCGACCTCTACTGCGCTCCCACCGTGGACGACCGCGACACCTGGCAGACGACGATGCGCCACATCGCGCTCGAAGGCCGCTGCTTTGTACTCTCAGCGGTGCAGTACCTGACGCGCGGCGACTGCCCCGCCGATTACCATCCTGTTCAGGGCGATGCGCCAGACACCGTGCTCATTCGCGGCGGCAGCGCGATCTATGGGCCCTTGGGCGAAGAGATCGCCGCACCCGTTTACGGGCGCGAAGCCGTGCTCGTCGCGGACATTGATCCGGGCGCGATTGCCCGCGGCAAGTACGATTTCGATGTGGTGGGCCACTATGCACGGCGTGACATCTTCACGCTTCATATCAACCGACGGCCGCAAAAGAGCGTGCAGACAGACCTGAGTGATTGAATAGCGCGGCCGGCCTCATGCTATACGCGCCGCCGCCATGCTGGTCATCGACAACGTCACCGTCCGGATTGCCGGGCGCGAAATCCTGAAGGGCGCGAGCGCAAGCCTGCCTGCCGGACGTCGTGTGGGACTCGTCGGCCGGAACGGCGCAGGCAAAACGACTCTGCTCAAACTCATTCTCGATCAGCTGCATGCCGATGCCGGCGAGGTGCGGATACCGGCCAGTTGGCGCATCGGTTCCGTGGCCCAGGAAGCTCCATCGGGCGAGGCCAATCTGCTCGAGACGGTGCTGGCTGCCGATCCAGAACGCGTGCGCTTGCTGGACGCCGCGGAAACCGAAACCGATCCGCACAAGCTAGGCGACATTCATCACCGGCTCGATGCCATTGACGCCTATGCGGCGCCGGCGCGCGCCGCCTCCATTCTCGCCGGGCTCGGCTTTTCCGCCGGAGACCAACTGCGGCCGTGCCGTGAGTTCTCCGGCGGCTGGCGAATGCGGGTGGCGCTCGCCGCCATTCTGTTTGCCGCGCCCGACCTGCTGCTGCTCGATGAGCCGACCAACTATCTCGATCTGGAAGGCGTGCTGTGGCTGGAGGATTTCTTGCGCCGCTACCGCGGCACGGTGCTGATCGTCAGCCATGATCGCGACCTGCTCAACACGCTCGCCGAATTCGTTCTCCACCTCGAGCACGGGCGGCTGAAGCTCTATTCCGGCAACTACGACACCTTCGCGGAAGTACGCGCCATGCGGCGCGCCAACGATATCGCATTCAACAAGAAGCAGCAGCTGGCGCGCGCGCATATGCAGGCCTATGTCGACCGCTTCCGCTACAAGAAGGAGAAAGCGCGGCAGGCACAGACCCGGCTTCGCATGATCGCGAAGCTGGAATTCAAGGACGTGCCGCTGGATGAGCACATCGCGCCCATCAAATTGCCGAAGGCACAGCCGGCAAGCCCGCCGCTCGTCACTTTCGAAAAGGCGTCCGTAGGGTACGATGCCGGTAGGCCGGTACTCGCCAACATGACCCTGCGCATTGATCCGGATGACCGCATTGCGCTCTTGGGAAAGAACGGCAACGGCAAGTCTACTTTCGCCAAACTGCTGGCCGAAAAGCTTGAGCTGATGGGCGGAACGACGGTTCGGGCCAAGAAACTGGACGTGGGCTATTTCGCGCAGCATCAGCTGGAAGAGCTCGATCCAACGCTGACACCCGTGCAGACCCTGTCGCGGTTGCGTCCGAAGCTCACAGAACAACAGCTGCGCACCAAGCTCGGCTCCATCGGACTGACGGCCGACAAGGCCCTCACCAAAGTGGGCCAGCTCTCGGGCGGCGAACGCGCGCGGCTGATGCTGGCGTTGGCCGTTCTCGATTCGCCGAACCTGCTGATTCTTGACGAGCCGACCAATCATCTCGACATAGACGCCCGGGAAGAATTGCGGACCGCCTTGAACGATTTCGAAGGCGCCGTGATTCTCGTGAGCCACGACCGGCGGCTGATTGAAACGACCGCTGATCGCTTGTGGCTGGTGGCGAACGGCCGCGTTCAACCATTCGAGGGCGATCTGGAGGATTATCGCCAAGTGCTGCTCTCGGGCGAAGACGCGTTGACGCGCGAGGAATCTGGACCGAAGCGTTCGAAAGAGGACGCGCGTCGCGCATCCGCCATACGACGGGAGAAGCTCAAGCCGCTGCGGGACAAGATAGAAATGGAGGAGCGGCACATCGCAACTTTCACGGCGGAGCTTGCCAAGCTCGACGCAGCGCTGGCCGATCCGCTGCTGTTCGTCCACGATCCAATAAAAGGCAGTGCAGTATCCAAGAAGCGCGCCGAGGCGCAGCGCAAACTCGATGCGGCAGAGTCGCGCTGGGTTGTGGCAAACGAACAGTACGAGCGGGAAATGACCAACCTGGAACAGCTCAGCTGAGGTTCTGGCGGGCGATTTTCACCCATTCGCGCTGGCGGCTGCGGTAGTAAGACGGCGCACCGCGAACCGACTCTACGATCTCGCGGAACACACGCTGGGCCCGCTCGTGCTGCCCCAGCTTCTCCAGCAGCAGCGCGTAGCGGCAGCGCGCCTCCTCGCCGGGATATTTCGGCAGCACGGTTTCGTATTGCCGCAAGGCCTCCTCGTTCTTGCCCTGCAAAGCGAGCGCACGGGCGTAATCGAGCTCGGCATCGGCGCTGAAGGCGACGGGATCGGCGGCCTTCAGTTTTTCGTACGTTGCCTGCGCGCCAGCGCCGTCGCCCGCCAGCAGCTTGGCGCGCGCCAGTCCATGCAGCATGGCAGGATCGTTCTCGAAGCCGCCGCCGAGCGCACTTTGGTAAAGGTCGATGGCGTCCTGGAAATAGCCGCGCTTGATGCATTCGTCGGCAAGCTCGCGCTTGGCCTGCGCCGAGCCCACCATCTCCACTTGCCGCTTTTTCTCGCGATAACCCCGCCCCGGATCGACGGTGTTCACCACGTCGTCGGCAAAGCGCCGGGCCGTGTTGCTCCTGGCCATGTCGGGCAGAATGGCGAACACGAGATAGGCAACACAGCCGATCAGCGGCAGAAACATAATGGGGAGGATCCAGATATAGGCCCGTCCGCTGCGAATGACGTGCGCGGCAAAGGCCAACTGGATGAGAAGGATGAGGATGCCAGGACCGTAAAGGGACATTGCTCCGCCGCTACAACGCCCCTTGCCACACAGAGCGGTGGCCGCTTGCCCCTGTCAAGCCTGCTTTTCCCATTTGCCCCCCGGCGATTGTTTCCAGTAAGTCGCATCGCGCTGCGCCGCTCTTGCTTCATTCCAGGCTTTGCGCGCCAAGGATACGGCTTCGGGATCGCGGCCCTCGAACAGCAGCACCACGCGGGAAAACGACGCAAGCCGGGAGCCGTTCCAGTCGGGCGGCTCTGCGCCGCCGACCAGAAACAGCACAGCGGCATCGTTTGCATTTTCGTCCTCGACGGTGATCAGCACAGGCTGGCGGGCGGGATCGCCGTCACCCGCCTGCGCATGCGGCAAGAAGCTCTGGTCGTCATAAGTCCACAGCAGATTGTCGATGGCCACCGCGCGATCGGCCGATTCGCACTTGATCAGCGCGCGCCATTTGCGCTCCAGCGAGCGCTCCACCAGCCCCGGCAACACATCGTCCAGCGACCGCCGTTCGAGATGATAAAACAACACCTCGGTCATCGTGCTGCTACGCCTAGCTTTTCATACACATCGGCAATGCGCTTGCCGATCTGACCACCTTTGAAATTAATGATGATACGATCGCGGTGGCAATCAATCCGAATTCCGTTCCCACGAAAAACAAACCCGGGAGCATAAGTCACAAAATCCTGTGACCATCCAGAACGCTCTCTCCTAAGCAGCGCTACGAGGCGCGCGTATCCGTCATCTTTGTTGTCGATCCAATACCGCGAAACCATCCGTCCGTTGAAATAGCCCTCGACCACCATTCGGGACGGAATATTTTGAACGGGCGCCTGTTGAGAATATGCCGCTAGTACCATGGCGAGAAGAGTGAGCACTGACATTCGGGAGGAGTGCATTCACAGACCTTCTCAGTTCTCATAATGATCCGCCACCAAACGGTCGAGGATGCGCACCCCCCACCCGACGCCCCAGCCGGGCGACAGCGGCCTCTGTTCGCCATCCTGCCAGGCCACGCCGGCGATATCGAGATGCGCCCAAGGGGTCTTGTCGATGAAGCGCTGCAGGAACTGCGCCGCCACGATGGACCCGGCATGCGTCACGCCGGAGATGTTCTTCATGTCGGCGATCTTCGACTTGATCATCTTGTCGTAATCGTCCGCGAGCGGAAGCCGCCACACCGGCTCTCCGACTTCGCGCCCAGCCTCCTGAATGCGGTTGGCAAGTTTATCGTCATTCGCGAACAGGCCGGCGTGTCCTGCGCCCAGTGCCACCATGATGGCGCCGGTGAGGGTGGCCAGATCGACCACAAAACGCGGCTTGAACTTGGTTTGCGCGTACCACAGAGCATCTGCCAACACGAGGCGCCCTTCCGCATCGGTGTTCAGAATTTCGATGGTTTGTCCGGACATCGAGGTCACTACGTCGTCCGGACGCTGCGCCTTTCCATCGGGCATGTTCTCAACAAGGCCCAGAACGCCCACGGCATTCACTTTCGCTTTTCGTGACGCTAGCGCGAGCATCGTGCCGGTCACGGCCGCAGCACCGCCCATATCGCCTTTCATGCCCATCATGCTGGCCCCGGGCTTGAGCGACAGACCACCGGAATCGAAGCACACGCCCTTGCCGACGAACGCCACAGGCTGGTCCTTTTTGCGTCCGCCGTTCCACTGCAGTACGACGAGCTGACTTTCCCGGGCGCTGCCCTGCCCGACACCCAACAATGCGTTCATGCCGAGCTTCTTCATCTCCGCTTCGCCCAGCACTGCGACCTGGATACCCGCCTTGGAGAGGCGCCGAGCGCGGTCGGCAAACTCCTTGGGCGACATGACGTTGGGCGGCTCGTTCACGAGGTCGCGCGCGAAGAACACACCCTCGGCGACGGCGCGCGCGCGCTCCCAGGCCTTGCGCGCGCCTGATACGTCTTCGGTGCTGATCGTCACATTGGCGAGCGTTGGCTCATGTTCTTCCCGCATCTTGGTGCGGTATTTGTGGAAGCTGTAGCTGCGGAGCTTTGCGCCCAGGGCAAGGTGGAGAGCCAGTTGCTGCGGCTTCAAATTCGCGCCTTTTGGAAGATCGATCCGGAAGAGCAACTCCTTCTCGCCGCTTGTGAGCAGGCGCCCGACAACGCCCGCGGCAAGTTTCTCGGCCGCCGGGCCGTCGAACTTGTCCGCAGCGCCGGTCCCGGTGAGCAGAATGCGCGCGTTCTGCACGCCGGACGGTGCAAGGAGTTCCACCACCTGTCCCGGCTTGCCCTTGAAGCGGCTCGCTTCCGCTGCGCGCCGCAATGCGCCGTTTGTCTGCCGATCGATCGCCTGTGCGGCGGGCAAGAGATCCCGCTCGGTTGCGCCGACGACGATCGTTCCCGCACCGGCGGCGGACGGTGCTGCAAAACCTATCTGCATTGTCATCTCCAGGTCACAGGTTGAATCTTTCGCGAGAGCGGGCGCGCGGTGAGATTTGGGATTGCCGAAAGGCGGTCTGAAAGCAATAGTTTAGGCGATACTGCCGAGGGGGCGAAAGGGCGCGGAATCCGCTTCGCGGCCCCAAAGGGTGCCAGCCGATGATGCCGCGTATGTCCCTCTACGTTCTCCGTCAGCTGGTAGGGCCGGTGCTGCTATTCACCTTTCTGCTGACCGTTGTTATCTGGCTATCCCAATCCTTGCGCCTGCTCGATCTCGTGATCAACCGCGGGCAATCGGCGCCCACCTTCGTTTATCTTACGATGATGATGCTGCCGCAGTTGTTGGTCATCATCCTGCCCATCGCGTTTTTCGGAGGCACCCTCTATGCGCTACATCGCCTGAATGTGGAGAGCGAGCTGGTGGTAATGAGCGCAGCGGGATACAGCCGCGTGCAGTTCATCTCCGCCGTGCTGGTTGCCTCGACCATTATCATGGCGCTTACCTATCTCTGCTCGCTCTATCTCATGCCGCTGGGCCAGCGGCTCATGAAAGCGGAAGTCCTGAACATCCGTGCGGATATCGGTGCGGCCATTTTGAGCGAAGGCAATTTCAATACGCCGGTAAAAGGTCTTACGGTTTTCATTCGCGAGTTGGAAACGGACGGACACATCCACGGCATCCTTGTCCACGATAACCGCAATCCTGCCCGGCCGACCACTTACATTGCGCAAAGCGGCGTAGTGGCGCAGACGCCACTGGGGCCGCGGCTGATCATGCTGAACGGAACTGTGGAGCAAAGCTCCGGCAAAGGGGCAAGCCTCTCGGTGCTCAGATTTCAGCGCTATGTTTTCGATCTCGACCAGTTTGCCGAGCAACAGCACCAGGCTGTCCTCCAGACCAGCGAGCGCTACTTGCCCGAACTCTTCTGGCCCCATCTGGCGAGAGATCCGGGCGGCAAGCTGCGGCGCATCCTGTTGGCCGAAGGACACAATCGATTGTCGGCGCCGCTCTATTGCATCATGTTCGCGCTGATCGCGATGGCTGCAGTGACAACGGGACGGCGCGCCCGCGGCGCTTATGCGCTGCGGATCGCCCTGGCCTGCCTGATTGCCGGAGTGTTGCGTCTGCTCGGTTACGGCGCGCAAGGGGTCGTGGCGCGGCATCCGGCGGCGGCGGTCATTCTTTACCTCATTCCAATGCTGGGGGCGGGCGGCGCGGCGCTCGAGCTATTCGGTGTCAAGCTGCTGCCCTCGCGGCCATGGCTCCAGCAGGCCGCACCGGAGCCTGGGAGATGAACTGGTCGTGGACGCTATATCGCTACATAGCGCGGCAGTTTCTGATCGGGGTCAGCGTCCTGTTCTCCGCATTTGCCTTCCTGAGCTTCTCGATCGATGTCGTAGACCTCTTTGATCAGACGGCAGGGCGGCATGTTGCGAGCTCCGTAATTTTGGGCATGGCGCTGCTCCAGCTTCCGGATCTCTGCCTGAAGCTGCTTCCGTTCGCGATTTTGCTGGGTGGCGTATTCGCGTTCGTAAGGCTTTCGCGAAGCCAGGAGCTCATTGCGGTCCGCGCCGCCGGGCTTTCGGCGTGGAATCTCTTGGCCCCGCCGCTCACGGTCTCTGTGATCATCGGCGTGATCTCTGTCGTCGCCTTCACGCCCTTTTCCTCGCTCCTGTTGCAACGATTCGCCGGTCTGGAGGCGCGCTATTTGCACGATGAACCGTCGCAGCTCGCGCTGTCGCGCAATGGGTTGTGGCTACGCCAGGGCAGTTTCGGGAAGCAATCCGTCGTTCACGCGCTGCATGTCGGCGAGCAGGGCGTGCGACTGGAGGATGTTATCGTATTTCTGTACGGCGCCGAGGATCGTTTTGTCGGGCGCATTGATGCGCGCTCCGCAGCACTCGAATCGGGTATCTGGCAGCTTCACGACGCCTGGGTGAGCGGTCCCGATGGCCATCCGGTCCATCACGCGACATACCCGCTCAGCACCACACTTACCCCATCGCGCATCCAGGAGAGTTTCGCTTCACCAGATACCATGTCGTTCTGGGATTTGCCGGGATTCATACAGACGGCAGAGCAAGCGGGCTTTTCGGCGGCGCGCTACACCCTTTATTTCGACAGTTTGCTTGTCTCGCCCGCGCTGTTCGCGGCCATGGTTTTTATGGCCGCGAGTTTCTCGTTGCGGCTGGCGCGGCTCGGCGGCATGGGGCGCGTCGTTCTCTACAGCGCACTGTGCGGCTTCGGCATCTACTTCTTCGGAGAACTGGCGCAGGCGCTGGGGATTTCCGGCATCCTTCCGACGCCGCTTGCTGCCGCTGCGCCGGCCTCCGCGGCCATCCTGCTCGGCATGACTCTGGTATTCCATCAAGAGGATGGCTGACTCGTGCGACCGAAGGGGCAGTGGACGAGGCATGCTGCCTGGATTGCCGCCTCGGCGATCCTGGCCCTGTCCATTGCCGGTGGCGTCTACGGAGCCTCGCGCAACACGGGCAAGCCGAACGCCTTCGCGGATTCGCATGCGTTGCTAGGAAAGCCGGGAGGCACCGGACTTATTCGCGCCGATGAAGTGACCTACGACACGGCAACGAAGGTGATGACCGCGAGTGGTCACGTCGAGATCGACTACAACGGGCGCATTCTGCTCGCCGACAAGGTTACCTACGACCAGGTGAAGGATGTGGCCACGGCGGACGGGCATGTTTCTGTCCTGGAGCCGAACGGGACCGTGGCTTTCGCCGATCACGCTGTGCTTACGGATCAGATGCGCGACGGCGTCGCGGAAGGGTTCAGCGCGCTGATTGGCAAGCACGGGCGCTTTGCCGCTATCCGCGCAACAAGGACTGCGAACGGCACGATCTTGACCGGTTTTCACGGCGTATTTTCAAGTTGCAAGGTCTGCAACCAGCCGGGGCAACGCACGCCCTTGTGGCAGGTGCGGGCAGATCAGATCGTCTGGAACCAGCCCGAACACGAGATCGTGTACCACGACGCGGTGTTCGAGCTGTTCGGCGTACCGGTCGGCTACACGCCGTATTTCAGCCAACCCGACCCGAGCGTGAAGCATAAAACCGGATTGCTGGCTCCCGAGCTTGGGTCGTCCAGCGTGCTTGGAACCCTCGCTCGCGTGCCGGTGTACGTGGCTTTCAGTGATTCAGAAGACGCCACGATCTCTCCCACGTTCACAACGAAAGCCGGTGTTCTAGTTGAAGGCGAATACCGCGAGCGCTGGAATGATGGAGGCATGTGGTTCCAGGGCGCCGTCGCATACAATCCGAACGGCGGCCTGACGGGAGACCATCCTGAATGGTACAGCTCAGTGTTCGGCTCCGGCCGAATTCCGCTGGTGGATAATGTCTGGAAGCTGGGCTTCGACGCGCAACTCACGTCCAACGATACGTTCCTGAAGCGGTATGAGCTTTCGATCCTCGACCGGCTGAACAACGACCTGTTTATCGAAGGCCTGGATGGCCGCAGCCGCTTCGCCATAACGGGTTATTTTTTTCAGGGACTGCGCCTGACCGACAATGAAGACTTCTTCCCGATCGTTCTGCCGTTCGTCGAGTACACCTTCATTCCCGAGCACAAGATCTTGGGCGGTGATTTCCGTTTTGATGCAAGCACCGTCTCTATTACCCGCGACCTGGGGCCTCAGAGTCAGCGCGCAACCGCAGAGGTACGCTGGAGCCTTCCGCTGCTGACCGACAACGGCCAGATGATTACGATTCAGGCAGACGTGCGCGGGGATGTCTTCCGAGTCACGAACAACGATCTGCCGGACTTTCCGACGATCCCCACAAAAGTAAACTACATCGCGCGCGGACTGCCCTCCATCGCCGTAGACTGGCGCTGGCCATTCGCAGCGAGCAAAACGTTGGGCGGAACGTCTTTTGTTGTAGAGCCAGTCGCCCAAGCCATCTTTGCGCCTTATGGTGACAATCCGAAGGGCATTCCCGACGAGGACAGCGGCGATTTTGAGCTCGACGACAACAATATCTTCAATTTCGAACACCTGCCCGGCTATGATCTGGTGGAAACAGGGCCGCGCGCCAATGCTGGCTTTCGGGCCACGGCCTTCTTTCCCGCCGGAGGCTCCACCGCGCTGCTGGTCGGTGAAGCGTTCCGGTTGAGGCCGGATTCCTCCTTCGACCAACTCATCGGCATCAACGACAATTTCTCCAACATCGTGGCGCGATTCACCATCAAGTTTCCGCCCCATTTCAGCCTGACGCACCGCGTGGAAATCGATCAGACCACTGGCAATTTCCAGCGGAACGAAGTCTATCTCGATGCGTCCTGGGGCCGCTCGGTGCTGGAAGTGAGTTATCTCAAGCTGTCTCAGGAGCAGGCGCAACTCGGCCTGGAGCCCCGCGAGGAAGTAAACGGGCAAGCGACTGTCGGTCTGTTCGATCACTGGGCGGTGTTCGCGGGCGCGCGCCGCGACCTACAGAACGACCGCATGATCGATGATGAACTGGGCGTCGGATACCTGGACGAGTGTCTGGGCATTTCCATCTCCTATCGCCGCGACTACACCAGCGACCGCGACGTGCCGCCCTCAACGTCTGTTCTGCTCCGGGTCCGGCTGAACACGAGCGATCAGTCGGAGGAACCCTCGGTGATGTTTCCGCGGCACGTGTTCACCACGCCTTGAACGAGCGACGGAATTCCTTATTGTCGCCCGGAGTTTGCGCCCCGCAGGAGGCGCCCTCCCCAGCGAGAAAAAAGGCGGATTTCTTGAGTCCACGCGTTGTCTTTGGCCCTTTTGCAGCCCTTCTTGTGATCGTTTGCGCCACGTTGGTCATGGCCGAAGCGCCGCGGCCGTCGATCGGTCGCTCTCCACAAGTGCCACCTGCGGGATCGCAAGTACCGCAGCCCGGCGTTGAGCCCTTGCTGAACGAAAATAGTACCGACGGCGTGGCTGCCGTGGTGAATGACTCCATCATTTCAGATTACGATCTGCGCCAGCGGCTGGCGCTTTTCCTTGCCACATCCGGTGTTCGTCCGAACGCTGAAACCATGAAGACCATCCGTCAGCAGGTTCTGAACCAGCTGGAGACCGAACGGCTCGAATTGCTTGAGGCGCAACGCAAGAACATCTCGGTCAGCACGTCGGAAGTGGACAAGGCGATCGACAACATCCTGCAGGAGAATCATCTGACCATGGATGGGGTCAAACAGCTCTTGGCCAGATCGAATGTCGATATGGCGACGTTCCGCGGTCAAATCGCCGCGCAGATCGCCTGGACGAAAACCGTTCAGGACGAATATGGCGACCGCGCCAATGTCACCTCTGCAGATGTCGATGACGAACTGAGACGACTCGCCAGCGGCGCGAACAAGCCGCATTTCCGGGTCGCGGAAATATTTGAAGCGGTGGACAGTCCTGAACAGGACCCGCAGGTCCTGAAGAATATGCAGGGTCTGCTGCAGCAGATCCGCGCGGGCGCTCCGTTCGAGGCGGTCGCACGCCAGTTCAGTCAGAATCCGACGGCGGCTCAGGGCGGTGAATTGGGCATTGTCCAGGAAGGCCAGTTGGTGCCGGAGCTCGATGCCGCAATTCACAAGATGCGGCCCGGTGAGGTGAGCGAACCCATCAAGGCGACGGGTGGTTACTACCTGGTGCTTTTGCGCGCCCGCATCGAAGCCATAGGAACGAAAATCCCGGAAGCACCGCAGCAACCGCAGGGCGATCCAGGCACGCTGCCGCTCGCCCGAATCTTACTGCCGATCGGGCCCAAGCCGCCCAAGGCGCTGCTGCAAAATGCCATGCAAGCCGCGAACATCCTGCGGCAGAACATCAAGGGCTGCGATCGTCTGCAGGAAATGGTGGCACGCATGAAGGGCGCGGTCTATTTCAATCTTGGGCGCATGCAGCTCTCTATGCTGAGCCCCGAAATCCGCAACGCCCTTGCGCAAACCCATGAAGGCGACCCGGCGCAGCCCTTCCAGTCGGCAGCCGGCATTGAGCTCATTATTCGATGCGACAAGGCCCCGCCAAAGCTTGAGGTCTTTCACATGCCCAGCCGCGATGAAGTCGAGCAGCAGCTCTATGAAGACCAGATGGCGGTGTATGCCCGCCGCTATCTGCGCGACCTCAGGCGTGTGGCCAATATTGAGTCCGCCGAGGAGAGGGCGCTGAAACATGCGAAGTCCTCCGCCAGCCGCTGATCCGATCGCACCCGACGCGCCCGTTTGCATCACCATGGGCGAGCCGTCGGGCATCGGCCCCGAGGTGGCCGTCGCCGCTTTTCATACGTTGCAAGGCAAGTTCGGGGGCCGCCCGCTGAAATTGATCGGCGATCCGGCGGTGTTCCGCGCCTGCGGCAATGTTCCGGACTCGGCCCTGATAGAAACGCACCGTGTCACGACGCCTCGCAAACCCGGCGTTGCCGATCCCGCGAACACGCGCGCCGTTGTGGATGCAATTGACGAAGCCGTGGCCCTGGCGCGCAACGGCGCAGCCGCCGCCGTGGTCACCGCGCCGATTCACAAGGCGGCCCTCATGCAAGGTGGTTTCGAGCACGCTGGGCACACGCACTATCTGGCGGAACTCACCGGTGCGACTCGCGCCGTGATGATGCTGGCGGGCGGCGGATTGCGGGTGGTGCCGCTCACCATCCACATCCCATTATCGCAAGTGCCGCGGCAGGTGACCAAAGTCGCCATTGTCGAGACAGGCCAGATCGTGCTCGCTGCCCTGCGCCGGGATTTCGGATTTGACTCGCCTCGCCTCGCTGTGTCCGGACTAAACCCGCACGCCGGAGAAGAAGGTGAGCTCGGACCGGAAGAGCAGGAGATCATCGCGCCGGCCATTGAAGCGTTGCGCGGCACCGGTGCCGCGGTGCTCGGGCCGCTTTCGGCCGATACCATGTTCCACGACGAGGCCCGCACACGCTATGATACGGCCCTTTGTATGTATCACGACCAGGCTCTGATTCCGGTGAAGACGCTCGCGTTCTGGGAAAGCGTGAACGTCACACTGGGATTGCCGATCATCCGCACGTCGCCCGATCACGGCACCGCGCTCGATATCGCGGGACAAGGCAAGTCCGATCCGCGCAGCATGATTGCCGCTATTCGGCTTGCGGCGCAGCTGGCCGATGGCTGGCGCTGATCCGCTGCCAGCGCTCCGTGAGGTCATCGCTGCGCACGGGCTCGCCGCGCGCAAGTCACTCGGCCAGAATTTTCTGCTCGATCTGAACCTCACGCGGCGAATCGCACGTGCCGCCGGTCCTCTGGAAAACGCAACCGTGTACGAGGTCGGCCCGGGGCCCGGCGGACTGACGCGCGCGCTGTTGATGGAAGGTGCTGGGCGGGTGCTGGCGGTGGAGCGCGATGGGCGCTGCATCCAGGCTCTGCAGGAGATTGCCGAGGCTTATCCTGGCCGCCTCGACATTATCGCGGCCGATGCGCTGACGCTGGATGAGGCAGCCATTTTTGCGCAGCGGAGCGTTCGGATCCCCGTCCGCGTGGCCGCCAATCTACCATACAACGTCGGAACCGCCCTACTCGTGAAATGGCTCACCGCCGAACAATGGCCCCCCTGGTGGCAAAGCCTGACGGTGATGTTTCAGCGGGAAGTCGCAGAGCGTATTGTCGCGAAACCAGCCACAGCGGCATACGGCCGGCTGTCCGTTCTTACGCAATGGCGTACCCGGCCACGCATTCTCTTCGATGTGCATCCGCGGGCCTTCATCCCGCAGCCGAAAGTCACATCAGCAGTGGTGCGTGTCGATCCGCTTGAGGAACCGATAGCTCTGGCAGAGTTGGCGGATCTTCAAGCGGTAACCGCTGCCGCATTCGGACAGCGCCGCAAGATGCTGCGCCACTCTTTGAAATCGCTTGGCGGAGATGTCGAGGCGTTGCTGCACGCGTCAGGAATCGACCCAACCATACGGCCCGAGCAGCTCGGTGTGTCGCAGTTTGCCGCTTTGGCGCGGGCGCGGCGCCTTCAGCTTGAGGCGCGCTGAGCCGCATGCAAAACTGAGTTCAGCTCAATTATCGGAGATCTCATGCGCAGCCAGGCGGTCGTGGAATTCGGCAGTCCGCTTAAAGAGATCGAGACGCCCATACCTGAACCCAAAGGGACGGAAGTCTTGATCGAGGTGCATCACGCAGGCGTCTGTCATTCCGACGTGCACATTCATGATGGTTACTTTGAACTCGGTGGCGGCAACCGTATGCCGCTGAAGCTGCCCCTGCCGCACACAATGGGTCATGAGATCGAGGGCGCGGTGGTTGCAACTGGGCCGGAGGCGTCAGGCGTTCGCAGCGGCGCCCGATATGCCGTCTTTCCATGGATTGGTTGTGGCCAGTGCGCGGCTTGCCTGCGGGACGAAGAGAATTTGTGCGTTGGCCGCCCGCGCCAGCTTGGCTGTTCGCCGGGGATAGCCGGCGGCTATGCCACGCATGTGCTGGTGCCGCATCCGAAATATCTGCTCGACTACGGCAATACCGCACCCCAACTCGCCGCGGCCTATATGTGCTCCGGTCTCACCGCTTTCGGCGCCTTGAAGAAGGTGGGTGATCTTGGCCCCGAAGATCGTATCGTGGTGCTCGGATGTGGCGGCGTCGGGATGATGGGCATCGAGTTTGCCCGCGCGCTGTACAAGAGAGGGCCGATCGCGGCTGATATCATCGATGCCCATTTGGAAGCGGCAAAAAGAGGCGGAGCGGTTGCCGCTTACAACAGCAAAGCGCCGGGCGCCGCCAAGCAGCTGCTCGCTGATTCCAACGGTGGCGCATATGCGGTGGTTGACTTTGTCGGCTCTGAATCGTCTTTCGCTTTCGCCAACTCCATCGTTCGACGCGGAGGAAAGATCATCATCGTCGGCCTGTTCGGCGGCGCGATGAGCATGCCGCTGCCCATGTTTCCCTTGCGTGCTCTCACCATCGAAGGCTCGTTTGTCGGCTCGCTTGCGGAAGCAAGAGAGATGATGCGGCTGGTGCGCGAGGGCCGTGTCTCGCCAATTCCCGTCCATGAACGGCCCCTTGCTGACGCAAATCGCACGCTTGACGACCTACGTAAAGGGGCCATTGTGGGCCGGGTTGTGCTGAATCCAAATTAGCGCGTCAACTCCGCCACGAATTCACCAACGCCAAGCAGGCGGGTGCGCCGCGCGCGTTCCGCTTCGAGGATGGCGAGGATTTTGCCATGCGCCCGGTCCAGATCATCGTTCACAATAACGTAGTCGTATTCCGGCCAATGACTGATTTCGCTGGCCGCCTTCGCCATCCGGCTGGCGACCACATCGTCGGAATCCTGGGCGCGCGCCTTGAGACGTCGTTCCAATTCTTCATGAGAAGGCGGCAGGACGAAAACGCTGACCAGATCTTCGCGCGCGCGTTCCTTCAGTTGCTGTGTGCCCTGCCAGTCGATATCGAACAGAACGTCCTGGCCGCGGCCGAGCGCCTCCATGACCGGTTTTCGCGGCGTGCCGTACTGATGATTGAACACAATCGCGTATTCTAGGAATTCTCCGGCCCCCACCATTCGCTCGAAGGCTTCAGCGGCAACGAAGAAATAGTCACGCCCTTCCACTTCGTTTGGCCGCATGGGCCTCGTCGTGGCCGACACGCTCATAACGATGCCGGAATCGGACGCCAGCAATCGCCGCGACAGCGTGGTTTTGCCGGCACCCGAGGGTGAGGACAGCACAAGCATCAGGCCGCGGCGGCGGATCTCGGTCATTCGACGTTCTGCGCCTGCTCACGGAACTGATCGATTGCATGCTTGAGCGCGAGCCCGATGCGCGTCAATGCGATATCTGCCGACTTGGAGCAGAGGGTATTGGCCTCGCGGTTGAATTCCTGCGCGAGGAAATCGAGCTTGCGTCCGATCGCCTCAGCGGAATGCAGCAATTGCCGTGCCTCCTGGCTGTGCGCCCGCAGACGATCCAGTTCCTCCCGGACGTCGGCACGGGCGGCAAGCAGCGCAACCTCCTGCGCCAGGCGGTCTTCAGAAATCTGCTGCGCTTCCAGCAGTTCCTTCATCTGCGCGGATAGGCGCTCGCGCACAGCGGCTGGCTGCGCCGAAGCCAACTCTACCGCTTCAGCGGTGAGCCGTGCGATCTCATCAACCATTCCCTTGAGATGGATGGCAAGCTTGGCCCCCTCTGTACGGCGGGCGCGGCGAAGCGCATCGAACGCCGTGGCCAAGCTCTCGAGCAGCGCCGCATCGCGGGCTGCACGCTCCGCCGTATCGGCCCCGGCGAGCTCGTCCTGAACGATCACGCCTTTCAGCGCCAACAGCCCATCCACCCGAGCGGGTTCAAGCCCCGTTTCGTCCGCGATCTGCCGGGCGATCCGGATGGCGGAGGCGAGCGTTTCCGTATCGATCTTAAGGCCACGTGCGCCTTCCTGCGGTTCCATCGTCAGTGTGGCCTGAAGGTTTCCTCGCCGGAATCTCTCCCCGGCGAGCATGCGGGCCGCAGGCTCAATGCTCTCGAAACCCGGCGGCATCCGTAGCCGCAGATCGAAGCCGCGGCCGTTGACGCTGCGCACCTCCCAGCGCCACCGAACCGCACCATGGGCGCCATGTGCTTCTGCAAATCCCGTCATGCTAACGAGCGACATGCCACGACTCCGTGAGCCTCCGAACATTATCCTGGCAATAGCCGAATCAGAAGCGCGTCCGATGAGGCCGCCGCGGAGGCCGGCTGGTCTGGGCACGCGATGTCGCTGCCGAGAGAGGTGCCGCACTCGTTTGCGGTCGGCCATCGGATATAATGTTGTCCTTTGCCTGCACAGAAGGGATCGGCGGCGACCGTCGCGTGGTGATATCTTTTTCAACCCGCCGCCATTTGGCGACATTCTCCTCGTGCTGGGCGATGGATTTCGTGAACACATGGCCCCCTCTCCCATTGGCGACAAAATACAGATCGCCGGAGGCTTCGGGATGCAGCACCGCCGCAATGGAAGCTTTGCCGGGATTGCAGATCGGTGTGGGTGGCAATCCTGTAACGACATACGTGTTGTACGGGGTCGGCGCGGCAAGCTCGCTTTCCCGTATGCCACGACCCAATGGATAACCTCGGGTCAGACCATAGATCACGGTGGGGTCGGATTGGAGCTTCATGCCAAGCCGAAGCCGGTTGATGAATACGGCGGCGACGTGCGGCCGCTCCTGCGAGATTGCAGTTTCCTTCTCGACGATGGACGCCAGAATCACGGCCTCCTGCGCGGACTTGAACGGCAGGCCAGGCGACCGGGTGGGCCATTCCCGCGCGAGAAGCCTCTGCTGTGCACGTGCCATGCGCCCCAGCATCGCGCCCCGAGACGTGCTGCGGGTATAGAGATAGGTTTCGGGCAACAATGAACCTTCCGCAGGAGCCACGCCGGCATTGCCTGTGAGCATCGGGTCTCGGCGCACGATGTCGTAGATCATTGCGCTCGTGAGCCCCTCGGCTGCCGTGATCTTGTGCTCGATGGATTTGCCGCTGGTCAGAATGCCCATCACATCCGCCATGCTGGCGCCCGACGGAAACGCGTATTCCCCCGCCTTGAGCGCAGCGCTCTTGCCGCGTACGGCCACACCAAGCCGAAACAGCACGGCGCTTCGAAGCACGCCCGCGTTCTGCAGCTCTTGCGCGATCTGCGCCGAACGAACACCCGGCTTTATCCAGACGATTGTCGCACGCCTATGCTGCACCGGCGGCCCCGGCGCAAAGAAACTCCACTGCTCCGCGAAAAAGGTGACGGCCACAACCACCGCCAAGATCACAATGCCAATCAGAACCCGGCGCATAGCACATCCCGGAGCCACAGCGATGCGTCAGTGCCGCAGGAACGCTCTCGCTTTACTAAACCGCCGTGAATATCAAAGAAGCGTTTGTCCCACCGAACCCGAACGAATTCGAAAGGGCTGCTTTCACGGGTCGCTTCTTGGCTTCATGCGGCACGAGATCGATTTCCGTCTTCACCGACGGATTGTCCAAATTGAGGGTCGGCGGCACGACTTGGTCGCGAATGGCAAGAATCGAGAACACGGCCTCCACCGCCCCCGCCGCCCCC
>JADMIO011717994.1_pt1 | contig 40122 bp, 50 predicted proteins | sample 8958161 | NCBI WGS metagenome assembly JADMIO01 (sample SAMN16585339, study PRJNA669376) | soil metagenome | isolation source: Crop rotation soil | place: USA: Cullars Rotation, Alabama | collected 2011
CGTGCCGATGGGAACCTGGAAGCTCAACGTAGCCTGTCGTGATGAATGCATAGTCTGCTAAGATCATCCGATTCCCTTCGACACCGTTCTCCCGGCATGCGCCGGGATCACTGGCTCAGGGAACCATGCATAGGTTCCCTGAGCAGCGTAACGAAGTGAAGCGTGCTGATGGGAACCCGGAGGCTCAACGAAGCCTAACATGATGAATGCAAACGGACAACCCGATAAAGCAAAAAAGGCACGCATTTTACAATACATGCCTTTCGTTCTATCTATCAACCTTTAAACCTGCTGTCAGGCAGGAGTTTTTCTTTATTACAAATATGTTTTGAGGATCTTGCTTCGTGATGACTTACGCAGGCGCTTCAGTGCATTTTCTTTTATTTGGCGTACTCTTTCACGTGTCAATCCAACCTTTTCAGAGATATCTTCCAGGCTGTACGGAGGATTTCCATCGAGGCCGTAAAAATATTTCAGGATATCTTTTTCCTTATCAGATAGCGAACCAAGGCTGATATTGATCTCGCGCTTCAGGGATTCATCGAGCAGGTGATCGTCAGGATTTGGCTCATCGTTCTGTCCAAGCACGGCAAGCAGGGAGTTGCTGTCTTCGCTGTCTGACAAAGGAGCATCGAGGCTCATGGCTTTACCGCTTGTTTTTAATACAGTTTCCACTTCTTCCAGGCTCATTTCAGATTTTTCAGCGATCTCGGCAGGTGTAGGTTCGCGTTCAAGCTTTTGTTCCAGCTCAGCATAAATCTGCATTACCTTGCTCAGTGAGCCCACCTTATTCAACGGGAGACGAACAATTCGGGCCTGGTCAGCAATGGCCTGGAGGATGCTTTGGCGGATCCACCATACGGCATAGGAGATGAACTTAAAACCGCGGGTTTCATCGAAACGCTTGGCAGCCTTGATAAGACCCAGGTTTCCTTCATTTATAAGGTCTCCAAGGGTGAGACCCTGGTTTTGATACTGCTTAGAAACGGAAACCACGAAGCGGAGGTTGGCATTCACCAGGCGCTCCAGCGCAGCCTGATCTCCTTCGCGTATCCGCTGTGCCAGCTCAACCTCCTCCTCGGCGTTGATCATCGGAACCCGGCTGATATCGCTAAGGTATTTATCGAGAGATTTGTTCTCACGGTTGGTAAACTGGCGGCTGATTTTTAGTTGTCTCATGTATGCTTGGTTTTGATAAAATTATAACGTAATGCAGCTTTAATAGTTGCGCGTTTTTATTGGATATAATTCTAACAGATGTAAAGGAAACAGGGATTGATGCAAAGCCAAAGTCAAAAATAGGTCAAAAATCAAGCATTTGAGATTCAATTGCTTAGATGAAACCTGGAGATCCTGTTTTAAGTAATTACTGCTGATAGAATTTGTAATTAATTCGCCCTTCTTTAGCAAAAAATATGCCGCAACAGGATTTTAGACTTATTTGGTAGTGAAAACCGGGTTATATGTAAATATGCACAGGGAGAATGTATCAAACAATAAAAAAACCTGTCATCATCGTTAAACCGTCAGAATATGTTTGTCTAATCCGTCTTACTTGAAATCCATTTTATTGGTGCTTTAAAAAAGAAGTGGAAGTGCTGGTAATACTGCCTGAAAATGATCTAAAAAATGAGGCTCAGCATGAGCCTGGCTGATCTTGCTCTATTGATTTTTTGATAAAATAGCGTACGTTTGCACCCTTTTTTAATATCTCAATAATATGAACCAGCAAAGCGATATTCCTACCAAAGACCTGCCGAACCCGTTTGAAAGCATGATGGAACGTTTCATCAAGGCTGCTGCGATACTTGGCCTGGATGAGAACACGATTGGAGTGCTTCAGGCCCCGAAGAAAATAGTGATGGTGAACCTTCCGGTGGCAATGGACAATGGAAAGGTGAGCGTTTTTGAAGGATACCGGGTGGTTCATTCTGATATCGTGGGACCTAGCAAGGGTGGAATCCGTTACAGCATGGATGTAAATCTTGACGAGGTGAAGGCGCTTGCAGCCTGGATGACATGGAAATGCGCCGTGGTTGACATTCCATACGGAGGCGCCAAAGGAGGCATCAAATGCGATCCCCGCTCCATGAGCAAAGGTGAGCTTGAGCGTCTCACAAGAGCATATACTGCCGCCATGAGCGATGTGTTTGGCCCGGATAAGGATATTCCTGCTCCTGATATGAATACAGGCCAGCAGGAAATGGCCTGGCTGATGGACGAATACAGCAAGATAAAAGGCGTTGAATCACCGGCCGTTGTTACCGGGAAGCCGCTTGTGCTGGGAGGTTCCCTGGGCCGCGTTGAGGCAACAGGACGGGGGGTGATGGTAACATGCCGTGCTGCCATGGGTAAGCTGGGAATCAATCCTAACGGGGCTACCTGTGCTGTTCAGGGCTTTGGTAACGTAGGCTCTATTTCCGCCAAGCTCATCGCAACACAGGGTGTTAAGATCGTAGCAGTAAGCGATATCACCGGTGGCTATTACAATGCTGAAGGCTTTAATATCGATGAGCTGATAAAATACCGCGACGGAAATAAAGGAACCCTTGACGGACTTAAGGGCGCACAGAAGATCAGCAATGCTGAGCTTCTTACCCTGAATGTAGATGTGCTGGTACCTGCAGCCATGGAAGACCAGATCACAGCATCAAATGCTGGTGATATCAAGGCACGCCTTATCGTGGAAGGCGCCAATGGCCCTACCAATGCCAACGCCGATGAGGAACTGTTCAACAAAAAAGTGATGATCGTTCCGGATATCCTTGCCAATGCTGGCGGTGTAACAGTTTCATATTTCGAATGGGTGCAGAACAGGCTGGGTTATTTCTGGACTGAAGAACGCGTTAACCGCCGCGCTGACCGCGTAATGAAACAGGCATTCGAAAGAGTGTATAATGTGGCTCAGACACATAATATCCCGATGCGTATTGCAGCCTATGTGGTGGCTATGGACAAAGTAGCCCAGACAATGAAATTCCGCGGTAAATTCTGATCCTGTAGCAGGATGTTTTCAGGGATTGGTAGCACACTTCGGATTAATCTCATATTCCTTCTATTCTTTTTTTCTTTTTCCTCTTTCGGCAAAGATCCACGTGTCATTTATTTTGATGAAGACTGGAATATCGTGAAAAAGAAAGCAGATGCTTTTTACTATATAGAACCCGATCCGGCAGAGCTGAGGAAAACCATTGGCCATTACAGGTATTACTATATCACCGGAGAGCTGCAATGGGAAGGAGACCAGTCAGGCGGGAACAGCACTTTCACCGTGAGAAGAACGAATGAAGGCCAATGCACCTGGTATTTTAAGAATGGCTTTAAAAAATGTGACGCTTCATACCGCAAAGGGGAAATAGACGGCATTTATTCCGAATACTATGAAGATGATGGGAAAATAAAGCTGAAGGCAAAATATGTTGAAGGGAAGAAAAACGGATTTTACCTGAAGTATCACAGGAATGGAAACCTCAAAGAAAAAAAGAGCTATGAGTGGAATAAAGAAGAAGGCAACGACAGCGTATGGCATGAGAACGGGTCTATGAATAATGTCACGCATTATCACCAGGGGATTCGTGAAGGGAAATATTCGGGATGGTATATCAATGGAGTGTTAAGTGATTCCGGGAATTATGTCAACGACAGTCTTGAAGGATTTTATTATCGCTATTTCGAATCCGGAAAGCTTAAAAGCCTTATTACCTATCGGAAAGGAAGCTACGAAGGAGAGCTGAAAACATACTGGCCCAACGGAAAGCTTAAACGACTGGATCTATATGGACCTGATTCACTGGAATCAGGGAAATGCTATGACTCACTTGGTGCAGAAATAAAATACTTCAGCTACGAAATAATGCCTGAATTCCCCGGAGGGGATGATGCCTTAAACCGTTACCTGGCTAAAAAAATCGAATATCCAAAAGCGGCTTTGAATAATTCAACCCAGGGACGGGTTGTCATTCAATTCGTTGTTGACACAGCGGGCAGGGTTACCGATGTGGCGGTGAACAAAGGCGTATCACCTTCTTTGAACCGCGTATCCCTTGAAGTGGTTTCATCCATGCCCCCGTGGATTCCCGGTAAGCTAGATGGTGAGCCAGTAAAAGTTTCCTACAGGGTACCTATTAAGTTCACCCTGCGATAACAGTAAAATCAAGGCTCTGCATTATACAAGCCTTTCGAAGGCTGATCACAATTATTACTTTTTTTCAAAAACATCCTTACTTTCGCCACGAACGTATAGATAAACATTTGATGTACCGATACAAAAGCTTGAGCACCTGGGTTTGGGTTTTTATCAGCATTATCTGCATATGGGTAGTGCTGAACAGGAAGGTGTATAAGAGGCCTGAAGGTGTAGTAATCCACGATATCAATTATTATTATGGATATCTCCCGTCGCTTTTTATCCAGCATGATCTGAAGCTGAACTTCCTGGAGCAGCCGGGATTTGATTCACAGGGACATTACTGGCACCTGCGCGCACCCAACGGTGGACGTGTGTTCAAGATGAGCATGGGCATGAGCTATATGTATGCTCCTTTTTTCTTTGCAGCACATATCACCGCAAATCTCACCGGGCAACCTGCTGATGGGTTTTCCGCGCCTTACCAGTTTTTTATGAGCATCAGCGGACTATGCTATATGCTGCTCGGGCTTTTAATGATCCGCAAGATCCTGCTTATCTACTTCAGCGAAAAAGTGACTGCTCTCGTTTTGCTCATCACCGGGCTCGGCACCAACCTGTATTTCTATGGGGTACATGAAGCGCCAATGAGCCATGCAGCGAATTTTTTTTTATATGCAGCCGTGCTCTATCTCACCATCTTATGGCATAAGCAGGCAACATGGGTCCAAAGCATCCTGCTGGGTGTATGCATCGGCATCGCTTCACTCATCAGGCCTACCAATGCTATCATCGCACTCGTCCCTTTCCTTTACAACGCCTACAGCATACATTCGGTGCGCGGCAAATGGCATTGGATGCTAACGTATTATTACAAGCTTGTCACTATCGGGATATGCATCCTTTTACCCTGGATACCGCAGGTGCTTTACTGGAAAATGGTTACGGGTGAATGGTTTTATTATTCCTATGGCGATGAACATTTCTTCTTCTACCATCCTTATGTGCTTGAAACATTGTTCAGCTTCCGCAAAGGGCTTTTCATTTACACTCCATTGATGGCACTTGCATTCTGGGGCCTGTTCATTCTTCGCAAACGCCTGCCGCAGTTCACCCTGGCTATATGGACATTCACCGCACTTAATATTTATATCATCAGCAGCTGGTGGTGCTGGTGGTATGGCGGATCTTTCGGGCTGCGCGCCTATATTGAAATGTTTGCCTTATGGACCATACCGCTTGCCGTGGTGATGGAAAAGATCCTTAAATCAAAACCCGTTGTCAGGGTAGCTGCTCTCAGCATCACTGCCTTTCTTATTATTCTGAATCTCTACCAAAGCATGCAATACTGGAACGGTGCACTTCACTGGGATGGCATGAACTGGAATGTGTACCGGGCGCAATTCCTTCGCAAAGGCTGCGCACCGGGATATGATGATATGGTTACCAGGCCTGATTATGAGAAGGCGATGGCGGGTGAAGAGCATTACAGGTGGAATTGAGCAAGGGGTGCTGCTAATGTTTTCTTCTTTTATCAGCCCAAAGCAGGCGATGACGCTTTATGTGATTATGCTGTCACTCTGGTTATACATGACAAAGATGCTGAAGACGTTGGTGGGAGATGAGCCCGAATGCAATTGTTCGCGCTTCGCAATTCGTGGCTGTCTTAGCCTGGGCTTCACCAGCAACCTTAGCTGCCGGATCGTTCATAGTAAATTTATTCTCCGTTTTTAACCCTGATGATCATATTCGGGGTCAGGATCACATTCTTCGTGCTGCGTCCGGAAGCAAACAATTCGAGCTTCATCCGGAAACGTACGATGGCCCACAGGAATTTTCTTACCAGTTCCTTAAATGGATTTCGAATCCTTATTAAAGAGGGTAATACATCCACGCTGCTGAAACCGCAATTCATGAATACCTGTTTTGCCGAAGAAGCGTTCATGAAATTCTCGTGTGTAAAATCGCCATTGGCAAAAATGGAAGCAAATGGAGCGTCTGCGTTCGGAGTGCGGAAAATGGCCATGCCCCCCGGCTTCAGGCAGGCTCTTATGGTAAATAATAGCGCTACAAGCTCATCCTTGGTGAAATGTTCAATGATATCCATGCCCAGGATGAGATCGTATTCCTGCTTATGCTGATCCATATATTGAATGATATCACCCTGCACAACCTGGCTGATGCCGAGCGTTTGCGCCACCTTCACCATTTCATCACTGATATCCACCCCCATCACATGCTTATACCCTGACTGGGTCATGATCTGCACCAGGGAGCCAATACCACAGCCGATATCCAGCGTATTGATATTGCGATCCATCGGCAGCAGCGGACCGATCTCCCTCCTGAGTTGCGCACCTTCTTCCCACAGCTTCTGTTTATAATTCGATTCGCCGCGTCCAAGCTGGCTGCTGTAATATTGCCGGTAGAAGATATCGCGGTATTTTAACATGGCGCTAAAATACTAATTGCAATGCTAAAACTGAGCTATCAAAGCAGGCTTATCGAAGCGGGCGTGGATGAAGCGGGGCGTGGATGCCTTGCCGGGCCTGTGTTTGCGGCTGCAGTGATACTTCCCAAAGGCTTCCGTAACAAATTGCTTAACGACAGCAAGCAGCTCACGCACGAAGAACGCGAGCACCTTCGCCCCATCATTGAAAAAAAAGCCGTTGCTTATGCTGTTGCCCAGGTAGATGTAAGGGAAATTGAAACTATAAATATCTTACGTTCCAGCATCAAGGCCATGCACTGCGCACTGGATGCACTGCATACGCGACCACAGCTCATCATTGTAGATGGCAACAGGTTTTATCCATACCAGGATATTAAAGCCCATACCGTTATTGAGGGGGATGCCACCTATATGAATATCGCCGCGGCCAGTGTGCTCGCGAAGACATACAGGGACGATTATATGGTGAGGCTTCATGAGGAATTCCCACAATATAACTGGAGCAGCAATAAAGGATATGGCACACCGGAGCACGTAAATGCCATCAGGGAATCTGGCTATACCATTCATCACCGCAAAACATTCGTGGTTAAATCACTGCAGCAGCTTGAGCTGTTTAATACCGGGAATGAAAACATCAGCCAGGTATCGGCGCAGTAAACCAAAGCATGGCAGATAGACGGTTGTCATGCATTAAAATCAAATTATCTTTGTTGTGCTTTTAAAAATATGCAAGACCTGAAAGCGGAATTTGAAAAATCCGGGTATTTATTTCTCCCTGCTTTTTTTAATGCGGAAGAAATAAAGCAATTAAGGCTTGCTATTACTGAGGCTTCAGAAAAGCTTCCCCAAAAAAACAGTCTTGATAAAAACAAAATGCTCTTTTTCAGCAATTTGTATAAGCATAGCGATGTATTACGCAGGATGATGAGCTCAAAGAGTATCGTTGATCTGTTATGCGGGCTTGCAGGATCTGATATATGGATGCGCTGGGATCAGGCCGTTATTAAATACCCGGGGGGAGAAGAATTTCCCTGGCACCAGGATAATGGATATAATGATTTGAATATCGGTCATTTTCAATTCTGGGTTTCACTGAGCAGGATGGATGAACGGAATGGTGGTTTATCACTTATCCCAGGAAGCCATTTAAACGGCGTATTGAAACATATTGATCTTGAAAATCACCGTTATCATAAGCCTGAAGTTGAAAACGCTTTAACGATCGAAGCGGATGTCGGGGATGTCGTTGTTTTCTCCAGCTTATTGCTGCACCGCACTTCACCCAATATTTCAGGAAACGAAAGGCTGGCTTATGTTGCAGAATATATGAAGATCACTGATTTTGATCCCACCGTGAATCCTCCTTATTTTGTTGTTTCCGGAGAATGCTTGCCTGATCCCCATTTGGCAACTCATTTTCCAAATCATGCTTTATCAGAGGATATAAAAAAGATGCGGATTTCATTTAAGAAAGAATTTCCATTTTTTAAGAAAGACATGAAATGAAATACACGGATTTAATTGAATAAATACATCGCGATGCAGAAAAACAACCGGCACAAATGGAAGTAAAAGCAGCTTTTGACTCGCGTAAAATTGTACAAAGCGAAATATGAACAAAAACAAGACGTTTATTCAGAGGCTGACCTTTCTTTTTTCGCGGGATTTCCGGCACTTCCTGAAGCTAAAGCATTATAAAGATTATAATCGCTATTTATTCCTGAATACGCTTTACGAGAGGTTTCCCGGATGCAGCATTGCTGATGATGTTCTGATGCAGTATCCCGGCCAGGTTGAAATGGGAAAAAATACCATCATCAGCCCGCGATGTTATCTGAATTGCGGTTCCGAACCTGACCTTGGACGGATAACTCTTGGCGAGAATGTGATCCTGGGTTATCATTCATGCCTTTATGCCGGTAGTGGAAGGATCACCATCGGTAATAATGTTGATCTTGGGGTAAATACCATTCTCACAACCCAGACACGCAGCATGACGCAAAACCCCGTTCAGGAACCTTCACATTTCGAACATATTTACGAGGATATCAGCATCGGCAATGGAACACTGATCGCTTCGAATGTGACTATATTGCCGGGAACCCGGATCGGCGATTATTGTCATGTGGTTGCCGGCTCAGTGGTTCAGGGAAAATTCGGGGACCATACAACGATTGCAGGTAACCCAGCCAGGGCCATGCCACGTATGCCATTCAAATAATCAGAGGAAATGAATACAGAGGAAATCGTAATTCAGTCATTAAAAGAAATTTACCAGCAGATGGGCATCGCAGAGGAAGTTAGTCCCGAAACCATTATTTATGGGTCAGAAACAGGGATCAATTCTCTGTCGCTGCTTCTTTTGATCGTGAATATAGAAGGTGCAGTGCTTGCTAAGTTCAACAAGTTCATTACTCTTACATATGATCGTTCGGAGAATATTGAGAATTCACCTTTTTATTCTGTTGCCAATCTTTCAAGGCATATCGATCAGCTGCTGCAACAGGCTTAAAACACTCAACACTTGAAATCCAGGATATTTCTTCACCCGCAAAGAAGCTTCGACCCGGAAGTGTTCATGGCTAATTTCAACGCCTGCATGAAATTCTGTGACACGCATGATATTCCGGGAATGCTGATCTCATCTTCCAATACCGACCAATCAGATCCCTGGGTAATGATACAATACTTCCTTCACCAGACAACAAGCGTTTCGCCGGTTATTGTCATTAACCCGGTTTATATTCATCCATTTACCGCATCGAGGATCATCACATCCCTTTCCGCCTTATATCAACGAAAGATCTATATCAATTTTGCAGCAGGCGCATCGCTCAGCGACCAGCAGGCTCTTGGTGACAGTCTTTCGCATGAAGAACGCTACCGCCGGCTGGATGAATTTATCCATATTTTTCATGCCCTTGTTTCAACAAGGAAGAAGCTAAGCTTTTCAGGAAAATATTACCATGTCGAAAATCTTTCCCTCACAAGCAAGCTGGCAGAGGATTATTTGCCTGAATTCTGGATCGCCGGGAATTCCGCGGATGCAATTAGCCTGGCTGAGAAATACAAGTCCCTCAACTTACAGATGATACCACACGAAGGTTTCCCGGAAGACACTTCAGGAAAAATATATTCATTAAGCGTCATCTGCCGTGAAGATCCGGCTGAAATTGAATCTGTGATTGCAGGGAGATACCCTTCCAGCCGTTTGGGAGAGCTGCATTACCAACTGGCTGCCGGGCAAACAGATTCCGAATGGAAAGAATTGATCCATTCCCAGGTTAAGACTCCTGGAAATCGCTTGTTCAGGCCAGAGTCTGTTAAATACAGCCATACTGATAATCCTTGCCTCGCCGGTTCAAAAAAAGAGCTGCAAGAGTTCTTCCGGCCCCTGCTGAAAGCCGGCCTGCAAAACCTTTTAATTACTTACTATAATCCTGGCGACCTTGGAAATTTCATGGAGGCCATTGAATATTTTTAATAGAAGAATGAGCTTACCTTTATCCATTAATATAGCATGTCAATCCTGACTAAAATAGCAAGCGCTTTGAACCACCGCGATGAAGGGCCGAATATTGCCTTGGCTGAGAAAATCGCATCAAAGAAAGATGAAAAAGCGGTGCAGGAGCTGATTGAAAACTTAAATAACAAATCTTCTGCTATTCAGAGTGATTGCATTAAGGTGCTTTATGAGATTGGCGAACGCAAGCCAGAGCTTATTGCACCTTATATTGAAACGTTTGTGAAGGTGCTGCTTCATAAGAACAACAGGCTGCAATGGGGAGCTATGACAGCGCTTGATTCCATTTCATCGGTGGCTCCGGAAAAAGTTCATAAGCATCTTCCAGAGATCCTTGAGGCGGCAGGCAGCGGCTCCGTGATTACTCGTGATCATGCGGTGGGCATCCTGGTGAAATTCTGCCGGGTAAAGAAATATTATGCGGATGCATTAATCTTGCTGATAGAACAACTGGAAAGCTGCCCGCCAAACCAATTTCCGATGTATGCTGAAAATGCAATGCCTGTAATTAATGCAGTGGATAAAGGAAAATTTGTTGCAGTATTGCAATCGCGCCTCGGGGATATGGAAAAAGAAAGCAAGAGGAAACGCGTGGAGAAAATGATGAAAAAATCAAGCTGAAACATTTTAAAACATAACCGATGAACGAAAATTTACTCACACCGGTTGCCATCCTGTTTTCTGCAACAACACTGGCAACACTGATCATGTTTTTCTATCTCGTCAAAGGATCATCCAATCCGAATGTGAGCCGGAAAGCCATTTTTGTATTCCTTGCCTTTTCAGCCTGGCTGCTTGTGCAGGCTTTCGTAAGCAGGCTTGGGTTCTACACTGAAGACACTTTATCCCTGCCTCCACGCTTCGCCCTGTTGATATTGCCCCCTGTGATCACGGTCATTTTACTTTTTATTCTTCCATCGGGCAGAAGGTTTATGGACAGCCTTCCGCTTTACATTATAACATGGATCAATATTGTCCGTATCCCGGTAGAGATCACACTTTACGGATTGTTTCTTGTCGGGCTTGTTCCGGAGCTAATGACTTTCACGGGCCGTAATTTTGATATCCTCGCAGGGATCTCAGCGCCTTTTGTTGCCTGGTATGGATTCAGGAAGAAAACGATGAGCAATACTGCAATACTGATCTGGAATTTTATATGCCTTGGTCTGCTGCTGAATATTGTGATCAATGCCGCTTTATCGGCGCCCTTTGCATTCCAGCAGTTTGCATTCGATCAGCCGAATGTTGCGGTGCTGAATTTTCCATTTAGCTGGCTTCCGTGTTTTGTAGTGCCGGTGGTATTATTCGGGCACCTTGTAAGCATAAGAAAAATAATACTACAGAAATTTTAGGTGCCAAGATTAATTCGTTTTTTACCACCAAGACACTAAATGCACTAAGAAATGCAAATTCTTAGGGTTTGTCAGTGTTCTCAGTGCCTTAGGGTAAATAAAACAGGTAAACTATTTCTCAATCATCCCGTCCTTCAACCGGATAATCCTTTTGGCGAAATGGGCGATTTCTTCTTCGTGGGTTACGAGAACAATGGTGTTGCCATGAGAATGAAGCTCTTCAAACAAGTTCATGATCTCAATTGAAGTTTTAGAGTCGAGGTTACCGGTTGGCTCATCAGCGAGAAGAAGTGAAGGATTATTAACCAGGGCCCGGGCAACGGCAACACGCTGGCGTTGACCGCCGGAAAGCTCGTTGGGCTTATGATGCACGCGGTCTGCAAGTCCTACATTCTTTAATGCAGTGAGGGCGCGCGTTTCACGGTCCGTTTTTTTCACGCCTGCATAAATCAATGGAAGCGCTACATTGTCGAGCGCTGTTTGCCTTGGCATCAGGTTAAATGTCTGGAATACAAAGCCGATTTCCTTATTCCGTATCCCAGCCAGCTCATTATCATTCATCTGGCTTACATCCATGCCGTTGAGGATATAAGTTCCGGAAGTTGGAGAATCAAGACATCCGATCATATTCATCAGCGTGCTTTTACCAGAACCCGATGGCCCCATCAGCGCTACGTATTCACCCTTGGCAATATCCAGGTCAATGCCTTTCAATACCTTGAGCACTTCCCTGCCCATAATATATTCTTTGGTAATGCCGCGCAAGGTGATCAGCGAGGAAGCGATGGGATTTTGATCCGCTCTTTGTACTAACTGCTCCACCATTTACCGGTTTATTACCTTAGGAACCCTGAAATAATCTGAATCTTTATCGGGAGCATTTTTCAATGCTTCGGCCCGTGATATTTCATCCTTCACAACATCTTCCCTGAGATCATTAATATTATCGCTCATAAAGATCAGCGGCTCTATGCCTGTGGTGTCAATCTCGTTCAGCTTCTCGCACATATCAAGCACCCTCTCGAGATCTTTTTTTATATTCTCCCTGGCTTCACCGTCATATTCAAGCCTGGCCAGGTGCGCCAGCCTGTCGATGGTTTCATTATCTATTTTCATTTCTTCGAATTCAGCTTTTCTATCATTTTAGCAATGCGGTTTTGTACCGTCTCCTCTCTTTTTGCAGAGCCTATCCATACTGCATATTCTTTGCGGTGTGAAAAGCTCAGCTTGTCAAAGGCTGCTTTAATCTTCGGGTTTTTGTCCAGCACCTTTTTCAAGGCAGCAGGCATCTCAATAACCCTTTCTTCCAGGTCCTGCTCTACACATACATTCACCATGTCTCCTACCTGCTTGCCAATTTTTGTGCGTATGCTCTTCAAAACAATCAGCATATTTCCCGATCCCATATTGGCAATGCTTCCGCGGTAGGGTTCGCCATCGAACGTTGCCTTCACCTTAACCTGCCCTTTCTTTCCGTATTCCTTTTCGCAATCATAAGGAATATATACAAACACTCCTCCGCCACCTGCATCAATGAGCTTTCCTTCAAAACAACGGATTTTGGGATCAGAAAGGGATGACATTTCGATTGGTAAAAATAAGGAAATGCGGGTAATGTAAGGAGATTGGGGTACAAATAGGAATCACCGCGGAGATCGCAGAAAAAATCGAGCAAAGTCCGCAGAAATTAATGGCTTATTATTTTCCCGTCGCTCATTTCAATGATGCGGTCGCTGTTTTTTGCGAATTCCATATCATGGGTAACGGCAATGATGGTCTGGTTGAATTCATGTGCAAGCCGTTTGAAAATATCAAACACATTTTTTGAATTATGACTGTCGAGATTACCGGTAGGCTCATCACCCATGATGATAACCGGGTCGTTGATGAGAGCCCGCGCGATGGCCACACGCTGCTGCTGTCCGCCGGAGAGCTTCGAGGTAAGCTTGTTGGCGTGATCATGCATATCGAGCATCTTCAGCTTTTCATAAGCGCGGTCACTGATCTCCGACTTCGGATATTTACCCAGCTTCTTCGCAGGAAGCATCACATTCTCGAGGGCGGAAAACTCAGGGAGCAGGAAATGAAATTGAAAAACGAAACCGATATTTTTATTGCGGAACGCCGAAAGCTCGTTCTGGGTCTTGCGCGCCAGATGCTCATCATGTATTGTGAGCGATCCTTCGTAATCCGTATCCATAGTGCTGAGCACATAGAGCAACGTGGACTTGCCGCAGCCTGATTTGCCTACAAGGGAAAGAAATTCGCCGCGGTTAACCTCAAATGAAATAGAATCAAGAACCCTGAACTTCTCCGGCTCATAAAAATATTTTGTGATTTTTTCTGCTTTCAGGATCGTCATATTCTTCTAGCCTCTTAAGATCACAACAGGGTCTATTTTAGAAGCTCTGCGGGCGGGGAAATACCCGGCAATAGCGGTTGTCACAATTCCGAACCACATCCCGAAAGCATAAAACTTCAGCTTGAAATTAACAGGGAAATGATCCATGGCCAGGATCTCTCCACCATCGAACGGCAGGCGCGATATAAGCACACAGAGTGAAAATCCGAGTATCATTCCTACAATGGCGCCGATCACGCCAATGATGATGGACTGACCGAGGAAGATCTGTATGATATCGCGCCCGGCAAAGCCAGTAGCTTTCAGTATCGCGATATCCTTGAGCTTATTATTGATGGTCATGCTCATGATATTGTAAATCCCAAATCCAGCAACAATAAGCAAGGTCGACACCACCACGATGGTCATGATATTCCTGATGGTAAAGCTCAGCAACACCGTGGCATTGGCGGTTTCCCAATCTTCAGCCTTATATCCAAACCGCCCGGCATATTCCGCTGCCACCTTTTTAGAGCTGTTGAGATCATTAAGCTTGAGCTTGATATCCGTGATATAATGATTGTCCTTTTTCAGGAGCTTCTGTACAGTCTTTAAGCTTGCATAGCTTTTTACATTATCGATGGCTCCCACTCCATAAGCATATGTACCCACGATCTTCACTGTGATCAATGCGCCAAGAGGGGTTGTGATATTCAGCCTGTCGCCAACCTGCACGTTAAGCTTCTTTGCCAGGCCGCGTCCCATAAGGATCCCGTCATTCGTGGTTAGCAGGTCTTCCATCACTCCCGACTTGATTTTCTTCTTCAGGTCAAAGAGCTTGTTCTCATCTTCAATATTCACTCCTTCCACAAGCCCGCTGATCTGAACCGGTCCGTTATTATAGAACACCTGGGTTGTGAGGGACGGTGAAACACCCATTACCCGCGGATCATTGCGAATGGCCTCTTCGATGAGCCCTGCATTCCTGATCTTCACTTTTTCATCCTTCGGCTTCTGGTGTGATATAAAATTCACATGATCGCTTCCGGTGTACACTTCATCCGCTATGGATTTTCTTTCAGCAGTAAGATCTTTATAAAGATGGATATGCGGAGTGCTGGTAAGCATGGTCTCTTCCAGGAAATCATTGACACCGGTCATCACGCTTATCATGAGGGTGAACATCGCAATGCCAAACATCACCCCCAGCATGGCAATAAGCGATTGCCTCTTCTTGGAAAGAAGGTGGGTTTTGGCGATCTGGATATTGGTGTTCACGAAGGGAAACAGATGAGGTATAAGATAAAATGTATAAGTTTTATTTTACAAGAGAAGTGGATTCATCAACGCCTTCGAGAACTTCTACGTAGTCAAGGTTTTCGAGGCCTTTTCTGATCCGTATTTTTTCTTTTTTACCGTCACGGTACACTGTCACACTGTCGCCGCCGCTTATGCAGCTCTTTGGAACCACCAACGCATTTTCTTTATTGGAGATAATGATATTAGCCTCGAGCGATGTTCCTGAAAATGTAGTTTTAACGGTATCGTCAAATTCGGCGTCCACCCTGAACGATTGCTCAAGCTGGTTCATCAGCGGATAGACTTTGGTTATATGCGCATTGAAAACCCGGGTGCCGCTCACGTCTGTTTTAACAAGTATCTTCTGCCCTTCTTTTACCCTGGTGATATCGGTTTCATCCACACTGAGCTTGAGATAAAAATCGTCCCTGCTGCCAAGGATGGCGATCACCTCTCCCCTGCGAACCGCTTCTCCCGGCTTTTTCAGCACATCATAAACCATCCCGCTGATCTGGCTTCTTACAAATGTGTTGCCTTCTTCCGATTCAGCGCCCGCATAGGCATTCCGTGCATTCATCAGCTCAACCTGCACCTGGTTACGTGTTCGCGCCAGCCGGTTCTGGGCCGAGAGATAATCGTTCTTTGAGTTTTTGAAAACGAGCTCTGCCTTGTTATAGTCGATCTCAGAGCCAACACCATTTTCATGCAGCTTTTTATACCGGTAATAATTGATGGAATCGAGCTTGTATTTATTATAAGCGCTTTCCACCTGCGCCTTGAGCTCCATGAGCACCGATGAATTTTCCCCGGCATTTTGTTCCGCTATTCTCAGCGCCATGGCTGCGGCATCGTTGCGCACCGACTGCACCTTGTTGTCAACTTCAAACATCACCTGTCCGGTTGTAACGGTATCGCCGGCATCCACCAATATTTTGTTCAGGGTACCGTCAGCAAGTGAAAAAACTTTGTATTCGTCTTCCGGCACAAGATAGCCGGAAGCGTAAACAGCCTCAGTGATAGATTTTTTTTCGGGGTGGACCGTATCAGGTTTCCTCTTGCAGGAAGTGAAGACAAAGCTTATGATAAGTACGCTGGGGATAACAGCAGGTAGTAGGATTCTCATCGGGGTAAAAGTACAAAAACACATAGATACATAGACCACATAGATATCTGTTGCATTCTATGGGATCAATGTGGCTATATGTTTAGTTTAAACGTAAAGCTCCTATTCCACCATCCAGGTTTCCCTGCCGCGGATGATCTTATCCAGGTCGGGCTTGCCTTTCTGGGCTGCGACTTCAAGCTGGTGGGTCATCGCATCTTCATAGGTTGGGCGGTCTTCGATATAGAATACACCGAAAGGACGAGGCAGATGTCCTTCTGCTTTTGGATTATCAAAGAAGCGGGTCAGCATCATGGCCTTGATGCGGTCTGTTTCATCATGGATCCACAAATCGTTGGCGCTGGCGCCTCCGCTGATATCCACGATCACAGGCTTGAAGCCATCGAGGCGGATTCCTTTTTCGCCATTTTCTCCGAAGATCAAAGGCTTGCCATGTTCCATGAACAGGGTTTCTTCTTTCTTGCTGCTTTTTTCTGTGAATACCTCGAAAGCCATATCGTTGAACACATTGCAGTTCTGGTAGATTTCCACCAGGCTGGTGCCTTTATGCTCATACGCGCGCTTCAGCACATATTGCATATGCTTCGGATCGCGGTCCATGGTGCGGGCCACAAAAGTTGAATCAGCGCCCATGCATAATGCAGCCGGGTTAAACGGGTGGTCGATGGAACCCATCGGTGTTGACTTGGTGATCTTCCCTTCTTCCGAGGTTGGTGAATATTGGCCTTTGGTAAGTCCGTAGATCTGGTTGTTAAACAACAAGACATTGATATCTAAATTGCGGCGTAGCAGGTGTACAAAATGTCCTGCCCCGATGCTCAATGAATCACCGTCGCCGGTGATCATCCATACACTGAGCTCCGGTCTGGTCATCTTTAAACCGGAAGCAACAGCAGCGGCACGGCCATGGATGCTGTGCATGCCATAGGTTTCCATATAATAAGGGAAACGCGATGAACAGCCGATGCCGCTTATGAAAACGAATTCTTCTTTTGGCCTCCCAAAATCAGGCAGCACGGTTTGCACCTGCTTTAAGATGCTATAATCCCCGCAGCCGGGGCACCAGCGCACTTCCTGGTCGGTAACGAGTTCTTTGCTTGTAAAAGTCTTCTGAGCAGCAACCTGGGTCATGATAATTCTATGAATTTGTTCTGCAAATTAGGGAAATAATCTTAAGAATTAAAATGATAAAATTCAGTTATGATTGCGCAAAGACATGATAAAAGAGACCTAAAGTGAGTAAAAATTGCTTTTAAAAAAGATCACCTCACCAGTTCAACCGTCCCCTTTAATTGCCTGAACTTCCCATACCCTGACACTTCGATATAATAGATATACACGTCTTCCTCGCATGGCCTGCCCTGGTAATTTCCATCCCAGCCATTTTCATAATCATTGGTCATGAAAAGTTCTTCTCCCCAGCGGTTGAAGATGCGCATTTCATAATGCTGGTACCTGACAAAAGAAGGCTTGAACACTTCATTCTTTGAATCGTTATTTGGTGAAAAAACATTCGGGATCATCAGCGTATCGGGAATGCAAAGGTCTGAGATATAAAAAGAATCAATGATCTCACAGGCATTTGAATCTTTCCGGTTCAGTGTTATCCAGCCATAGTTTTCCGGCCTGAATTTGCGCTCGTGGCCATTGCCCGGCTTCCAGCTGTAGCTGATTGATTTCTTCCCGGTAAGCTCAATATACTCTCCTTCTTCATAACACGCCATGAGGCCATAAACTTTAAGTGAAGAATCCTTTGCAAACAAGCCGGTGTAAATGCTGTCTACGCCCGCAAAGCACCTGTTGGCATAGGTGAATGAATGCCAGCCTGAATCCGGCAGGTTTCTCATGGCAAGCGTGCTCCCGTCCCACCATTTCACCGAGGTGCCGGGTGGAAGCGCAAGTGAATACACCCTGTTTGATTCTTCAGGACAAACATAGCTTGCCGGGTTAACCGATGGCTCATACCTGGTTGCCACGTCAACAAGGATAGTATCACTTTTGATGCATCCCTGGAAATCGCATCTCACCCATATCCTGCCTGATGTATAAACCTTTATTTCAGGCAGGGTGTCACCAGTGCTCCACAGATAATGGATTGCAGAAACTTTAGGGTTTAAGGTAAGCGTGTCTCCATCGCACATCTGGGTATCCCTGCCAAGGTCAACCTCTTCTCCTTTATTAAAGACTGCATAAATGAAAAATGTGAAATCACAGCTATTATATTTAACACGCAGCGGGTATACGCCATTTTTGAAAACCTTCAGCACATGGTTCGTATCAGAATTATTCCATAGCACTTCTTTGAATTTCCAGCCGGGATTAAGATAGAGAGTGTCGCCGCTGCATGCATTAATATTCAACGGAATCTCTAACACCGGCGGGTTTGTGAGAGTCAGATACGTGCTATCGGTAAGCTCGCAATGGCCATTAAAGATCTTAACCCAATACCATCCGCTCATATACGCCATTATGGTTTGCACGGTGTCACCCGTGCTCCAGATATACCGGAAGCCATGATTAAAAGCATTTAACGGATAAGGGCCACTGCTGCATGTACCGGTGAATCTTGAAAATGGCGCCTCTGGTGTTGGCCAGAACCTGAGCTTTGCAGTATCCGCTGTGCATGGGCACTCACATTCATCTCCATACAATATATAATCGCCTGCCGTGTCAACCAGGATAGTGTGAGTAGTGTCTCCTGTGCTCCAGTGGTATTTAATCTGCGGCTTTATGGGAAACAGCGCTATTCTATTCCCGCGACAAACCAATGTGTCATGCCAGATGAGTGTTGGCTTATTATCACCGCAGACTATTATATTTTTAATCACGGAATCCTGGATCACTCCACCTGTGCTTATATATAGTTTTACTTTATAGGTTCCGGGTGTAGCATAATGGTGATATGATGTTTTTGTAAATGCAAAGTTACCAGGTCCTGACTGAGGGTCACCGAAGTCCCATTTCCAGCCATCGATATTGCAGCAACTGATATCAGTGAATTTTACCGTGTCGCAAATGCATGCATCGCCCCCTCTTATGCCTCCATATATAAAATCACTTATTGGTACCGCCTTTGTCTCAACGATTCCAATTACGAATAGTAATAGTATGAAAGGCTTTTTCATTTAATTGAACTTGATCATCCTTTAACTTAAATAGTTGCACAGGTACTGCTTTCGCCCAAATAAAATTACAAAGAAAACCGAAGACATGGGAGATAATTGACTAATTATTATTTATTCAGGATTGGGATACCTGCAGTGCGCTATGTTGAACCTTCGGAAAGCTGCTTATTTACCTCACCAAATGCAATGTTCCTTTCAGTTGCCTGAACCGGCCGAAACCGGACACTTCGATATAATAGATATAAATATCCTCCTGGCATGGCTTGCCATTATAACTACCATCCCAGCCAATTTCATAATCATTGGTCATGAAAAGCTCTTCTCCCCAGCGGTTAAAGATGCGCATCTCGTAAAAGCTATGACGAACATACGACGGCCTGAAGGTTTCATTCTTCCTATCGTTATTAGGGGAGAAAACATTCGGGATGAAGAGAGTATCCGGCTTGCATGCTGCGGTGACAAGAAATGAATCTATGATAAGGCAACCATTGGAATCGGTGCGTTCAAGGGTGTACCATCCGTAAGCCTGAGGACTGAAATCACGGTTGCTGCCATTGCCGGGCTTCCAGCGGTAGGTGAGCGAAGGCTTGCCGGTTAATGTAAGCGGACTTCCGTCTTCGAAGCATGTGGAAACCGGCTGGTAAACTTCACCGGAAGCTGTTTCGTAATAACCATTATATACGCTATCAGTGGCTGAGAAGCAGCGGTTGCTCATAGTATATTGATGCCATCCTGAATCCGTGAAATTGCGGTGCTTGTTCGTATTCCCGTCCCACCAGGCAAAATTCACATTGGGTGGCGTTATCACGTCAACTGAAACTTTGCCTTCAGAAAGGCATACAAACTTCTTCTGGTTCGGTATGGGAATAATCTTAGGGATGAAGTCCACATTTACTGTATCGTACTGGTAGCATCCGCTGAAGCTGGCGCGGAGCCATACTTTCGAGGCACTGTAAATTTTTGTGGTGCGGGTGCTATCGCCATTGCTCCACCGGTATTTTGTGGCATTTACATTGGCGTCAATCAATAATGTATCACCTTCACAAAGCACAGTGTCCCTGCCCAGGTTCAATGCTTCAGGCTTCATGAAAGTCACCCTAACGGGAATGTCAAAATCGCAATAGAAATAATGAATATGAAGATTGAATGTTCCGCTCTTAAATACTTTAAGCACATGATTGGTATCGGCATCCCACCAGACCTGCGTAAATCTCCAGCCGGGATTGAGGTAAAGGGTATCTCCTTCGCATGCCACGGTGTCTTTGGAGATATCGAGCTGGTAACGGTCTGAGAAGACAACAATGGTGCTGTCAGTAAGCTCACAGGCTCCGCCATATATTCTTACTTTATAAACGCCTTCCTTTTTTGCCCAGATCACCTGCGTGGAATCACCGGTGTTCCATAAATAACGGTAACCTGGATTTTTTGCACTCAGTGGCATGCTGTCGCCGCCGCACTGAACGGAATACTGTCCGAGAGCAGGTACCGGAACGGGCAGGAATTTGATATGTGCTGTATCCGGTTTAATGCAGTCGCAGTCATTGCCCCAAAGGATATAGGTGCCACTGGTATCAACATAAATTAATCTTAAAGTATCGAGGGTATTCCAGCGGTAGCGTTCAAAGGTGTTCAGTGAATAAAGCGCCAGCCGTTTGCCCGAGCAGATGGTGGTATCGTGAATATTAAGGACAGGGCTTTTACCGCTGCAAATGATCACTTCCTTGGTGATGGTATCAACCGGTGAACCGCCTGTATAAACCACCAGCTTCACTATATAGGTGCCGGGATTGCTATAATAATGCTTTGCAGTGCGGGTATAGGCATAATTAGCCGGTCCTGACCATAAATCGCCGAAATCCCAATACCACTGGTCTATATTACAGCAGCTCAGGTCAGTGAATACGGCAGTATCATGGAAGCATCGCCGTTCCACCATAAAATCGGAAACGGGGATAAGCCTCGCATAACCGCTATAACTTGCGGCAAGGAGAAGAAAGAAAAGGGCCCTTTTCAAGTTCTGATTGAGGACTGTGAAAATAGGAAGATAGTTGCATATCAAATGAAATTCGTCATTGGTGAAACCCCTCCGGGGTTCCTGATAGCGAGTTGCTGTAAAACAGCGGGCTTTCCCCACTGTTATGAGGGTTGATACTGAATCAATGTTTTGAAACATACCTCTTCACCCCTGCCTTCACCGGGATCTTCAGGGTATTCTCTGCCGGGACAATGGGGCATGAATAGTTATGGCTGTATGCGCAATTGGGATTGTACGCATGGTTGAAATCCAGCGTGATCATGGCCTGGTGCATTGCGCTGATATCCAGGTAACGGCCGCCTTCATACGTTTCGCTGTCGTTGGTAGCATCCTTGAATGGGATAAAAAGCGTTGGAGATTCTTCCTTTTTTTCGGCTTCCTCCTGGCTCATATATAAAGTAAGTATGCAGGAGTCATTTCCGAGCTTAAAATGCGCCGTACCATATTTTACGAACGGGTATTTCCGGTTCATCGTATGAGGAAGCTGCACTACCTCGGCCTGCGCCAGCCTTTCAACTCTTGCTTCCACCTTGAACTTCTCATCCGGTTCATAATAAGAAAGACCGGTGAATGTCCTGATGTCTTCCTCCATCAAAGGCGATGTGCGGGGATCTGAAAACAAGGCGTCGATAGCTTTTCGCCGCTCATAGATCTTTTCGCGGTACGAAGTTTTGCCTTCTTTCTCCTTGCAGGATGATATGCATAAGATCACCCCGATGAATCCTGTAAATAGTATAGTTTTTGTTTTCGTCATCTTTAGAGTAGTTTCTTTTCCGCGACCTGCACCACGTCTTTGAGCGTTCCGTTCTTGTGAACTATCCCGACGACAGTACAGTTATTTTCATCCCATAAGGGATTCACCTTGAACTTAAACACTTTGACAATTACCCGGTTCTGGGTAAGTGAAACCGGGCCGGATGCGGCCGTTCCGGAGTTGAGCATATACCCGGTCCACGGCTTTACCATGGTGCGCAACACAAAATTATGCTGGTAATTCGGAATCGAACCACCTGGTTTCAATTGCTTGGTAATGATATTGCTTTCAGTAAGGCCAACATTCAGATAAAGAGTGTCGGAGATATTTGATGTGCAGGTCATTTTCACCACGGCTGTTACTTCGCGTGTTGATGCATTATAGGAGTTGGTGATCTCAATTTTCATTGGGGAACTCTGTCCAAGCTCAGTTGTGATCATGCCTGACCATTTTGTATCATCAGCCCAGCGCAACCCGCTTGAAAATTTCCTGCGGTCGATGCCGCCTGCAGGCAATGATGCAGGATTGTCCAACAATTGGGTTTCAATATAGTTTGCATCTGAATCTCTTAAATCGTAACGCGCGGAGTCAAAAGGATCCGTGAACTGGCTGTTGGTATAAGAATGCAAAGCCATCACAACAATCCTTCCGGGATTTGCATCCTTCGTAGATTTCGCCAGCTCATGACCGGCTACGCAATTGGCGCATTTAACGCCTGTCATATCTTCAATCAGCACCACATGATCCTGAGGCGTTACTACAGCTGTTTCCATATACGTGGTATCTCCCTGCAGGTTTGAGCGCGGGGTGAAATCAATAGCGGGTGGATCTTCCTTGCATGAAATGATGAGTGTAGAGATGAAGATCGCGAGAATATATTTTTTCATAATGAGATTAGAAAGTAGTTGATAATGTAAACCTTATACCGTTAAACGCAGGTTCAAATCGGCAAACCCCACCATTACAGTTGAAGCCTGCAAGCTGCTTTACATAGGCCAGAGAAACCCTTGTTGCATGCTGAATATAAGCCGCATATAAGGTGTAATAATGTATTTTTTCTCCCGTGGACCTCGGGATAATATTCACCATATCACCAGCCGAAAAGCTCCAATGCGGTGAAATATTGAAATCTGCCATGATATTCACAAAGCTTCCTGAATCCTGCTTCGTGCTAAGATACTGCGCTTCCACGCGCAATGATTTTTTCTCTGTGAACTCATAATTAAATTCTGTGAATGGAGTTAAGGTGTAAACATTCAAAGCGCCCGGCTCACCCTGCAGCACTTCCTGGTTAAACATCACGGACTGCACCCCGATCAGCCATTTCTTGCGGTCGCTGAAAGTGTGAAGCCAGTCTATATACGCCTCATGAAAAAGCTCTTCGTTCCTGACACCGGTCACATAACTTCCGTTCAGCGTAAACGTATTTTTATCATTATGGGAATAGGTGATATCAGCCTGCATGGTTTGTTCGTCGTTGAACTGTGTCACCGCGTTGTATCGTGCCATTAAACGGTAAGTATTCTGCCGCGTGAGTGACGGGAGATAATTTACAAGCCCGTTCAGGCCTTTTTCAACGGGTGAAACCCTGAACTCAAAGTTTTTAAGCTTCCTATACTGCAGGTTAATGCCAATGCCACGCTTACCGCTATGGGCATAGCCCAGGGTGCCCTGGATGAATTGTCCTTCCCGGTTCACAAGCTTCGTGTTGTTTTCATTCTTAACCGGGTCAAGGGTTTTACCTGCATATTCCAACGCAAGGTTGAAATCTCCTAAATAAACAGTTGTATAACCCTGGTAAGCGAATTCATTGTATTTGGGAATGAAGCGGTCTTCCACCTCATAAGAATTGATGAGATCAACCAGCGAGTTCATGGTTCCGTTATCCATGGTACGGTTCACCAGGGAGGCGCCAAGTGAAAAATTGACATTCTTTATGCTGAGAAGCTTTTCAATATTGACACCTTTAATGATAGGATCCCAGTAGCCGAAACGGTATTTCTGCTTTCCTGTAATGCCTTTGATCACCAGGTTATCGTTTGGCCTGAAGATAATACGGGCGCCTACAAGCGCGTTATCAATACCGATCAGCGGTTCCCAATAAGAACGGTAGATGCTGCCGCTGCCGAACTGGTCGTAGATGCTGCCCACGGTAAAATCAAATTTATCGACAGTTTTATTGATCTGCCAGTACCCGATGCCGCTGCTGCTATACGGCTCATTTGGCTGCAGGAGGTTGCTGTTATGGTAGAAATCGTAACGCAGCGATACGTTAAAAAGACTGCTGTTGTAATTGGCGGTGAACCATCCCTCTGCCGCGCTGAGCGCCTGGGTATATAATGGTGTGGTAGCCCCGATCTTTTTATCCCGTATAAATCCATTCACATTTGAATAGAAGCTGCCTGAAAAGGTTCCGTTGTTGGTTCCGGTCTGGGAAAACCCTGGTATAAAGAACATAACGGTGGTTATTATTAGTAAAATTCGCTTCATGAGATTTCAAATTAAGCAATATTCAGGGAATAATAAAGAATGATAGATTGAATATGAACTAAACCACCTGGCCTGGTTTAATCAAGGGAACATGTTGATTATCCGTGCATTGCAGCTAAAGGCCAGCAAGGGTGTTGATAAAAAGATGATGCTTTTGCCCTATATTATAGTGCCGCATCGAGCTAACTGAATACAGATCGTCCTATTTCTTCTTTTCCAGGTCCATTCCGCATTTCGGACAGGCTCCCGGCTGGTTTGATGTTTCTTCAGGATGCATCGGGCAGGAATACTGGCCGGCTCCGGTTCCATCGATCCTGGGGTGTTCCAGGGCAAAGAAACGGTAAGAGATCCCGATGGTAGTTTGCAGATGCGAACCTACCTGGGTATAAAACTCGCTGCTGTTTATTTTCTGGTATATCGGGATATCGATGGAAGCATATGTTGTGATCTTCCCGCGCGTATAGCTTACCTGGGGCGTTAGGAAAATTTTGGTATAGCCTGTGGCTTCCGGGTAATAATTGGAAGGCCTGCCGAACATCAGCACGGCCTCATTTATTTGCATCCTGCCTAAATGCTCATACCTTAACTGCAGCAGCGTTCCGTAATGGTCCTTAAATGATTTCCCTGCAAAAAGTCCTGTGCTTAAAAAGTTCCCGCCTTTTTCACCGTTGGCATTATATCCTTTGCGTATATAAATAGTGTTGGCAAAGACTTTAAAATTGGTTTGGGTGAATCCGCGGTAAAAAAAACCATAAAGAATGATATCCTGCGACCCTGAAGAGAGCTGCACTGAAGTGGGCTTTGTAAGATAGTATGACTGGCCGGAGAATGGCTCTGTTCGTTTAACCGAATCATTATAGCTGCCCAACGGAAGCTTAATGCCGAGGCCAAGCGTAAGCTCCGTCCTGTATTTTTCTTCCGTCCAGTTGATCACATCGTATCGCGGAAAAATGATGAGATCGCCAATGCCTTTTGATTCATAGGTGGTAGCCGGATCAGCATTTAAGCCTACTTCCTTTTTGTGAAAATAATAGCCGCTTTCGATGGAAAAGGTGAGGTTCTTCGTCACGCCATAAGCAAGCCTGAAATACTGGTACAGGCTGGAGAAGCTGTCGAATGTCCTGGCCGAATCGGGAGCCAGCGTGCTTCCTTTATAAAACCTGTCAGAGTATAAATACTGAAAGTTCGTATTGAGCTCTACCTGCTTTTCCTGCAGCACTCCCTGCGAAGCGCCGCCGGCAATAGGAGAACCGCTTCCGCCGGCACAGCATTGTGCCCTGGAATTCTGAAAACAAATCAGGGAAAAAAATATTAATAAGGTGCTGCGGGATACAAAAACGGAATGCATAAAAATCACCTGGCGATCATGAACTTCACCGTTTGTGTCTGGGTTCCTGCGGTGATTCTTAAAAAGAAAACTCCGGCCAGCGAAGGATTTAATTCAAAATCAGTAGCATGATCACCTTCCAATTCCTGGCCAATCTCCTTTTTGCTGATGAGCTTGCCGGAAGAATCAAAGATCTGCAATAGAACCTCAGACTTCTGCGATACTGTGTATTTTACCAATACCTTATGGCCCGAATCGGTTGTGATATTCACCCTGAACTGATCCGCCTTATTTTCTTTTATTCCGGATTTGGTTTTGGCTGTATTGATAGCATTCTGAATTCCGGAAGAATTACCCGCAGCTGTATTCAATGCATTAAAGTATGCTTTATGATCGGGGCCAACTACAGCCACATGCGGCATTCCAACTCCGCCGTAGTTATTCTCTACTATCGAACTGGTAGAGAAGTTAACGCGATTTGATCCAAGGCCGCTGTTGGTAGCCCAGGTGTTCAGGGCTCCGCAGGCTGTATTCGCGGCGTCATCTATAAGATAGAATACTATATTGGAAGAGCCATAGCTCTGAACAATATTATAAGCCGTAAGCGATGGCCCTGTGCACGCGCTGCATGGCATCACCCAGCAAAGCACGATCACCTTGCCAGAATTAAGCTCGGAATAAAGATTATGCGGATTGCCGTTGCAGTCGTTAGCCGTGAAATCCGGTACAGTTTGTCCCTTCATATTCAGGCATAAAGCACTTAGTGTAAAAATGGAAAGTATAAACTTTTTCATGGATGTATAATAAGCTCAAAGAATGCCAAAATTAACCTAAATCCCCGAATTGCAGGTTATGATATTAAGCATAATGAAATCATAAAAAACTGTTGAAAATCATTTTATTGAGGAAAGCGCCTATTTTACGGAAGCAATCGTTGCAACGCTTAACCGAAGCCCCTTAACTTCAAGCAGCTTTTGAGCGCAGGCTTCAAGGGTTGCGCCTGTGGTGATCACGTCATCCACCAGCAATACATGCTTATCTTCCAGCCTGGAAGGTGCATATACATCGAAGACATCTTCAACGTTCATCCATCGTTCAAACCTCGATTTACGCGTCTGCGTTGATGTAGCCACTTTTCTCCGGAGCAATGTTGAATCCATATGTTTGTTCAGGATCTTCCCCATGCCGAGGGCAAACATTTCACTTTGATTATATCCTCTCTTCTGCTGCTTGCTCCGGTGCAAAGGAACCGGTATGATGATATCCACTTCGCGGAAAGCATCATCACATTTGAGCTGTTCGCCATACCATCGGCCCAGAGTAACGCCGATTTCAGGAGCATGATGATACTTGAGTCCATGCAACAGGTTTTGCACCATGCCGTCTTTCGTGAAATAAAGAAAGGAGCATGCCTGTGCAAGTTCCACCCGTCCCCAGAACAGCCGGGACATGGCATTATCCCTGAAACGATGGTAATAGGTTACAGGCAAGCCGGTGATGCACGTGCTGCATAGCCATTCTTCGGTGCGCGAGAGATCCGTGCCGCAGCCATAGCAGACTTTGGGGAAGAGGACGTTGTAGAAGGATTTAAAGAGGGATAGCATGGGGGGGTGGTCGGTGGTTGGTTGGCAGTGCTGTTAGTCAGTAAATTGGCAGGCTCGGAATTTGTTTAACGTTTAAGGTTTTACAAATTTAAAATCCCGTTTTTTTCAAGCCGTATTTAAACGGATAAATTTGATTTGCCGGTTTCTCATCTTCGAAATAATCAATATGTACTTTTGCTAACTGGAAGAAGGAAAAGCCTGGTGATGAATTCGGCTTTTATTAAAAGTGGCTACCTGATATGAAACTGGAACAAGTAAAAATTGAAAAGGCGGTGAATGAGGGGAAATGCCTTTCGAGGGTTGAAAAGATGGTTGTGTTCACTGAAAGGACAGTGCCTGGGGACATAGCTGACCTGGAGGTCTATAAGAAAAAAAAGAATTATGCAGAAGCCCGTGTATTAAAATTTCATGAGCGTGGTGAAAGCTATAGCCTTCCATTCTGCGAACATTTCGACTGGTGCTCGGGGTGTAAATGGCAGCAAATGCAATATCCTTCCCAGCTTAAGATGAAACAGCAAAACGTAGAGGAATTGCTGGTGAGCATTGCAAAAGTGGATCTGCCTGAAATCAAGCCTATCATTGGCTCCGCTCTTACCCGCGGATACCGTAATAAGGTGGAGTACACTTTTACCCACCGTAAATGGGTGCCTTCCCTGGATCAGCTTGATCGCGAAGAGCATAAAGCGCTTGGCTATCATATAGCAGGGCGGTTCGACAAGGTGCTTGATATCAATGCATGTCACCTGCAGGAAAATACCGGCAACAGCATCCGCAATTTTGTTAAAGCGTATGCCCTTGAACATGCGCTCACTTTTTTTGATCTGCGCGCGCAAAAAGGATTCCTGCGCAATATGATCCTTCGCAATAACACCCGCGGGGAATGGATGGTGATAATGATCTTCCATACGGATGAGCCTGAGCTCGGCATTCCTTTGATGGATGCATTGAAAGCCAGCTTTCCTGAAATTACATCATTGTGTTATGTGATCAACGGAAAGCAGAATGATACCATCAATGACCTGGAGGTAAAAACATATTCCGGCAGGAATTACCTTGAAGAAACGATGGGAAGCCTGGTGTACAGGATCTCTCCTAAAGCTTTTTTCCAGGTGAATGTACCGCAGGCCAGGACCATGTATGCCATCGCGAAGGAACTTGCCGGTATAAAAAAAGATGATATAGTGTACGACCTGTACACCGGCACCGGGAGCATCGCGTGTTTTGTGGCTGGTGAATGCAGAAAGGTTGTAGGGTTGGAATATATAGAAGACGCTGTGATCGATGCGCGCGAGAATGCCCGTATCAATGGTATCGAAAATGCATTATTTTTTTCAGGCGATATTAAAGATATCCTGGATGATGCCTTCTTTGAAAGTCACGGGCGCCCTGATGTACTCATCACCGATCCGCCCCGCACCGGGATGCATGAAGACGTAGTGCGGCAGATCCTTAAAGCATCGCCGCGCCGTATTGTTTATATAAGCTGCAATGTTGCCACCCAGGCGCGTGATATGGCTATCCTCGATGCGCAATACCGGGTAACCATGGTGCAGCCATTGGATATGTTCCCCCATACAAGTCACGTGGAAAATATCCTGTGCATGGATTTACGGAGAGAATAATATCCCGGGAATCATAATCCCATTTTATGCATATAAGTTTGAAGGATGATCACCGCGCTGGTTTGATCCACCAGTGACTTATTCCGCATCTGCTTCTGCTTCAGCCCAGCACCAAACATGGCTTCGCGGGCGGATTTGCTGGTGAAGCGCTCGTCCATAAATTCGATCTTCATGGATGGAAAACTCTTCTTAAACAGATTAACAAAGGCATGTAAAGGTTCATGGATTGAAGAAGGACTGCCATCGTTTTGTTTCGGTTCGCCAAATACCACGCAGCTCACTTCTTCCCGCAAAAAATAATCCCTGAAAAAATCAATAGCATCTTTGGGATGAATGGTGGTAAGCGAGGTGGCGATGATCTGCAGGGGATCAGTTACTGCAATACCCATTCGCCTGGTTCCGTAATCCACTGCCATGATCCTTGCCATGGGGCAAAGGTATGGTTCGACAGGCTCACCATACAAATGCAGGCAAGCTCACCATACAAATGCAGACAGGCTCACCATGCAAATGCAGGCAAGCTCACCATACAAATGCAGACAGGCTCACCATACAAATGCAGGCAAGCTCACCATAAATAAAAAAGCCCTCCCGGGTTGGGGAGGGCTTTCCTATATGGGTTGGCTGAATTTAGTTCAGGTTGTAGGTGTAGCTTCCATCGCAGTTACCTGCAGCGCTCCAGTCGTAAGTACCGCCTGTTGTGATGCAATAGATAGTAGTGTAGCCTGAATAAACAGTAACAGTTCCGCTTTCGTATGGGCCGAGGGTTCCTTTGTAGTTACCGTCAACATACACTTTTACGTAATAGCCGGTGCTGTTTGAGAAAGCGATAGTGCAGGATCCGCGTGTTGCAGATGGCTTAGCCATTTCTTTGTCGGCTGAAGGCTCATCCATCTTGATCTTTGGATTAGCGCCACGGGTAGCTGTAACTTTTTCTTTCTTAACGTCAATTTTCTTCGGCGTCTGAGCCATCGAGAAGGTAACTGCCAACATCGCAATCACCATGCTTAAGATTACTTTTTTCATGTGCTTAAAAGGGTTTAAAAGGTTTGATTATGATTTAATAATTGCACAAGTTTATAATATTTTGAATAAAGATGTAAATTTATTTTTTTCGATTCTTTCAAATTACCGGGAATAAGGGAGGGCATATACCTTAAACTACGTAGAATATCGGGCTTTCTTTTCAGCTTCTGTTCATGGCATTTTGATACGGCAAAAAAGCATCGACCCTGCTGGAAGTATCATCAGAATATCGGGAGAATAAAAAAACCCCGCATGATACTGCAGGGTTTTAAATTAAATGACCACTTTTTATCGGGCCGGTGTGGAGTGGGGCGGATGACAGACACCCCGGCTCAATCCTTTGTCCGTTGCGGCTTTCAGCCGCCTTTTATTTCAGTTTTATGCCATGAAATTGAAATTTATTTCAGTTGTTCCCAAATTTGAAGTAACCATTACACCAAGGTACTTTTGAGCTATGAAAGTCACCAAGCTACCCGAAATACGATGGTTAATGATTTTAATGGAGTTCTTTTCGTTTGCATTCTCGGTTTTAAACATCTTTTTTATATTCAACCAGGCCCAATTTGCAATCCCACATTGTATATGGTTATTAATCCTTATTGGTGTAATTAATAATATCTGACTGTCCGGAAGACGGAAAGTTGCCCACAATATAAGGTTTCCGTGTGAATCCTCCTTAATTTTGTGTTGTAATTAACAAAATCCAGTCTCAGACTGTGTTTCAACCAAAATGAATCTATTAGAATTCACCAAAAAATTCCCCTCTGAAACCCATTGTATTGACTACCTCCGTTCCCTGAGAGAATCTGAAGGTATTATTTGTAAGAACTGTCAAACTAACACAAAACACTATTGGTTATCCTCAGTAAAGAAGTTTCAATGTTCTGTATGTAATTCCCGTACAAATTTAACCTCTGGAACGATGATGTATAAGAGTAAAGTACCTCTCCTCTCGTGGTTTATGTGTATTCACTTGATGACCTCATCAAAGAAACCGTTTTCGTGTTTAGAGTTACAGAGACAGTTGGGTTTTAAGAGGTATGAACCTGTGTGGGATATGATGAGGAAGATTAGGATAATGATGGGAAAGAGGGATGATCGTTATTCATTAAAAGGGACGATTGAAATGGATGAGGGATTTTTCGAGGTGGTGGATTTACCTGAATATGATGAATTGGGGAATAAGATTGATAAACGTAAGGAATTGACCCGTGGTAGAGGTAGTGAGAGACAATCGACGGTTTTGGTATCTGTAGAGAGTACCCCGATAGAACACGAATTTAAACACAAAAAGAAAAGGGTGATGGGTTATATAAAAATGGAGGTGGTAAGTGATAGTAGTAGTGTTACACTTAACAATTCGATAATTAAAAATGTAGAACCGTCTTCACACGTGGTGACTGACAAGTGGAGGGGATATTCCAAGGTGTCGAGTGTGGTGGAGAAACATACACCGATGAGAGTACCTAAGACTGAATCAATGGAAAAGTTACCTTGGGTTCACACGGTTATATCGAATTGTAAGAGAGAGTTATTAGGGGTTCATCATTCAATCAATCGTAATTATTTACAACTATATTTAAACGAATTCTGTTATAAATTGAATAGGAGGAATTTTGAGTATAGAGACTCTTTTGATGGGATGTTGTTATGTAGTTTGGATGGGAGTACACTCTAAATCTTCCTCAGTTTCTGGATCTTCAATTTCCTTTTCTTCATCATTAAATAATCTGAGTTTAATTTTCTCATCTTCTTCGACATCTTCAATATCATTTGAAAGGTGTTGATTAAGAATATCATTTTGGAATTCCTCGAATAGTTTCAAATATTTCATAGTGTATATATTAGGATTTAGGATTGGTTTTTGGATAGTTTTTCCTGGTAGTCTTTTAGTTGATTTATCTTCATTTTTAACCGTTGGATTTTTAGAAATTGTTCATTTTTTATCTTAGTAATCTTCACTTTATTATCGTGTCTTATCTTCGATATTTCTAGGTAAAGTTTATCTATTTCATTTTGATAGTATTCGTTTGTCATAAACATATATATTTAGAAAAAGAAATAAAAAAAGACACAAAAAGGGGTGTGTAAAACTTGAGGAATCATGAACCTAAATATTAGGTAACTTTTCATATAGTTTAATAACCCCAAAAAATGTCACAGGAATTATCACGTTTGACCAAAGAAGAAGTAATCAAGGAATTATCTGAGATGAAATGTTCAGAAGATAACCAATCACCTCTGAAGTTAGATTTCATTGGTGAGGATTTACATATTAAAACTTGTTGTGATCCCTTCTTAGAAGAAGTCGAATCACAATACAGAAAAATAGTCCTTCGATACTCACAGAAAATAACCCGTGAGATGTTTGAAATTAGTGGGTTTCTGAAAAAGGATTAAGTTCCTGGTTAAATAAAAAACCCTCACCGGAATCCGATGAGGGTTTTTCTGATAATAAAATCGAACGGTTAATCTTTTTTGGGTGGAACAATTTTAGGGAGATTTAGATTTCCTTTGTCCCGATCATCCAAAAACTTAATAAGATCCTTCAACACATTCCTAAATTTTATAATCGAACGGTTTGACTTGATGTTATTCATCTTTAATAAAATTTACGGTACTAAGGTAAATCACGGGAAACCCATATACAACAATGTTATTCACCGTTTTCTTCTAATCAATGTGTATATTATGAATCGTTAACTATTTATTCTAACACTTTCAGAAACTACTTAATCAGGTGATCTAAGTTTATCTCAATATCTAATTCTTTGAGAATCTTCTTAAGGGTTAATATAGTTGGATTAGTGTTTCCTTTTTCGATACGGTTCATATTGGTACGTTCGATATCACATCTAAACCCTAACTCTGTCTGGGTTAATCCTCTATCCTCTCGAACGTTTTTTATTCGTTCTCCCAATTTCTTTAGAAACTCTTTGTCCTCTTTGGAGACATTCACCATAAGGTGGAAAAGTCCAGAAAATGTGGACATTTGATGTTATCATTTATGATACTATCCGTAATATTGTCCTAATTCATTAAACACAATATTTTATGACAACCACTAAAATCCTCACTCTTATTCTTATCTCAGTTATTCTGAGTTCGTGTAATTCTAACCCAGGGACAAATGATAAACCCAAGGAAACAACACCTGAAAACAAACAAATCCCTACTGTAACCTCCTTTAAATTATTCAAAGACTTCTTTGAAGACCCATCTATTTCTAAAACTGATTACGATGGGAAAGAATTCATTATCACAGACCTGGTGGTAATGTATGTTGGTGACAATCGACAAAACCAACGGGAAATAAAATGTAGTACGTATAAAACCGATGATGTTTTTGACGGGGTGACAATTCCCAAACCTGATGGGTGGAACTTCTTCTATGTGAAAGTAGGAGATAAAAAATACAGGATGTATCGAGGGGATAACCAAACCATTTCCGTGATCCTGAAAGACCCACACCAAATGAGTAAGACTGGTTTCCCGAAATTTGAGACCGTGACGTTAACAGATACTGTTACCTACTCTTACCCTACCAATCAAGACGTTAAAGTCTATAATGACTTAAAAACAATCAAGGTTAAAGGAATTATTTCTATCTATGATAAGGAATGTACTATTGAAGATGGTGAGGTAATAAATTAGTGGGATTGAAGTAATAAAAAAAGGTAAGACCAGAGTCTTACCCTTTTCTACTTTTGTAAGGATTTTCTGTACCACAAATACAGAAAAAATCCCTCTGGGTCACTCATTAATAAACTCACTTTAAAATGAGAGAATGATGAGATAAAAAATCACTGAACAACTATGTTTTATGTGTTTTTTAAATTCAAAAAAGTTAAGATCGTAATTAAAATGAAAATCTAACTTTTTAAACCACCCTCGGGTGGTTTTTTTATATGAAATTGAGGAAGGAAAGTTTAACCCATAAAAAAACCCTGATTGACGAGATCAGGGTTTTTCTTTTACAGGTGGAAAATAATTAAACGAAACTATCCTTTTTCTTCGGACTCATCTGTTTAAAGTCCTCTAACATTTCCTCTTTTAGATTATTAAAAGAGTTCATTATCCCCTCTTCAATCGACTTATTCAAGTGTTTATATCCATCCTCCTTCCGTGTTTTATCGTTAAACCTTAACTCTAAAACTTCATAACCATACACTAATGAAACCGTGATAGATGTTTCATCATTAAAAGTTATACGGTATTTTAATTCATCATCCATTAATTGACTTTTTAATGGAACTATCGGGAATGAAACTGAATATCCCTTAAAAATTCTACTCATATAGGTCTGTATCCTACGTTCTTCTTCTTTTGTATAAAATGTCATATTTACTGTGATTGTGAACCCTTGTAGTGGTTCGTTAAAAAAAATTTGTCATACAATATACTACCTAGATATAGGGTCTGTCAAGTTTATTTTTGGGTTTTACCAGAAATTGACAAATGAAATTTAAACGATACAATAACACCACCTTTACTTATAGAAGATCATATAGAAGATGATGTAGAAGATCATTACGGAGTTTCGGATGGTTTAAATCGTGTTTAAACACAAAACAACACACAAACTTTTATATATAGATGATGAGATATTTACAAGTCTTTGAAAAATGGGGTGAAGAATACGAAATTGACCCGTCCCTGTGGGAACAATCTTGTCAGGAAGATATTATCTGTCCGTTCTGTCTGGAAATACAAGATCATTTCCCACCCTGGATTGTGTGTAAGAAATCCACAGGTTCGTGGGATTGTGATTATTGTGGAAAAACCTTCTATATCGATAAAATTTGTACCTATAACACCTTTAAACCTAATAAATGATTACTTTCCGTCTTCCGGACAGTCAGATAATAATATTCTAATCGAATATCTGTTTGATCGTCTTCGAAAGATTGAAGCGGTGTCAGAAAATCCCACCTTCTAAGTATTTTAGCACCATATTCCACATAAATCAATATTTACTTAGCGCCATAAACCATGTATAGATATTGCCTTATTGCATCATTGTAAGCCCTTGCCAAGAGGAACCTCATATTACAATCCAGATTTCCGATTTCATCAAACGCCTTTTTTGTATAATCTCCATAATCAAAGGCAGGAATAGCATACCAATAAAATGTTCCAGAGTACCCTGATTTCGCTTTTAGTATGAATCCAACAAACAATGTATCTTTTCCTTCAATACGGTCTAATGGAATAAATTCAAACAGGTAGCTACCCTCTGCAATCTGAATAGAATTCTCAGCCAGATATCCTTTTTTCATATCCAAACCTTGTTCTACTTGTGTTTTATAACCCTTCGACATATAGTTATATTCTGTCTCTGTTATTATTGCAACTTTAACATTTCGAGTCTTTACATGAGGTGCTTGGCATACCGCCATAATAGACGTAACGATCAAAGAAAAAAGGAATAATTGTTTCATGATGATATATTTAGTTTGGGTTTTTCTTCTCAAATGGCTTGCGTAGCTCCTTAATTCCTTCCGCCTCTGTCTTCCAAAGTTTACCGATCCCGAGCTTCGCCAATACCGTTAATAATGTTTCTGGTATCTGTGGTTCCTGGACTGCAGTACCTGGTATAAACTTCCCCTCTAAAAGCGCAATTAGCCGGGCCTCATTCTGAGCCAGGATCTTGTGATTTTCTGCCATCGTTACATTACTCCGGGCAAGATCCCGGATGGCCTGAGCTGAGTAATCGCCGTTAATTTCTGTTGATGAACCGTTCTTTTTAGCCGCCGAAAGGCTCCCATAATTTTGATTTTTTCCATAATTATCCACAGGGACAATAACCTTAATCCCTTTCTTGGACAATTCATAAGCTGTTTCCAATTCAGCAAGGAAGTCCTCAGTAATATTTGCCTTTCCTCCTTCCATATCGCTGATGTGACCTTGATTATAGCCAGTTCCCTCAGCCATTTCTTCTTGTGTTAAACGTAATTTTTTACGTACCTGCTTTAGGGTCAATTCTTCCATTTAGAAATATCGGATGTGGATAATTTGATTATATCCATATTTTCCATATAATTGATACTTGTTACCAAATATGACAAACACTAAGCCCTTACCAAAAAAAACTTTTACCTGTTACAACTGTTAACACAGCCCATGATGAAAACCCTTTCGCCACAAACCCCTTATAACCCGGAGCATCCACGGTTAAAACCGCTTCCGGAATTAAAATTCAATATCCGGAAACTGCTATATGTGGGCGACCGGAAACAGGAGGAAGTAAATCTGATTATTCGCCGGATTCTGCTTGAAACAGATCTGAGCGAAACCACATTCTACCGGATCATGTTTGCTCGTAAAGGCACCCCGCAGGTGTTTAAGCTGGAGCATGCCATTGCAATAGCCAGGATACTGAATTGCGAAGTCAAGGAACTTTATAACGACAATGGAAAAAAATAAGCGCGACACGCTGTACTTCCTGCTTACCATGTTGGTTGCCCTGGTGCTCACCAGTTTCATCACTTCCACGGTTCGCGGTTGTAAGCAAATCAAACAACATTCTATTACCATCCATGAACAATAAATTAATACTGGCCTCAGTGTGGGAAAAGACCCCGCCTGATAATCATGTGAAACGGCTTAAAGGCCTAACAGAGCTGGTCCGCAGTTTCGGGGTATCTAAGTTAAGAGCTTGCTGGCTGCACGATCCATTTGGGGATGGTGTATTAATGCGCGTTGCATCTTTTGATATCGATGAAGAATACCAGCGTGCAATCGAATCGGATGCTATTGGTTATGAAATCACTTATTATCTGAAAGCTTATGACACTCCCCAAGCAAAAACAGCCTAATCGCATTCAGCAAGTTGCTCTGGATGTTGTAAATAATTACACGCCCTACAGACGCAAGATATTCCTCGAAGCAGTTTATGACATGCATTGCAAGTTGAACCAAAAGGAAATCACTGATCACCTTTCTGTATCAGATCTGGCAACTGTAGCGCGTGTGGTGATCCTAAACGATGAAAACGCAGACGAGCTATTTCAATCATTTAACAGACTATTTATATGAAAAGTTTAACCAGAAAAGAATTTGAAGCCGGATATGAATTCCATTTCGGCACTCCAGGCGCTGCCACAGATACGCAGGAAAGCCAACCCCGTTTTCAGCTTAAAACTGATTTGCACGGAATTAAGGGCCTTAATGTTATCACCATGAACGGCGCAAAGTATTGCAGGGTTCATGCCATCACCGGAGAGGGATTTCATTACGGAGTTTCGGTATTCGGCAAAAGAGGTAGCGGATATGTGAGTTTTTCCAATTGCATCAAGGCAAGTCCTGTTAAAAAGCAAATAGCATGACACAAGAATGGCATGAATGGAAATACAAGTCCGCGATGTATAAGGACAATTCCAACAACACGTATTACTACGTAAGCTTCTCAAGCAACATGACTAAAAACGGGAAGCCCCGGTTCATAAAACTTGAACGGGCAAAAAAATATCCTAAGAACGGCAACGGTCCGGACCAACAACAATTCTCTGCCGAATTCTTTAACCGATTGCTGGATAAAGAAGCATTCACCAAAATTTCATTTCAAACTCAATCACATTAATTCATTCACATCATGACAAACACATCACAGGAAAATTTATCATTTGCCAGAAAAGTATTTAACCGTTGGAGGCAATTCGTTGATGGCCTTGACGCTTCCCCTGAAATCATTGAGGGCATTAAAAAGGTTTCAATTCAGACCCCGGAGCATTGCTTCACACTCAGCCCCTTGGGATGGTACAGGCATTTCTCCGACCTCCAAAGGTTCACCCCTTACACGTTTGAACAATTTATGGATTACCTCTTTGCTGTGGATGAGCACGAAGAAACGAATCTATCGGAGGCTGACATGATCGCAGGCGCTTTCAACAAGTCAGGCATAAGAGAGATGCTTATAAAGGTTGAAGAAAACAGAGATGCGATGGCTCAGCGCTCCGAAATGTTCAGGTGTACAACCGAGCTGATTAAGCAAGGTTATCCTGTTTCCATTGCAGTAGCCAAGGCAAAGGAAGTTAACCGTTTGCTTAGTGTTAAAGGCGAAAAAGCGCCGGTATCTATTGCAATAGGGCTGGGTCTTAACAGCCTATTCGATGAATTAGATAAAATGTTCAATATGGATATCCCTAAAGGAAAGTCAGCGGAATAGCAGCTCACAATAAAAACTTATGAATTAAAACACCTCATCCATCACCACCAATAACCATGAACGATCAGATCACCATCGGCGGCAAGCTGATAGCACTTCGCAAAACATCCGAACTCACCAGAGCTGATGTAAGCCGCATTAGCGGGCTTGCCAATTATTATATCAAGCAACTTGAAAGCGATGCACTAACACCATCGGCTTTTGCTCTCTGGAAGCTTGCCGAAATATACCAGGCTGATTACACCGAATTGATGAAGCTGGCCGGACTTTCCGTAGTGCGTTCAACCCTTCAGGTCAGGACTGGATGCGAAGCTTTGATACAACCAATACTGATGCAGTGTTTGATTTGGCAAAAAAAATGTTTCAAAACAAAGTTCTTTTTGCTGATGTAGCTCAGGCATATAGCGACCTATACGGCAAAGCAAGTTTTGTTTCTCACCTTCAGGATGAACTTTCCTCTTCAGAGCTTGAGAAGTTCTACAGCATTTTCAAAACAGGATTTGGATCCATCACATCACAAACATTAATAGGTATCTAAGATGAAAACAGGTCAAAAAGTTTTACTTCTATTGTTAGGCGCTTCAGCTGTAGGTGTAGGAGCGTATTTTATGACAAAGAAACCGGATACTGATAATCAGGATCCCGGAACACCGCCGCCTTTACCATCCGGCCCAACACCGGCACCAGGCAACCCTTCAAATACAACACCGATCATTCAACCAGGCGGCTATGATTACGATTATGTAGTACAGCCTACCAACAAAGCGTATGTGCAGGAAATGCAGCGCATACTGGGTATTCCTGCTGATGGCATTTGGGGAGCGCAAACAAAAAGCTCGCTGCTTAAATATGGGCTTACTACAGGCTTTACACTTCGCACATTGCTTACAAAAAAAGGAACAGGCACGCCAACAGTTACCACATTGAAAGCTGGTGATCATGTGTATGCGCGAAACGATATGGTTATCAACAGGGCCACGTTTGACGGTCGCAATCACGCGAAGAGTGATCAAACCACAACCTTTAAACGGGATGAGTGGATAGGTGAAGTGATCAGCATTTGGCCCAATGGAAATGTAGTGATCATCAAACGTAATCCAGCTGGTTATTTGTATTACACCACTCAGGACAAAGTAAGAGTATTTGGAGTAAGCGGATTAATAGGCATCTAATGGCAGATTTCAAAGTCATATTTCCAACGCTCGAAAAATGGGCGGGTTATTACGTCAACGATCCTGATGATCCGGGCGGTGAAACCTACATGGATATTGCGCGAAATTTTAATCCGACATGGCCCGGCTGGATCATCATTGACAAGTACAAGGCTGCGCACGGCGGATATATTCCTTACAACACACATATACCTGATCCAACACTGGATAACCTGGTAATGCAGAAAGCCCGGGAATACTTTGATAAGATCCAGGGAACACAGATTAAGAGCAATGCCATTGCAACTATTGTAGCTCAGGTGTACTGGGGAACTTCTGAAGGGATCAAACAAGTTGTACAACAGGCCGCAATCAATTTGGGAGCCAAAATAAAAGCTGATAATTCATTCGGGCCTCAAACCCTTCAAGCACTCAATTCACTTGATCAATCAAGGCTTTACAATGAAATGAAGCGGCTGTATGTGGATTACTTCACCCGCTTAGGCAAAGGACAGCCAAAGTATGCTGAAGGCTGGATGAACCGCGTCTTTCCAGCACATTGGGATCCTAAGCTTAGAATTCCACGTGGACAAGTTGTCGCG